>Ga0326728_10002845_pt1 | contig 56236 bp, 46 predicted proteins | sample MB3enrmetagenome_FD_207602 | JGI IMG/M metagenome (GOLD analysis project Ga0326728, IMG submission 207602) | Lab enriched peat soil microbial communities from McLean, Ithaca, NY, United States - MB31MN | ecosystem: Environmental > Terrestrial > Soil > Wetlands > Peat | place: USA: New York... | reverse complement strand
CAGTTCCATGACCTCTGCTTGTTTCCTTACCACATCAATGCGCAGCGGCCGAATGAGCCATACGGGGCGCCTGTCCACAAACCCCTTCACATCCTGGCGGCGGATGAGTGGAATATGCTCGCCGAAGCGCTGCCGATAAATCTCAATCAGGCTGCGGCGATGCCCGTCTTCCTCCTTCTGCATCTCTTCGAACATCGCCGCCGTGGCAGGGTAAGTCTCGCGCAGCCCATCCACGAAGTCGCCATAAATGCGCCCATCTTCCTCCTCGAGCGCAATGGCGAGAGCGAGGATTTCGCGTTCGGAGAGGTCTTTGAAGTTTCGCGCCATTAATCTGCCTCCGGGAATGTACGGACTGGAACGCTGAAGTCTGCGCGCGGGCGGAGCCTGTATCGTATGGAACTGAGCGAAGGGCGCCTCGCTGCTTCGGAAACCAGCCCACAGCCATAAAAGTTAACACAATTCAATGCGCTTTGTAGCGCGGGCCTCCCGCCTAGCGTTGTAGGGGCGGCCCTTGTGGCCGCCCGGGCAACCACAAGGGTTGCCCCTACGGCGCTGGCAGGATATGAAATTGCGCGATTCAGTCGCGCCAGACCACACGTCATTCCCGCGAAGGCGGGAATCCAGTGGTTAGGGCGCTCAGTTCCGAAGGTTTGCGGACTGGATTCCCGCCTTCGCGGGAATGACGTGTGGTCTGGGATGCCCGTATTATTCAAGTGAGAACAGTACCGGCTTCCCGTGCTCCGTTGCCCGTACCTCGAACATGGGGAATTGGCGTATACTTTTCTCACTTCTTGGTGTAGCGGCAGCTTTATGCCGCCAGTTGCGAGGTCGACGTGGAGAGGCAGATTCTGCGAGGTCAAATGGCGAGGTAAACTCGCCGCTACAACTTCACCGTTGGGAGGGATTCATGGATGAGAGAACTGGTTCTGGCTCGGTAAGTCGAAGGAGTTTTCTTGCTACCACGGGCAGCATGCTGGCGGCGACGCCCATCGTCGGCAGCGTCACGTCAAAGGGCGGGGAAGCGCCGGAGGCCTTTCCGGCCGCCGAGGACTCAATGCGCAAGATACCCATCGGCGTATTCGATCCCGTGTACGACCAACTCTCGCTCGACGAAATGCTCGAGAAGATCAGCGCCCTGGGTATTGAAGCCGTCGAGATCGGCACCGGTGGGTTTCCGGGCACGAAGCATTGTCCTGTCGCTGACCTGCTGGCGGATCCGGCCAAAGCCATAGCCTGGAAAAGAAAATTCGAGGACCGCAATATCCGTGTGGCTACACTGAGTTGCCATGGAAATCCCATCCATCCCAACCCCGAGATGGCCAAACGCGACGACGATTCGTTTCGTCGCACTGTCCTGCTGGCGGAACGGCTTGAAGTTCCCGTGATCGTCACCTTTTCGGGTTGCCCTGGGGATTCACCTGGAGCAAAACATCCCAACTGGGTCACGTACCGCTGGCCGCCCGACTACGAAGAGGTGGTGACGTGGCAATGGAAGGAGGTCGTGATCCCTTACTGGGAAGGGGCGGTAAAGTTTGCGCGCCAGCACGGCGTGAAGCGCATCGGGCTCGAGATGCATCCGGGGTTTGTGGTTTACAATCCCTACACGCTGCTCGAGCTGCGCCGCGCGGTGGGGGACGAAATCGGGGCGAACTGCGACCTCAGCCACCTTTTCTGGCAGGGCTGCGACCCGGTCGAGGTCATCCACTTCCTCGGCAAACAAAACGCCATCTACCACGCCCACATGAAGGACACCGTGATCTTCAAGGATACGGCTGCAAAAACCGGGGTCCTCAACTTCTCCGCTGACCCGGCCAAGTTCGCGCAAGGTTCGGTGATCTTCCGCGCCGTCGGATATGGCCACGGCGCCCAGCTCTGGAAGGATGTCGTTAAGGCTTACATGGATATCGGCTTCCAGGGCATCATGAGCATCGAAAACGAAGATCCGATACTGCCCGGCGAGGTAGGGGTCGAGCGCGCCGCGTTTGTCCTCAAAAACATTCGCGCGGAATTGCTGGAAGGAAAGTGACGGGGAGTAATCTGAAATTTGAAATCTGGGATCTGAAATCCAGCCAGGAGCGCGAATCCACACCTCGCGTGACTCCCGGCTGAAGGCACAACGCTGCCTGACCCTGGTTTCGATTCCCTTCGAGCAACAAGATGCCCGAGAAGGATTTTAGGGCACTGGGTTGCCGCCCGCTGCCTCAGTTACACCTTTCAGCGCAAGCCCAGCTATAAAGACTTCGTAGGTAAGCTGAACGTTATTCACGGAGGTCGCAGCTCCTGCCACCCCGGAGATTAGGTGGCCGCGAACTACCAGGATTCCTGCTACGGCGCCCAATACCATGCCTGCCAAAGACCCCAAATACATGCCATCCTGGTGCCTTTGGAAGAACATAATCTTGCCGCCGCTCTGTGCGATCTCATGTACAAGCCCGCCCAACGCCCCTACCGAAGCTGCTAGCCATATCACCCACTGGTAGTGCGCGCTCGCCCAGGCTAGGAAGGCGAGGCCAACCCCCAAACCAAGGGTGGCGATGACCGACGCCTTCTCCATTCGACTGAGTCCTGTTTGGTCGTTCATCTAAGTCCTCCCTCTGGAAGAACTGCCGGATATATCGAGCAATAATCTCCCCCCTGGAAAACTCCGGTCGTTGACACCATCTACGGCCAGGCCACGCCGCCGTTCTCGTCGTAAAAGACTTCTTTAACGTTCGGCCCGTCCAAGGAAAGCATGGCGAAGCCATTCAGTACGCGCTGCGGGATGTCCGGGTCCTTCGCGGAGCGCTTCTCGTACCAGACGACGTTGGCGTTGTTGTCAAGCTCGGTGGCGTGACCCCAAGGTAAGGCGCCGTGACCGCAGCAGCGGCAAAGAACCGTGGCGGGAGATCCCGCCTGCGGCGGCTTGGGTTGATAGGCCACCCCGGCGTGGGCGTGACCCCAGTACCAATACGCGGGTCCCGGACCTTCAGGGAAGCCGCTCATTACTTGCGCCCACAAAGCCGTGGTGGTCGAACCATCCTGCGCCAAGCCGTTGTGATGCGTGAGGACGATCACCTTCTTGCCCTTTGCCACCTGTTGTTGCAGGAACTGCACCTGGGTCCCTTCGTTCGGGCCAAGTAATCCGTCCATATAAAGGCCGCTCTCAGGCGAGAAGTAGGCTGAGTCGAGACCGACGATCACCCAATTCGTGTTCTCGAGAGCGAAATAGCTGCACCCTTTCTGCATGGCGAACGGCGAGTTCGGGTCAGTGATGGCCTCAAAGTAGGGCTTGGCGCCGGAATACATCTCGTGATTCGAGTTCAAGGCCAGCGAGCCGAGCGAACCCTTGGGCCAGATGTTGACCAGCAGATGCTGCTCCTGGTCGCTGGTCCCCGCGTAATAGACATCGCCCAGGTGAATGGTGATGTCCGGCTCGAGCAACGCCAAATGGCTGCCTACATCGGTGCTCGGCGCCAGATTGGGCGCAGGCCTCCAGTCGCCAGTGCCCCAGTCCCCCACCAGCCCAATTTGCACATCGTCCGGCATGGGAATTGTCTGAGGAATGGCCATGAAGGGATGCTTGCCCCCAAGAACTATAGTTTCCAGATAAACTGCGAGGGCTTCACTCCATCCCGGATCGAATTGCTGGTACTTGCCGGTACCCCAAATCACCCCGTCCGGGCCGACATCGACCACGACACCTGCCTCGAGGCTCGCCGCCACTCCGTCCGAGTCGTTGCTCAAGGCGCTGTGCGCCAGCACAAGGTGGTGGGGCGCGGCGGGGCCGGTAGGAGCCTTCCCGGTCTGCGTAACCGTCACTGCTTGTTCGTTCGCGCTCAGAACCAAGGGCGCGAGCTGCGCTCGTTGGTCTGAGCTTAGTTTGCTCCAGGCTGCCTTAATGCGGCTGGAAATTACCGGGTCGATGCTGATCTTCATATGGTTTTCTCCGTTATTCCGTGGCCGAATGCCTCGCCACATGTCTTGTGGCGTCATTCAGAAACAGGCCACATTCGATGACCGTTGAGCCATTCCTCTCACTTCGCCTGGAATCGGCCAAGCGTGCGAGTTGCCAAATCAACCGTGACCGAATCATCCGGCGTCTTAGCGTCCTGACGTCCGGCGCTTCTGCGGTGACCTACGCCCCGCGCAGGAGCGTCCACAGTCGTATCACCAAATTAAGAGTGCCCTTTGTGTAGGAGAATTCTTAGGCTAACGAACCCGTCACAATCCGCGTCGGGCAATAAGCCCAACGCGGGTAACAGAATAGTATTTAGCAAAAGGTAGATAATCTTGTCAACAACTTCTTTTGTCAGCAGAAAAAGCGGCCAGACAACCATTCACGCAACATTCCGCTCCCTACTCCGGGCAGTAGTGCACTCGCGCGGGCGCGGCATTCCCGCCGCGCGGCGCCGTGCTTCTGCCGTGACTAAAATGGCGCGTTACGCAAATCGGCGAAACGCGCCGGCCACGCACTGTCACGCTGATGAGCACACGCACTCAGAATGACAGTCCCGAAATATCGCGCCGACTTATGACCGTCGTATGCTGCGGGACCGTACCATGATCATAACCGGACCTGGCTACTGGCTTTCCACACTCTCGAAGTTACGCATCACCGCCCCCCGAGACCGCGCCGAAACTGCAACCTGCAATTTCAAATCTCGGATTTATCCATTCTTCAACCCGGCCGCGCCCGGGACAGCGCCCAAATCCAATTTGCGCTTTCGATTTTCTGCGCGTGGCTTCGATGGCGGCGCGCTCGGGAGGACATCAACCAGTGGGCCAAAAGCCAAGAGGAATCTTCTCTGCGCAAGCTAGAAACCTAACACCTGACACCTGCTCCCTGTTCCCTATTCCCTGACACCCGACACCCGAAACCTGTTCTTCGCTGCCCACTCTAACCTGTCCCTTCGGGACATCGCGGGACGCAAACGGCGGGGGTCTGCGCAAGCCCGCCACAAAGTTCCTCGAAGCGGACTTTCTCGCCAACCACTGACAGAGGCTGGTAAACGCCACCCGATTAGGCCGCGCGAGACGGAACTTGCGGTCTCACCGGTTGCACTCTGAACGGCCAGAGTTTCCCTCGCCTGACCTCATTCGAATCGGGCTTGACCGTTGTGCATCAAGCGCGTATAGTGAGCGCAGTCGTAAGTCCGCAACAGCATTCCGCCACTCCGCCGGAGGGATCGATGCAGAGTCGCACGCACGCGATTTGGATTCTGCGTGCCGGAGTATGCCATGCTGTCATCATTATGCAATCGTTCGCATCGAAGGTTTAGCCGCTTCCGTGCGTGGATGAAACTTTGACAGGCCACACGGGTTAAGGTTTATTTCTGAAACGAGACGTTTTGCGCATGCAACACCCATCAAGTAAAACTTGTGCCTAATTGGAGGGACGTCATGTTTTGCTCAAGTTGCGGTGCCGAGCTAACGGGAGCCTTCTGTACGCGATGCGGTGCACCGGCGAGTCAGCCGCCGAGTCCTTCGGCGCCGCCTCCCCCGCCCGCGCACTACGCGCAACAACCACAGTATGTGCAGCCGCCACACTCGGCGGCCAAAAGCGGCGGGGGATGGAAGATCCTGATCGCCGTGCTGGCAACCCTGGGTCTGCTGGGCGTACTCGCGATCGCCGGAGTCTGGTACGCCGTCCACAAAGTCAAGCAGGAAGTCACACGGGTCGCCGCGTCCCAGGGAGTCGATCTGAGCGCCATCAGCCAATCGCATCGCGGACCCGTCCGGACCTTCGATGCTTGCGCGTTACTCACCAAAGAGGATTTGTCGCAGCTTCTCTCGCTACCTGTGGAACGCGCCGAAGGCTCGGGCAAGTCCAGCAATTCCGAGTGCCGCTATTATTCTTCCCAGGCCCAGCAGCGCGGTCAGGCGGAAGCCTTGGCAGCCAAGAAAAAAATAGAGGAAAGTAAGAGTGGCAACGCCGCCGATCAGGCCCAGAATGTCAGGGATATCGGCAACCTGATCCGCGGCGTCACGGGCGCTGCCGGGGCCATGAACAACGCTCCGACGCTGACCATCAGCATCGACTCGGCAAACCCTAAGGCCATGGTGGCTGGGTTCAAAACCGGAATGGGCTTGACCGGTTTGGCAATGAAGAGTCAGGTTGGCAGTGGGGGCGCCCCCAACCTGGTGACCGAAGACGTGCAAGGCGTGGGCGACGAAGGCGTGTTCGCACCCTTGTTTGGCATGTCCGTCTTTCGTAAAGGCGACGTGGCGGTGTCAATCGACGGTCGCATGTTGCCCGGCGGGCGCGAAGCGCAGATCGCCATCGCCAAGCGAATCTTTTCCAAGCTGTAATAACAATAACCAATTCTGACGTGCGGGTGGGCCAACCTGCGTTGACGGCTAGCGTCGAGCCGTTGACCATGAGAACAGCCCCTCCAGTAATCAATGGGCGGACAGGCACTTGCTCGTTGCGGAAGCCCAGGCGTTGAGCCGGAGGTCAGCGCAGACGTCGGCGTGTTTTGCCTTTCGTCTGCAGCCCGTCAATCCCTTCCGGTAGAAGAAACGCCGAAAAAAGCAATCTGCGCCTTCCTCCCCGCTGCCTGCTCCACCAAGAAGTAGGTCGGAGGCAAAAACCAGAGCGAGATTCCTCGCTGCTGCGCGCATTTCCATGGATTCCCGCCTGCGCGGGAATGACGGAACCGTTGCGGCGGGAATGACGCGCCTTTCGATTACCAACTCACTCAAGTAAGTAGTGGGTCCAAGCAAACACCAGAGCGAGATTCCTGGCCATGCAAATCCATGTGCCGGAGAAAGCTTGGGGTGCGGCTCCGCCGCTCTGCTTTGCGGAAAGGCTCCGCCTTTCCGGGGCTGGGCTACTCATCTGATTTCCTGGTTTACGGCGAGGCTGCGCCTCGCCGCGTGAGGCGCAGCCTCACGGCTAACGATATGGGAGATTTGGGCGCGACGGAAAGGCAAAGGAGGCGTGAAAAAATCACGCTGTAGGGGCGGCCCTTGTGGCCGCCCTGGGGCAACCACAAGGGTTGCCCCTACAACGCCCTGCCAAGACGTGATTTTTTCACAGCTTCAAAGCCTTTCCGCAAAGCAGGCGGCAGAGCCGCAAGTCATCCCTCAACCTTTTCCCCCTGCCATCACGATGGGCGGGGCAGCCAAGCGGGCGGCGGAGCCGCAAGTCATCGGCCGGCAGGGCGGGCCGCCATAGGGACAAGCTGTCTAGTTCCATTAAATGGCCTAGTATTGTTCATTTCATGCTTGACAACTGTCGGCCATATGCGCTAGCCTGCGCCTGTGTACGCTCTTGCCTTCCGAGGAAACGCCTTTCCTCGATCATCCCATAACATCAAGGAGCATCTATGTGTTTGCGCAAATCACCGGAACTTACGCCGGAACTCGTCGCAGCCGCCCGCCGCAACGCCCGGCACGCCACCGGACCGCGCAGCGAGGCAGGAAAGGAGAAAGTGAAGATGAACGCCGTCAAGCACGGATTTTACTCTGCCGCCGAAAACCACCAGCTCACCATGCTGGCCCTGGGCGAAGATCCGCAGGAGTACGAAGCGCTCATCGAGCAAATGATGACCACCTACGGTCCCGGAGACGACCTGTGGAAGAAGCAGATCGAAGATTTGGCGAAGCTTTACTGGCGGCGCTCGAGGCTGGAGCGCATGCAGGCGGGGGTGATGCGCCGCGCCTTGCTCGGGGTCGAGGAGTGGCAGCACCGCCGGGAGCGCGAAATGGCCAACGCCACGTTCGAGCCCTCCCATTATGAAATGCTCGAGACCGGGATGGCGGAACCGAGCGACGAGGGCGTGCGGCTGAGAACGATTCTCTCCACGCTGGGAGCCATTCGAGCTATCGTAGCGCAGACCTCCGGAGGTCCGCAATCAGCCATCGATAATCAGCAAACCGCAATCAACAATCGGCAATCGACAATCAGCCGGCAATCCGCAATCGGCCATCGACAATCCGCAATCGACATTGGAATACTGGGGGAAAGCGCTACCGCACAGGCTCGAAACCCTTTACCGGGGCAGGATGGGTTGGCGGATGGCTCGCATTTGCCGGTTGCTCCGCCTCTTCTGGGACTTGAGCCACGCCGACCCGGAAGAGGAAGACGAGACTCCGCAGGCGTGCGAGTGCGACCTACAGGAACTTCTCCGCCTGCTGGATGAGGAAAGCGCTGCCGTTGCGCAGGAATTCGAATACGCCGAAAAGGTGAACGCCGAGAGAGCCGCCATCGAGCGGGACGCCTGCCTGGCTCCGGAGGGCGAGACGTGGCGCCGGATGCTGCGCCAGGAAAGCGCCCTCGACCGCTCGATTGACCGCAAGGTGAAGATGATCCTGGGCATGCGCAAAACTTACTTCGACGACTCGATGCAGGAGCTGATCGTACGCACCAATTTGGCAAAGGGCGACGCCCCGGAAATGGAAGATATCGAGCCAACACTAGGATGCGACATTCCGTCCGAGGACCCAACCCTCGAACCTCCAGAACCCCAAAATGCAAGGAACAAACCGGGAATGTCGATGAAAACAAAGGGTGAGTCAAGAAGTCGCGGAGTTGAGAAGTCGAGGAGTCAAGCGGTCGAGAGTCGACAACGAGAACTCGCGCAGGCCTCGACTAGTGCCAGTGACGGTTGTTAACTGCTCGACTGCTCGACTCCTTGACCTCTCGGCTTTTGCGAAGGAACAAACCGGGAATGTCTATGAAAACAAAGCACAGAGTCGAAAAGTCGACGAGTCGAGAAGTCAAGAAGTCGAGAGTCGAATGCCAGAGCAAAGTCGATCGACAGCCTGGGGCGTGTTTGTTAGCTCCCCGACCCTCGACTCCTCGATTACTCGACTCTGAAATTGACGGAACAAACCGGGAATGTCTATGAAAACAAAGGAACTGGTCAAAAAGTTGCGGTCTTCTGCCTTTCGACACTCGACTTTCGACTCGGAAGGCTGACGGCTGATAGCTGACAGCTGATAGCTTTTTTGCATAACCCGGCCAGGGCTGTGTAGAATGGAAGGCTTGTGAGTTTTCCGGCTAAATCCTAATGTCACGAGGCTACATCGCCATTCCGGTTTTTGTCCTGATCGCTTTCTCGATCCTCTTTTTCAGCCATTACTTCGTCTATTTTTCTCTCGCCTATTTCTTTGGCATAAGCGAGCCGGGCCCGCGGGACGCGTTGGCGGGGATTCTCTTCTTCCTGCCCGTGAGCTTTATCGCCTCGTCCATTCTTGCGCACTGGGTGGACAACTTCCTTTCCCGCACGGTCTACTTTTGCTCGGCGCTGTGGCTGGGTGTGGGGCTCACGTTGATTCTGACTTTTGCGATAACTTGGGCGGCCTGGGGAACGACGAAGGTTTTCACGCGGTCACCAAGCCCCGCCATCTTCGGTTGGGCCGCTGTGGCGCTCGCCTGCTTGTACTCCGCTTACGGCCTATGGAATGCCTATCATCCCCGCGCGCGGAAGCTTACTGTCCGGATCAAGAACCTGCCGTCCGCTTGGCGAGGGAGAAAAGTCGTGCAGCTTACCGACGTGCATCTGGGGCACATCCTGCGCACGGGATTTGCCTCCAAGCTGGTGGCGATGGCGAATGCCGAAAACCCGGACTTGGCAGTGATCACCGGCGACCTCTTTGACGGAGTCGACGGGAACCTCGCGGATCTCATCGCCCCGCTCAACGGCCTCCGGGCCCCCCTGGGGATTTACTTTGTGACCGGAAACCACGAAACGTACCTGGGCGTGGAGCGCGCTTATGCCGCGCTGCGCACGACTCAAGTGCGAATCCTGGCTGACCAAAGAGTGGAGATCGACGGCCTACAGGTGATCGGCATAAGCTACCCCGAGCGCGGCCACTCCCTGGATTTGGGGCAGGCGATCACGAAGCTTCCGGACTTCAATCCTGCCCTGCCTTCGATCCTGCTCTACCACAGTCCCACCCACATCGCGCAAGCGAAGGCGGCGGGAATCAACTTGCAGCTCTCCGGGCACGCCCACCACGGCCAGATCTTTCCCATTCAGTTCATTTCGAGGTTAGTCTACGGAAGGTATTACCATGGGATGCATGTCGAAGGGGATTACACCCTTTACGCTTCGAGCGGCGCCGGCACCTGGGGCCCGACCATGCGGACCGGCAACCATCCGGAAATCGCCGTGATTCGATTGGAATAAGCCTCCCCTCCTCGGCGGAGGAGGGGTCAGGGGGTGGTGGACACGGAATCAAGCACGCGGTCCAACCACCCCCTGGCCCCCTCCTTATGAAGGAGGGGAACACCCGCTCACAGCGGCCGAACGCGGGGCCAATCCAACTCGAACCCTTGGGACATCAGGCCGCGCTGAAAGTCTTCCAGGAGTCTCTGGTTGTTGCGAATGGCGCGGGGCGACTGGCCCAGTTTCAGGGCCTGAGCAGCCAGTGCGCCGGCGGCCTCTCCGATATTCCATTCCGTTGGGTGCAGCCGGTAGCAACCGTTCGTGATGTGCGTCGTTCCGATGTTCTTCGCTGCCGCTATCAGGTTCTCCACGCGTTGAGGCAATAGGGCTCCAAGAGGAATCTGGTACGGCAGGGAACTGATGTCGATGTAGTTGGTCCCTCCCGCCGACGGATGCAGGTCAATGCGATAGGCGCCCACCCCGACGGAGTCCTGGAATTTCTCTGCCGCGACCTCGGCGAGAGGTTTTCCAGTCTGCTTCATCCGCATTTCCGTTCCTACATGCTGCTCCCGAACGGTGAATTCTGCCCGAATCCTCCGCGATTCGCGGATGTAAGGAGAGGCAGCGAGCCCGTCTTCCGTCCCCACCACATCGTTACGGAGTCGCAGACCCTTCCATCCGTATCCGCTTCCGGGTAAGGGCGCCTCCGTTTGCATCCAGTATAAAAGGGAAAGGCTGAGCTGCTTCGCCTTCCCCAGCAATTCGCTGCGCTCTTCCGCTGAGGCTGTTACCAGATCGCCAGCCCAATAATCGTTCTGAGGCCAGTTCACCAGTGTGATATCGCTTTGGTAGGCGCCGGGCGTGAAGTTGGCGCGATCCGCGATGCGCCGATAAATCCACAGATTGCGATCCTCGAAGGCTTCCGGCTGCGGATTGGGAGCGAGGCAGGTTTGGGTGGGGCGCAAGGTGGCCGGGTCACAGGTCGTCCAGCTCAGCAGCCGCCCCGGCCAGGCAGGGACGAGATGGGGCGTGTACCCGCGCCAAAAGTCGTAGTCTCGGGGCCGCTCGATGGTGTGATCCTCGCCCTCCAGGTAGTCCATGGCAAAGCAGTAGGTGAAGGACTGGCTATTGGCAGGTTGGGGTGTCGCTGCCGCGTGGAGCTCCCCCGTTTCAGCCTGGGACTCCGCCCCCGTCACGGACTCCGTTTTCGTCAGCGAAACCAAGTCCCCGAGTTCCGTAGCGTCGAGAAAGTATTTCGCCGCGATCGTTCGGGTGAGCCCGCTGCGTGTGTCGCGGAGGGCAACGCTTCTGACCCAATCACGGTCTGTTGAGGCGTCCACCGGAGTGTGTTCCAGTAACACCAGGAGTTGGCCATTGCCGAGGTAAGGGGCTAAGGCTGCTTCCAGAACGGCGACGGAGACACGAAACTCGTGAGTCAGCCGAGACACCGAGCCGTTTCCCGGATTCAGGTCAACACGGGCGCGGGCCGGTGCGGTCAAAGGATAATTCCGCCGGTAGTATTCACGGACCGATTCTCGATACGCGCGGTAACTGCCGGTGCAGCCGAATTGTTCTATCCAGGGGTGCTCATCCGGGGGGACGGCCTGGGCCGTTAATTGTCCCCCGATCCATCGCGTCTCTTCGGTCACGACGACGCGCCGACCGTTTCGCAAAGCAGCGAGCGCAGCCGCAAAGCCGCCCACGCCCCCTCCAATCACGGCTACTTCGCACTCGAGTTCTCGGGCTCTAGCGTACAAACTGGGAATCGCAACGAGAGAGCCCGAATATTGAAGGAACGTTCGGCGATTCATAATGGATCTCACTCCACATGACACCACTACCTGGCGGGTTATGTAGCATTAATCAAAAGCCAAGGCCGACGCTCGGCCCCGATGGTTAATGCTATCATAGGGCAAGCGGGTTCTGCGCCACGGACTGGCGCTCTGCCTCGAGGCGCAACTCTTGCGGAGGAAATCCATGAAAACGCTACTCGCCACGCTGCTCTTTGCAGCTTCTGCCCTTGCCCAGATCAACCCAGCTCTCGCTCAGGCGCAGGCCGCGTGCGGCCCGCTCAACGTCCACTTCGACGTGCAGACTTTCGAGAGCCTGCCGACCGCTGGGCCGGAACGCGACAAGGCCCTGGTCTATGTCGTTGAAGATTACAGGCCAGCCCCGGGCGAGTTGCTCAACCCCACCCTTCGCGTCGGACTCGACGGCGCCTGGGCGGGGGCGACCCGAGCCCGGTCCTACATCTACTTCTCGGTCGACCCCGGGGAGCACCACCTGTGCACGAACTGGCAGTCGAGCCTGAAACGGCTCTCGAGACTCATAGCCCTTGCCCATTTGACGGCTCAGGCGGGTAAGACTTACTACTTCCGCGCGCACATCACCTACTCTCCTCGTGGGGAGGGGAGCGCGGACGCAAGTCTCGATTTGCTGCGTGTCGATCCCGATGAGGGACGATTCCTAGTTACCTCATCCCGGCTGAGCAAATCGCATCCGAAGAAATGATCGTCTACTGCCGACTGCCTACTGCCCACTGCCTACTGCCCACTGCCTACCGCCTACTGGACCCGAGGAGCCTGCGACGCTCGTAGGCCAGGGAAACCGCCTGGACCGCAGTCAAGAGAACAGCGAAAGCCACCACCATCGAAATGCCCGCCCTTACGGTTGCAATCTTGGCTACGTAGCCGATGGCAGGAGGAAGTACTACGCCGGCAGACAACCCAATGGCCATGAGGATGCCAAAAACCGTCGCGAACAATTTGGGAAAGTAAGTGCTGGCGGTTCCGGTCGTCGTGGGGAAGACCGGCGCATATGTTAGTCCGCAGATAACGATGCCTACGGCAGCCACCGCGACCGAGTGCGCCATGACCACTACCAAAAGCCCGGCCACCGCGCCCAGCGCGGCGCCCAGAAGCAGGTTCGGCCCACGCACCCACTTAACCACTTGGCTCGCCGCCAGACGTCCCGCCATCATGGCAATCCAGAACATTGTGAGGATGGCTTTCGAAGTCTGTGGTGTAGCGAGGAGGCCTTGCTCGAGATACGTTCTGGTCCACCCCGCCGTAGAGATCTCGACGGCGGAGTAGAAAAACAAGACGAAAGCCAGAATGATCACCGCAGGATCGAGAGCCAGCCGGCGCGCCTCGGACCAATTAAAACCACCGCCCGAACTGGCCGGCGGAAAGGTTTGAAGAATGGCGCCCAGCGCAACTCCGGCGACCAGCAGGGTTATCAACCACAGCGTAAGCACGAGACCCAGTCGAGCCGCCATGAGAGCGACCAGCCAGGGGAAAAAGATCGCGCCGACACCAAAGAAAACGCCTCCCAGATTCAGCGCCGAGGTAAGACGTCATCACCCCGAAAGTGAATAGTCCGGCACAAGCCGTTCCCATCAGGTACCGAGTGGCCGTGCGAGCATGTGTGTCCATATCCGAATCTGATGTTCTCCAACTTTTCGCTCGCAGCGCGCGCCTCGCGGGCGAATTAGGCTTCGTTCCGGTCGGATGGCGGATTATAGCCTTCCTCTTTGAAAAATGCGGCAGAATTCTTGCTGAGGGATGAAGGGCAGGTGTATATTACAGCTAGCGCGTGATCTGGTAGTGGAAATTCTGAATAGTTGGGGAGGCGGCTAGGAGATTCCGGGTAACCTTGTGGTGTCCAGGTCGGTCGGATAGCTGACCAGAACATTGCTTGAGATCAGATTGCATTGGGAGGCAACCATGATTCGGAAGACTACGGCTTTCTATCTGGGTGCGTTGATTCTGGCGGCTTTCCCCGCCTATGGAGATTTCAAGTACACTGAGTCCTCGAAGATGACAGGCGGGGCAATGGCTGGCATGGTGAAGTTCATGGGTGCAGTCAGCAAACAGGCGCGCCAATCGATGCAGCCCACGGTGAGCACCACGTACGTGAAAGGCAACCTTATGCGCAGAGATCGGGCCGAGGGGCGCAGTGAGATCGTCGATCTCGACCAAAGGCGCATCATCTTCATTGACAACCAGAAGCGAACCTATTCCATCACCACCTTCGATCAGATGAAGGCCGCGCTCGCGCACGCTCGTGACACTGCGCGGTCGCAGAACGCCAGCCAGCCCCAGAGCCAGCAGCAGGCCAACGTCCAGGTGACGCCCAAAGTCGATGTCACGAAAACGGGGAAGACGGCGACGATTCTGAATCTGCCCGCCAGCGAAGTCCAAATGCGCATCGACATGGAGGTGCAGAGCACCGACCCCAGCAGCCAGGGCCAGTCAGCCTCGATGTGGGTGAAGTCCAACTCCTGGATTACGCCCAACATTCCCGGCTACGAAGAGTTGACGGCGTTTTACCAGAAGATGGGGAAGGAAATGGAATGGGTGCCGGGCGCAGTGATGGGCGGCAACCCGCAGATGTCGCAAGGCATGGCCCAACTGCGGCAGAATGCGGCCGCGCTTAAGGGTTTCCCGCTGCTCCAGTACGTAAGCATGGGCATGGCGGCGACGGGACAACCGCCGGCGCAGGGCGGGCAGGCGCAACAGGCGCAGACAGCGCCGACGCAATCGCAGTCTTCGACGCAGGTCACCAGCCCCAGCGACGCGATCGCCAAAGGCATTGGCGGAATGTTAGGCGGCTTCGGCCGCAAGAAAAAACAGCAGCAGGACCAATCGGCCCAGGGAACTTCCACCGGCGCGGAGGCTTCGGGCCTGCCCCCGGCGCCGCCTGCGGCCCCGGGGTCACTCATGGACATGACCGTTCAGGTCACGGCGTATTCGAGCGACGCACTCGAGGAGGACCTGTTTTCGATTCCGGCGGGCTACACGCAGGTGCAATCCGACGTCGCGGCTGAATTCGATCGTCCGACCAGCCACTGAGCTGGCTGAAGAAGATTACTCGTCCGCCGCCGCGATATGTAAACGCGACAGCAGGACGTTCACCACTGCGATTAACAGCAAGAAAGAGGTGGGGGCCCAAATCCCGCCTATTTTGGAGATTAAGGGCGGGGGTCCAGGCAAGCGGTAGTCGATACCGGCGTTCGCCAGGTTCCGCCCTGCTTGCTGCCCACTGCCCACTGCCCACTGCCTACCGCCTACTGCCAACTGCCAACTGCCAAAGCTTTCGCTATAATAGGGGGCCTTGAAATCTGTCCTCGTGAAAGGATTCGTCATGCATCCCCTTGACCCACTCCTCAAACCGAAATCCATCGCGGTGGTCGGCGCCTCACGCAAGCCGGGCTCGATTGGCCGCCAGATTCTGCACCAACTGATTGAGTTCGAATACCGGGGCATGCTCTTTCCCGTGAATTTCCAAGCAGACTTCGTTCACTCGATGAAAGCTTATCCGTCGGTCAGTTCCATACCCGACCTCGTGGACTTGGCGGTCATCGTGGTGCCGCGTGAAGCCGTGCCAGCCGTTGTTGATGATTGCGGGAAGAAGGGCGTGAGAGGCTTGGTGGTCATTACGGCGGGTTTTTCTGAGACGGGAGAAGAGGGGAGGAGGAAGGAGGCGGAGCTGGATGCGCAGATCCGGCGTTATGGAATGCGCATGATCGGTCCTAACTGCATGGGATTGATCAACACTGACCCGGGGGTCCACATGGACTCCACCTTTGCGCCCACTTTGCCTCTGAGCGGACGTATCGCGTTCATGTCGCAGAGCGGAGCCCTGGGGGTTGCCATACTGAACATTGCCCGACAGCTCGACATTGGCTTCTCCTACTTTGTGAGCCTGGGCAACCGAACCGATGTTTCGCCGAATGAGCTGTTGCTCTACTGGGAGGACGATCCAAACACGGACCTGATCCTCATGTACCTGGAGTCAATCGGCGACATCAAAAGCTTCATGCAGAGCGCTCGCCGGATCTCAAAGCGGAAGCCCATCTTGGCGGTTAAGTCAGGCCGGACCGAGGCAGGAGCTCGGGCGGCATTATCACATACGGGAGCACTCTCGGCGCGCCAAGGATTGGACATCGCCGCCGATGCGCTGCTCGAGCAGTCCGGGGTGATTCGGGTGGACACCGTGGAAGAGCTTTTCGACTTAACCTTGGGATTTTCCAAGAATCCGCTGCCGCGCGGGAACCGCCTGGCAATTCTGACCAACGCCGGCGGGCCGGCCATCATGGCCACGGACACAGCGGTCAGTCTCGGCCTCAGACTTGCCGAGCTTTCCGAAAATACACGCGAGGCGCTTCGCCGCCTGTTGCCCCCTGAGGCCATCGTTGAGAACCCCATCGATATGACTCCCCGGTCCGATCGTAGCAAATACGACGCCTGCGTGCAGATACTCCTGGAGGATGAAGGCATCGACTGCATCCTGGTGGTGTTCGTTCCTCCCATGATGGTCGATGCCATGGACATCGTCGAATGTCTGGAAGCGTTGCGGAAGAAGTATGACAAACCCATGTTTGGCGTGTTCATGGCTCCCGATGAGTTTTTTCAGGCATTGAACCGGAAGCATCCCGACCACATGGCCATCTATTTGTTTCCCGAATCGGCTGTGCACGCCCTGGCCGCCCTGGACCGCTATCGGCAGTGGCGCGAAAAGCCCGTCGGTAAAGTGCGGAGTTTTGACGTAGATCGCGAGGCGGCATTGGATCTGCTGGAAGAGGTCCGCCGCCAAGGGCGAGATGAATTGACTCCCCTCGAGGCGCAAAGGCTGGTCGAGTGCTATGGCATTTGCGTCGCTCGAGCGGCGGCCGCCAAGGATGAGGAAGAGCTCGGCGAAGCTGCGCGGCGAGTACGATATCCGGTAGCTCTGAAAGCGGTCGCCCCGGGGCTTCTCCACAAGACGGAGGCGGGCGGTGTGCGGCTCGATATCCACACGCCGGAGGAGTTGATCGATGCCGCCCGCCTGATGAGGGACGAGGTGAAGAGACGCCACCCTGGTTCTGCAACCCTTGGCGATCAAATGGGTTTCCTGGTGCAAGAGTACGTGCGCGGCGGGCGGGAGGTCATTGTTGGTATGACCCACGATCCCAAGTTCGGCCCTCTCGTGATGTTTGGTTTAGGTGGAATCTACGTGGAGACGTTTAAGGACGTTGTTTTTCGCGTGCCGCCCATCACCGATCTCGAGGCGCGGGAGATGATCCGCCAGATTCGCGGCTACAGGCTTCTTGAAGGAGTGCGCGGTGAGCCTTCAGTCGATTTGGCAGGCCTGGCGGAAATCCTGGAGCGCTTCTCACAACTCGTCGAAGATTTGCCGCAACTGGTGGAAATGGAAATCAATCCCTTGTTAGTCTTCCCGCAAGCCGAAGATTTTCGCGCCGTGGATATCCGCGTGCGCCTAGCCGCAGTGCGCTAAAAGGGGGTGCAACGAGAGCAACCGCTCCACCCGCGCCGCGAAGAAGAATTCACCACAGAGCACACGAAGAACACTGAGCGAATCCTTTCCAGTTTCTAATTTCTGATTTCGAGTTTCTGATTTTTGGTCTCGCGTGGCGGGCGCATTACTCTTCCGTCGCAGGCTCCTCTTCCAGATCCTTAGCGAACACGGCATAGCCAGGGTTAGGCGGAAACAGATTGGACATGAGGGTCATGCGTCGGCGTAATTGCTGGAGCGGAAGGTGTTGAGGTCCCACGCGGATCTGGACGTCGTGCCACAAACCGTGCATGTATTCAGCGAGCGTGCTCACCAGGGAAACGTCCCGGTAGGGCTCATACTGAAGCCGGCTGCGGCGCCATGGGCGGATGGCGAGTAATGCCTGCTTGGCCGTCAGGGATTCTTCGTCAATCTCGCCGCGCACGCCGTGGCGAAGCTCTTCCTCTAGGAGTTCATCATAGGCGGCGAATTCGGAAATGCTCAGACGCGGCCGCAGCAATTCGGCGACGCTGGCGAGGAATTCGAACCCGGTATCATGGGCATCAACTTCCCGGCAGGCGAGGAGGAGATTGGTTCTTTCACTTGATTCGACCCAGGCTGCCGTGTGAGTCTCCCCCTTCGGTTTAACCGTGCAGACCGTATCCCCGGACTCCACACAGGCGATGTAAGGAACCATCAAGACTCGAAGCGGCCCGATCCGCTCGGCGATGCGCGCCGGAACTGCTTGGGCCGGCTCGCGCACCATGGTTCGCTCCTCGGCGGGGGTCAGTGAGATCATGGAGTGGATCTCCCAGCCGTGCGCCAGGTGGGAAAGCGGGACGAATTTCCCTTGAATATACTCGCTGATAGGAACGCCATCCGGCGCCGGGATTTCCCTACTACTCAAGTTTCACCGTCCCACTTCCCTGTCGTCGAAACCAGGGGGCTACGTTGCAACAGAGTATTCTGAGCAATTCTGGCCCGTCTGTCCAGCGGGGATTCAGCGTTCCCGTGATTCAGACACCAAACCGAACGCGAGCAGTGGATTCCCGCCTTCGCGGGAATGACGATATTCAGGGCGCCCGTCCCCAACCCCCTCATTCCCGCGAAGGCGGGAATCCACTGCCACTGTCTGAACCGCAGTCAAGCGTTCGCCGAGGAAGCCAAACAGTAGTCCCTCATGAATCCGCCCTACCTGGACATCGAGCAGCGTGTTGGGCGGAAGGTTCGAGCCGGGCAGGACAATTTTCAGGTAATTGCTGCTGAGCGCCACACGTTCACCGGCTTCGAATTCATCGAGTGTGAGAGCGGAGAGCTTACAGCGGACTTGCGCCTCAAGGAAGGTCTGGCGCTTGCGGGCGAGCAAGGCGCGGATTTCCTGCGCGCGCTCGTGGGCCACCCGACCGTTCACCTTCAGGGGCGAGTCGGCGGCGGGTGTGTGGGGACGAGCCGAATATGGGAAAATGTGCAGATAGGTGAAGGGCAGGGAATCGATGAAGCTGGCGCTGGCGGCGTGATCCTGGTCAGTCTCTCCGGGAAAGCCAACCATCACGTCCGCGCCGATGCCCGCATTGGGGAGCTGCTCGCGGATCGCAACAATACGCTCCGCATACTGCGAGGGCCAGTATCGCCTGTTCATGAGACGGAGAATGCGGCTGCACCCGCTTTGTAACGGAATGTGGAAGTGTTGCGCCAAGCGCGGTTCCCCAGCCGCCAACCGGATGAGCGCGGGGCCGACGTCCATCGGCTCAATCGAGCTTATGCGCAGGCGCGCGATAGTAGTCTCCTCCAACAACCTCTCCAGAAGACTAAGAAAAGTGATGCGGCGGTCAATGTCGCGCCCGTAGCTTCCCAGGTTGATTCCGGAGAGAACGATTTCCTTGTATCCACTCCGCTCCAGTTCGCGTACCTGCTCGACGACCTTCTCGGGTGCCAGGCTGCGGCTGCGGCCGCGGACGGAGGGAATCACGCAAAAGGCGCAGCGCGCGTTGCACCCGTCCTGAATCTTGAGCGTGGGACGAGTGCGGTCATCCGGAAATACAGGCGCAAAATGGAATTCCTCGCTAATCTCACCCACCAGGACCATCGGCCGCCGTGGAATTCCCGGCTGCTCGGCCGGAGCAGGAAAACGGTAAGCGTTCGCACGGGAAGGCGTCGCTTCCAATCGCTGAATTTGCACAAGGTGTGCTTGCCCTCTCGCTCCCGATCCCTGACTTCTGTCTCCAGACTCCTGACCTCTTACTCCTGACTCCTGGCCCATGCTCGAACTCAACAGCTCTGCGATGAGATGCTTGTGGGAGTTACCAACCACCCAGGTGACACCGCCCAGTTGAGCGATTTCCCCGGGCGAACGCTGGGCGTAACAACCCGTCACCAGAATCCGGCAACGAGGGTTGGCGCGATTGATCCGACGCACCAGTTGCCGGACATCAGCATCCGCCCTGCCGGTGACGGTGCAGGTGTTCAGAATGGCCAGTTGGCTTGCGGAACTGTCCTCGGCCTCCCGGAACCCTGATTCGAGCAATTGCTTCTTGATCGCAGCCCCGTCCGCTTGGCTCGCGCGGCACCCGAAATTCAGGACGTGGAATGTGGGCATACCCAAAAGGTCACTGTAGCTGATTTGAACGGCTTTCTGGCAACGGGTTGGAGCGTGTGGTAGCGGCGGTCTCTTACCGCCGATCGTGAACTCTCGGGAACATACGGCGCTTAGAGAGCACCCCTCCAGCAAACTAAGCCCCTAACGAGTGTTGTAGTTGGTTAGGTAAAAGTACGGGTGTCTCTGCGCTGCCGCTTGGCGAGATAAACTCGCCGCTGCTTCCAGACGCCTTTACGTAGACACGCCGCTGCTCGTGGTCCGCCCGACTGGAAATGTGTTGGCACTTTCACGCTGGGCTGGCAGAGACTCGCCGCTGCTGAAAGCATTCGCGACAATAGACTGGCCGGCCCTGAGTCGGCTTAAAGGGAACGGTCGTCTCTTTCCCACACTGAGTGCATGTGGTAGTGGTTTCCACCCGGTGGTAACTCTGCCCGTTCTGGGATTGGCTGCGCTTCGCCTTGCAAGCCCTGCAACGCTTGGGTTCGTTCTTGAAACCCTTGTCGGCGTAAAAGAGCTGCTCCCCGGCAGTGAAAACGAACTCCGCCCCGCAGTCCATACACTTCAGGACCCTATCCCGGTAGTCCATACGTGCGCTCCCCTGCTCGAACAGGGCCCCACCAGCTCTGAATACCATAGTGGTCGCACACTGCGAGGCTCGTGCCGGTTCCACTCTCCCGCTGTTTCCGGATCCCTAATCCTGTTCGTGTCTGGCCTTCTTGCGTGCCCTCTTGCGAGCCAAGGCCGCTTTGACTCGCTTTTTCTCACCAGGTTTTAAGTAGAAAGAATGTCTCTTGATTTCTTTTATGATGTCTTCCTGCTGAACCTTTCGCTTGAAGCGGCGAAGTGCATTTTCCAAAGACTCTCCGTCCTGAAGCCTTACTTCAGCCAACCGATCAACACCCCCATTTCGGATTGAAATATTGAAACCGCTACAGTTGCGGTGCTAACGTTATTGTGACCCACTCCAGAGAGCTAAGTCAAGGACAATTTCGCGGGTAATTTCGCTGGCCTTGACCCTTTGAACAGCTTGTGTTAGGGTCAGCCGCGAGCCCTTTGACAGGTTTCGGCACATACACGGCAAAGTACATGGCTGAATTAATCAAAGTTGACCAAACAAGAATGGAATTCTTGCTGGAATACGCCGTTCGCATGATTATTTCCGGCAAGGTCGTTGCCTTTCCTACGGACACCTTTTACGGCTTGGGCGCTGATCCTTTTAACCTGGCGGCGGTGAGCGAAGTGTTCCGAATCAAACGCCGCACAACCGACCGGGCTCTTCCCCTTTTGGTGGCGTCCATCGATCAAGCGGCGGATCTTACCCACGATCCTCCAGCACTGTTCTTCAAGCTGGCGGAGAAGTTTTGGCCTGGTCCCCTGACCTTGGTCGTTCCCGCCTCTCGCCAGATCCCGCTGAAGGTCACTGCCAATACCGGCAAAGTGGGCCTCCGCTGGCCGCAGGCGCTCTTGGCTACGGCGCTGATTGATGCTTCGGCGCGGCCTTTGACGGGAACCAGCGCAAACCTTTCGGATTTGCCGGCTTGCTCGACCGCTCAGGAAGTGGACAGGCAACTTGGCGATCTTCTGCCCCTCATCCTGGATGGAGGTCCTACCCAAGGAGAGCTCGCCTCAACGGTGGTCGACCTGACGGGCGAGCGGGTGCGTATCCTTCGGCCCGGCGGAATACCGGAGTCCGATCTGAAGGAGTTTCTGGGCTGATTCACCTGCGTCTTCGCCATGCCGTTCTGACCGGACTGCTGCTGGCCTCGTTGGCCTTCGCCTACGCGGAGAGGTCGCTCTATCTTGCCATCCGCCAACAGGCCGTGCGCGACGAAGCCAGGCCGGCGGATGCGATCGTGGTTTTTGGCGCTGCCGAATATAACGGCGCGCCTTCGCCGGTTCTCAAGGCACGCCTCGACCACGCCTTTGACCTCGAGGAACATGGCCTCGCGCCCATGCTCATTACCACCGGGGGCAGCGGAGGCGACCCGCTGTACACCGAGGCCGGAGTGGGGCGAGACTACCTGATCCAGCGCGGTGTGGCAGAAGCCAAGATCCTGGCCGATACCAGGAGCTTGACCACCTATGAGAGCGTCCAAGCCGTGACCCTCCTCCTGCGGCAGCGCCAAAAGCTTACCTGCATTGCGGTGAGCGACGGGTTCCACCTTTACCGTATCAAACTGATGTTCCGGTCGCTGGGTATTATTTCCTATACCTCACCCAGCCCCGACAGTCCTATCGAAGCCGATTCCTACCTGCGCACCCTGTACTCCCTGCGTGAAATGGTTGTCACAAGTTTGTGGTATGCGGGAATCCGGGAATAAGGTCATTCCGGGCTTGGAGTGCGGCAGCGGAGCTGCCGCCGTCGCCCGGGCGTTGCCACGGCTGGTGTCATCCTGAGTCACATTAACCGTAGCGAACGCGGGCACGGTAAGCAAGGGCGAGCGATTCGAGAAGCTTTTCCGGTTCCTGCTCGTCTTGCGCGGCCAGTTCAAGGCGTGCGGAGAGGCGCAGCACAATCTTTCGCGCTGCTTCGCGCCTGACGCCCTCGGCGAGTTCTTTGCGGCGCAAAAGGAAAGCTTCAATCAACTGAAATTCTGCCGGGGTGAGGCGCGAAACGTTGTATCGCGTGCTGCCTGAAGAGGCAGCCGAATCCCATTGGAGTCCGGTCTCCAATACGGCGGGCTTTTCGTGAACTACCACTGTGCCGGCCACGTAGTCACCCAAACGCTTGCTCTTGGCGCTCAGCAGGGCGCTGATGATGGCTACTCCATAGAGCACCGGTAGGCTGTCAATAACCCGGAGGAGGTTGCGCGCCACCGCTTCGTATACCGTGATCGGCCGGCCGGAGTCTTGTATGACGCGCAAGTGGGTCAGGCGCTTGCCAGGGGTCTGCCCGTTCCAAATGGCCTCGAAGATCGCAAAGTATCCGGATTGGAGAAGGAACAGTAAAAACACAATAACGGCCGCCGTCCATGCGCCCGCCGCGGGCTTATGGAGCCCTCTCAGACCTGAGGCGTAGGCGCTTCCACCCAGGATCGCCCAACCGATGATTTGAAAGCCCGTGTCCAAAGCTAGCGCCAGAAATCGGCTGCCAATTCCCGCCAGGGGAAACTCGAGAGGGATTTGTTCGGGTGTTTCTACGACCAAGTTATCCATGAGGAGAAACTCGAAGAGCCGAAGATCGAAATTCGAAAATCGAAAACCGAAAGTCGAAAACCTGCCGGCTCTATTGCAAGGGCTGCCGTTTTCATGAATAATTCGAACCAGTCGAAGCTCGCGGCGAGTTTCGAGTTTCGATTTTCGAATTTCGATTTTCGTGCACCAATGATTAGCTCACGCTGGATCGGAAAACGCAAGCCGTATTGGGACCGGCTGGGATTGATTATTGAAAAGACCGGCCGCCGGGGCTTGAGCGTTCTTACCTATTCGGAGTTGAGTGAACTGGGATTACTTTACCGGCAGATTGCGGCGGACTTGGCCTCCGTGCGCGAGGACCCTTTGAGCCGGCCGTGGGCAGAGTACCTGAATCAACTTCTGGCTCGGGCCCACAACCTGATTTATATGGGCCGCAGGGCGCACGCGTGGTACATCCTTGATTTTTACCGGCGCGAGTTTCCGCGCGTTTTCCGCCGCACGTGGAAATACACGGCATTAGCATTTATGCTGTTTATCGCCGGGGCCATAGCGGGTTTCTTAGCCACCCTCGGCGACCCTGCCTTGCAACGTTTCTTCCTTGGGCCGCAAATGAGCGCCTCAATCGACCGGCGCGAGATGTGGACGCATTCCGTGCTCACCATCAAGCCGCTTGCTTCCAGCGCCATCATGACCAACAACATGACGGTCTCTTTCACGATGTTCGCGGCGGGAATATTGGGTGGCCTTGGCACTGTCTATCTGCTGGCGATGAATGGTGTGGTGATGGGAGTCATCGGCGCGGCGTGCTGGCAAGCCGGCATGAGCGTGCAACTTTGGTCCTTTGTCGCCCCACACGGAATTCTGGAATTGCCCGCAGTATTCATTGCGGGAGGCGGCGGCTTGCTCCTGGCGCGCGGCTTGCTCTTTCCCGGCGAGTTGCCGCGCCGCGAATCCGTAAACTTCTACGGAGGTCAAGGGGTGCGCTTGGCTTTAGGAATCATCCCTCTCTTGCTGGTTGCGGGCGTGCTGGAGGGATTCTTCTCACCATCCTCCCTCCCGGTCGCGGCGAAATTTGCGTGCTCGGCAGCGGCGGGCGGGCTGCTGTTTTTGTATTTGAGAAGCGGTCGAGGAGTCGAGCCGTCGAGAGTCGAAAGTCGAGAGTCAAGAGTCGAGCAGCCGGAAAGCTTAGAGTCAAAGGTCGAGTAGCCGACTCTCGACTTTCGACTCTTGACTCTCGACTTCCTTGACTCCGCGCCCTGCTACCTTATAATGTCATCCTCAAAATGAACGCCCGAGAGATCAAGGAGGATCTTAATGACGTCTAATACGTGGAGTCGACGGTCATTTCTGCGCGCGGCCGGGGCCGCTGGGACGGTCGCGTCCGCGGCCAAGATGATGGGTCTCGAGCGCGTCCTGGCAGCTTCCCAGTCGGTGGCTGACAAGTCGCCCCAAGAGGCCGCGAAGGACGAGTTCTACTGGCGGGAGATCCAGATGGATTTCAAGCTGGACCGTACGATCATCAACCTGAATAACGGCTTTACTTGCCCGACGCCCCGGGTGGCGCTGGAAGCGGAATGGCGCTACATGGATATGATCAACATGGCGCCCATCTTTTATCAAGGCCCGATAGCCGATCGCATCCAGACGATCCGGCTGCGCATGGCGGCGGAGTTCGGATGTGACCCGGAGGAGATGGCCCTGACGCGCGGCGCCAGCGAGTCGCTTCAAATCGCGCAGAACGGGATCGATCTCAAGGCCGGGGATGAAGTGCTCACCACCGAGCAGGATTATCCCCGCATGCTGACGACGTGGGACCAGCGCATGCGGCGAGAAAACATCAAAGTGAACCGCCTTCAATTTCCCGTCCCAACTACGGCCGACGATCTCTACCACCGGTTCGAGCAGGCCATTACACCGAATACAAAAGTCTTCCATTTCTGCCACGTCACTAACTTGACGGCCCAGATGTTTCCCGTGGCGCGGCTCTCCCGCTTGGCGCGCTCGAAGGGGATCGTTACCATCGTCGACGGCGCCCACGCTCTCGGGCATTTCCCGTTCAAGCTGAGGGAACTCGAATGCGACGCTTATGGCGTCAGCCTGCACAAATGGCTGCTGGCGCCGATCGGCAACGGCTGCCTTTACATTCGGAAAGAGATGATCCCGAGATTCTGGCCCCTGCAGGCAGCCCCCGAGCAGCAAGACTCCGACATCCGAAAGTTCGAAGCCATCGGAACGCACCCCTGGGCCATCCGGGCGGCGCTCGGGGAGGCTCTGGCATACCATCAGGCTATCGGCACGGAACGCAAGGCGGCCCGGTTGCGGTATCTGACCTTGCGCTGGGCCAACGCCCTCAAGGTTCATCCGCGTATCAAGATCCTGACGGATCTCAGCGAACCCCCTCAGGCATGGGGAGTGGCGGCGGTGAACATCGAGGGGATCGATGTCCGCGACCTCGCGAAGTTCCTGATGGATAAATACCGGATCATCGTTGTCCCCCTCGTTGGGGGAGCCCCGCCAAACCAGGTTTTTGATTATCAGGCCCTGCGGGTGTCGCCGAACATTTACACCACACTCGAGGAAATCGACACATTCGTCACGGGCATGGAAGACGCCATGAAAAACGGAGTTCCTTCCACGCAGGCGTCTCGCGGCCGATCCATGGAGGAGTGGTTCAGCTAACGATGTACGGGAAAGAGAGGATACACATGAAGCGAATGGCAGTTTGGGCGGTGGCGGCAATGGCTTTGACCCTTGTGGCCGGGGCTACGGATGCCTTTGCCCAGGGCACGTTCAAGATCCCGTTCCCGTTTCAGGCCGGCAGCGTAAAGCTCCCCGCCGGCCAATATTCGGTGGCCCAAAAGGACGACGGCCAGATCACGCTTCGGCAGCAGACGACCGGCAAGGAATATCAGATCCCCTTCACCAAGAGACTGGAGCAGCCGAGTCCGCCTCTCGCAGAGCCCCAGCTTGTTTTCGACGTGGTAGGGAACTTCGCGCCATCTTACACGGAATATGTGACAGATTACGTGCTGGCTGAAGCGTGGCTACCGGGTGCTGACGGGTTCCTTGTCCATACGTTCAAGGGCGCGCACAAGACCCAGATCATCAAGGGGCAGAAGGCAAAATAGCGGAATCACAACAGTCCCTTCCATTTAATCTGCAAGTACTGGTTAACGATTTCAGGCGACAATTGACCGGGGAGGAATTCCATCGCCAGGGCTCCCTGTTCGCGCATGCGGCGCAGCAGGAGGTCGCGCCGGTGAACCATCTGCTGTGCGGCCACATACTGGTACATCTGTTCGGGCGATTCGGGCCGGCGCGCCACGAGAGCGCGGAGCTCGGGTTCGCCCACCACCGCGAACAGCACCAAGTGACGGGAAAGCAGCCGGGATGCGGCTTCAATGACGTCAGGAGTCGCCGCCGTCTCCGCCAAATCGGTGAGCCAGACCACCAAGCTTCGTCGCCGGTGGCGCGCCAGCAGGGAATCCGCCGCCAGCGCGTGATCGGCCTCGACCGGCTCGCCAGAGACCGAGGCCAACTGCTCGAGCACGTGTCGCAGATGCTCCGCGCCGCGCGCGCAGGGCAAGTAGGATTGCAACTTTCGCCCGTAGGTCAAAAGCCCCGTGGTGTCACCTGAATGCTGCGCTACATGGGCCAAAGTCAGCGCCGCGTTAACGGCGTAATCCAACTTCATCAGTGGCGGAGGCGAGTTCCTGGCAGGTGGGCAGGTGGGCAGATGGGCAGATGGAGAGGTGGGCAGGTCGGCAGATTGCCAGAAGGGTTTCGACCTTTGACTTCCGGCTTCTGACTTCTGACTTCCGAATCCTGAATCCTGACTCCTGAATCCTGGCTCCTGACTCCTGGTTCGCGCCAACATCAAGCGGCCGGCATCCACAACCAGGAAGACGGATTGGCTTCGTTCCGCCTGGTAAACCTTGCTGATGAGCTTGCCGCGGCGCGCCGTGGCTGTCCAGGAGATGTCGCGAAATTCGTCGGACTCGCGAAATTCGCGCAAACTCTCGAACTCCCGCCCTCTTCCCACCAGGCGCTTCAGCCTTTTCTCCTGTTCAATCTGCCGGCTGCGGATCAAATACAGCGTGTAGCGTTCCGGCTCTCGCAGATTCGGGTAAACGCGAATCGTCTGGCGCGTTTCCGCCGTGGCCCAACGCTCCGCGAACCTTACGGCGCCGTGATAGCGCAAGAAGACTTGGCCCACTTGAATGTCGCCCCGCCTGGTGGGGCAAACGGAATACGCGGCGCTGGCGCTCCCGCCGGGTGGAACGGTCAAGGTGAACCTGGGAAGCGTTGGAGACAAAACGGCGGGAACATCATCCTCGATGCTGACCTCTACCGCTCGCCTCCCGTGATTGTCAACCCGCAGTTCGACTCGAGAATTAATGTCAAGTGAAACTGGCTCGCACCAACGGCGGCTCACGGTAAGTTCCTTGGGCTTGGGCAAGCGCGCGAGGTCAGCGAACCAAGCTATGAGCACCACACCGTCCCACAGCGGCAGAGCGTAGAGGGCCCGCCGGTTCCACCATGCCGGACCAATCCACACCAGGCCGAGAAGCAGGGCGAGAAAAAACCGCCATTGGAACGCCGCGGCCCATCGTCGGCCGCTTGCCGCTTGGGCGCTTACGGTGGATGCGAGTAGACGGCCGGGCGCAGTCATTTGGGTACCTCGACTGCCGCCAGCACTTCGGCCACAACCTGGTCGCTCGTAATGCCTTCCAGTTCAGCTTCGGGTTTAACCATGAGCCGGTGGCGAAGGACAGGAGGCGCCGCGGTCTTGACGTCATCGGGTATCAAGTAATCGCGGCCTTCCATGGCTGCCAGGGCCTTTGCGGCGAACATCAGGGCCACGGTGGCGCGTGGACTGCCGCCCAGACTCAGGGCGGGCCAGTCGCGAGTCCTCTGGACCACGGCGGCGATGTAGCGAAAGATGCCAGGTTCCACGGTCAAGGCCAATGCCTCGCGGCGTGCCGCGGGGAGCCAGTCGGGGTCGACGCAAACGAGTCCCAGCGCGTCAATGTGGTGGGGGTCAAATCCCTGTTGGTAGCGCTCCAGGATTTCTATTTCCTTATCCGCGGGCGGGTAAGGGATGCGAATTTTGAAAAGGAAGCGGTCAAGCTGCGCTTCCGGCAGCGGATAAGTACCCTCGAACTCGACGGGATTCTGGGTGGCAAACACGGAAAAGAAGGGGGAGAGCGGGTAGCCAGTGCCGTCGATCGTAACCTGGCGCTCTTCCATTGCCTCGAGCAGCGCGGATTGGGTTCGGGGCGGCACGCGATTCACCTCGTCAACCAATAGTAAGTCTGTGAAGACGGGGCCGCGGTGCAGGGAAAAGGTCCCGGCTGATAGGTTGAAGACGTTTGCGCCCAGCACATCCGCGGGCATCAGATCAGGGGTGCACTGAACGCGTTGAAAACCAAGCCGGCAGATATGCGCCAGGGCTTTCACGGCGAGCGTCTTGGCAATTCCCGGAACTCCTTCCAGCAGCGCATGCCCGCCACACAATAAAACCGCCAATAATTGGTTGATCGTGTCTTCCTGGCCAACGATCACCTTGCTTAGCTCGGCCCTCGCGTGCGAGATGAATTTCTGAACTTCCGCTGGCATGATCCCTCATCTTTCCAGCCCGAGCTTGCGGGAGATATCGTAAAGCTCACCCACCCAGGCTAATGCCTGTAGCTCTCCAACTTTCTGTAGTTTGACGGCGGATTCAATCTGCTGCATGTCCTCGGCGAAGCCTGGGATCGTCCATCCCGGCCTTTCCCGCACACTCTTGACCAGATCCGCTGTCGGCATGCTGGAAGATATTCCCAGCCGCCGGGCCAGCAAGAAACGAAAGCGGGTGTAGGCGATTTCCAGAGCGCCCGCCGCGGCGCCCTTTCGTTGGTAGAGCGCTCCCACGGTCTCGACGAACTCGAGGGGTGAAAGGCGCGACGGCCGCCCGAGTGGGCGCAGCGCACCACTGCGCCGTCCGAACGTGATGAGCACGAAAGCAGCGAGGATCAGAAGCTGCAATAGCCCCCAGGGCAAGGGAGTGCGCGACACATACTGCCAAAACCCCGGGCGCACGCCATGAAAGTATTCGTCCCACATGACGCGCGTCTCGCTCGGGGAACCGAGGCAATTCAGAAACAACGCCAGATTCGACGCTTTGGTGATCCCGGAGTTGGTGAGAGGTGAATCCGCTCCCCACCAGATGATCTCCCCTCTGCCGACGCGCAACTTCGTGACGGTGGCCCCTTGCCCGCTGCCATAATATCGTAGCTGGCCTGCGCCAAGCTGAACCCAATGGGCTGGGAACTGCATGGAGATTTCCGGCGCATGACGTGTGAGTGGCGCGGGCGCTTCGGCAGTGAAGGTCTGCCATTCATCGGGCGGTGCAGCCGCCGGAACGACCGCTTTCGCCTCGATCATCGCGGCCCCGATCATCCCGGTAATCAGCAAATGGCCGCCTCCTGCCACAAACTGCTTTAGTTGGCGAGCTTCTTCGGTTGAAGACGTAACGATGGGGCCGGCAATGATCAGCAAGGTGTTCCTTGAAATCTTTGGCAACTCCTCAGGAGGGTTCGTCCAACGTGTAACCCGATAACCAATCTCTTCCAGCAGTGTATAGGCGGCCTTGGCTCCGTTCGGATCAGGGGAATAGCTGGAAGGAAAGCCCACGGACGCCCCTTGCTCGCCGGGAGCAAACAAGAGCGCCAGGATTGTCAGGAGCATGAGGGCGAGAGCGGAGAGGAGCACGATCCTCTTATCAGCGGAGTCGAGTCGCGAGGTCATTCGAGCGACTCCAATTCCGCCAGCGCCGCTTCATACTCACGTGCCGAGGCCCGGGCGCGGCCATACCAGACCTGTTCGAAGCAGTTGGTAAGGGCAATGAGGTGCGGGCGAAGCGCCGACTCCGCGGGCAGGAGGCGCACGTATTCCCGATGCGTCCGGGCGGGGTCAACATGCCACGCACCTGCCTCTCCCAGGAGCAGCACAGCCGAGCCGTAGATAATTCGTATGGCCTCGCGAAATTCACCTCGTGCGGCGGCGTCGCGAGCCTGCTGGACCCAATCCCGCCAAGGCTGTGACGAAGTTGCCGGCTTGGGGGCAGGGGGTTGCGAGTAGGGAATATGGGTGAGAGTGTAAAAGAGCCATGCCAGGCAGATCAGGCCCAGCGCCAACACGATTCCCCACCGCAAAAAATCGGCCACCCTGGGATGGCCGCCGGCGCGGCTGAGGAGCTTGTTAATCCACTGCCACGCGCTAACCAGGAGACGGTCCCAAAATGATTCCGAGTCGTTCGCTCCGCGGACTTGGCGGAATTCACGCCGCTTCAGGATGTCGTCCAAGTTGGCGCGCGTGCCGCTGTAATCGCGGCCGGATGCCTGGGACATGGCGTGCGCCTCCTCAGACAGCGATGCGACCCGGGAGGACAGTTCTTGTGCAACCGCGGCGGCCTTGCCTGGATCTTGGGTGAGCCGCTCGAGCGCCGCCCCTAACGGCTGGGTGGAAACCACGAAGCGCTGTCCCTCGACCGTCACCAACCAGGAATCAGGCAATTGCTTGCGCAACGCCGCTGCTTCCTTGGGATGCTCGCGCAGGCGATTGGCGGATGCTGACCAGCGTTCCAGTTCCGAAGTGTAGCTTTGTAAATCAAGAGATCCACTGGTGGCCTGCGGCTCTGCCGCCCGATGTGCGGAAAGGCTCCGCCTTTCCGAAGGGCGGGCACCTGGAACCACCTCTGCCGCGCAGGCTGGAAGGCTCAGCCTTCCAGCCTGCGCGGCAGACGATGACGGAGCGGGCGCTGGCCGGAAAGCCGGAGGCTTTCCGCAAAGCGGGGCGGCGAAGCCGCTGCGGGGACCAGCGTGGGCGGCTGAATTGAGAGACAGCTCAAAGGGGCGCTCGCCTGGAGGCCGTACGCCGTTCGGCCGCGGGAATTTGGGCCGTGCCCCTAGCCCGCCCTGCACAAGCAGGAGCAACAATGCCGCGAATACCGGAAGGCGCTTTATGCTCACGAAGTAACCGGGGGAACGGGTAAAGGCGAAGGCGCCGGCGCGTTCACGTCTGCTTGGCCGTCTGCGTCCGCTACGAACTTATCCAGCATTTCGTTGATCTTGTGTTGAAGATAAAAAGTGCCGAAGAAGAATGTCCCCATGCGGGAGAACAACTCTTCATTTTGCAGGCGAATGCCCGCTGAGAACATTCCTTCCTGCCGGGGCGCCAAGTGGTCCAGCAGGATACGGCGCACCTTGAAGCATTGCACGATAATGAGGATCGCCGCAAGCAGCAAGATGAAGGGATGCAGTGGCGGGAAAGCGTTTTCCGCCTCGACCCACGAGCCCCACTTGAAGCCTGAAACGATGGGAATAGCGAGACTGGCAAGGAGTGCAGCCAGGGCAACTGCGATCGGCCACACCCCCAACTTCTCCCTCGAGTGGAGCGTGTTCAAGGCCCTTCGGCGGGTCAAAAACCAGACGGGCTGATACAGCCCCGCGGTCACCAGGGTCAAGAGGCACATGGCAAAGATACCGGCGTCGGCGAGTGGCTCGGACTCCGTGGACGGCGCGCGGCGGGGCGCATCCTGCGGGTGGGTATCGTCGAGGTGCTGCATCATCAGTTGCAGGTCAAAGCCCTCTTTGCGCACTCGCAGGTCGTAGTACGCGAGAGCAAAGCCAATCATGAAGAGCGGGGCGGTGGCGGCGCCGCACGCGCCTCCCACCAAGACGCTTGGAATCGAAAGCCAGACGCTGGGGTACCCTCCTTTGATCGTCGCCAGCATGGCGACGACGGTGAATGGCGATTGGCACAGAAGCACCACAACCGCGCGAATGAGCACTGTTAGAATGCCCACCACCAGCAGCCGCCAAAGGAAACCGCGGGTGAGCGCTACGCTTCGCTTGAGGGCTTGCCGCGCGCTGAGATTCTCCAGCACCAGGGCGGGAACGGCCACGCTGTAACGCACCAGAAAGATGACCAGCAGGATGCCAGTGATGATGAAACCCACCACGAGCCCCAATCCAAGAACGACGGTAAGCCATCCCAGGGACTTGGGTAAAGTTCCCATCAGGCCGAAGGCGAATGCGAGCAGGAAGACCGCCATCATGAAAACACCGAAAGTGCGGAGGATAATCGTCAAGGTGACGTTGATCAGCCGCCCCAGCCTTCGACGGACCGCACGATAGGAATCGCGAATCGTGGTAGTACGTCCCAAGTGAATCTCCGAAAGCGCGTAGGTGGTAGCGCCCAGAGCCAGAGCGTAAACAATGTAATAGGAAAGCAAGATGCCCAGAGTACTCAGGCCTGCCCTCACGGCGTAAGTAGCCATCTGGACCGGCGCCGGAGGCCGAGCGCCCGGAACAATGTGCGGCGGTCTAAGAAAGATCTGCAATAAGATATTCAGGCCTACCAAGAGCGCTTCCGGCGCCACCATAATGCCGGCGAATAGCCAGAAATGCTTGCGCAAGTAACTGAAGGTTTGGTCCAACAACTCACCCAAGCTTAAGGGAACCAGATTTGCGGCGGGCATGTGATTGTCCCTCGGAGGAGCCACTACCTGCGGAAGGGGAGAATTCTACTCGAATGGATAGTCGAAAGTCGAGAGTCGAGAGTCCAGAGTCGAGAAGTCCAGAAGCGGCGATTCGACTCTCGGACTTTTTGACTTCCAAGCACCTGGACTTTTTGACCTTGTCCTTTGTTTTCATAGACATTCCCGGTTTGTTCCTGAGAAAGCTATCAGCTCTCAGCTATCAACCGTCAGCCTTTCGAGTCAAAAGTCGAAAGTCGAGAATCGAAAGGCAGTCGTCAGCGACTTCTTGACTACATCCTTTGTTTTCATAGACATTCAAGGTTTGTTCCTTCAATTTGAGAGTCGAGCAGTCGAGGAGCGGACAAACAGACCCACTGGCTGCCAGTCGACTTTGCTCTCGCATTGGGCTCTCGACTTCTTGACTCCTCGACTCCTAGACTTTTTGACCTTGTCATTTGTTTTCATAGACATTCCCGGTTTGTTCCTTCAATTTGCGAATCGAATAGTTGAGGAGTCCAGGGTCGAGGAGTTAATAAACCCGCCCCAGGGCTGCGTCTCGACTTTCCTCTAGCATTGGACTCTCGACTTCTTGACTTCTCGACTCCTCGACTTCTTGACTCGCTCCTTTGTTTTCATAGACATTCCCGGTTTGTTCCTTCAATTAAAGTCGCAGCGTGTTTTCCTCCGCCGCCGCGGGGAGCATCGTGTCCTGGTCCTCAAGGCGCGCCAAGGCTTTTGTCGGCTCAAGGTTCTGCTCAAATCGGCTGCGGACCAGGCCCAGCGGCGCAAAACGGCTTGGGTCAATTCACAATTCACTATTCACCATTTTCTGCCCCTCTCTCTTCCCCTTACACCCACGGAGTTCTGACACCTACCTCCCACCACCCACTATCCTAGCCTATTCTGCGCCATTTGTCAAGAGAAAAAAGTCCTGTAGCCCGCGAAGCGGGCGAAAGTGCCTAGCCCATGGCGCAAGCCGTGGGTAAGGAATTCGAGTAGAATCCTCCCAAGCCCCGGAGGGGCGAAATGAAGAACGGCATCGCCTACGACGTGCGTTACATTGGGTCGTGATTTCTTTCGCCCCTAGAGGGGCTCGGGCGGGGTGGGCCGATCCCCCACGGCTTGGAAGGTGTGAAAAAATCGCGCTGTAGGGGCGGCCCTTGTGGCCGCCCTGGGGCAACCACCGATTGTCCGGCCCACATCCGGAAAGAGCGGGGCTGCATGGGTAGTGGGTCAATTTGCTGTAGCGGCGCTCTCCGAGCGCCGGAGCTCCTTGGGAATTCAAGACCGGCGGTCAGAGACCGCCGCTACAAGAATCAAACTGACCCACTACCGCTGCATGACCACGCTTGACAGTTTTCTCGGGGCCGTGTAAGAAGGAAGAGAGGGGAAGATTAATGAGCAACCCCAAAGAACACGCCCACGAACTCATTGAGCGCCTGCCACCTTCCCAACTGACGGCGGTGGTCGGCCTGCTGGAAGCCATGCTCGATCCCGTCTCCCGCGCCATCGCCCAAGCCCCCGTCGATGATGAGCCGGTAACGGAGGAAGAGCGCGAAGCCCTGGCTCGCTCGGAGGCTTGGTTTGAAGAACGGGGGGGCAAGGGCATCCCGATGGAAGACGTGCTGGCCGACTTCGGCTTGACGATGGAAGGCTTGGCGGAGAAGCATGGCCCTCAACATTGAGTGGTCTGACGAGGCGAGGACCGATATCCGCCACCTCGATAAGCCTACCGCCCGGCGCATCTTCGACGCCGTGCTCCGCTTCGCCCGAACAGGCCAAGGCGACCTCAAGCAGTTGCAGGGAGAATATGCCGGCAAGCTCCGCCTGCGCGCCGGCGACTACCGGCTGTTCGTTTCCGAAACCAGCGGCACACTGCGTATTCACTCCGTGCGCCATCGCAAGGAAGCCTACCGCTAAAGTCGCGCCAGTGAAGCAGCCGTCAACTCAGGGTCGAGTATGGTGACGTGGAGGCAGAAAGACTTTTCCTCTTCCGCCGCTGCTCTCCTGACGAAATACACGCCCTGTTTCCCCCAACGGTTTCCGCTCGAAGGGCCACCACCCACAAGCCGTGTGGCGTTCTCTTCTTGACGCGGCACTCTATCCTGTCCACTCAATGGATCGCATGCCAATGGTGCGGCAAGAAACCAGGCCGTAAGCAGAAAGTGGCGCTTCTCTCGCCGCTCCCGCGCCAGGCGGGCCAAGCACTCAAATTCGGATTCGCGAGTCACTTTCACCTTGACATTCTACCTGAAGGAGAGTAGCTTCACCTAGTATGTCTACCAAAGAACAACGTGAACGCATCGAACTGCTTCAGGGGACGTTGGACCTATTGATCCTCCGCACGCTGCTATTGGGACCGGCGCACGGCCACGCCATCGCCAAAGCCATCGAATTCAGGTCCGACGACGTGTTGCAAGTCGAGCAGGGGTCGCTCTACCCCGCGCTGCATCGGCTCATCAAGCGAGGATGGATTTCCGTCCAGGACGGCACCTCGGAGAACAATCGGCGGGCCAAGTTTTACCGACTCACGGCCAGGGGACGGCGCCAACTGGCGGTTGAGACCACCAAGTGGGACAGGCTGGCGGGGGCGATCGCGCGGATTCTTATGCCCGCGGAACAGGAGGGCGAATCATGAGCCGCCGCAAGCGCATGATGGAAGACCTCGACCAGGACATCCGCGACCACATCGAGCGGGAGACGCAGGACAACATCGACCGCGGCATGTCGCCGGAGGAAGCGCGATATGCGGCCCTGCGCAAGTTTGGTAACGTGACGCGGGTCAAGGAAGAGACGCGCGCGGTGTGGAGTTTTGTTTGGCTCGAGCAGCTAGGGCAGGACGTCCGCTTCGGCCTCCGTACGCTGCGCAAATCGCCCGGCTTTACCCTCGTCGCCGTGCTCACGCTGGCTCTCGGCATCGGGGCCAACACCGCCATTTTCTCGATGGTGAACAGCGTTTTGCTGCGGCCGCTTGCCTATCGCGAGGCGCAGCAGCTTTACCTGGTGCGTGAAATCATCCCGGAGCTAAGCCAGACGTATCCCACGCTACCCGCAAACTTGCCGAATTTCCGCGTCTGGCAGCGCGAATGCCACTCGTTCGACGAGGTCGCGATTGTTGAGCCCTTCAATATGACGCTGACGGGCCACGGCGAAGCGGAGCAGATTTCCGGCGGACGGACTTCCGCGAATCTCTTTGACGTGCTGGGTGTTATACCGGAGCTGGGCCGCACGTTCCTGCCACAGGAAGATACGCCCGGTAGCGATCAAGTGGTGATGCTCACCGATTCGTTCTGGCGTGACCGCTTTCAAGGTGATCCACAGATCGTAAGCCGGTCGATTACCCTCGATGGTAAGCCCTTCCAGGTCGTGGGGATTCTGCCCGCTTCGTTCCGCTTCCCCAAAGGCGCTCAGTGGGGCGCCTTTATAGAGTTTCCCCCGCGGACGGATTACTTCAAGCCGCTCGGACTCAACGCGGAACAACTTGAACAGCTCGGAGAATTTGAATATGCCGCCATCGCCCGGTTGAAGCCCGGGACGAGCGCACGGCAAGCCTTGGCCGAGTTGAATGTTATTCAGGGACGGATTGCGAAGGACGCAAAGGAGGGGGTGGGCCTTCGCGCCGAGCTGATTCCTCTCGAAAGCGAAGTTGTGGGCACGGCGCGGCGCGGGCTTCTGCTCTTGCTTGGGGGCGTGGGGGCGGTGCTCCTGATCGTTTGCCTGAACCTGGCGAACCTGCTGCTGGTGCGCGTTCCAAGCCGGGTGCGGGAGGCGGGGATTCGGACGGCGCTCGGAGCTTCTCGCGCTCGACTGGCGCGGCAACTCCTGACGGAGAGTGCATTGCTCGCGATCCTCGGAGGAGTCCTGGGCGTTGGCCTGGCGTATTTCGGGCTGCGGTGGCTGGTGGCCGTGGCGCCGGCCAATTTGCCGCGGATTGATGAAGTGCACGTGGACGCGCGCGTGCTGTGGTTCGCGACACTCATTTCCCTGCTCACTGCCATCCTCTTCGGCGCCCTCCCCGCGTGGCGCGTGGCGCACGCTGAGCCGCAACCGGCGTTGAAGGCAGGCGCCGTCACCATCACGGAGGGCCGCCCCGCGCGCCGCTTACGGGAATCACTGGTCGGCTTCGAAGTCGGCGTCGGCACCCTGCTCCTGATCGTTGCAGGTCTGCTCACCACGAGCATGATTCGCCTGCTCGGCGTCGATAAGGGATTCACGACGGAGCGCGTTCTCGCCGTGGACGTCACCTTGCCTGCGCAGAGCTACACGAAGCTGGAGCAGAAAGAAGAGTTCTACGAAAACGTGCTCGGGCAGGTGCGCGCGCTTCCCGGGGTGAAATCCGCCGGCTGGATCAGCACGCTCCCACTCGAAGGGCAGGGGCAGGTGAACTTCATTAACGTGCCCGGCCGCGCGACGAAGGACGTGCTAGCTCCCACCGCGAATTACCGATATGTGAGTCCCGGATATTTCCAGTCGATGGGTATTCAGTTGCGCAGGGCCGCTTGATCGAACCGGCCGACCGCGACCGCCCCGTGGCCGTCATTTCAGAGAGCGTGGCGAAGAAACTATGGCCGGTCGAAAACCCCCTTGGCCGGCAATTTCACCCGGGAGCCGATGATCGGCCTCTCATGCAAGTCATTGGTGTCGTCGCGGACATCCGCACGGTTGCACTTGACGAGCCTCCCCCATTGATGGTCTATCAACCTTTCGGGCAGGGATCGCTAATGTGGGGAGGCTCGTACGCGTCGCTGGTGGTTCGGGCGGCGATTGCGCCCACGGCACTGGGCGCCGCAGTGCGCGGCGCGATTCGGAGCGTGGATTCCGGTGTTCCCGTCGTGCGCCTCCGTCCGATGGCCGAGATTGTGTCGGAATCGGTGGGCATCCGCCACTTCCAAATGGGGCTTGCGTCGCTTTTTGCGATCTTCGCGCTATTGCTCGCGGCGCTCGGAATCTACGGCGTGGTTGGCTACTCGGTCGCGCGGCGCCGGCAAGAGTTGGGGATCCGCATGGCGCTTGGCGCGCAAGGCTCCGATCTGCGGAACCTGGTTCTGGCGCAGGGGATGTGGACGGTCGTGGTGGGATGGGCTGCGGGTGTTTTAGCGGCCCTGGTAGCCGGTCGCGTGATTCGCGGCCTGCTGTTCGGTGTAAGCGCACAAGATCCGTTGACCATCGCGAGCGTGACTCTCGTCGTACTGGTCACCGCAGCGCTGGCGTGTTACATCCCCGCGCGCCGCGCGATGAAGGTCGATCCCATGGTCGCTTTGAGATACGAGTAACCCACGCCCCTTCAGCGGCACAAGCTTTTTTCGAAGGATTAGTGAGTTTGAGCTGTTGATGTTTATTGGCAGCCTGGGAGACCGAACTGCGCCCGCAGAAAATTACATCGAGTCCGGTTCCGTGTGTGTAGACTTCTGTAGAGTTTTTGCCGCCTCCCTGCCGATTGGGCCCTAAGAATCCGGGTACCGTTCAAACCGAGGAAATTGGCTCGCTCTTGACCCGGTGCTGAGAGCGGCGGAGGCGAGGGAGGGCAATAAGCGTGGCGCCATAGAGCAGAAGGGAAAGGAACAGAGCGGCCTTGCGGTCCTGGCGCAGATCGTCGGTGAGCAAGCGATACCCGCCCAAAAGCATGAGCGGATAAACCAATTGAGCGAAATCGCGGGAGTTAGGGCGGGAACCGATTGCCGCGAGCAGCAAGGCAATGACTACCACGGCGCCCGTGCGCAGGGTTGCACAATACGAGTCGCCGACAGGCACTCGAAAGATCCCATGGTAGATTCCGGTCAGACCACCGGCGGTGAGACCCAACACCAGCCACACCAGAGCCGCGGCAACCCCCACGCGGAAAGCATGAAAGTTCCAGCCGCCTTGCATCGAGGGCGATGACCGTCCGGCCAGCAGATAACATGCTCCGACCACGACCGCGCCCACGAGGAGCGCAGGCGGGATAGACGCGGGCCAGGGATCGGTTCCCAGCAGAAGCCTTGTGGAATCTCGTAAGGCGCCCGAAAGCAGGAGCGCCAACAAGAGGTAGAAGCCCCCGTGTACTTCCAATGTCAACCTGCTCCACAATCCTCCCGCGCCAATACAGGCGAGCGCAAGCAGGAAGCACACGATGGCGGCCGCGCCGTCGCTCAGCAGGATTCGGCACCCCACCAGGACTAAGAGGATTCCGAAGGTCGAGTACGTATAGAAGTTGCGGCCCTGAAAATTCTGCCGGGCCAGTACCTTAAACGAGATGGCATAGCAGCCTGCGCCGCACAAGAGGGCGAATGCCGCGATCGCGGGAGTGAGAGGCGAACCGCTCGAGGAGAGGCGTATGGCGCCGCCCACCCCAATCACGAATGCCAATACACATTGCCCCGTTTCGAAGTTCGTAAAGGTGCGGCCGCGCAGGAGGGTCCGCACCGTAACGCCGGAGAGATAGATAAGCAGCAGCGCCATTTGTGCGGCAAACAATGCCGCGGCCGGAATGGGCGCATAGCCCTGCGGAAGGCCGCGCGGATTGGTAACCAGCCAAGTGGCCAGGAAGACCGCAAGATCAGCGGCCGCCGCTGTCAACCAGCGCGCACCCAGCCAGTGGTCGAAGCAGGCACATGCCTCCATGGCGGCGGCGATGGTCAACAAGACGAAGGTGAAAGGCAGCACGTCGTAGGTGGCGACGAGCAGGCCGGCGGCCGTGCCGATGCCGGCCACGGTGCAAATAGTGGCGACCGCCAGCAAATCCTTGCGCCACGACACAGCCAGACCAATCAACGTGAAGGCCACCAGGATCATACTTGTTTGCCACGGCGAGACCGTGTGGAAGCGCACCGTGGCTTCCCAGAGCAGCGGTGAAAGGATGAGCGCGGCGGTAAGGCTGTAGAGGATGGTGGCGAGGCGGCGTCCCGCGTGGGCTCGCGGCGCCCAAAGGAGCCACGCCACGGCATAAAGGGTTGCCACGCCGAAGACGACCTTGGAAGGAATGACCCTGGATTCGGCGATGGCACGCAGAAGGTAAGCTCCAGCCAAGCCGAGCGTCGCGCCTCCCAGGATGGGGAGGATGGGCGCGGTTTGAGGGGTAGGGAAGAGGGCCCCGCCTTGCTGGTTCACTTGTGCGGGCACGCCAGGGGGCGCCCCTGCATCACGCACCGCAGAGGCGTCGGGGCGGACGGACAACAACGCTTCCAAACGAGCAACCCGGCCCGTAAGATTGCGAACCTGCTGGCGTAGGTCGTCCAGATCTGCCGGCAACATGGCAGTACCCCTAGACTTCGCTAGCTTTTCCTTCTGCCCAGGGGGGCAGCAGCTTGACCAGCACCACGACAATGATGAAAGGCAAAGCCATCAGTCCGATGGCCGAGAGAAGGCCTTCCCTGGCCGCGAATCCAACTTTGTAAGTGGTATACCCGAGGAAACTCTTGGAAAACAACTGGCCGCCGATCACTACATTCCAGCGCATGGCGAAGATTCCCACCATCGTGAGCAGAGAGGCGATGAGATACATCGCCTTGCGACGAAGCTCCGAGAACCTCCAGACCTGGTTGGCGGCCAGCATAGCCAAAGGGAGCAGCGTGCCCACGCAAATCTGGAGGATCACCTGTGATCCCCACAAGCGCGTGTGTACCATGAAATCGAGGCTGCGAAAGGACTCATCGGCTTCGTAGGTGCGGTGCAGCAGGTCCAGCATTTCGAGCGAGAAATCGATGACAAAGGTGTAGAAAAGGTATTTAGCGACGGTGTCAAGGCAACTCATGTCAATGGGAGTCTTCTTGACCTTCATAAAAGCCATGTACAGCACCAGCACCGCCGCAATCCCCGAAACCATAGCCGAAAAGAGGAATACGATGGGCATGAGCGGGGTGGACCACCATGGATTCGCCTTGATGGAGCCGAAGATGAAACCCACGTAACCATGCAGGAGAAATGCCGAGGGGATTCCGATCACGGTCACGATGTAGCTGACTCTGTCGTCGATTTGCCGCGCCTCCGGGCTCACGTTTTCCGAACCCAAGGTTAGCAACTTGTAAACGAGCCGCCGCCAACCGGTAGTGGTCTGGGCAAGCTGCACGATGTCGGCGCGATACTCGAGCCAGATTTCTACCAAGAGCACCACCATCAGGTACCAGAGGTAGACAAAACCGAACATGGCCATGGCCGACGAGCGGTGGGGCGTAAGGTACATCTCGAGAGAGCGTTCCGGATGGCCCAGGTGTAGTTGCAGCGGCAGGGGCGCCACCAGCAGAAACGCCAGAGCAGTGAGCAGCGCCAGGCGGTAGGTGGGCCGCACGGCCTCCACCTTGAAGACTCGCTCGAGCGACGCCAGGATAAACGCTCCCGCCACGAGCCCGGTGATGTAGGGGTAGAGCACGATGAGCAGACCCCACTGCAGCTCCACTTCGTTGGGGTATATAAAACCATCCACACCCGGAATCATTCCCTCACTCCTTTATCGCACGGCGCCATCCAAATCCTTGTAATAGACCTTGGCTTGAGTGGCCATGTAGGGCTTCAGTACTTCCACTTTGTTGTTGCGCAGGAATTCATGAACGGGGTCCTTGGGGTCCTTGAAATCCACTAACTGGCGCGCACCGGTGGGACAATTCTCGCAGCAAGCAGTGGTGAGGCCCTTGGTGATGCGGTGGTAGCAAAGCGTGCACTTGTCCACGGTGTGTTTTTCCGGGTGCAGATATCGGCAACCATAGGGGCAGGCCTGTATGCAATACCGGCAGCCCAGGCAATAGGTTTCGTCCACCAGGACCACGCCGTCAGGGCTGACGAAAGTTGCGCCCACGGGGCAGACCTGCACGCAGGGAGAAGAGGCACACTGGTTGCAAAGCTTGGGAACAAAGAAGCTCTTCAGGTCCATGCGCTGGGAAGGCGGGAAACCATCCATGGCTCCGTTGGGTGAATCAACTTGGGGCTGCTTCCCTTCCTCCACTTGGTAGCGTTCCACCCAGGTGCGGAAGTAACCGGACGGCACATGATTTTCCTCGGAGCAGGCGCGAACACAGCTTCCGCAGCCGATGCACTTGTCGATGTCGATGAGCATGCCCCACCAGTGGTCCGCCATCCGATAAGCTTCCGGAGGGGGGGCAGCGCCTATGATCTCGTCGAGCGTGGCTCCGGCAGAGGCAAGCATTAGCAGCTTGCCGCCGATCTTGAATAAGTCTCGCCTGCTCAGATCCATGCTCTAGAATCCTCCCTCAGAGTTGGGGATTATGCGGCTGGTGACAACTGTTGCAAAGCACGCCCTGGGAATGCGCTACCGTCGCCACTTGAGGGAAGCGCTTGGGTTTGGCGGCATCTTTTTCGTGGCAGCGCCGGCAAAGGTTTGCCACGTCGGGCAACTTGGGCACGTTGGCGGTGGGGTCGGCAGCGTGCTTGGCCAGCGGTCCATGACAGGTCTCGCAGGAGACATTCGCATGCTTGCCCCCTCCATGCGCCTTGGCTTCCTGGTCGTGGCAAAGGACGCACTGGCTGTGCCCAGCGTAGGAGATGGGGCGAGCGCTGATCATCTCGAGTGCGCCCGCCCGGTAATGTCCGTATTCCCCAAAGTCCTTGGGCACTAAGACAGCCCGGATGAGCAGGAAGATCGCGAGGCCCGCAAGTAAGACCAGCGCAGGACGAATCAGGTGTCCGGCATTGCGGAATAAGCTACTCAAGGCGAACCCCAATCGGAATCGGTATTTTTGTCCACATTTGCGGGCGGCCACGAGCCTTCCGCAAGAGGACCATTTGGCCCTGTGGCAAGACGAGGACCAAAGATGACTTAGGGCAAAAAGGGGTGGTGGTCAGTTTGCTGTCGCGGAGCTCTCCGAGCGCCGGAACTCCTTGAGAATTCGAGACCGGCGGTCAGAGACCGCCGCTACAAAAATCAAGCAGTATATTGGGGCTAGCTGTATAGAAGTTCAACAGTTTGAAGGCAGTCAGATCGACTTTTTTGAGGAAATTTCCCCACATTCTCTGGACACCAGCAGTGTCAGCGTACTGAGCCCCAAAGGGGCGGCCCCAGCACAGCCCAGGCCAACGGCCAGGGTCCGCGAATCCGTCCTTCGATTCGCATTAAGCCCTGAAAGGGCGAAATAAGCCTTACAGGAGCACGCCTACGAAACGTGTTTGCTGGACTGATCACGCCCCTTCAGGGCTTTTGCGAACCCAGGGAAACGACATTATCGACCCAGGCCGTTTGGCCTGGGCTGTGTTAGGGCGCCCCTTTGGGGCTGAAGGCGTGCCTCCCATTGAACCCCCGGTGTCCAGCCATAGATGTGGGTCAAGATTAGCACGTAGCTCGGAAGGGCCGCGCCTACTTCGGCTCCAGCACCAGCACGGACTCGATCTGGTCGGCTTGGAAAGACTGCGGTGAAGAATAGAAATAGAGCGGCAGGTAGCGGCCCTCGGCCCAGGGATTCATCTGGTCGGCGTAATGGGGGCTCGAGGGATCTTCGCTCTGGCCGCCGGGGTACATGCCGAAGCTGTGCCCGAGATCGCTGAAATCAACCACCATGCGCCAGGATGCGCCGCCCGTGACCTCGCCACCATTGGCGCCGGGGCTGAGCGTGAACTCGTCGCCGCGCACGGGGATGCCGCCGCGGTCGAGGGCCGGGTTCTCGGTCATCGAGTGCAGGCGCAGGAGGTTGGTCGAGCCCCACTGCCAGCGGCTCATATCGGCGCCCCGGTCCTTGATGATCTGGTCAACCGCCTCGACGAAGCTATACGCGATGATGTCGTCGCGTGTTTGCGAAGAGCCGCGGACCGCAGAAGCGGGGGTCCGCGTTACCCGGCGCGCATGATCGAACCATATTGACTCCGGATCGGCGCGAGTGAGGAACTCGAGCACTTCGAGCTCCGGCTGGCGCTCGTTCGTACCGGCGAAACCCCAGCCGCCGTCCCACCGTTCAACGCCGGCGGCATCGAACTGGCCCTGCCAAACGTCCTGGCGGAAGCGCTCGAACCACACGGCCCAGATGCGCTCGGCGACGCTCTGCGGCGTGGCCTCGAAGTTCCAGCGGCGCAGCTCGTCGATGGCGCGGCGCACCCGGTCGTCGCCGAAGGGATGACGGTCGTAGGCGGCGACCAGGACAGGCACAAATGCCTCCGCCGCTACATCGTGCGCGTCCATCTGGAAGGATTCCATATCCTCTACCGTGATGTGGCCGTGCGTCGAAAGCAATTCGTGGATGCGGCGGGTCCGGTAGCTGGGGTCCCACATCCAGCCAAGGTAGTAAGGGTATCCCACGGGAGCGGGCCGGCCGTTGGCAGAGGCCAGAAAATGCTGGGTGGGATTGAGCGCAAAGGGAAGCTGATCGTCAGGAATGGTTCCGGTCCAATCGTAGTCGCCGCTCGAACCGTCCACGGGGCAGCGTCCCAGGCCGCGCTTGCGGATGGGCAGCGCGCCATGCGGAGCGATGGCAATGTTGCCGTCCACGTCGGCATAGATCACGTTGAGTGGTGGCACGGTAAGGTCCTTGAGCGCCGCCTGGTAATCGGTGAGGCCGCGTGCCGTGTTGAGGCGCTCGAAGGCGATAACCTCGAACGTGGGCTCGAGGCCGGTCCAGGCGAGCGCGAGTTTGACGCCGTGCGTCGTAACCAGCGGGCCGTGGACCGTCGACTCGATTTCCAGCGGTACCGGCTTTTCGCCGCGCACCGGCACCTCTTCATGAACGCGCTCGAGCGTGCGCCACTCGCCCTTGTAAAAGTACTGGTGGGGATGTTGCGCGTCCGTCTTTTCGGTGAAGTAATCGACGGCATCGGCCTGCATGTCGGTCAGGCCCCACGCGATGCGGTCGTTGTGGCCAATCACGGTGTAGGGGAATCCCGCGAACGTGACTCCCGTAATGTTGAGGCCCGGGGCGACCAAATGCGCGGTGTACCAGATGGAAGGAAGCGAGAAGCCCAGGTGCGGGTCATTGGCGAGAATCGGCTTGCCGGTGGCGGACTTGGTTCCATCGATCGCCCAGTTGTTGCTGCCCAGCGCGAACTGGCTGCCGAAGCGCCCGCTAACGAAGCGCCGATGCAGCTCGAGGGCAGCTTGGTCGAAACCAGGGGGGAAGTGTGGCGCCGCTGTCGCGACGGCGTCCCGCCCAATGACCTGCGGCTCCGCCGCCTGCCTTGCGGAAAGGCTGCGAAGCTGTAGGGGCGGCCCTTGTGGCCGCCCTGGGGCAACCACAAGGGTTGCCCCTACAGTGCTGGGCAGCGCCGCGTTCACCGCTCCCCATCCCGGAATTGTGGGAACTTCATATGGGCGGTCGAGGGGAAACAGTTCGTTCACCGCTTCCAGGCCCAACTTCTCGACCAGCATGCCCATCCATACGTCGGTATCGGTGCCGGACTGGTCCCAGCCCATGTACTTCGGGAAGGCCAGCGCGTCCACGGGCGTCCAGGGCGCGGGGGTGAAGCCGAGTTGCTGGAAGATGGCGGGCTTTGGGCCGCCCGGTTTTTCGAGCTCCGCAAGGCGGGCGTTGACGCCGGCGCAGTAGGCTTCGAGCTCACGGGCGATGCGGCCGTCGAGACGGTGGCTTTTCCATGCGGCTTCGGAGCTGCGCCGGATGCCGATCCGGCGGACAAAGATGTCGTCGTCCAGTGAGGCCTTTCCGAAGACTTCCGCCAGCGTGCCGGAAGCGCGGCGCCGGAACATTTCCATCTCGAAGAGTCGATCGGTGGCGTGCAGATATCCAAGCGCGAAGTAGGCGTCCTGACTTGAACCCGCATAGATGTGCGGGATGCCAAGCGTGTCGCGATAAACCCTGACAGGGCCCTGGAGTCCTGGAAGCGCCAGCGTGGTTTGTGACACCTGGCCGAGGGCAGGTAAGTCCCGAGCCCGCAGAGGAGCCGACGTGAGGCCCGCCAGCGCCAAGATGCACGGGGCGGCCAGCAAACTCAGGCGCCACGGGAGTGACCGGGAAAGTCGGCGGAGCTCGCTCAAGCTGTTCATGGGATGCTACCTCCTCAGGCGCTACACAGTGCCGAAGAGTATACCATTCAGCGGCTGGCCTACGGATTTTGGCGTGAGGCAGGTGCCGAAAGGAAGCTAGGAATCTCACGCATGACGCGCTCTCCCTGATCGGTCTCGAAGAGGAACTGCGCGTGCGCAGAGCCCTCGAGGATGATCAGCCTTTTTGGTTCAGGGGCTTTCTCGTACTGCGCGCGAATCCGAGGAAGCCTGGGTCCGTCGTCGCTTGCGTCATCGCGGGCCACGATGAAAAGTGTGGGGGCCTTGAGTTTCTCGGCCGGACCGTTGGGCGATGAGCCTAGGAATACCAAGCGATCGATCTCACCCGGCCGCGAGGCAATCGAAGCGTCTCCCGCGGCGCCGCCCCCCATGCTCCCGCCCACTACTGCTACTGTCTTCGCGCCAGTGTTTCGCAGATAGCGGACGGCAGCCAACACATCCAAGTGGAGCGGAGCGCCGAGGGGATCGGACTGACCGGGGCCGCGCGACTGTCCATAGCCGCGAAAGTCGATTGCCAGCACGCGGAATCCTGCCGTCGAGAGAGTCCGCGCCTGCTTCTCCCAACTCTCCTTGTTGAAACGGCCGCCGTGGGCAAGCACCACGCAGCGGTCGCCTTTGCCGTACAGGTCAGCGTAGATGGTTCCCCCGTCCTCAGTCGCAAAGGACACGTGGTCTGGCGCTGGGTAGCGCGGACCCCCGGTTTGGGCGTCCGCGGCAGTTCCTGTCGAGACGAGAGCTGCGATGATCAAAAGGAGATTCATGTTAGGGATTCTGACTCAATCGCCGGAAATAGTTCGCCACCGAATCCTGGTATCCGTCGGGCACGCGCTGGGCATCGCCGGTGCGGACCTGTCCCGACTGCTTATCATCCAACTCGCGGCGGATTTGCAGTTCGAGTTTATCCATGCTGGCCAAGACTTGGGAGTGAAGCTCCTCGAGCATGGCAGGATTGCCGGGGAAGCGTCGCGGGTCCAGCCGGTCGAGTTCGCGCTGCAAGTCCCGGATGTCGCCCAGCGGCCCTGGCTCACCCTTAACTGTCTGGCGCAACTCGTTCAGGTCGCGCAGAGCCTCCTGATAAGCGCGCTCGATATCAGCCTGAGTAAGAGGCGTGGGTTTACGTTCCGTGCCGTGCGCACGCGCGTAGCTACCCGGGTCGTAACCACCATAATAGCGGTCGCCGTTCCAACGCCCTGTGCTATCGGGACCCCCGGCGGCGCCGTTTTGCAATTCGGTGCCCACGCCTCCGGCGCCGCCTTGCCCGGCGCCATTGGGCGTTTGCCCGCCACGATCACTCGCCTCGCCGCCTTGATTCCCCGCTTGCATGCCTCGGTCACCCGGATTCTGGGTCAGGGCATCGATCTGGCTACGGAGCCGCGCCATGCGCTCCAGCGCCTCTTCGGGGTTTTGCTGCCCATTGCCGAGAGACTGCTGGGCTTGGCGCAGTTTTTCGTTCAGGTCTTCGATGCCCGCGCTGATGGCCGCCTCGTTGGGATTCGCGTCCATGCCGCGGCGGAGCATCTCTGCGCTGCGCTGAATTTTGGCCCGGAGGTCGGATTGATCCATGCCGGCCAGAGCGTCCCGCAGCTTCGAGGCGGCGGCGTGCTGGCCGGAAGCGAGGGCGCGCGTGGCGTCCTGCATTTGCCTTTCGAGTGCGGCGAGGTCGCTGGCGAGGCGTTGCCGGTCGCCCGCCAGCTTTGAAAGTTCGTCAAGTGCGCTCTGGGACTGACCTTGTCCAGCCCGGTTGGCCGCTTCGCCAAACGCCTGCCGCATTCGCTGAGCCTGTTCGCGCTGCTCGCCGCTCATGCGTTCCCCCTGGCGGGCCAGTGAATCGAGTTGCTGGGAAGCGTCCTGCCCCCGCAAGCTGTTGAGCAGGTCCGAGGCTTCGCGGAGCCCGTCGGCGGCCCGGCGCGCGTCGGCCCCAGCTTGCCCGGGCGACGCGGCGCGACGCATGTCATCATTGGCTTGGCGAAGGCGTTCGAGGGCTTGCTGCATGGCTGCGTCGGAACCGCTCTGGCCGCCTCCGGAGGACGACTGGCGGGATGAGCCCGAGGCGCCCTGCTGTGAACCGGAGTTACCCTGCTGTGGGCTCGAACTGCCGTGCTGCGAAGCTGACGCGCCCTGCTGCGAACCATTGCGCGCCAGTTGCGCCATCTGTTCTTGCAGCTTCTCCGCCTCGCGGCGCAGCATCTCCTGCTGCCAGCGTGACTGGAAATCTTGGGATTTACGAGGCTGCTGCGCCAGCTCCTCCTGGCGGCGGGCCAATTCATCGAGTTTCTGGAGCGCCTTGTCAATCTCGTCGCTGCGCTGACTGCTCGAGCTGGCGGTCTGTTCGGTCTCGTACTGGTTCTTTTCGGTGTCCAACTCGAGATCAAAAAGGCTCTCGAGGTCGCGTCCCGAGCCGCCCCCGCCCCCTCCCCCAGCGTTGCCGAAGGCCACTTCGATCTGGCGGAAGGTGGCTTCGGCCCGCAGCAGGAATTGCAGGGCCTTCTGCTCCTGCGGCATGGCGTCCTTCCACTTCTGTTGTTGCAGGGCTTGGGCTGCGGGACCCATCGCCTTAGAGGCGGCATCCATATCCTTCTGGAAACTGCTGAACTCCTCATTCTCTTCCGTCAGCTCGCGCCGCTCCAGGCGTCCGGCCAGTGAAACCGCCTGGTCGCGAAGCTTGGCTTGCACGCCGGAGAGGAACTTGGCAGCTTCGGCCAGATCCTGCTTGGAAGCATTCTTGTCGAGCTCATGCTTCCAGGTTTCCGCTATGATTTCCTTCTCGCGCTGGGAGATCTGCTCCTGCTGCGCCCCCATCCCACCGCCGCCGCCGCCGCCCATAATCTGAGATTGCGAGTAGTCCCGCGAAAAAGGCTCAGCTTGGATAAAGGTCATGTCGGTGTGCGACTCGGCACGCTCGTCTTTGGCGCTGGCGAACAAACTTACCAGGTCGCCGGGCGCCAGTTTGAAGTCCTCGAGATAGAGCGTGGTGGAACCCTGCGCCTGTTTAGCGCCCTTTTGCTTCAATAAACTGCTGGTTTGCTCAGGCCCGCCGTTAACCGAATAGTGAAGGGTCAGGTTGTTGAGGCCGAAGTCGTCCTCAGCCTCGACGGCAACAGTGACTTCCTCGATTGGGCTGGCGTGGTACTCACCGGCCGGCCGGGTGATGCGCACCTGCGGGGGATTCACTTTGCGCGCCTCGATGAAGAAGTCCTCCGACAAACGCACGGGCTGTCCCTGGTCGAGCGCAGCCACGTGGTACATTCCATCCTGTTCAATGCGCAGCGCGCCGTTATAGAAGTTATGGTCGCCTGCGGCGAGGTCGATCTGCTTTCCGCCGTCGAGGACAAGAAAGCTATGGCCCACCGGTTGGCTGAGGAGGACGTTGAGTTGCGCTTCGGTGCCCTCGAGCGCTCGGAGGTCGCCGCCGTGCTCTTCTACGGAGTCTTTCATCCCCGTCCAGGCGGGGAAATGATACGTCACGCGGATCTGTTTGACCGCGGGCAGGTCCACAACCCGCAGTTTGAAGGTTCGTGAGCGCAGAGGCCCAGCCTCAATGTAGTAGTCGACGCTTTCGGGAAGGGCAGGGAAGAGGAATTCGAAGCCCGCTGAGGCGGCCTCGCGCTGCATGGTGACCTCGTCCCATTTCGAGGCGCTCTGGTAGCGGGCGTAAAGGCGCGCGGTCTCGACCTCGCGCCCGATCACCTGCGCCGTCACGCGCTGGTTTACGTTCCGCCGGACAGCGGCATCGCCGGGACTCACTTGAATGTCATAGAAAGGCGCGGGGCTGTGCAGCGAACTGGCCCACAGGCGGGCAGCGCCGTAGCCGAGAAAGCCCGGTCCTGCGGCAATCATCCAGATCAGCACACCGAGAGCTGCTCCGCCACCCGCAATCCAGGCCAAGAGCTTGCGATTCGGAATCAAGCTTACCGGTTGGGCGGATTTTGCGACTTGGAGAGTGTCGGCGGCCAGCAGTTCGAGGAAGGGATCGCGCCCGCCACGGTCGCGTTCGGCAAAGGTGACTAGGCGCTGATCGAATTGCGGGAACGCAGCTTCGGCTTTGCGGGCCGCCCGCCGGTGATTCAGCGCGCGCCAAGGCAGCGCCAAACCGAAGCCAACAACAACGGCCAAAGCGATGACCAGCGCGACGCGGGCAGCAAGGAGGCTCGAGTCGGAAAAGCCAAAAGCGTTGGTGATAAGCACCAGGACAAGAGTGGCCGTCAAGGCGACCGCCGCGAGTGCCGCCACGCCGCGCAGCACCGCGCCCAGGCGCAGACGTGCTCTGAGCTGCTTGAGATAGAAAGCGAGCTGGTCTCGTGAGGTCATGGTTCCTCCTTGCTGGCGGAGCACGTCTTCGGAAATACAGCCCTCTCCCTTGGGGAGAGGGTGTCCGGCGACGGCGCTTTCTCCGGCCGTCGCCGGACGGGTGAGGGGTTTCTTCCGTTCGTATGGTGCGTTGTGCTCTTAAAGTTTCGCATCAGTCGCAGCCCTTCCTCCCAGTGCGGTCCGCCCATTGCGGCACAATCGGGGCGAGTCTTAAAGCTTTGGTTCAATCCGACGCTCAGCAAGAGACCCCTCACTCGTCGCGCTCCGGCTGATGAAAGCGCCGAAGCGCGACACCCTCTCCCCAAGGGAGAGGGCGGTTGACTCAACGTTAAGTCTCATCCCGCAACCTGCCCAGGTACCGGTCACTTACCAGAGACTCCACCACTGCCGCAGCCAAGAGCAGCAGCATGAAATGCCACCAGAGGCTGAAAGGCTTTGTCTGCTCTTGCACAACGCCTGATGCCGCTACCGGTTGAGAAGCGGGTGCAGGTCCGCCGCGCCAAAGCGCCAGGACATCCTCCGGGATAACGTCCAGGTCGGACTCGCGGCGGTCGGCGTTCACGCCGATAACCTCGTGGCGGCCATTGGCCAGGCGCATTTCGTAAAAGCCGGCGCGACTCAATTGGAACATCGAGGAGGTGACGGCTTCCTTGAGAGAAAGAGGCCGGCGGCCATCAGGATCAACCACCTCGACGCTTGCGGCGCGATCCTTGTCGCAACGCAACTCGAAGAACGAATCGACTACGCTCGAACCGACGCGCCGCTCCATGCCGGAGAGATAACGCGCGGTCTGTTCGACAAAGGGTACGAAGACGGGTCGCAAGGGAAAATCGTTGGTGAGATTGTCAAAGCCGGAGGCGAAAAGCAAAATACGTCCTTCACCCAGCTTCTTCTCGACGAGCAGAGGCGTCCCGTCGGTGAGCCTGGCGATCACCCGAGCGCCAGATGTTTCGGCCGCGACGGCAAAATAGAATTCCACGTTAGCCCAATGGTCGGCCTTGGCAAGCGAGGGGTAAGTGGGGTCAACTTCCCCCACGGTCAGAAAGCGCTGGGCTGAACCGGAGTAGTTGCGGACGCCCTGGATGATCCCACCAAAAACGGGGATTCGGGAGCGCCGCGCTGCCGCCGCCCCCTCGGCAATCAGCACGCTTCCCCCGCCTCGGACGTATTCCAGAAGGCTCGATTCAAACGACGAGGGCAAAGAGAGAACATCCGACAACACCACGAAAGCATATTGGGAGAGTTGCGTGTTCGACGCTTCGTCCGCAGTGCGCGTTTCCAAGGCGAAAACCCCCTCCACCCCGGAGGTCAGGGCAGAGCCAAAGTAGAGTGGAGAACGGCTATCATTGGCCTCGTGAACAAACAGCACCCGCCGCGGGTCGGAACGCTCGACCGAGAACAGGAAGCGGTCGTCGGCAGGCAAAGAATCCGCCGAATCGATTCTCACCTCGCAGCGGCTAAATCCGTAGGGGACATCCAGGGAGTCAAACTCGACGGTGGCACGGCCATTGGCGGGCACGTTGGCGCTGCGCGTGGCGAGGGTCTTGCCGTTAACAACCAGGGAAACAGTGCGGGTGGCCGCGGGAGTATGAAAGCCCGCAATTACGGCTTGAAGCCGCGCCTTCTTTGGTTCCCAGACCTGGGCCGGCGCGTTCACGGCTTCGACGGTCCAGTTGGGCGTCGCCTCCTTCACTACAGGATGCAGGATGAGAGTGGTGTTGGGGGGCAGTGTCATTTCCTGAAAGCCTGCCGGCATGCCGGATCTCTGGAGATCACTGAAAAGGTGAAGCTCGATAGGAATGGAAACCGCTTCCGCCAGGGAGCGAAGCCCGCTCGCGAGTTGGCCAAAGCTAGCGCGGGAGTCGCCCGGCGCGACGCCTTCGACCGCCTGCTGCAGTTCCCGTTTGTCCTGTGTCTCGGCGGTCAGCGCGTGAAGTTGTGAACCAAGCGTCAGGACTTGGGCGCGGGTTGCGGGGTTCCGTGACTCGAGCAGGTCGAGCGCGGCGCGCTTGGCGTCTGCCAGGCGAGACCCGGCGCGCATGCTGAAAGAGTTATCGATGACCACGACCAACAGCTTGTTTCCGCCCATGCCGGCCACCGGGCGGCTGATGAATGGATTTGCGAATACCAAAGCCAACAACAACAGAAGGACGATGCGCAGCGACAGCAGGAGCAAATAGCGCAGGCGACGATGCTTGATGGAGCTTCGGGTGCGCCGCTCGAAGAACATCAGCGAACTGAAGGGCTGTGACTCCGCGTCGTGGCGGCGTAACAAATGGAGGTAGAGCGGGAGGCCCACCAGAGCCGCTGCCGCGAGATACCCTGGGGAAAAAAGACCCATTCAAGACCTCCCCTGCCGGATGGCCAGGAACTCCCGGAGCGCGTCGTCCAGTGGCCGGTCCGTCCGCAGCAGATGGTAGTCCATGCCGGAGCCCCGCGCGCCATCGCGAAGCGCCTCGATATGCGCGTCGATTTTTTTCGGGTACTCGACGCGCGCATACTCGGGGCTGACCTCCAGCGCTTCCTCCGTCTCCATCTCGATGAGGGTGGTGGGCGCGCGAAAATGCGGGCGAACTTCGGCTGGATCGAGAACGTGAAAGAGGAGCACTTCATTGCCGCGGAAACGCAAGGGTTCGAGTGCCCGGACGATGCGCTCGGGGTTTTCGTAAAAGTCCGATATGACAACCACCAGGCCGCGCCGCCGGAGGAATTCCAGAAAGCGCTCGAGGGCCTTGGTGAAGTCCGTTCGCGCGCGGGGTTCGGCGTGCTCGAGCCCGCTCAAGAGCCTATGGAATTGCCCTTGGCGGTTGGAGGGCCGGATGTAGCTGCGGACCTCGTCATCGAAAACGATAAGGCCCGCGGCGTCGCGCTGGGTCTGTGTGGTGAGATAAAACAGCGCGGCGGCCGCAAAGCGAGCGTAGTCCGACTTGGTAACGCCATGCGATGAGAACTTCATCGAATTGCTGGCGTCGAGCAGCACGGTGAGCAGGGTGTTGGTTTCGCCGCGATAACGCTTCAGGTAGGCGCGCTCGCTGCGGGCATAGACGTTCCAGTCGATGTGGCGCAGGTCGTCGCCGGGAGTGTAAGCGCGGTATTCGGCAAACTCCTGGCTAAAGCCGAAGTTGGGCGAGCGGTGGAGGCCGGCGATGAAGCCGTCCACCACGGTCTTGGCGATGAGGTCCAGTCCGGAAATGCCTGCCAGCACCGCCGGATCGATAAAACGTTGCACGGTCACGCTCCCGCCGGCGGCGGCATTTGCTCGAGCAAACGGCGAAGGATTTCGTCGGAATCAATCCGGTCCGACTCGGCATGGAAATTCAGAAGTATGCGGTGGCGAAGGACCGGCGTGGCTAGCGCCCGGACGTCCTCGTAGGTGACGTGATAACGCCGGTGGGCCAGAGCGCGCGCCTTGGCCGCCAGCACGATGAACTGGGCAGCTCGGACGCTGGCTCCATAGTTGACGTATTTCTTGATGAACTCCGGCGCCGATCCACTTTTGGGGCGCGTGGCGCGGACCAGTCTGACTACATATCGAGCCAGCGTATCCGCTATGGGCACCATTCGCACCAGGCCCTGAAACTCGAGAATCTCCTCGGCGTTGGTCACCGCTTGCACTTTGGGCACCCGTGTGGTGGTGGTCAGGTCGATCACTTTGGCCTCGTCCTCGGGACTCAGATAGTCGAGCAAGGTATTGAACAAGAAACGGTCAAGCTGTGCTTCGGGCAGCGGGTAGGTTCCTTCGAGTTCGATCGGGTTCTGAGTGGCCAGGACGAAGAAAGGGAGCGGCAAGGAATAATGGTTGCCGCGCACGGTGCAAGAAAGCTCCTGCATAGCCTCCAGCAGCGCCGCTTGCGTCTTGGGCGGCGTGCGATTGATTTCGTCGGCCAGGACCACATTCCCGAAGATGGGACCCCGGACGAACGTCCATCGGCGGTGGCCGGTGGTGGGGTCTTCCTCAATAATATCCGTTCCGGTAATATCCGAAGGCATCAGGTCGGGCGTAAACTGGATGCGCGTGAAGGCCAAGCCGAGGGTCTCGGCAATGGTGCGGACCATAAGCGTTTTGGCCGTCCCGGGCAGTCCGGTGATGAGGCAGTGGCCCCCCACAAAGAGCCCGATGAGGATCTGGTCGAGGACTTCCTCCTGTCCGACGATCACTTCGCGGACCTGGGTCAGAATGTTGTCCCGCACCGATTGAAAGCGTTCAATGCGGCTCTTGAGTTGAGTCAATTCGGGTTGTACGTCAGTGATGGTCCCCATAGTTCACCTTTTCGTGGAATCCTGAAGCTGCAAGAGTAGTTTTTGCGCCGGGCGATAGCCGGGCGCGGCCTCCAGCGAGGCCAGCACGTGTTCCTGCGCCTTATCGCGCTGGCCGGCGGCAAAATAGGCCTGGGCCAGGCTGTATTGGGCGGACGCCGGATCAAGCGGATGCATGGCCACGACAGCGCCGTATTCACGGACGGCGCCAGAGTAATTCTCCTGCGCCAGCCAAAGCTCGCCGAGACGGCGATGTAGATTCTCGTCAACAGGGTCGATGTAATTAATCCGATCCAGGGTGGCAGCGGCTTGTTTGGGCTCGCCCAGTTCTTCCTCAAGCGAGGCGAGCCCTTTGAGCGTCTGCGGGCTGTGGCCGCCCGCCTTTTCATACTCGACCAGCGCTTCCGCGGCAGCCCGCTTCTCCCCTTTCGCCAGGTGAGCTTCAGCAAGGAATTCGTAAGCGTTTGCCTCCTCGACATACTGTGGATACATTCGGCGGACCTCGTCGCCTTGCTGGAGCACCTGGTCGTAATTGCCGGCCTTGGCGGAAGCGGCCAGGGCCCTCAGGCTCTTGCGCCACTCATCGAAACCCGCAGCGGTCTTGCCCAAGTCCGCGTAGAGCCAGGCCTGGAACTGCTTATCGAAGTCCTGCGGCGACATGCCCAGGTTCTGCTGGATGGCATCGGGGGTCGTCTTTCGATCGCCAAAGGAGTGCACCATGTCGAGAAGTTTTGCGTCGCCCCAGCGGCTCTCGATGTAATCGCAAATGCGCCCGGCCTGGAAATAGGAGACCAAAACCTGGGCGGGATATTCGGGGCGGACGAAGCCGCGGTCAAGTTGCACCACGGGAAGCAGCTTCTTGTCGCGCAAGGCCACCAGGATGTCTGGCGTCACCCGGTCGCCCCACTCGGATGAGACGTCTGTCTCTTCGTGGACGGCCAGACCCTCGGTAAACCAACGGGGCACGCGGCTGTGGGTTGCGGTGAGGATGTAGACATGGCTCATCTCGTGCCACAGCGTGGCCGCCCAGTGAAAATCGCCGGGCTTGCGGCCGGAAGGGCTGTCCATGGCAACGACTTCGCCGAACGTGACGCCCTCGGCGCCGAGGCCGGGCATCCCCATAGTTCGAACCGCAAAGTCTTCATGGTCCGGGTAGACCTCAACTTGCACCGGCCCCGGTAGGGTCATGTTGTATTTCTTCTCGTAGGTCGCCATGGCGCGCTGCAATACGGCTTCAAAATAAGGGCGTAAAAGCTCGCCCTCCTTCTTGTGGAGCTTCAGGATGATGGTTTCTCGACCGCGGGCTTCGCCATCGGAGGCGCCCGCCACCTCTCGGAAAGTGACGAAGTTCTTGTAGCTGTCCAGCAGGCGGAGGCTATTCACAGTCGCTGCGTCCCGATAGCCGTTGGCGTAACACATCTCGAGTTGGCGGCGGGCCTCGTCCTCCTGTCCAAGACGCATCAAGTTAATACCCAGCGCGGAGCGCGCCGGCCAGAGCTGCGGGTCAAGCTCGAGCGCTTTCTGGTAATAAGCCACCGCATCCTGGAAGCGGTAGTTCAGCAGCAGGTGGTGGGCGATAATGGCGCAGCCCTCACCGTAGCTGGGGTTGACTTGGCGGATTTTCGCGAGCCATGGCTCGGGAGAGCGATCCGCCAGCACCTCGACCGCGGCGTGAATCGCGAGGGCATCGAGGGCCTCCGGAGAAAGTTCGAGGGCCGCGTCCGCCTGCTTCAATGCCTCCGTTCGATTCGAATCTTCCAGCGCGAGGCTGGCCATCAGCTCGTGGGCTTCCACCAGTTTGGGATCCAGTTGGAGCGCTTTGGCGGCCCACTTCACGGCCTTCGAGTCATACCCGTCGGCACTGACGAGGGCAAGGCCTAGGCAGGCTTGAGCGTTTTTGGGGTCGCGCTCCAGAGCCTCTGCAAAGAGGTTTTCCGCATCGATGTTGTTGAACCGCTCGTGCATCAGGCGGCCCCAGCGAACGCGGTAGAGAGCGTTGCGATCGTCTTGGGCGACCGCCTCGCGAAATTGGTTGTTGGCATCCTGGAACATCCCGAGACCCCAATAACCTTCGGCGCGGAAGAAATGATCGGGCGCGCCCGCGAGCGATTGGTAACACGCAT
>Ga0326728_10002844_pt1 | contig 56244 bp, 44 predicted proteins | sample MB3enrmetagenome_FD_207602 | JGI IMG/M metagenome (GOLD analysis project Ga0326728, IMG submission 207602) | Lab enriched peat soil microbial communities from McLean, Ithaca, NY, United States - MB31MN | ecosystem: Environmental > Terrestrial > Soil > Wetlands > Peat | place: USA: New York... | reverse complement strand
AAAAAAGTACAAGTTACAATTATGTGACAACTCAGTTACAATCAGACGACAGGCTTCCCAAGACAGAAATATTCTCCATCAACGGACTCCTCCTGGCCAAAGCATTCACCTTGCCGATCACAACTGGAAATTTTCACTGTTTTTTTCGGGGCACATTTCTCTTGAGAAAATTAACCTCGAACGCATTCGGGGTTCGGGGCTGCCTTTCAAACTGAAAGGCAAAATTGCTTTTGCATGCCAAATGCAAGGTTTTCAAAAACACTGCGCCCCTTGGTGAATAACTGTGTGATAACTTGTGAATAAATTTCCCTTGCCTCTTTTGCCGCCCCAGGTGTAAAAACTCATCCGGCGAAGCATGAGCACGCAAGTCCATTACCGGTTGAGAGGTCATTGTCCGGGGCGTCAGGACTTATTTCGCTAGACGAACTTTAATCCCGCTTGCGGGAGCGCCTATCTCATTGTGACTTGCTTCGCCATTTTCATGTACGGCCACGCGCCGGCCGGGTTTCCCGCCGAATCATTCAAACAAATCAATAGCTCGATTGCACGGAGAAGAACTGCGCCGGCCCGCCGTTTGTTGGCACGATGATGATTTGGGCCGGTCCGTTGCTGCCGGTGACGGCAGCGCCGACGACGAGCTGCCAGTTGACAAGGTCCGTGGAGCAATAGACCTGGTAATTCACCCCGGGAAGCCCCTGCCAATTGAGGACCAAGTTTGTGGCATTGCCCCCGGCTGTCAATACTGGCGCAAGGGTGGAGACCGCGAGGTAATTCTGATTGGAGATGGAAGCGGAGACATTGGTATAAGACATCGCACCCGGCAAAAACACGAGGGCGCCCAGCGACGGCGTCACGGTGAAACTGGACCCCGGCACGAAACCGAGGGCGTAATTTCCATTCGTGTCGGTGGTGGTGGAAGAGAGTCCGTCGGAGGCCTCAAGCAAGACGCCCGCCACGGGCTGGCTGTTGGTATCCGTGACGGCGCCTTGAATGACCGGCAGTGAAATGGTGAACGCCCCCGTGTACACCTGCGACATCGGCTGGCCATAAAGATCATTGATGTTTGTGCCGATGGTCAGCACGTAGTTGCCGACCGCGGTCTGCAGCGGGAAGCTGACGAGGTAGCTTGCTGAACTCAACATTGAAATCGAGAACGAGCCGGAGGACAAAGGCCCGTTGGGGGTCGTCAGCGACACGGCGGTTGCGGGGAATGAATTCGGGTTCGGAGCGTCATTGAAATACAGGGTCACAGAGCTGACGCCGCTGCTCACAATCCCGACGGGCGAGTTTGAGAGGACTTGCAACGGAGGAACATTGTTCGAACAGATGGTGCCGTCGGCCCCTGGAAAATCACCCCCGGCGCCGTTGGCAGTGGCAAGGCCGAAGAAGATGTTCGCGCGGGAGTAGAGGGCAATGCGTCCGCCCCCTCCACCTCCACCGCCATAGAGTTCGCCCGCGCCGCCATCAGCGGTAAACTGGCCGCTGCCGGCCAGCGTGCCGGCGGTCACCCAAAGGCTGCCGCCCGAACCGCCGCCGGAGTTGTCCTGAAGACCCGGTTCCCCGTCGGCACTGATCTGCCCATCCACGGTGAGGATGCCACCGACGCTGAACCGGAGGGCGCCGCCGCCTTCGGAGCCGCCGGCAAGCGGTCCCTCTCCCAAGCCGCCGCCACTGCCGAAGTCCACCGGCTGGTTGGAAGAGCCGTAGCTGGCGCCTCCAGGAACTGTGGCGGAAGCTCCACCCGTGCCGCCATAACCCGCGCCGCTTCCGTCTCCATCAAGTGATTGCCCGGCGCCCGGGCCGTTGGTCTGAGAATATCCCTCCCCATCCACGGCAATGACACCGCCCGATTCGACATCAACATTGTTGAAGACCAGCAAATCCAGAGTCGTTTGGCCGGATGAAATGGTCAACAGGCCGCCGGACGCAACGGTGAGGTTGTTCAACAACGGGAAGCTCGTTTGCGGGCAGACAATCGCGCCATTTCCTATGGTCAGGTTGAAGGGTTGGGAGGGTGTGCCGAAAACGCTGGACAAAGGCGTGTTGGTGCCGATCTCTCCACCATTATCCAGGAGCAATTGTTCCGATGACTGCGCCCTGCCCTGCGTATAAATGGTGCCCGCGCCGCCTTGCGCGTATCCACCGCCCCCATAAGCGGTCATAAGCCCCGCAAAGTCATTTGCAGCGTAGGCGATGGAAATCCGTCCGCCGCCGCCGCCGCCGCCCACGCCATCGGCCCCGCTGCCGCCGTTGGCGGTGATCGAGCCGGCGCCAGCCAGCGTGCCGACGGTCAGCCAAATGCTTCCGCCCGAGCCGCCCCCGCCGCCGAAACCCGAACCATTGCCGCCGTTGGCGGAGATTCTCCCAGCCGCGTCCAAAGTGCCATCCACAATGTATAGGCGAATCGAGCCTCCGCCCGCGCCGCCAATAGAGTACGGAGAGTAATTGCCGCCGCCACTGCCAATGCTGGTGGGTGATGTGATGGAACCATACGCCGATCCACCTGCGACAGAATTCCCGGCGCTGACTGCGCCATAACCTCCGTAGCCCGCGCCACTGCACAGGAAGTAAGGAGACTCATAATAATAATTTCCCGCGCCGACGCCCAGCCCGGCAGCGGAACCGGCATTGTCGGCCACAATCCCGCCACCCGCTTCAACCGTCGCGTTCCCGGTGACTGTGAGATTCACGATGCCAGGATAGTTGTTGGCTGAAATGGGGTTTGCCATCAGCCAGCCGTTGGAACTAACCAGGAGGCTGGCAAAAGTCTCCGGTGGGTTCAACTGGTACCCCACCGCGCCGTTGCTCAAAATTAAAGCGGAGGAGGAGACGACAGATTGGATTGGTGTAGCGGCCCCGGATTGTCCGCCATTGTCCAGAATGAATTGCCTGGTTTGTCCCGTGGTCTGGATATATACTGTTCCCGCGCCTCCCCAATTGGCCCCGCCGCCGCCATACGCGGAAATCGCTCCGGTAAACAGGTTCTCTGTGGGATAGATGGCGATACAGCCTCCTGCGCCGCCGCCGCCAACCGAGCCGGCTCCGCTGCCGCCATTGGCTGTAATCGAGCCTGAGCCGGACAGTGTGCCGACCGTGAGCTTGATACTCCCCCCTGAGCCGCCGCCGCCCCCGATACCGCCGCCATTACCGCCGTTGGCGGAAATGGCGCCATCAATTTGCAACAGGCCCGTTACGGTCAGCCAGAACGCACCGCCGCCGGCTCCGCCCACCGAGTAGGGCGATTCCGTTCCCCCTCCGCTGCCGGGGATGGTGGGTAAGGCCTGATTATCATAAGCGACGCCACCCGTGGCGGAATTCGCAATGCTGTTTCCGCCGTTGCCGCCATGACCCGCCCCGCTGCAAGGGTAATTGGGCGAACTCGCGTAGGCACGCCCGACGCCACTGCCTTCGCCTGCGGGATAACCCTGAGAATCGGCGATAATGCCGCCTCCCGCTTCAATGGTTGCGCTCGACATTGTTATGGAAGGCGCAGAGGAGCCAGTGTTGCTCACCAGCAACCAGGCATTGGAACTGACCAGCACATTGCCCAGAGTCGTGTAGCTGTTGGCTGAACCTACCGCGCCATTGCGCAAAGTTAAACCGGTGGAAGAGGAGACAGATTGGATTGGTGTGGTGGCGCCGGATTGCCCGTCATTGTCTAGAATGAGTTGGCCGTTTTGTCCCGTGACCTCGATGAATACTGTTCCCGCCCCACCCCAATTGGCGCCGCCGCCGCCATAGGCGGAAATGGTTCCGGCAAACTGGTTCACTGTGGGATAGATGGCGATAGAGCCGCCGCCACCACCGCCGCCGACCGAGCCGGCTCCGCTGCCGCCATTGGCTGTAATCGAGCCTGCGCCGGACAGCGTGCCGGACGTGAGCCAGATACTCCCGCCTGAGCCGCCGCCTCCGCCGATACCGCCACCATTACCGCCGTTGGCGGAAATTGTGCCATCCACTTGCAGCAGGCCGGTTACCGTGAGGTGGAACGCACCGCCGCCGGCTCCGCCCACCGAGTAGGGCGATTCCGTTCCCCCTCCGCTGCCGGGGATGGTGGGTGACGTCTGATTATCATAAGCGAGGCCACCCGTAGCGGAATTCGCAATGCTGTTTCCGCCGTTGCCGCCAAGACCACCCCCGCTGCAAGGGTAATTGGGCGAACTCGCGTAGGCACGCCCGGCACCGCCGCCTTCGCCTGCTTCCCCTGCGGCATAACCCTGAAAATCCGCGATAATGCCGCCTCCCGCTTCGATGGTTGCGCTCGACATTGTCAGCGACACCGACTCCACATAGGACTCGGCATTGCTCACCAGCAACCAGGCATTGGAACTGATCAGCACATTGCCCAAGCTCAACGAGCCGCCGGACAAGCCCACCGCGCCATTGCGCAACGTCAGGTCCGTCGTACTGGAGGATGGCAGGGGCGTGGCAGGTCCGGCATGTCCGCCGCTGTCCAAAATGAGCTGGTTATGTTGTCCTGGCACTTGAATGATTGTCGTTCCCGTTCCGCCCCAGTTTGCTCCGCCGCCGCCATAGGCGGTGACGGTTCCGGAAAATGAATCGTTATTGCAGGGAATGTAGATCATGCCGCCGCCGCCCCCGCCACCCAAGGCATCGGCTCCGCTCCCGCCATTGGCAGCGATGGAACCGGCGCCGGACAACGTGCCGACTGCAAGCCAGATGCTCCCCCCTGAGCCGCCGCCGCCAAACCCTGAGCCATTGCCGCCATTCGCAGAAATGATGCCGTCCATTTCCAGTGTGCCGAGCACTGTAAGGCGGATGACCCCGCCGCCGGGTCCCCCTGACAACAGCCTCAATTCCGCGCCTCCCCCGCTGCCCGGCTCGCTCGGCGACGTCCCGGAATCATAGGTGATTCCGCCTGCGGCGTAGTTCCCAAAGCTGTTGCCGCCATAGCCGCCGTGTCCCCCCCCACTGCAATACCAAGTCGAGCCAGATTCAGCGGCGCGTCCCTCACCTGGCCCCGTCTCCCCTGCATAGCCCGCGAAGTCCGCCACGATCCCGCCCCCAGCCTCAACCGTGGCGTTTCCAGAAAACGAGAAAGCAAGGGTATCAGCCGGGAATTCAGATTTGACAAAAGGCAGTAACCAGCCATTTGCATTCAAATACAGATCGTCAAAGCTGACCGACGACGCTGCTGACCCGATCGCGCCGCCGCGCACGATTAAATCCGTGGCGCTGGCCGATTGCAGCGGCGTGTTCGTGCCGGCGTTTCCACCGTTGTCCAGAATGAGCTGGGGAATTTGTCCCGGCACTGCAATGACAACGGTTCCCGCACCGCCCCAATTGGCTCCATCGCCCCCATAGGCGGAAATCGTTCCCCCGAACAGGTTCGCTGTGGGACTGATGACCATGCGACCGCCGCCGCCGCCGCCGCCATTTGTGTTCGCGCCATTCCCGCCGTTGGCTGTGATCGAGCCGGAACCGAGCAAAGTTCCCCCTGTCAATGTGATTGTCCCGCCTGAGCCGCCGCCGCCGCTCCAACCGGACCCGTTGCCGCCATTGGCCGCTATTGTTCCATCCACCTGCACGACGCTGTTCAAACTGGTGATTTGAATGGCGCCACCGCCATTGCCGCCTTGAGAAAAGGGCCTGTAGGTTCCGCCGCCGCTGCCAAAACCGGTGGGGGCCGCCTGGGAACCATAGGATGCGCCGCCGGCGGCATTCGCGGGAGAACCGCTGGCGCCGTTGCCTCCGTAGCCGCCGCCCCCGCAAGAGGGATAGTACTCATCACTGAAAAAACCGCCTGCGCCGGGGCCGACGCCCGCGACGTAGCCTGCGCTGTTGGCGAGCAGGCCCCCGCCCGCCTCGATCGTAAGGGCGCCTTCCACGCTGAGCTCTAACGTGGTGGACGGACTGGCCAGCAACAGACTGTTGGATGCGATGGTCAGATTTCCGACTTTTAATCCCCCGGTTGACACGGCCCCCGCATTCCCTTGAACGAGCATATCAATAAGACCAATACTATAAATCGGCGTATTGGCTCCCGATTGTCCGCCGTTATCAATGACCAAAAGCGGGGTCTCCTCCGACAACTGCGTATAGACGGTGCCCGCGCCGCCGATGTTCGCCCCCGCCCCGCCATAGGCGGCCATCGAACCCGCGAAGTCCGTCGCCTCACATTGAACCGCGATTCGCCCGCCGCCGCCGCCGCCGCCGTGAGCCGGATCACCGCTGCCGCCATTTGCAGTAATCGTGCCCGACCCAAAGAGCGTGAGCGCGGTAAGCCACACGCTCCCGCCCGACCCGCCGCCGGAGCGGGCGTTGGTGCCGTTCCCGCCATTGGCTGAGATTGAGCCGTTGACGATCACACTGCCGCCGGCCACAATTTCTATCATCCCGCCTCCGGCGCCACCGGAGCCAGCGTATCCCGCGCCGCCGCCACTGCCCAGATTCGCCGGCTGGGTGAAGGAGCCGTAAGTGGCGCCGCCCACCGCGTTGCTGGAACTCATCCCGCCGGTCCCTCCGTAACCGGCGCCGCTGCCGTCTTGAAAACTTCCAGAGCTGCTGTTGCCGGCGCCTGCTCCCAGTCCGCCGCCGTAGCCGTTTCCGTTTGCATTGATTGCTCCCCCAACATCCACCTCGACATTATTGGTGACAGTCAGAGTCAGTCCCGCGGGCGCCGTCAACAGAGCCTCGTAACTCACCAGGACAGTCGCGCCGTCCGGAATGCTCGAGTTGGTCGTCAGCTCCAATTCAGTCAGATCGTCGTTGGTGCTGGACAGCAAATAATCCACCCCGTTGGTGTAATCAATTGTTCCGGTGGAATCGGTCACTGCAACGGTGGCCGTAACGACATTGGAATTGAGCAAAGTCGCCGGGTTGGTGCTGCTCAGGACCTGGGATTCGTTGGTAATAAAGAGCAGATTTGAGACGGCGCCGCTTGGAGAAACCGAGTGTGTAAGCACGCCGCCCGCGGCCACCTGCACGCTGGAAAAGGTATGCGGACCGTCCACCGTCAATGTGCAGTTGGTGACGACAATGGCTGTCCCATCATAATTCGTGTTGCCCACGCCGATGGTCGTGTTGTTGGTGAAAACAGTTGCGAAAGCCGGAACGCAGGCCAGGGCGATGACGCCCGCAGTCAACGCGCGGCGAGTTTCACAAAAAACGGAGAGCAAGAAGGTTGCTGTCATAAATTGATTGGGCCTTTCTGTCTTCAATCATCCTAATAGTAATTCTTTTGGGAGTGCTCCGAAAAATAAGCATATCTTCTGCCATGGAAGACTTCTGCGGGAATTTCGCCCCGGTTTTTGTAATCCCGACGCTACAGTGTGCGCAAATCTCACGCATTATGCGTGAATATGGACAGGCTGCTCTGGACTTGAGAGGGTGATAATTGTTCTAAAAAACACATTTTGCAAGCTGTTGATTGTACGCAGGTTATAAAAATCCGCAAAATCACAAAAAAGCGCGCCAAAAAGCAGGGGTTTCTTCAATCCTGAGCCTCCTCACGGGAGGTCGGGGCTTCATCCTGAATTCTCCTTGCTTCCAAGGCGGGCGCATCCCACTTTTTCGGTGGCGGGTTCTGGTTCCTAATCCTAATCCTAATCGTAATCTTAATCTTCATCCCGATTTTCAGACCAACATGTGGTCGTTGTGGACTTGCCACCCAGCCCAAAGCGCCAGAGGACTGGCGCACTCCAAAACGCTTCGCGCTTTTCGCCAGTCGTCAAACAACGCGCCAGCGTCTTGGACTGCGGCGGCCCTCCGCCGCTCTTAATCTTAATCTCCCCGGAAAGGGGTCAGGGGTCAGTCCCTTGCATGTCCACAATTTGTCTGCCCCGCCCCGCCGGCTCTGTCCACCGACAAGTCCGCCGCCAATGCCTCAAAAGACGAAACGCACAGTAAACTTTACGGCCACAAGGCGGGCGGATGAAACAGCCCCGAACGCTCGGGGTTCGCGTATTCTGCGTATTTCGCGGTTAAAAACGCCTTTCTTCGCCCCTCTTCTTAAAACTTTCTTAAGTCATTGCAATGCAGCGTGTTACAGCCTGGTGTTGCAAAAATCACATCTTTTGTAAAAATTCTTTAAAAAATCTGTTGACGAATAAATGTGTTAACTGTAGAGTATGCTAATGAACAATTGAAAGTGGATGATGGAAAATTGAAATTTAAAGGAAAGGAAGAAGCAAACGGAAAGGCAGAATTATGAAGGATGAATTAAGAAGTGAGTCGCAGGCGGAAATAGGGAGGGGCAGGCCTGCCCGCCGTCTTGTCCGTCGTAGCCGCCTCGTCCGCCGTAGCCGCCTCGGCGAAGGAGGATGCGGCGCAGGAGGGAAAATCAGGGAAAGCCCGTTTTTCTGCCCAACTTATCTTTCTGCCATCCTTCCGCCGGGCCGCGAACCGTGCTGCGCAGGCTCGCCGCGCCGACTTGTCCCGCCAAAGCCGCTTCGGCGACGGCGGAAGCCGCCTTGGCGAACGCGGGTCAAAGCCAGTCAAAGTGGATCAAACCAGTTCTGTTGCTCAAGCTGGCGGCCAGAATCGCATGCAAATCTCTATCAATGAACAGCTTGCAAAAGAAATCGCTTTAATCCGATCAAATCAATATAAACTAAGTTAAACATGATCAAAATAAGCCAATCCGCTTCGGACATCGGACTTCAGGCGGTTCGGTGCTGCCGGGGTTTGGGCCGCTCCCCTTTCTTGCGCGAAAATTTGGTTTCGCGCCGCACTTCCGGGCAAAAGTGGGTTTGGCGAGACTCCAACAACCGCGCGCGAGACGTACACGCTCCTCAATGCTCAGGAAAGAAAGGGGGTTCTTTCTGTGGGAGACGGTCCAGTAATCCGGGAATGACAAAAAACCCATTGACAAAATTGGCTTCGATCTCTATTAGCAGCGTCATTATTCTAATGAGACACAACCAGTGGGGTTGTTCCAAGGCCGCTTGTTGCAGCGGCGGTTTGCCATGAAACACCAGCTTCAGGAGCAGTTGCTCTTGCGCGGGATGGACCCGTTGCAGGGTAAAAAGCTTTTTGTCCGCAAACGGGACGCGCGCATCGAGGAGTTCAACGAGGCGCGCATTTGCCTGGCGATCGAAAGCGCGTTCAAAGCCGTCGATGGCATTGGCCGCGATGCCAGGCTGCCCGGGCCTTTGCAGGCCGCGGTCAAGAAGTGCGCCGATGCGGTTGTGGAGCGGGTGTTGAGCCGTGCGGTCCGGGGCGAGCAATTGGAGGTGGAACGAATTCAGGATGCCGTGGAGGATCAGTTGATGTTGGATGGCCATTTGGCCGTGGCGCGGCGTTATATCCTTTATCGTGAGAAACGCCGCCTGGCCCGGGCCGAGCGCGAGGGGCGCGCCGCGCCCCCGGCCGCCATCGCGGTCCCGGTCAAAGGGACGCCGCCCGCGGAAAGCCCGCCCGGGGCGGCGCCTGTTCCTGTTCCCGTTCCCGCCCCGTCCCCGGAATGCGGCGAGGCGTCCACCGCGGGCGCGGCGCGTTCGTTGTTGCAAAGAATTTACAGTCAAGCCTTGCCGGCAGCCCCGTGCGACGATGAATTGGAATTGGAGGCGGCTCACCGGGGGCATTTCAGCGGTTACATCCATGAAGGGCAGTATTTGAAGCTGCTTTCGCCGGAATTGCCGGGTTTTGATTTAGAAATGCTGGCGGGCGCTCTGCGATTGGAACGGGATCAATTATTTCCCCTGGCCGGCTTGCAGGCGTTGCATGACGATTACCTGCTGCGCGACAACGACCGGCGCATCGAGACGCCGCAGTATTTCTGGATGCGCGTGGCCATGGGGCTGGCTTTGAACGAGGGCGAACAGCGCAACGCGCGCGCGGGGGAGTTTTACGAGGCGCTTTCCACTTTCCGTTTCGTGCCTTCGGAGCCGGTTCTTTGCCACGCGGGCACGGTTGAGCCGCGGTTGATCACCTCCTTCGCCGCGACCAGTTGGAGCGATCTGGAGCACGTCACCGCCCAAGCCGGCGCCCGCCTGGAGCAGCGCAATAAAACAGGTTTGACCTGTTCCTGGCTGGAGCCGTGGCACATCGGCATTTGGGATTTTCTGCAACGCCCCCTTCCGGGCGGCCCCGCCTGGAACCATGATTTGAACAAGGCCTTGTGGGTCCCTGATTTGTTTATGAAACGGGTCCGCCAGCAAGGACGCTGGACGCTGTTCGATCCGGCCGCTGTTCCCGATCTTCATCAGCAATTCGGCCGCGCTTTCGAGCAGCGTTACGTCCAATACGAACAAAAGGCCGACCGCGGCGAAATGCAGGGTTTCAAGCGGATCTACGCCGCCGATCTCTGGCAGGAAATGCTGGCCTCGCTGGCTCAAACCGGCCAGCCCTGGCTCGGGTTCAAGGACGCGGCCAACGTCCGTTCGGCCCAGGACCACGCGGGCGTGGTGCATGGCGCCAGTCTTTGCACCGCCATTTTGCTCAATACTTCGCCGCTGGAAGCCTCGGCTTGCAGCCTCGGTTCCGTCAATCTGGCCGCCCATCTGGCCGCGGACTCTCCCCTCCCGCTGGACCTCCCGCTTTTGCGCCGCACCGTCGCCGCCGCCATGCGGATGCTTGACAACGCGATTGACATTAGTTCCTATCCGGACGACGCGGCCCGGGCCACGAGCCGGGAACATCGTCCGGCGGCCTTGGGGATTCTCGGTTTCCAGGATGCGCTGGATTGGCTCAAAACCGGTTACGCCAGCGCGGCGGCGGCGGATTTCGCCGATCGCAGCATGGAAATCGTTTCCCACTGCGCCATCCTCGCCTCCGCCAGTCTGGCCCGGGAACGCGGCGCTTATCCCAGTTACGCCGGATCAAAATGGAGCCATGGCCTTTTGCCGGTGGATACGCTGGCCCTGCTGGCCGCCGAGCGCGGAATGGCCGTTGATGTTGATTTATCCATGACACAGGATTGGGACATGGTTCGGGACGCGGTCCGGCGCGACGGCCTGCGGCATTGCACCACCACGGCCATCTCCTCCACCGAGGCCGGCTCCAGGATCACCGGCGCCAGTCCCTCGATCGAACCCATTGGACACGGGTGGAAGGGCAAAGAGCGGACGGTTTTTGAAATTGGGCCGCAATGGCTGATCGAATGCGCCGCCCGCCGCCAAAAATGGCTGGATATGAGCCAGACGCTGACCCTTTATGCCCCGGACCTCGATCTCGCGGCCCTGGCCGACATTTGCATGCAAGCGTGGGAAAAGGGATTAAAGACCACGCGCCAGCTTCATTCGCCCTCGCGCCTTCCGGGCCACACGCCGCCATTGGACGCCCAATCCGAAATGGACAGCCAGCGCCAATCCATCACACCCCCGCCGCCCGTCCCGGCCGGGCCGGAACCCGTCCCGGCCAAATGAAACCGCGCCAGAGGCTAATTCTGGCTCGGGCCTGCCACCAGCATCATGCCGATCTGTTTGGAAATTTCGGCGGCCGTATCAATATCGCCGCCCATGCTGCCGCGGGCTTGCACGGTCACTTCCGTGATTCTGCCATCGACATCCGCGACTTTCACCCAGACGGAATGCTGGTTGACTTTGGCCTCGAAGGTATTGTTGACGGCGTTATCCACCAGCAGTTTGCCGTTGCGATTGAGCACGGTGCGGCTGGCGGCGGCCAATTGTGCGACCGGCCGCGCATAGCGGCTGACAATGCGGTCCTTGGTGATCGGCCATCCGGCCACGCTGTGGCCGTCCTCGGTGCTGATGCAACCGGGCAGGAGGATCAGGCAGGTGGAAAGGGCTAAAAATGACAAGAATTTAATCTTCATGGCGCTCACTATGCAGTTCACCCATCCCCTCCCGTCAAGCTTTTTGCGAACGGCTCCAGACTGATGGGTGTGAGCCAAAACTCTTCGCCGCCCCATTCTTGCCGGAGAGATGTAAATGCGGCGGTAGTGGTACAGTTTGAATCCTGAAAAGCGACTTTCCGCTTGATTTCCGGGGCATGGGCGCAAGGTTGCGCCATGCACAAACGAGCAGTCCGAGACATAAACGAAACTGCGTTTGCGGTGGTTCAACAGGCAACGCGCCAAACACCGACGCAAACGAAACATCAACAGCCAAAACCCGCCATCTCGGCCGGCCGGATCGGGGCGCTCAAAGCTACCAAGCCTGGCAAGGCGTCAGTGAGGCGGAAGACCTCTTGAATTTCGGTCGCGGTGGCCGTCGTCATTCTTTACCCATGCAAGTAATGCAGTAATCGCCATCAAGTGTGCCCGCAGCCCCACAGCCTTTGCAAATGCCTGTTCCTGTTAGGGTTCGGCGCATCCTTTGCAATTCCGGGTTTGTCCTAACGACCTGTCCCCTGTTAATTCCCGGAAGCGGATGGGCAGCCCGTTGATGAGCTTTCAGCGCCGTCTTCGGAATAATTGCTCCGCATTCGGAGCAACGTGTATCGGCAGGATTCATACAGAGCGACTGTCATTCCCATTTGTCCTTTTCCTTTGCTTCTTCCACCGTCTGCCATTGCATATTGCTCGGATCATCAGCGCCACCCCTTTTTAGTGGGACGATATGGTCAACAACGTGTCCGGGCCATCCGTTGGGGTGCCCGGTCATTCTCATAAATTTCTCCTTGGCGGCTTCGCTTCGCGCAATCTTGCCGTGAGAATCCCGCTCCTCGCCTTGGGCATAAGTTGATTTGTGGACCGCAGGCGAAGAGGTGGTGGTTTTTGACGTGGATGCAGAGGCATGGCTTTTTGATGACGCGCCGGAAACCTTTGAACTGTGGCTTTTGGACGAGGGGTTATGCCCGCTGGCAAATGTCGGCATGGCTCGGCAAAGGCCAGCCATACAAAGCATCAACAAAACTCGCAATGCCCTTTTCATATAACTCTTTAAATTCAACCAAAAAGCTGTCGAGAAGTCAATCAAGAATATGATAAAACCCCCAATTCTCACCGAGGCTCAAAAACGCACCATCTTGGGCGATCCAGCACCGAAACCGCTTGCGGTCGCCGTTATCCGGCCATACCCTCCGCGCCATCCTCGGCCCGTTCCAATCCGACCGAGGCCAAAAGAAAGGCGCCGCATGACTATATTGCTCGGATTGATCTGTGAGGGTGGCATTGTGATTGCCACAGACACTCAGGGAACCGGAGATAACTTTTCGCTTCCGTCCGACAAAATCAGCATTGTTAATTTCAAAGGAGACAAAACTCTTGTGGCAAAGGCTGGAAACTGCCTCCTGTCCAACAGGACCGTCGAAATCATTCAGGAAAAGGCGGACGACATCGAGTTGAATCATCCAAGGCAATTGGTTGGTCTTGCTGAATCGGCGATTCGCCAGATCAGGGACCAGATGATTGATGAAGATCAGAAAAAGTGGATTGCGGAGAATCCGTTTGAATTGTTACTCGCTCAATGCGGTCCCTATGAGCCGAGCCTTTTTCTTGCAACGAGCCTCGGCATCACCAATAAGTTTGAAAAATACTATGCCACTGCCGGCTGTGGTGCAGAACTTGCAGAATGTCTGCTGAATGAATTTATATTGAAGCCTAAAACCGTGGCAGAGGCGGTTGCGGTGGCAGTTTATATCGTGGGAAAAGTTAAACGATATGATCCCTTTTGTGGAGGACCGACGACAATCAAGGTTGCTCCAAGGATTTCCAACTTTCCACAGAAGGAAGAGGGCGGCTTATCCAAAGATGGCCTTTTCAAGGTTTTTGACTGGCCTCAAGATTATGTTGATGATCTTGAAAGAGAGTTGGCCGTTTCAGAACAGGCCGGGAGACCCAAACGGATGGAAATGCTTTCCGACACGCTGAAGAAGATCGGTACGATATGGTGGGAAAAGCATTTAGAATCCAACTCTGGCGCTTCCAATGAACAAACTTAGCATTGAAGAACAGGTTAAGATCGTCGCCTGCCTGGTTGAGGGCAATTCTTTGCGCTCAACGGTGCGGATGACGGGCATTCACCGAACGACAATTCAAAAGCTGCTGGAGGAGCTTGGCGCGGCCTGTTCCGCGTATTAGGACAAGGTGTTTCGTAATTTGACTATTGGTCCGTTTCAATGCGATGAAATATCGGCTTTTTGCCATTCCAAAGAGAAATCGCCATCGCCAGCGAGGTGCGAACCGCGCAGCGCAAACGCGAAAAAAGGGCTTGACGGCGCGAACCGGCCAAGGCACAGTTTGGGCAAATGGTGGAGCCAGTCGGAATTGAACCGACCGCTGGAGAATGTAGAGTCCCCCGTGCGGCGAACCTGCTGACCCCGTTGTTTGGCCTACCGGCCCGCTTGGCTGTCTTGCAAGGATGAACCAAGCGGGCCGGTGCTTTTTATTCATCGCGCAACCATACCGTGACCGGCACTTCACGGCGCGCTCTCCACCCTTACGTTCATAACTCTCCAATCCAAAAAGAAGACCGCCTTGCATCCGACCGAAAAGCGCCCGGCGCGGGCATCGGATAACAAAGCGGTTCCAAATCAAATTCGCCTTCAACGGATTTTCGGTTCCGTGAGTCAACTTTATCACGGCTGGGGCTTACGGAATTGGGGCTTTTTTAACTGCGCCCGGATGCGAAACTACACATTTTCCGATGCGAACTGTCACTTTTCAGGATGCGAAACTGCACTTTTTGACCCTTTTGATAATGCGAACCTGCACATTTCGCCTTGCGAATCTCACTTTTGCCGAGATTTGGGCATGTCAATGGCTTTTCTGGATTTTTCTTTAGCCCAGCGCGTTCTTGCGGCCTCTCTGCGCTGGCGCTTGCGGTTTGAAGCTCTCCAAAGCGCAATGTCATCGCGCATTTCAAAGAGTTCTGTTGTGGCCGGGAATTGTTTACCTTTCAGGCGGTCGATATATGCGACAGCTTCGCGCTCCGCTTCGACTTTCGTAAGTCCACGATCTTGAAAGCGTGCGGTCAAATAGCGTTTATAGGTGAGGAACCTGTCTGCGTAATGCCTCCCGCCAATCATAAATCGGAGAAATATCTTGAAATTCTTTAAGGGAAATTTCGTCGGCGGCATACCGGAAACTGTTAATTTGTATTAACCTTAAACAAGGAGGATTTATTTGAACTCGAATGATTCACCGCGTTGGATGCAGGCGGCGACGGTTTATTTGATGCTGGCGAAGGTTGTGCTGAACCTAATCGTGGCGATTGGACAATGGCAGATTTATCCGCGATTGGAGCGGGTGGAAGCCAGGATCGGATTATTGGAAAAGCCGCTATTCCAGCAAAGACCATCGCAAGACAACCGACAATAAATCCAGGTGTCACGCTCCAATGAGGTTGTTTCTGAAGCTCCGCAAGCCGGACGTGAAGCGCAGCCATAGCGACGGCATGAACACGCCCCCGCCGCGTCAATTGTCGCAAGATGTCCTGAATTTCTGGAATCGTTGCCTCTGGCAGCCAGTTTATGATTTGGTCATCGGTCGGCCAACCACCTGGACTTTCTGCAAATAAATCGTCAAGGGTTTTCCGGTCTATATCCGACGGCTTCATTCCGCGAAGCATGAAATCGCCGCGAATTGGCGTCAACGGCAAACTGCGCGAGTCACACAATGGCGGAAACGGCTTTTCGTTTACAGCGCCAGCTTTTCGCCGTTATGATGCGGCCGTCTTAATGAGAAATGCCAAAAATGAAAGCGAAATGCAATTGCCAGCACTGTAACCGAGGAATCGAATTTGAAGCCGCTCAGGCCGGCCAGATATTTCCCTGCCCGCATTGCGGGATTGATACCGTTCTTTTTATTCCGACAGCCACGAGAAAAGAGTTGAGGAATAAAAGCGCCTATTCCAGCGGGAGAAAGGCCGTCAGCGTGATATTTTGGGTTTCCATAGTAGGCTCCATTATAGTGGTGCTTATGTGCGTTGGCGCGTTTGTGACATTGCATAGCAATGATGCGACTGAAATCGCATTTTGGGCTGGAATCGCCAGCTTTCTTGTGGCTTGGGCCTCACGGGAGATAGCCCACGCCATTTTCGACATTGCTGATTGCGCCTTGAGACGCTCTGCTGAGGCTGAAAAGCAAAAGCCGGTTTCAAATTAGGACACCGCCAACCCCTGAAGAAGTTCACAAAAGCACAGCGGCTTGCGAATCTTTGCTGCGGGCTTGGTCCTGTGGACTTGGATGGCTCACCGTAAACGGGTCAGTTCCTCACATTTCAACATTTTGATGATTTGGACTCATGGCGACGTCCGGTTGTCAAATGGTCCCGTTCCCGGCGGACGCCGCGCTTCATCAGTTGATTTTTGCGCCATACTGGGAGAATGCCGCGCCCCGCTCGCTCTGTCCACCAACAAGTCCGCCGCCGCCAAAACCTTTCCGGGCATCCATGAAATCCCTGGAATCCGTGGTCAAATTCTTAAAACACCGATAGTCATTAAACCGTTAAACCAGTCCAAGCCGGCTTTATCGTTAACGTAACGGGCTTGTTGCTGGTCTGTTGCCGATTTTGTTGCCACTTAAGTCATTGACTATCAATGATGTAGCCGATGTTGCCGATTTTCTGGACCTACATATCAATCTTGCGTGTTTTGCCTCTTCGCGGCAATTTGATGTTTTTGCCCCCCATGTTTCTGCCTTTCCCTTTCAAATGGCTCATTTTATACAGCTTCTGAGGCGGCGAATGACGAAAAGCAGTAACATGTTACTGGTCTGTAACCGATCGTGTTACCGGCTAAGTCGTTGATTATCAACACTTGTCACCGTGTTACCGATTTTTTGGACCTATGTATCAAAAGGCTAAATTTTGTCCCACACCCCAGACTGATCTTACGCGCGCTTGAAATGTCTCCGGTAAAGTTCAAAAGCCCACGCCGACCGGCCCGGCAGGTAGTTCAGAAGCGATTCAGGCTCCCTGGCCAGTCCTTCCACGATCTGCAGGTTGTGCTCGTAGCCCGCATATTCCTGTTGCATGTCCCGCACCAGGTCATGCACGTTGCGCTTCTGGTAAACGGAGGCTTTATTATATACGACACGGAATCCTCTGGCTTGCACATAATAAGCCGCCCAAATATCGTCCATGCGCCCGACATGCGGAAACAGAAAGTAATCCTTCAGCAGGGCGCCGCGCAGGAAGGTGTTTTGCGAATTGAACGGCCCCATTTTGTTGGCCGCCAACGGAAACCGGCCCGGATCGAAATCACATTCCGGCGCGTGTTCCATGCGGCAAACCGCGTCAACATCCGGGTCCCCGTTCCAGAAATCAGCCTGCACGTCCACCCGGATTTTCCGGCGGCTTTTCCGGTCATAGCGCCGTTTGGCGAGAAGCTGGAGCGGATAACCGCGGTGCCACAGGTGCGCGTGATTGGTGGCGCCAACGGGGTCGAACGCGGGCAGATCGGTTTCATAATAGTTGACTTCCGCCTCCGTGCCAACCAGGAGATTTGCGCCCCAGCCTGGCAGGGGAATGTTGTCGTCATCCACGAGCGCAACAACGTCCGCCTTCATATCGTAAGCCCACAGCAGGCCGAAGCTGCGGCGTTGGATGCAGTTCCAGCCGATGGCTTCGGACAGGGCCGGGTCGTATTTCTCCTGCTCCTCCGGCGTGACGTAAACGCCCCGGCCCAGACGATAATCCCGCGGGGTCTTCTTGTCTCCGATGACGACCAATTCCCAGTCTGGCATCGCCTCAAAAGCGGCGATGGCCTCGGTGGGAGGATTAATGGTGGTGGTGACGATGACTTTCTTCATAATTTGGATTTCAAAATGGAACGGCGCGGGGCAAACCGGGCGCGGAGGCCCGTCTTGAAGTAAGCGAAATTGCGGAAGAACGGATTATGCGATTCGCCTTCAGTTCGCGCGCGCCAGACGGACGGAATCTCCGTCACCGGCACCCCCAATCGCAGGGGTTTGACCAGGGTTTCAAAAAGAAATGGATGCCGCAATTCCTCCCACTGGATGGCTTGGACGAGGCGCGTCGGGAAAATACGGTAGGCAAAAGTCATGTCGGTGAGCCGGGCGCCGTAGAGAAGGGAGAAGAAGCGCTGGAACAACCAGTTGCAGGCCAGCTTGACCTTCGAGTAACCGTGGAACTGGCCGGCGTTTTGCCACCGGGACGCCGTCACAATGCCACCGGGATTCTTGCGCGCTTCCTCAATCAACACCCGCACGTCTTTTGGATCGGTCTCCAGGTCGCTGGCCATCATGATGACATGACTGCCGCGGGCACGGTCGAACGCCTCGCGTATGGCCCCGCCGAGGAAAGGCAGTTGTTGCTGCAGCACCACCAGCAGCGCGCCATGTTGTTTCTGGAGTTCGGCAATCGCGGCCATCGCATCCTCCGTGGTCTTCCTGCATACCACAATCAAGATTTCCTGAATGCATTCCTTCTGCGCCTCCCGCAGGATGATCTCCACGGTTTGCCTCAGCGACACGGTCTCATTCATCACCGGCAGAATGATTGTCACGGAGGTCAATTGCGCGGTTGCCGGATAATCACTCATGGTCAACGCAGGCATCCATTGCGGCCCCAGTATGTCCGGCGCGCCTCCCGGCAGGCAAGCAAAAGCGCTACCCGGCGCGGCTGCATTTTTTGAGTGGCGAATTCCGGCTCCTAATCCTAATCTGAATCCTGATCCTCTTAATCTTTGGAGATTAAGATTCAGATCAAGATTTGGAAGACGGCGATTCTATGGATCGATTGACAGTCCCATCCCGGCCCTTGTGTGTGGACATGGATGGAACATTGCTGGAGACGGATACGATGGAGGAGTTAATCGTCTCCTTTCTGCGCGCGCATTTCTGGCGGGGCGGGGTGTTGCTGTTTTGGCTCTTGCGCGGCAGGGCGTACTTCAAGCGCCGCCTGGCCGGGGCAGCGGTGTTGCGGGTGGAGCTTCTTCCGGCGCATCCGGATTTTGTCAACTATCTTGTGGAGCAACATGCCGGCGGGCGGACTTTGGTGCTGGTCAGCGCCGCCGATGAACGGACCGTCCGCTTGGTGGCGGAGCGTTTCAAGATTTTTTCCAGCGTGATTGGCAGTGACGGGAAAACCAATCTGAGAGGCGAGGCCAAGCTCAGGCGCCTGACCGAACTTTTTGGGCCAAAAGGTTTCGATTACGCGGGCAATTCATCCGCCGATCTCCCCGTCTGGCGCGGGGCCGCCGAGGCGATTGTGGTCAATGCCAGCCGCGGCGTGGAACGGCGCGCCCGGCAAGTGGCGACGGTGGCGCGAACATTTCCCAGACGCACGGGACGTCTTGCATCACTGAAACGACTGCTGCGGCGTCAGCAATGACCGTTAATCGCGGAAATCCAAACGGCTTTTCAGGGTAAGCGGCGCAAACCTTGCTGGCGCATTTCATCGGAACAGCTAATATGAGAAGCAAAATGACGATTGGTGAAGGAATCGAACACCTCGCTTTGAGTTTGTTTGGGCATGTGCCAAGCCAGACTGCTGAAGACGACCAGCGTTCGCTGCCGGCTGTCCAGACCTTTGAAGCCTCGTCGTCCAAAACATGACATTGTCCGCGTTAGGCCTGGATTGGAAAAGATGGTGGCGCTCGGCCATGCTGGCGGGTGTTCTCGGCACGGGAATCCGCGTGGGGGCAAATCTGCTGCTGATTCCGCTGGTGCTCTTGAAGCTGTCTGCGTCGGAGTTGGCCTTGTGGTGGGTCTTTGTTGCGCTGGGGAATTTCGGAAATCTGGCGGATTTTGGATTTGGAGCGACCATACCGCGCATTTACAACTATTTATTTGCCGGGGCGGAGGATTTTGAGGCGGAAGGGTTGCGCGAGGCAAAAGCCGGGGGCCAACCCAACTTCGGGGGGATCAGCCGGGTCAATGCCACGGTAAAGTCTCTTTATTTGAAGATTTCACTGGCAGCCATTGGTTTGCTGGCCATCGGCGGGACGATATTTTTGATCAAACCGGCGGCGGAAAGCGGAATTCCGCACAAGGTTTGGTGGCTGTGGGCGGCCTTCATAGTGGCCATCGGCTACAATCTGGCCACCAGCCATTGGGTGCTGGCCCTCCAGGGACTGAACCGGATGCGGGATTTGCAACTGGTTTATGTCTTGGGCGGACTGAGTTATGTTTCATGCGCTGCGCTCCTGCTGTTTTGTAAAATGGGTTTGGCGTCCATGGTCATAGCGACGTTTGTGAGGGGGTTTATCATGCATGGCAGATGCCACCAGATCTACCGGCACACCGTTCCAGAGCCGGAACACCCTGCGAAGCCGGAGCGGCACATTGTCAGGAAGCTGTGGCCCAACGCCTATAAATTCGGGATTCTGTCCATCGGCGGCTACTGCCTTTCCAACGGGAGTGTTTTGATTTGCAGCCAACTGTTGGGCAAGGAGATCACGGCGTCCTTTGGGCTGACCGCGCAGATTGGAAGCTTTATGATGAGTTTCGCCGGCCTCTGGCTGGTGGTCAAGTGGCCGGAGATTGCCATTCTGCGCACCCAAGGACGGTTGGTGGAAATGGCGGTGCTGTTCGCCCGGCGGCTGGCTTTGGTCATGCTCTCATTTGTTGGCATGGGAGTGGTTGTTCTTTTTGCGGGCAATGCTTTGCTGGCATGGAAAGGCACGCATACGCATTTGCTGGCAACACCCTGTCTGGCTTTCTATTTGATTTATTTGACTCAAGCAATCTTTTATGTGCAATTTGGGACGCTGGCCTTTACTGAAAACGTCGTGCCGTTTTTCAAAATCAGCCTCTTTACGGGGCTTGGTGTCATGGCGTGCAGCCTGATTCTGACTCCGCTTTTGGGGCTGTGGGGATTGCTGGCCGCGCCTTTGATTGTGGAGACGATCTACAGCAGTTGGTTTACGGTGCGACGCGGCTTCCAGGGCCAGCCGCTCACCCCGCGACAATTTGTGCTGGCCGCGATTCGCGGCCATATTTGAAAGATCGTGTTGCAGAAATCCAAAACAGATCACCATCGCCATCAGGAGGCGCCCTTGACATTCATCCCGGAGGAAATACCCTCCCCGGCATGAAAATGCAAACCGGGCGCGATCCGATCTGCGCGGCCGTGGTTCTGAATTATAACGGCCGCCATATCCTGCAGGAGAACCTTGCCTCTGTTGTCTCCGCGGCGCAGAAGGTTGAGGGGGGCTGTGATGTGATCGTGCTCGACAATGTGAGCACGGATGGCAGCGTCGAGTTTGTCAGGGAAAACTATCCGGGAGTGATAGTGGAGGTTGCCCCAAGCAACCGCATTCTATTCTCTTACAATGAACTCTGCCAACGTATCCGGCACAAATACGTGGTGCTCCTCAACAATGACCTTCGTCTGCTCGAGGACAGCTTGTCCGTCCTGTTGCCTCACTTCACCGCGCCCGGCGTGTTTGCCGTTTCGGCAGTGCTGCTGGACGCGGAAGGCACGGCGGTCACACGCCCCCGGATGCTTGGGGAATCGCACCGGGGGCTGTTCCGAACCGTGCCGCTCCAGGAAAATGAGACAGCGCCGACCCTGGACGCCGGCGGCTGCGCTGTGTATGACCGGGAGAAATTCGTTGCCCTCGGCGGCTTTGACGAACTCTACTGGCCATATTACTGGGAAGACAAGGATCTCTCCTATGTGGCTTGGAAGCGGGGGTTCCGGGTGCTGGTTGAGCCGCGGAGCCTCATGTGCCACCGGCACCATGCCACCATCCCAGCCAGCCCTCAGAACCTGGCCGTGGATGTGTGCAATGCCCACCTCTTTTTCTGGAAGAATATCACCGACCCCTGGCTGATGGCCAAACACATTGTCTGGCTGGCCTTCCTTATCCCCTGGCGAGCGGTGCGAGGCCACGGGTTCTATCTTCGTGGTGTGTGGACCGCCTTCGGCAAGCTGCCGCAGGCCCTGAAACGGCGCCGGGAAATGAAGCCGCTTTGGACACGGACGGATGCGGAGGTTTGGGGGCTGATTCGCGGCAAGGGACCGTCCCCGCCCTCCAGCCCAGCCAGGCGCGAACCGGCGAACGCGGTTTCGCTGTCCAAGTGATGAGACGACAAAGGAGATTGTGTGCCCAACCGATCACAGGCTTGACGAGCGCACCACAGCGGCCACCCCGGTGTTCGCCTGGCAGGCAGGACCCGCCACCTTGCTGAACTCATACCAGGCCCGCAACTTGGACAATTGGTGCTCCAAGCCAGGGCGCTCCAGGGTCGGGAGCAAAGTCCGGTCAACCGCATCTGTGGCCTCTGTCGGCTGGACTTTCACTGCGAGGCCCCAGACTTTGCCGATGAGCCGGAGGACCTCGCATTTGGACATTGCCGGCCAGATGCCCGCTTGAATCAGCGGCCCTTCGGCGCTGAACTGGCCGTTCATCAATTCCCAGGCCATCCCGGCCCATTCCAACGTGGTGATGCCGTTCCAAAGATGGTTGGTGTAACCATTAACTTGGCCCGATTGACCAAGAAACCAGCCCATCAAGCCCCAAGCCTTGCCCATCTCCGGTCCAATGATGGACGTGCGAATGACCCAGCATCGGCCGGATTGGGCCACCGCTTCGCCCAGGGCCTTGGAGAGCCCGTAAAGGTCCGCGGCATCGCGCTCGTCACCGATCGCGTACCGGCCTCGCCGGCCCGAGAAAACACAATCGCTGCTGGCATGAATCAGGCGCTGCTCAGGCCCCATCCGGGTGCTGAGGTGGATGGGGAACAGGGAGTTGGCCAGGTAAAGCTCGGTGGCATCTTCCGTCTTTTGCTTGATTCGGCCCAGGGCATTGACAACCCAACTGCATCCGGAATCCCGAACCGTCTCCACCAATGGGTCTCGTGCGTCGCCCCCATAGCGCAAGGACGACGTGACCACCTTGCAACCCTGCTCTTGGAGGAATCGGGCCACGACGTGGCCCAGCATTCCCCCGTGGCCAAGCACAAACACTCTCATATATAGGTTTCCACTTCGCCCATGGCCTCCAGGAGCGCATGAATGTCCCCGGAACGCTCCAGCCTTCGCGTGTTGGCGGAAGTGTACTCCTGGCCCAGCGGTTTGGGCGTGAGCCGTTTCGGCACACGATACTCGGGATGGATCGCATAATAATCCCGCTGTTCAGTAATCCGTTGCATCTCATACTCGTTGACCAGGACCTCGTGCAGCTTCTCGCCCGGGCGGATGCCAACCACCCGGATTGGATGGCGCGCACCCCGCGGACTGAATTTCAAGCGCATGGCCTCCGCCAGCGCCTGGACAGTGCAAGCCGGCGCTTTGCGGACAAAAATCTCGCCCCCGCGCGCCTGGGTCATGGCATGGAAGACCAGATGCACCGACTGGTCCAGCGTCATCAGGAACCGTGTCATCTCGGGAACCGTCACCGTCAACGGGGCGTCTTTGCGAATCTGGTCGCGAAACAAAGGAATGACCGACCCGCGGCTGCCCATGACGTTGCCATAGCGCGTGCAACAGAAGGTGGTTTTGCCGCCAAACTGGTTTTGACTGCAAACGATTTTTTCCATCATCGCCTTGCTGATGCCCATGGCGTTGACGGGCTTGACGGCTTTGTCCGTGCTCAGGGAAACCAGGCATTTGACGCCGTTGTATTTGGCCGCGTCACAGACGTTCTGAGCGCCGATGACATTGGTCTTGACGGCCTCGAATGGATAATTCTCACAGGCGGGAACCTGCTTGAGCGCGGCCGCATGGAACACATAATCAACTCCCTGGATGGCTTCGGCCAGCCGATCGGCGTCCCGCACGTCCCCGACAATGTAACGGAACTGGGGAAAAACCCGTTGCATTTCCCACTGCTTCTTCTCGTCGCGGCTGTAGATTCGGATTTGAGCCGGTTTCTGCTTTAGCAGGTGACGGGCCACCCGGTTGCCAAACGAACCAGTGCCCCCGGTGATCAAAATGACCGCTCCAGCAAGATTCTTCATTGTGCTGGTCTTATACCAACCCGCCGCCGGGGTGACAAGCGCCCTTTCGCCGCGCGCGTTGGCCAAGATCTGAAATGAATTGACTTGCGACTTGAAAGGAACTTCGATTCTGGAGATGATCTCATTTGTGCAAAGCCAGATTACAGGGCAATTAAACGCCACGGAGAGACCAATAATCCGGCGATGAAGGTCTTGTTTTTCAACGACCCGCCGTTTTTTCTGGCGCACGGGGGAATGCAGGTTATGACCGAAGCGCTCATGCGCGAACTGTCCGGTCTGGGGGTTGACGTCGAGCCGGTGCGATGGTGGAACGAAAACCAAAAAGGAGACATCATACATTATGTGCTCCGTCCGCTCATTGCGACCGTGCGCGCCGCGCATGGCAAAGGATTCAAGGTGGTGATGTCGGAGAACCTCGGTCAGACCGCTTCGCGCAGTCGCCTCCAGCTTTTCAGCCAGCGGTGCCTGAGGAAGCTGGTGCTGGGACTTTTGCCCGGCGGGCTGACCGTGCGGCTGGGCTGGGAGGTTCATCAGGAAGTGGACGCGATGGTTTACGTGGTCGAACACGAATGGGAAACAGCCAAATACCTTTTCCAAGCCAACCCGCAGCGCGGTCATATCATTCCACACGGACTGGAAGCTGAGGCGCTGGCGCAATTGAGCCGCCCCCAGGCGCCGGGGGATTATCTGGTTTGCATGGCGACCATTAATCCCGGGAAGAACTCAGTGTTGCTGGCGCGGGCGGCGGGATTGGCCTGCGTGCCTGTGGTTTTTCTGGGCAAACCTTATGCGGAGACCGACCCCTATTTCCAGGAATTCAAGCAATGCGTGGATGGGAAAGTGGTACGGCATGTGGGACATGTGGCAGGCGAAGAAAAGAATGCCTGGCTGCGCGGGGCACGCGGCTTTGTGTTGCTCAGCCAATACGAGAGTGGCTGCATCGCGGTTTATGAAGCGGCTGCTGCCGGGCTGCCGTTGCTGCTTTCAGATTTGCCCTGGGCCGCCAAGGTTTACGGCCACGTTCCCGAGGCGAAGTTTGTTCGATTGGGGCCGCCGGAGACGATTGCCTCCGCGTTGAGGGAATTTTATGGGCAGGCCCGCCGTCAGTCTGGCCACACTTTTCCACTGCTGACGTGGCGGCAAGTCGCGGGGAAATACCTGGAGGTTTATCAGAAAGTGTTGAATCAGCCATGAAGATTGCGATGCTGGTGCCGGACAATCGGGATGAACTCCGGCGCTATTCGGACCCTGAACCATATTTCGGCCAAGCAGTGTCGGCCCTTCTTGAAGGCCTGGCGCAAATGGCGGAATGCGAAGTCCACATTGTCAGTTGCACTCATCAGCCGCTTCGCGCGCCTCCACAGTTGGCAGACAACATTTTTTATCATTCGTTCATTGTCTCGAAGTGGGGTTGGTTGCGGGGAGGTTACCTGGGGTGCGTCCGCGCCGTCAGAAGGAAATTGCGCGAGATCAACCCGGACATTGTTCATGGCCAGGGCACGGAGCGCTACTGCGCGCTGGCGGCGGTTTGTTCGGGTTTTCCCAATGTGTTGACCATTCATGGCAACATGCGGCTGCTGGCGAAGGTGAAACGCGCCGGGCCATTTTCTTTTGCCTGGCTGGCGGCGCGGCTTGAGGGGTTTGCCTTGCCACGTTCCGCGGGTGTTATTTGCCTGAGCGGCCATACCAAGAGGCAGGTCGAGGGTTTGGCGCCTTTGACCTGGGTGGTGCCCAACGCTGTGGACAGCCGCTTTTTTGAAGTGGAGCGCAAGCTGGCATCGCCCAGGCAAATCGTATGCGTGGCCAACATTTTGCCATCCAAGAATCAAGTCTGGCTAATTCGGGCCTTGGACGCCCTGGCGCGGCAGGAAAAATTCGAGCTGATTTTTTATGGAGGCGCTCGGGCCGAAGATCCCTACGTCCAGGAGTTCTTGCGAATGACTAAAGAGCGGGCCTGGTGCCGTTTTGCCGGATGGGCCGACAGGACCGGGTTGCAAGCGGCTTTGGCTCAAGCCGCGATGCTGGTTCTTCCGACTTTGGAAGAGAATTGCCCGATGTCCGTCCTGGAGGCCATGGCGGCCGGGGTGCCGGTGGCCGCGGCGAACGTGGGTGGTTTGCCCGATTTGATCAAGGATGGCGTCGATGGCATTCTATTCGCATTGGATCCGCCGGACAACATCGGGCGCGCGGTGGCGGAAATTCTTTTGGACGACAAGAAGGCCGGCCAGTTGGCCTCGGCGGCAAAGAGCAAAGCATTGGCCTCTTTTCATCCGCGGAAAATTGCCAGCCGGCATTTGGAGATTTACCGGCAAATCGTGCGAGACCATCCCCTGACGCACAACTGACCTTTTATGATGCCGGATGGAATATCATTGCGGCAACGGATCCGATTGCTTAAATTCGGGCCGGATGATGAGCCATGTTTAGACCGTCCCGACTTTTAATTGTTTATATCATCGCTGCTCCTTTGGCGTTGATCCTCGGCTATCTGGTGTCGTCGCCGAACACTTTGAGTTTTTCGGTGATAGGCATGCTCCTGTTTTTTTTCGCGTTGCCCCTCCTTTTAAAATGGCATCACGCCTTGCTGGTTGTCTTCTGGAATTCGGCCTTCAATGTCTTTTTCCTGCCTGGCGCGCCGGATGCCTGGCTTCCGTTGGCCGCCTTGAGTTTTGCCATTTCGTTCCTGAACCATATCGTGTTCCAAAAGCCATTCTTGCGCGCTCCGGGATTGACCGTTCCGATTCTCTTTTTGGCGGCAGTGGTGCTGGGCACGGCGTGGTACCGGGGCGGCATTGGCATCCGGTCCCTGGGCGGGGCGACTTATGGGGGAAGATATTATATCTACGTGCTGGGCGCCATCATTGGCTATTTTGCCTTGACCGCCGAGCCGATTCCCATTCTCAAAAGTCAGAAGATGGCCAATCTCTATTTCCTTTCCGGGACGACCTATGCTCTGGGCAATCTTGCTTATACGCTGGGGCCGGCCTTTTCCTTTTTGTTTTATTTTGTGCCCAGCGGCGGCGCCAGCTATCAGGTGGCCAGCGATTATGGGTTGACAATTGTCAATCGCATTGGGGGTCTGGCGCCGGCTTGCATCGCTGTTTTGTGCTTTTTGCTGGCGCACTACGGCATCCGGGGACTTTTTGACTGGACCAAACCATGGAGGCTGGTCTTCCTGTGTGTCACCATTGGGGCGGCTTTCTTCGCGGGATTTCGCTCGGCCATAGCGACGCTCTTTCTGATTTTCGTTTTCCAATTCTATTTCGAACGATTGATGCGCACGCATTATTTGCCGATCGTCGCCGGGCTGGCCATTTGTGGCATGGCCCCCATCTTGTTCTTTTCCAGTTCGATGCCGACTTCCGTCCAGCGCGCCATCAGTTTTCTGCCCGTCAATGTGGATTCCGAGGTTCTGGAGGCCGCGAAGTCATCGTCCGATTGGCGGTTCCAAATGTGGGCCTTGGTATCGAAGGAAATCCCCAAGTACCTGATCATTGGCAAAGGGTATTCCATTGATCCAACCGAGCTGTTTGTGGTGGTTGAGGCCCAGCGGATGGGCCTGACAAGCACCTTTGAAGGGTCCATGCTGGCGGGCGACTACCATAACGGGCCTCTTTCCGTTATCATTCCATTTGGCCTATTCGGAATGATCGCCTTTCTCTGGATTTTGATCGCGGGCTTTCGTGTCCTTTACTCGAACTACCGTTTTGGCGATGCCAGGTTGCGCCGGATCAACAGCGTATTACTATCGTATTACCTCTCCTATTGTATTTCTTTCTTCTTCATTTTTGGCGCTCTTAATTCGGAACTATACGTCTTTTTGGGGATCTGCGGACTAAGTGTCAGCCTGAACGGCGGGGTCAAGAGAAGAGCCGCGCCGACACGCAAGCCCCTCCCCCTGCCGCAAATCTTGGCGATGAAGCCGGGATGAATGAGTCTTTGATTGGGAATTATGTTCAACCACTACAGAATTTACGCCGCCTATCTCTTTGCCATTCCCTTGGCGTTGATCCTCGGCATTCTGGCGTCCTCGCCGGACGAGCTTTCTTTCATGCTGATAGGCATGCTCCTGTTTTTTTTGGCGTTGCCCCTTTTTGTCACATGGCATCACACCTTGTTGATCTTTTTTTGGAATTCGGCATTCAATGCCTTTTTCCTGCCTGGCCAGCCCACTTTTTGGCTTTTGTTCGCCGCGTTGAGTTTTGGGCTGTCGGTCCTCAGCCATGTCATGGGGCGACGGCCGTTCCTGCCCGTTCCAGAAATGACCCGGCCGCTGCTGTTTATGGTGGCAGTGGTGGTCTTTACGGCGTGCTACCGTGGCGGGATTGGCCTCCGGTCCCTGGGAGGGGCGGCCCATGGGGGCAAGAATTATATTTACATCCTGGGCGCCATCATTGGCTATTTTGCCTTGACCGCCGGGGCGATTCCGATTCTCAAGGGTCGGAGAATGGCCGGCCTGTTTTTCCTGTCCGGGACGACCTTTGTTTTGAGCAATCTTGCTTATGCACTGGGCCCGGGCTTTTACTTTTTGTATTATTTTGTGCCGGTCGGCTTCGCCACCGATCAGGCGGCCAGCGATTATGGGTTGGTGATCATGGATCGCATCCAGGGTCTGGCGCCGGCTTGTGTCGCTGCCTTGTGCTTTTTACTGGCGCACTATGGCATCCGTGGGCTTTTTAGCGTGACCAAACCCTGGAGGCTTGTCTTCCTGTGTGTCACCATTGGGGCGGCTTGCTTCGCCGGATTTCGCTCGGCCATAGCAATGATCCTTTTGGTTTTCGTTTTCCAATTCTACTTCGAAGGATTGCTGCGCACCCGTTTGTTTCCGATTATTGTTGGGCTTGCCATTGTCGGTTTTGTGCCGCTCTTGCTCTTTGCCAACAGACTGCCGTTGGCCGTGCAGCGCGCCGTCAGCTTTTTACCCGTCAACGTGGATTCTGACGTTCGGGCGGAGGCGATAGGGTCGTCCGATTGGCGGTTCCAGATGTGGTCCATCGTGTCGAAGGATGTGCCAAAGTACCTGATAGTCGGCAAAGGATATTCTTTTGATCCAACCGAGATGGAATTGACGAAACAGGCCATCCAGTGGGGCACACTCAGCAGCTTTGAAGAATCAATGCTGGCGGGGGACTATCATAGCGGGCCTCTTTCCGTTATCATTCCCTTCGGAATACTCGGAGCGGTGGCGTTTGTCTGGGTGTTGATCGCGGGCTTTTGGGTCCTTTACTCGAACTATCGTCATGGCGATGCGAGATTGCGCCGGGTCAACAGCGTATTATTATCGTATTATCTGGCCAAAGCTGCCTCTTTTTTCTTTATTTTCGGCGCTCTTAATTCGGAACTATTCGTTTTCTTGGGGATCTGTGGATTCAGTGTCAGCCTCAACGGCGGGGTCAGGAGAAAGCCCGAGCCCGTGCCGGAACGCAGGCGCGCGGCTCTGCCGCAAGCCTATGCGATGGAAGTGGAATGATGTTCTGATGCGCTTTTCCATAGTCACTCCAAGCTTTAGAAGTTCCGCCTGGCTTAAACTCTGCATCGCCTCGGTGGCGGACCAGGGAATTGAGTTGGAACACATTGTTCAGGACAGCCTTTCCGATGACGGCACTTTGGACTGGCTCATGTCGGACCAGCGAGTCAAGGCGTACGCCGAGAAAGATGCGGGGATGTATGATGCCGTGAACCGTGGATTAAAAAAGTCCAGCGGCAACCTTTTGGCCTATTTGAACTGCGATGAACAGTATTTGCCCGGCACCCTCCAAGCCGTGGCCGATCATTTCGACCGCCATCCTGAAATGGAAGTGCTGTTTGCGGATTCCCTGGTGGTGGATGCCAGGGGCGAATTCCTCTGTTACCGGAAAGTTCAGGTCCCTTTCAAATATCACACTATGGTTTCGCATTTGCAAACATTCACCTGTTCCACGTTTTTCCGCAGAAAAATTATTGATGATTGCGGTTTGTTTTTCAATACCAAGTGGCGCGTCATAGGCGATGCCGATTGGGTGGGGCGCTTGCTGGAGGCAAAAATCCCGATGGGCATTCTTCGCTGGTTCGCAGCCACTTTCACCGACACGGGCGGGAATCTGTGCTTGAGCGCCGACGCGATAAGAGAACAGCAGCTTATGGCGGATTCGGCGCCCAGTTGGGCGCGGAAGCTGGATTTTGCCTTGGTGTGGCAACATCGGTTGCGCCGGCTCTTCGGCGGCATTTACCGCCAGAAAGCATTTGATTACGCGATTTACACCCTGGCCAGTCCCGACCGAAGGGTTGTGCATCATGTGGAGCACCCGACCTTCGTCTGGAAAAGCCGGCTGAAATCGCCCTGGACCTGATGGTTGCAGGGTCATCAGGGGTGCGGTCGAACCTGGCCGGGGCTTTGGTCTTGGGAGTCATCCCTGGCCACTTGGGGCTGCGCCCGGTTTCTTTCAAGGTGCTTTTCAGCGAACGCCTTCAGTTTCGCCCATGCGTCGGACGCGCCAATGCTCAGGAGGCATTCCGGTTTTGCAAAGCGGCAGGAGTCATAGCACGGCTTGTAGGGGCAGGGGCCGCCTTCCATCCATTCCGCCTCCGGATGCAGCGGGGCAAAGAGGCTTGGGAATTGGTTTCCAAACAGCGTGAAGGTGGGCACTCCCATGATGGCCGCAAGATGGCCGGGGCCGGAGTCATTTCCCACGAACAGTCCGGCCCCCTCGATCTGAGCCATCAATTCGGAAATGCTCGCCGGCACGCGGACGTTTTCACCGTGGGAAACCCACCATTCGCGCTGCGCTGGATCGCAAACAATTTGCACGGTGCAATGGTTCTGCCGCAGTTGGGCAGCCAGAACTTGAAAGCGCTCCAATGGCCAGACCCGGGCCGGTTGCGCCGCTCCCGAATGAATGAGGACGGTGTCCGGCTTCCGCGGGGGAGTCACCAACCGGCTTTTTGCGGGAAGCTCGATTCCCAAATGTCGCCCCAAGACCCGCCAATTCTCATAGCGATGCGCGCCCGGGCCGGGAAGCAACAATCGCTCACTGAGAAAAAGGCCGCTTCCCAGCCGCGGAAAACCCACGCGCCGCCCGGCCCCTGTCAACCCCAGGAGAAAATGGTTCCGCGGGTCCCATCGCGCCGACACTGCGATGTCAAAGCGGCGCAAGCGCAACTGCCGCGCCAGCGACGCCAAATCCCGCCAGGGCCAGCGCATCAAGTTGTATTTCCCCTTGAAGGCCGTCCATGGAAAATCAAAGGGCATCACCTCCACGCCCGGCCAAAGCCGCGGCTGCAATTCCCGGGCGAGTGGTTTCGCCAGAAGTGTCAACTCGAATTGCCCGGCCGCCGCCCTTAAAAACGGCGTGGTCAGGACCAAATCGCCCATTCCCCAAAGTTCAACCACCAGTAACTTGGGCTTCATAATGATTCAAAGGGGTGACGCATCCCGGCAACCAATCAAGCATGGCGGGACTTTACAAACCACCCAACCACATGTCAACGCGGCCCTCCCTTCAAAGGCAACGCCGGGGTTTGGTTGGGCTTTTGTCCGGCTCTCTTATCATTTCAGGCCAATGAGCGCGTGTTGCAAAAGCGCCGCCCCTTGGTATTCTCCCGCGATGAAACAGGCTGATCCGCCGCTCAAAGCAAGGAGTCAAAATGACCCCCGAAGGCAATAAAACCCCCGCCATTCTCGATAATGCAGATGTGGCCCCGTGTCTGTCGGTGGTCATTCCCGTGTTCAACGAACAGGCCACGATTAAGGAGATCGTTCAGTGCGTCTGCGCGCAAAGGCCCGTGGAGGAGGTCATCATTGTGGATGACTGCTCAACCGACGGCTCTTCCAGCATAGTGGATCACATCGCCGCCGGGAACCCGGCAATCCGCGTGATCCACCAGCCGGTGAACTGCGGCAAGGGAGCGGCATTGAGAACAGGGTTCGCCCTGGCCAGAGCCAAGTACGTCCTCGTGCAGGACGCGGACTTGGAGTATAACCCGGAAGAATACTACAAGCTTCTGGCGCCTCTCCTTGCCAACAAGGCGGATGTGGTGTTCGGGAGCCGCTTTGCCGGAGGAGGCCCCACGCGCATTCTTTATTTCTGGCACTCGCTTGGCAACCGCCTCCTCACCCTGGTTTCCAACATGTTTACCAATCTGAGCATGACCGACATGGAGACTTGCTACAAGGTCTTCCGGCGCGAGATCATCCAAAGTCTCAAGATTCAGGAAAACCGCTTCGGTTTCGAGCCTGAGATAGTGGCAAAGGTCCGCCGCGTCCATGGCGTTCGCATTTATGAAGTTCCCATTTCTTACTACGGACGAACTTACGCGGATGGCAAGAAAATTTCCTGGCGGGACGGCGTTCGCGCATTGTGGTGCATCATCAAATACAATGCCCTCTCATAAACAATGACAATGCCCTCGCATAAACAATACCCTCTCATAATGCAGGCTTTTCCCCTCAACGTCCCGCCGTCAGCCCGTGTCAATGTTCTCGGGGTCGGCGTCAGCGCCATTAATCTGGACATGGCGCTGTCCAGAATCACGCAGGCATTGGAGAAAAAGGAGAAAGGTTACGTTTGTGTCACGGGGGTGCATGGCGTCTCTGAAGCGCAGTCGGACCCGGAATTTCGACACATCCTGAACCGGGCCTTCCTTTGCACGCCCGATGGCGTGCCGCTGGTCTGGGTGGGCCGGCTGCGGGGGCAGAAACACATGGCCCGCGTTTATGGCCCGGACCTCATGCTCGCCGTGATGGCCCTGTCCGAGCAAACGGGCTGGCGTCACTTCCTTTACGGGGGCGCTGAGGGGACGGCGCAGGCGTTGCAGGAAAGATTGGTGGAGAGATTCCCAAAGTTGCGGATAGTGGGAACGTATCAGCCTCCTTTTCGGCCATTGAACCCGGAGGAGCAGGCCACGCTCGAAGAAACCATCCGCCGGACCCGCCCGGATGCGATCTGGGTCGGATTGAGCACGCCTAAACAGGAGCGTTTCATGGCCGGGTCTCTGCCAAAACTGGATGTGACATTGATGTTCGGCGTGGGCGCGGCCTTTGATTTCCTTGCCGGGAAAGTCCGCCAGGCGCCCCGCTGGATGCAGCGCTCCGGTTTGGAATGGTTCTTCCGTCTTTGCTGCGAGCCGGGGCGGTTATGGAAACGCTATTTCAAGAACAACCCGCTCTTTATCGCGCGGATTTTCTGCCAGCTTGCCGGCTTGAAAAAATTTCCCATGCAGGACTGAAAGCGCCGCGGCTTTGGGGGCGTTGCGCGCGCACAAATAATGAGGATGCGATTCCCCTATCGAAAATGCACCACACACCACACGGCAGGCTCCTGGCTCGCCTTGGCGTCGATCAATTCCCGGTCAACCACGGTGCCGCCTGTTCTCTGGACCCAGCTATCCAATGACTCTCCGGTTTGCTCTTCGAGAGCAGACTGCTCAATCACCACCCATTCCAAACCAGGAGGCCGCCCGTGATCCAGTTTCGTTAGATACCGTACCTGCCGCGTTCCATAAGGCTGCCACAACGATGCATCCGCATCATCGACCCCGCCGACCAGACCGAAGACCGCCACGGTGTCCGGAATATGGCGGCGCAGGGGAGCCAGCAGGGTGTTTCTGTTCCGGTAAACAGCATAAACCCTTTGCGCGCGCGCCCATTCCACATTGTGCGGATACTTGGCCGCCAGCCAGTTACAGACGCGCCCGGCCGGCCAAAGCGGCCGCGATGGAGTCAGCACCACAGCCGACAGCGCGCCAATCCCGCACATAACGCCGAGGACTATCCACCAACGTTGCCTCACCAACCGCGCACACGTTGGAAGCAGCAATATCGGAAGAATCAGCAACGGATAGTAGGAGGTCAGGAGGCGGCTCGCCGCCTCGTTGCCCAAGTTGACCATATACGCCAACAAGGCGGCCCACGCCATGAGGCCGATGAGCAGGCCCCGGCGTTGGCGCATGGCCCTCCAGGCCGCGCGAATGTTCAGCCGCGAAAAAAACGCCGCGCCCAAAAGCAGCGTGATGCCAAGGCCCAACCCGCCCGATTCCTCCTGCGGCAATTCCCCAAGCTGCCACGCGAATCGCGGGAAATCGCGGGCCAACAAGTCACGAAGCTGTTTAGGAATATGCTCTACAACCCAATTTGACACATCGCGCGCGTACGGGAAGATGTGCGGCGAAATAGCCTGCGCTGCCAACAGCAAACTATTCCCGATCACTCCGGCAACGGGGCTTTGAACTTGCTGTTTCTGTAAATTGTGGGGGTCGCCTGTCCAGTGGCCGGTGTAAGCCTGATTAAGCAGCGCGAGCGGACAAAACGACACCACCAGGCTTAACAGGATCATCACCGCGCCCAAGACCAGCCGCGAACGCAGCAATCCCAGGGCCGGCCACACGGCAAAAAACATCGGGAGCAACAGTGGTAAATTTGAGGCCTTGACTCCGGTGGCCAGCGCCGCTGCCATCAAGGCCAGTCCCAAATCTTCAACCCGGCCGGTTTTCCGCGCGCGGAAAGACAGATAAATCGCAGCCAAAACATAACTTGCGGCAATCGTGTCGTTGCCGATGCTGCCCGCCTCGGTGAAATAACAGAAGCCCATGGGCAGGAGCCACATCCAGGCCCAAGCGACCCTCGCCGCCACTCCCGCTTCAACCAGAACGCTGAACAACAGCCCCGGCATCAGAAGATAGCCGGCCAGGTTGATCAAAAAGAAAAAGCGATCACTGTGAGTCCAGATCAGCATCGGCATCATCAGCCATTCAAAATTGACCCCGCTGAAATTCATGCGCAGATTCGGGGTGTTAATCCAGTACCAGCCTGAGTGAGCCCACCACATCAGGATGCGCGGCAGGCGATAACTCAGAGCATCATAATTGTTCGGATGATACAGCGCCCCTCCCAAAAACGCCCCCAGGGCGGCCAACAGGAACAGCATGGGAAAAACACGCCGGAAGCGGCGGACATAACGCTTCCAAGCCGGGCGCTTCATCCGCAACCCGCCAATCCCCTCTCCCGTCCACCACTGTTTTCCCCAAAGGGCAAAAGCCCCGCCCGTCAGCACAAAAAAAACAACATACCCCATCGCATTGACTTGTCCCAAAACAGACAACGTCCAACCCGCGGCAACACACATCCCCTGTAATAAAATCCAGATTCTAATCAGATTTGCCATGTTTCACTCAAGATTACTGCAAAACGCAGACCTAAAACCATCCATCCCAAAACCCCTCAGGCGACCGCAAGATAATCAATGCCCCTGATTATTCAATGGGCGTTTTTGCAGACCGGCGCGGCGGAACGCCCCCTGAAGGGCAATCGCTGCTTTATCGGCTCGTTTGATGTCCAACTTGAGGTGCGGCGGAACGCCCCATGAAGGGCCATTATAACTGCACCTTCTCAATTTGCAACGGGCGGCAAGCCAGGCCTGCTTCCGCGTTCGGTGATAAATCCGGGTTTGGATTCTGATACATCAGGCTGACCAGGCTGTCGCTGCGGAAATTCAACCTGAGCCCGCACGCCTCGGCGGATTTCAGTCCCGCCCAAGCCAGCCGCCATGGGATTGGAATGAATTTTATTTTTTTGCCCAACCCGCGCGCGATTTCCACAAGCAATTCCCGGAATGCCCACCGCCGCTCATGGGCCGCCGTCAATGCAAACGGGAACGTTTTTGTTTCGCCGCCGGCGTAACGCCTGAGGAACGCCGACAAATCTTCGTTGTGAACCAATTGAATATGCGCGCCGCTGCAGACCATCGGGATCACGGAGGATTTGCGGACTTGCGCGGCCAGTTTGCCGAACATCCCGCCTGGCTTGTTGCCATAAACCAATCCGGGGCGGATGGCCAGTGCGCCGTGATCGAGGGTGATTTTTTCGATCTCCAATTTCGCCCGGCCGTAAAGCGACCGGCAGCCTTGGTAAGCGCTGATGGTCGAGATGACGGCGATTTTTCCGATGCCCGCCGCATGCGCGGCCTGAAGGATTTTGCGCGCGCCGTCCACGTTCACGGCGCGGATTTCGTTCCAGCGCAGCGGCCTGAAATCATACGCGCAATGAACGAGCGCGTTCACGCCGGCGAGCGCCTGCGGGGAAATCTCCGCGCCGAGTTGGAACGGGATGGCGCGCGAATTTGCTTTTGGCTGGCGCGTCAGTTCCAGAATTTCCCAGCCACTGGCGCGGAAATGCCCTTTGATGCAACTGCCAACGTAGCCGTTGCTGCCCGTGATCGCGCAAAGGGGCTTGTGGCTCATGGAACTTTTACAGGCTGGCGCTTTCCCAGCCGATGCGGTGAGCGTTGGCCATGGCGCAGAAAGCCATGGTCGTGGGCGGGATGCTGGACAGCACGGTTGCATCCACAGCGTGAATGCGCGTCCAGCCGTGAGGCCGGCCCAGGCAATCGCTTTCAAATGGTTTTGGTTGCCGCCGCATCGGGATGGAGCCGCCGCAGTGAAAACCGCGTCCCGGTTCGGCGAATTGGAGCAGCGGCGGCAAAACCATTCCGCCGATGCGCCACGTTTGCCGGAGCATTTCGCGCAGAACACGGTTGACCGTACGGCGGGTTTCAGGGTTGGGCAGCGCATGCAGATGCAGGCAGTCTTGTGCGCCGTTGCGCTTCAAAGTCATGGCAATGGACGACGACTCGTCCGAGTGGAGAAAGCCTTGCACGATCAACAACCGTTCCTCAAACTGCCGCGCCAGACTTTCCAAGGGTCGTGCCAGTGGTCCGAAAGTTCTTCGCACGGCCTGTCCAATCAAATCATTGTAAGTGTAAATTTGCAGATGCACCGTTTTCCGGCTGATCCGCGGATGGCACAGTTCGATGAACAACTGGCACAATGTGTAAAGCGCTTCGGTCCGCACCCCGGGGGTGCGCCGGGCCAGCATGAGCGGGAAAAGGAAATACTGGCTGTCCCGCAGTTTCACCGGCTGATCGTAGGCGGATTGCGACCGCAAAATGATTTGGGCGGTGGGAATCACGCCCGCGGCCAGATAGACCCGGTCCGCCTCGAATGAAAGCAGGGCGCGCGTCCGGCGGTTGAAGCCTGCAATGAAAACCTTGCCCCCGCTTTCGCGCAGCGTCGTGACGATGACATCGCGTTGGTATTGGAAATTTTTTCCGGCGCGCATCTCCCGCACGAGGTCGGCGCTGTTGTAAATGCAACCATAGGGGCAGCCATACATGCAAAGTCCGCAATAGACGCAATGGGCGGCGCGCACAGCGACTCGCGCGCGGCCAAAGTGCCAGCCCTGCGCCTGCAGATGGTCGCGGTGCCGGTTGAGGTTGCGTAAAAGCAAATCCGCCTGAAGGCTGGGTTGGAGCGGGCCAGGGTTTGGGCAATGCAACGGGAAAAGCTCCTCCAAGTCGTCGTGTTGCGCGGCCAGGCCGGTGAATTCCGTCACGGCGCGAAAATGTTCCTCCAAGTCCGCATTTTTGATCGGCCAATCCGCGATGTCCGTGTCGCGATGCGGCAACATGGCCGCGCCCCAAGTGTTGGTCAATCCGCCGAGCGCCAGCGACGGGTACAAGTCAACGCCGTGGCCCTCCCAGGGAATTTGCTCTTTGGTCTCGCGATAAGGGAAATCCGAGCCGAAAAGCAATTTGTGCGGAATGCCTTTGGCACCCGCGGTCATGCCGCCCTTCAATGCGGCGACGGCGCCATTGGTCCACGCGGAAGGCTTTGTGCCGGCCAGTTGGGAGGCCAACCGGGCGCGCTCAGGCTCCAATTCCAGCCCGGCATCGAGCATGAGCACCTGCCCGCCGCGGGCGAGGAGCGCTTTGCTGCAGGCGACACCTGCCGCGCCGGAACCGATAACACAATGCATATTCTTTTCTTCGCTGAAAACGTCCCGGCCAGACAGGTAGCAGAGAAACGCCAGACTGCAAGCACATTTCAAGATTGCATGGCAGGTTTGCCGGTTCCCCTGTTGGAAATGGAGTGCGGTCCCTTTTCCCGGCGCCAACCGAAATATTTCCCTTGAAATATTGCCGCATTGCGCTACCCTGCGCCCCCTGTTCATGAATGCAAAAAAAGTCATCGTTTGTGGTGGAGGCGGTTTTATCGGCGGCCATTTGATCGCCGATTTGCGCCGCCAGGGTGCAAAGGAAATCCGGTCGGTGGACATCAAACCGCTGGCCGAATGGTACCAGGTTTTTCCAGATGTGGAGAATCTGCGGCTCGATTTGCAAAAGCGCGACGCCTGCCATCAGGCCCTTGAGGGCGCGGCCATTGTTTATAATCTGGCCGCCGACATGGGCGGCATGGGGTTCATTGAAAACAACCGGGCGCTCTGCATGCTGTCCGTCCTGATCAACACCCATTTGCTCATGGAGGCCAAGGAAGCCGGTGTGCAACGCTTTTTTTACTCTTCCTCGGCCTGCGTTTACAACGCGGACAAGCAGCGCGACACCAATGTCACCGCTTTGAAGGAAGCGGACGCCTATCCCGCCATGCCCGAGGACGGCTACGGATGGGAAAAGCTGTTCAGCGAACGGATGTGCCGGCATTTCCGTGAAGATTTCGGCATTGTCACGCGGGTGGCGCGCTTTCACAATGTTTACGGGCCTTTGGGCACCTGGGATGGCGGACGGGAAAAGGCGCCCGCGGCCATTTGCCGCAAGGTCATTCAGGCTAAACTATCGGGCCAACATGAAATCGAAATCTGGGGGGATGGCAAACAAACCCGCAGTTTCATGTATATAGATGATTGTCTCAAAGGCATCCAAGCCATCCTGGCCAGCGACATTTTGGAACCGATCAATCTGGGCAGCAATGAGTTGGTATCCATCAATCAATTGGTCGATATCGTTGAGGATATTGCCGGGATCAAGTTGAAACGCAGGTATAATTTGAAGGCGCCCAAAGGGGTCAATGGCCGGAATTCCGACAATACCCTCATCAAAAAATATCTTGGCTGGGAGCCGTGCATCCGTTTGCGGGACGGCATGGAAAAGACCTATCGCTGGATATACGATCAGATCAAAAAGTGACGATCTCTTATCTTCGCAAAAGGAGCCTTCAGTTTGAAATACATGGATACATGCGGAATGAGATTGCCTTGGAAAAAACCGTGAAAATTTCGACATTTTGAATATAAGTAATTATCAGCAAGTAGCTTCCACAATTGACAATGGATAATGGTCAATGGTCAGGTTTGCCGCGAAGAATGGCAAGATTGATATGTAGGTCTGGAAAATCGGCAACATCGGCTACATCCTTGATAGTCAACGACTTAAGTGGCAACAAAATCGGCAACAGACCAGCAACAAGCCCGTTACGTTAACGATAAAGCCAGCTTGGACTGGTTGGACGGTTTAATGACCATCGGTGTTTTAAGAATTTGACCACGGATTCCGAAGTGAATTAAGAATTAAGAATTAAGAATTAAGAAATCTGAAAAACAGCCAAAAGTCGAACCGGATTCCTCTTTTGATTTCTTCCTTCTGCCTTTTTCATGGGTTCCCGGAAAGATTTTGGAAAACGGGGTGAACCGCGAAACGGGTTGGCCGCAAAAAGGCGCAAGAGACGCAAAACTGACAGATCGTGGAAAACCAAGTGAACCACGAAATACCCTGAATACGCGAACAATCCAGGTTTGCTCCCGCGCACGCTTTCAAATGGAACAAAATTTATCTTGTAATCACCCTGTTATGTTTCAAAAACCTTCAGCACCTCGTCGCCGTAGTGATTTATGACTTTGATGGCGATTTTGCCGGTTTTGGGTTTGTCGAAGGGACGGCTCACGGTTGAGTAGAGCGATGACCAGGCGGATTCGTCAATGTCGGCACGGAGGGCGCGTTTTAATTTCTCGTATGGCTCGTCTGCGCCGGTAAAGTAGGCGTGACGGACGAAGAAACTTTCGCCGTTGTAATCGGTGTCGATGAACCAACAGGCGATGTCGTCGGTGCTGCTGTTGCGGATTTCGCCGGTCGTCGGGTCGTAAATGTCCACGCCTTTGATTTCGGCGGTGAACTTGCCGTCTTTCTGCTTCTTGATTTCCACGTCCGGCTCGCCGAAGACCATGAACAGGTTGCCCGCGCCGGTTTTCTTCAACAGTTCGTCGCCCATTGCGAGGTCGGGATTCATGCGGGCGGCCAGGACGGCGAGTTTGCCGTAGCGTTTCACTTCCTCGGAGACATGCGGGTCAAAGGCGAAACCGCAGACGATGAGCAAGTCAAACCCCACCCCTTGCACGGCTTCCTTGGCCGCTTCCTTCACCAAGTCCGGGCCGACGGTGCCGTGTTCCGGGCCGATGCACACGGCGGCGCGGCGGGAACGTCCGCCCTCACCCCGGCCCTCTCCCCCAGGAGAGGGAGAAGCTGTTGAACGCTCCGTGTAAGTTCCGACGGCATGAATCCATGTCCCGGCGAAGGGTTCAAGGCGGTCGAATTTCAGCCGCTCCTCTTTGCGCGTGTTCTGGATGCCCGCTTTGCGGAGGTTGTCCAGAATCATGGTGGTGAAATCGTGATGCTGGCGGGCCTCCTGTTCGGAAACCGTGCCGTCGCCATTCTCGTCCGCCGAAAGGAAACGATGCGGGGAAAGGCTCTCCACCGTGAACGGGCCGGTGACGCGGATGCGCTTGTTGTCTTCGTAAGGCTGATCGTAGAGCAACTCCGTGTCGGCGTGGCGGGCGATGGCGGCGTCAATCTCCACATGGCTCATGCCCTCTTTGATGTCGGGATTATTGGCGATGGATTTGAGCGTGATGTGCGGCACACGCTTGTAAATGAAACCGCGTTTGATGTCGCCGCCCGTCTTAATGTCTGGTGGCAATTTGCCGGCCAACTCCGCTTCCTTCTTCAAACCATCCGGCGAATCGGCGAGCAGATAATACGGAAACTTGGCGGCCATCACTCGAGTGCGGGCCAGCGCAATGGCCACACGGCTGGTGTCGCAAGTAATCCAACGCCGTCCCCACTGCTCCGCCACAAAGGCTGTCGTGCCGCTGCCGCAAGTCGGGTCGAGCACCAAGTCGCCGGGATCGGTGGTCATCAACAGGCAGCGTTCAATAACTTTAGACACCGTCTGCACCACATACATTTTTGCGTCAACAAAACCCGCCTGTGTTGAATCAGTCCACAAATTTGTCAACGGCTGAACCGCGAAGTCGTCGAAGAACCGCACATATTGAATTTGGTTTTCTGACGCTTCGATTCGATTAGCAGTGGCCAATGTTTGCATACCTTTAAGCGTCGTCTTCCAGTGAGAACGTGAGCCCGGATGATAGGTCTTGCCGCCGAATGCAAAGTCGATTGTCCCAGATGGCGTCGGCCCTTGAGAAGTAAGATTATCGAAACGATACAATTTGCCCTCTGGCAGCGGAATCTCACCGCGGCGCTCTTCTGTTGTAAGCGGGCGTCGGGTTCCATCTTTCTCCTCAATATAGTTAAGACCCCAGCCACCCGTCGCACGGGGATCTTTGGGAAGATAGAGTTGGCGGTATTTCAGCGCATCGCGCTGCTTGGAATAAAACAAAACGTAATCTGCAACAGACCCAATGTAATCGGCAGTTTGCAGACTGGTCGTAAGGAAAGTTATTATGCCGACAAAATTTTCACTTCCGAGGACTTCGTCCATCACGCTCCGTACGAGATGAACATTTTCATCGCCGATTTGAACGAAAATGCTGCCGCTTTCAGTGAGGAGTTCGCGGGCGACGGCGAGGCGGTCGCGCAGGTAAGCGAGATAGGAGTGGATTCCGAGTTTCCAGGTATCGCGGAAGGCGTGGATTTGTTCGGGCTGGCGCGTGGCGTCCTCGGCCTTGCCGTCTTTCACGTCGCGTTTGCGGGTGCTGACCTGCCAGTTCGAGCCGAATTTGATGCCGTAAGGCGGATCAATGTAAATCATCTGGACCTGGTTTTTCAGAGCTTCCTTCTCGGCCAGCGAGTTCATCACGAGCAGCGAGTCGCCCAGAATCATGCGGTTGGCCCAGTTCACCCCGTCCTTGTGCTGGTAAAATTCAATGAGTTGCTCGAACTGGATGCCGTTGAAATCGGAGAAAAGTTGGAATTGCTCGCCCTCACCCCGGCCCTCTCCCCCAGGAGAGGGAGAAGACGCCCGCAAATTTTCGATAATGACTTGCGGCTTAATCTTTTCCTGAATGTAAATAGGCACGGCGGGGACTTCCAGCGGATGGCAGTCCTGCTCGTCCTTGCCCTTCCAGACCAGTTGCGGGTCAAGGGACGTGTCGCGCGGATAGAGAATGTTTTTGGGCGCTTTTTCCTCGTCGGCCACGAAGTCGCGCAGTTCCTCGGTAGGGATGTTAGCGCGCTTGTCCTTGTGTTTAGTGGCCAGGACGGGCGCGGAGGATTTGGGTTTGGGAGGCATAAGAGTTTTTCTTTTAAGAACGTTTACCGGTGACCCAAAAATTCTTCCTCACTTGGAAGTATGGTTCGATAAACATTATTCCATGCGACCAAGTGACGCATATTATATGGCGGCATATCGTTTGTAATAGAATAGTTAAACCATGTGAAGGATAAGTTGTCAGGAGTTTTTACCATCATTCCTGCGCCGTCGCGGCTTGCGACCGGTTCAGGGAGAGCCATCGAGATTGTAGTGAGATCAAAAGTAAGTTCACCACCTACAGGATTCAAGCCTCCGGAAATCGCCGGCGGGATAGCCAAAGGCGCAAAATAAAGTTTAGCATTAGCGAGGTCTGGAAGCGCCAGCATTCTTTTTGTTTGTTCCCAGGAGGACTTCGGACAGCTAATGCTCCACTTTATAAGAAGCTTTTTTGGTTCACGTTGGTATGTAATTTCCGGGCTCGACACTAAATTTGTGGCGAGCACGCAAAAATCGGGCGTTGTGAGATCTCTTGTTTGAGGAGCGTAAATCGAAACAGAAAAATGAGGCTCGTATAGAAGGGCGACTACTCGTTCCAACTGCTCATCGCTCATTGAATGGGATATTGATTTTGTAAACACTATATCTCTGTTTGGAAGGCCGTATACAATACTGCTTAGGTTGGTTGGGTAATTAATAGTAAATGTGTTTGAACCCTTGGTCACGCAACCAACGATATTCATGGACCACACATCCGAGCACGGTGTCGTGACGGGGGACGACGCAGTCGGGGCTGACAACGAACCGTTTTGCAGGGATACTCCTTTATCCCCGACCACAAGAGGAGGGGATGGACCGAGAGTCGAAGCGGCTGGCTGTGTCGCGATAAGGCGCAACCCAGTCGGGGCTGAGGACGAATTGCTTCGCAGGGAGTTTGCTTTATTCGTGATGAAGTGAAACCCCGTAAGTTCTGAACGAGCGTGTCGCGGAAAATTGGTTAAAGCGGCCGGTTTTGTCGTGATCAGGGGAAACCCACTCGGGGCTGAGGAGGAACCGTTTGTCAGGGAGACTCCTTTATTCTCAACCGCAAGCGGAGCGCGTGGCTTGGGCATTGAAACGGGCAAAGGACTTGATCGCAAGAGGTGCTCCGCAAACTCACAGAGAGGAATAAAATAGGCGTTGGCCGAATCCAACTCGTAGGTAAACGAGACTGAAAATGTGTCAAAACGCGTGACAATGCGTTCAACACCATTGAGCGACAATGCAGCCAGCTTGCCCTGCATTTGAAGGTTGGTTAGAATTGTCTTGGCCTGAAATCCTTGTTCTTCCAATCGGGACAGAACCTCGTTCGCCTGCTGAATTTGCTTTTCAGTTCGCTTCCGTGACTCGGCTTCCTCATGTTGTTTCTGGATGACTTCGGCCAATTGAGCGCCCAATGCGGTGGTAAATCCGAGGATCGTGAGGGTGAAGGCACATTTGCCCCATCTGTTCAATTTCTTTTTTCCGTCTGCTCCAACTTCTTCATGCGTTTGGGTGAGGGTGGTTAAAATGCCAAGGATACCAGAGAGGATAATACCACCGAATTTGAGAAAGCTAAGAACTAGGTCCATATTTTGGCACGGGGGTTGTGAGACATTAGCTTATGAAGGCGGTTTGACGACGCTGACGAGTTTTGCTGTGAGCGGTTCGTTTTCTCTGATTGAGGAATCGACTCTGGCGGCGAGAGCAAGGAAATCGGTGTCTTTGGTGCAAATGATGATACCTTCGTGTGCCGGTTGCTTTCGATGCAGGCGTTTGAAATGTCCACGGTTGTGAGTAATCAACGTGCGCTTTTTCCGCACGGCGAAGGCGAGCACTTCTTCGTCCGAAATCTGTTGATTGGCTGTTCCCGCTTCCAACGAAGTAAGGACGTCATGCCCGAATTCCCTGAGATGCCCGACGACGGGTAAGGGGAAGTTCTCATTCGCATAAAGATCAGCCATCGTGGATCGTCTCCTCATCTTCATCCTCCTCTTCCTGAATATCGCGATCGATTTCGTCCTTTTGGCGGCGGTAATAATCGCGCACAAGCCGAATATGATCGGGAGTCAATTGTGGATAAGACTGAAGGAGCGATTCTTCGCTGAGTCCATCTTTGAGATAAGCGATGAGCAGCCAAACGGGAATTCGTGTACGGCCGACGCAAGCACGTCCGCCGCAGACTCCGGGAGTCTTGCGGATTTCCAACGATACCTTGTCTTTGGCCTGTTTCATCTCCTTCAATCTACTCTGGATTCGATTTTTTGCATCCCAGGGATCGTCAATTTCCAAAAATTCCCAACGGCCAAATTCGCCGTGATTATTCACGGCGGGAACCCACAGCGTTTGCGCGGTGGTCACCTTGGCCTCCTTGTCCTTCTTTTTCTGGCCGGTGCATTCGAGGATGAGATTCAGCAAATCGTCGGGCCCGTGTCCGTCGTTCAGGCGGACAATAAAGTCAGGGTAATAATTGTGTTCCTCGCCGTTCAACGTGTAAGGAATGGTGAAGCCGAGATTCTGATTTTTGACATAGGCGAAAACTTCCGGCATGTCCTCAAGCGTCTGGGCGAGCTTTTGCTCCCAGGAATCGGTGTCCGCCACGACATGGGAGACGTGGCAGCGGTCGGCGCGGGTGGCGTACGTGGGCTTGATGGTGTCAAAGTCAACGTGCTGCGTGCTGCCGATGGCGTCATAGGGCCGCAAAATGGGTTTCAAGGCTTTGTCGCCGGGGGTCGAGGCAACGATGGCTTTGTAGATTTTATCGGCGGCATCGTGGGCGAATTGCAGGAGCAAGAGCATTTGGGGGAACGTGTTGTCTTTGCAGCGCACGCACGTCTTCAGCCATTCGCGGGTGATTTCCAGCAAGCGGGGAAAACGCCAGGATTGGACTTCGGCGTCAAATTTGTGTTTCCCGGTCTTCTCGGTGTTCTTTTCGCCGTCCTGCCGGAAGTATTTTTCCAGCGTCAGCTTTGCCAGCAGGAACGCGACTTCCTGCTCGCGGCGATTCTTTAGTTCCTGCAAATCGTGGATGACGGACTCCCCGATGATGGGCGCGTTTTCGGTCTTCGTCGGCAGGTCAGCGGCGGAAAGCGTGAGGCGCGAATCAGCGGTGAACTTCACTTCAAGCCTGGCTTCGGGCAAGTCGTAGCGGTAACCGAGCAAACGGGGGAAAGTGATTTCGCGATCAATGCGCTCTTCCAGTGCGCGGACGCGAGTTGGAATCGGGCCGGGTCTGGGGCCGCCGCCTGTGCCGGCGCAAGGAATGAAGGAGAACGGCACGCCATAGACCTCGGCGTATTCGACGGGAAACGCTTCAATTTCGATTTCATGTCCATTGACGGGAAAGCGGCGCGTCTCGGTGGAATACGTCATGCGCCGCAAGCCGCGCCCGATAACCTGCTCGCACAGCAGTTGAGTGCCGAAAGCGCGGACGCCAAGAATGTGCGTCACGGTGTTGGCGTCCCAACCTTCGGTGAGCATGGACACGGAAACAACGCAACGGATTTGCTCGCCGAGTTTGCCGGTCTTGCCGACGGTGTTCATCACTTCGCGCAAGAGGTCTTCATCGGCAAGCTCGTCGGGGTCACGACCCGGAAAGCGGAGGCGGTAGTCGGCTTTGAACTCGTCAATTTCGCGCGAGGCAATCTGCTTGAAATCATCGCTCATGGCCTCGCCCGATTCCAATTGCTCGCTGTCCACCAAAATGGTTTTGGGCCTTGGGCTCCAGGCGCCGCCGGCTACGTTGCTGAAGAGCGACAACTTGCCGGGGACAACGACGGAATCATCCTCGCCCAGAGGTTTTTCCCAGCCAGCGATATAATCGAAAACGAGTTTCGAGACGTTGGTGTTGTTGCAAACCACGATAAACACGGGGGGCGTGAGCCCGCGCTGTTGCGCTTCGGCGTTCTGCTCCCAGCGGCGATAGTGTTTTTCATAGTTGCTGTAGAGGCTTTGCAATGCGCCTTCCAATTCAACGGGCAGCTTCGGCTCGCCAGTGACGGCATCGGTGCCGCGCCCTTTCTTCGGCAGGTGTTCGCGAATCAACGGCCAGATGTCACGATACACCGGAGCGTCGTGGAGCATGTTATCGTCGGCGACCGGGACACGTGGAACTTTCACAATGCCGGATTCAATGGCGTCAATGAGGGAAAAGTCAGAGACAACCCAGGGAAAGAGCGTGCCCTCAGAATAACCCGAGCCGCGCAGAAAGAACGGAGTGGCCGAAAGGTCATAAACGACTTTCACGCCGATTTTGGCTTTGACGGCTTCCAAACCAGAAATCCAGATGCGCGCTTCTTCGTCACGCTTTTCCGCCGCCTTGCGTTCGTCGCCGACGAGTTTGACTTCCTCACCGCCGACGCGCCGACGGTAGCAGTGATGCGCCTCGTCGTTGATGACCAGAATGTTCTTTTTTGTGCCAAGCTCGCGGCAGACACGGCGAACCATTTGGTCGGGTGTTTCCGTGAAGGGGCTGGGCGCGTCGCCACTGCCGGTCAGAAGGCTTTTGGTGAGTTTGCCCGCACTGGTGTGCTCGCGCAGCAGAAATGCGTGAAAATTGGTGATGACGATTTTGGCCTTGCCCAATTGATTTGTGAAATCGTCCGGCGGAATGATGTCCAGCTTGCGATAATAGTTGTCCGCGTCGTTGGGCATCAAGACGCGCAGGCGGTCGCGGATGGTGATGCCGGGCGTGACAATGAGAAAAGTATCAGTGAAGCGGGCATCCTGCGGATTGGCCAGTTTGTTCAAGGTCTGCCACGCAATGAGCATTGCCATGACGACCGTCTTGCCGCTGCCCGTCGCCATCTTGCAGGCGATTCGATAAAGGAGCGGGTTGGCGTCGGCGTTTGCCGTGCGGATTGCGTTTTCAATCCAGGTGTCGCCCTGCTGCTTCGCCACCTCAGTCAGATAGATGAGAGTTTCGAGCGCTTCGATTTGGCAAAAGAAAAGCCGGCGCTCACGGTCGGGGCGCGTCCAGTATTGCAGGAGTTGGGCGGTGGTGCGCGTGACGCCAAAATGCCTGTTCTCGCGCCACTGCTTGACCCGGCTGCGCACCTGATTGATGAACTTGTTTGGCTCAATTCGATCCTTTGTCCATTCCGTCTCGAAGTAGAGTTGGCTCTTGCCCTTTTTGCGCGGGGCGGCGATGGGTATAAAGTAGGCGCTTTCGCGGCGCGCTTCGACAACCTCATTCGTGATGCCCTCATCGCTAAACCGAAAATGGCGTTGCGGCTCCGCGAAAGGCGAATTAATGACCGGATTTTCGATTAGAGTTTGACCGGTTGCCATAGGACAACCCGATGATTGCGCTTACGACCGCCGATTTAAAGGAAAAAGGAGTCCCCAAAAATAAACGGGCCATTCGGGCCGGTTTCGCGCTATCGCAGATTTGTATTTCTGTCCTGGACTTGGCGGACGTGGCGGACGGGTGGGACGGATCGGACAGGGCGGACGGGGCGGACGGGGCGAGGATGGAAACGACAATGGCGGCTGTCTGTCCACCCTCCGTAGCAGAGCTACTGCGGAGGACGGGCCGACAGCCGCTACGAATCCCAAAGCGGGGAGTTATGGGAGGTATGGGACGGATGGGTTCCCTCCATGATTGGAATCAAGGCAAAGTATGAAGTTCTGGATTATGTCGGACTTTTCGGACTTGTAGGACGTGTAGGACGTGGCGGACGGGCACTTCGCGCACGGGTGGGGGGCGCGGATGGAAACCTTTCCAGTGCAGAGTGGAGAGCGCAGAGTGCAGAGGCGCCCAGCGCGCGGTGCGGGCCTGGAGGGTTGGTCATGGTTGGGTGGGCGGTTTTGGGCTGGCTGCGCTTGGCTTTGGAGCATTTTAAATAAAGACGTAGCCGTAGAATGTCTCGTCGGCGAGACGCCGGCGAGTGCGACCGAGTCCGCCTCCGCGTTGCTGCGGCGCGATAAAACGGTCGCGCTCCCCGAAACCGAACAGCATACGGCTACATTTATATTTAAAATGCTCCAGGGGCACAGGATTGGACGGGCCGCCGGGTGGCGGGGATTGATGCGGATTTGATTGCGCTGCTGACCCCTCCAATGTAATTTGATTGGGATGCAGGTGATTGATAAGGGCGATGCCGGGTCGTCTGGCCATTTGGGCCAGGAGTTGCGGTATTATTGGTCGAAGCTGCCGGATGGAACGATTTTTCTGGGGCTGTTGGCGGCGTGGTGCCTGCTTTTTCAGTTTTTTGGCTGGACTTCGACGGTTGCGGGCAAGACGGATTCTCTGTTCGGCTGGATGTGGGACAAATGGAGCAATCCTACTAATGATGCCAGTCATGGGAAGCTGATCCCGTGGGTGGTGCTGATCCTCCTTTGGATCCGGCGCAAACGGCTGATCGAGTCTGTCGCCGGGGTTTGGTGGCCGGCGTTGCTGGGGCTGGCGTTTGCCCTGGCGCTGCATGTGGTGGGTTTTGTGGTGCAGCAGCCGCGGGTGTCCATGGTGGCGTTGTTTTCCGGGGCTTGGATATTGACGGGGTTGGTCTGGGGACGGGAAACGTTGAAGGCGAGTTTTTTTCCGTTTTTCATTTTTGCCTTTTGCGTGCCGATGGGAGGGACGTTTGCCCAGGGGTTAACCCTTCCTTTGCGACTCCTTGCGGCGAAGGGGGCGGAGTTCATCACGAAGGATCTTTTGGACGTTTCGGTGATGCGGGTGGGAACAAAGCTGATGGATCCGAATGGGGTTTATGGGAGTTTCGACGTGGCGGCGGAGTGCAGCGGAATCCGAAGTTTCATCGCGCTGCTGGCGATCACCACGATTTTTTCGGTGTTGACCATGAGAAGCCTCTGGAAGCGGGCGGTGATGATACTGGCGACCATTCCGCTGGCGCTGATTTGCAATGTGATGCGGATCACGACCGTGATCCTGGCGGCAAACGCATTCAGGACCGCGGCGGCCGGGAGGTTTGTGGACAATTATTTTGGGTATGTGACTTACGGGGTGGCCATTGGAGGGGTCCTCCTGCTGGAGCGATGGCTGAGAGAAAAACCGTCGGCGCCGCCATGAAGACGTCCAAGTGGGTTGTGTTTGCCGTGGCGCTGGGAATGATGGCTGCGACGGCGGGATGGTTGAAGGAGTTTCGAGGGCGGCACCTTCTTGGGGCGGCCGGGGTGAGGGTGGGCCGAGTGCCGATCTACGATGAAAAGACCAACTTGGTTTCCAGCCAAAGTGTGGTGTTGCCGACCAGCGTGCTGGGCATCCCATCCTGGCCGCTGCCGATCAGCACGGGGGAAGTGGATGCGCTGCCGAAAGACACCACTTTTGGGCGCAGATATTACTGGTCGGCGGGGAGCGATTTTGGGGTGCAGATCAGCGTGATCCTGATGGGGACGGACCATACGAGCATCCACCAGCCCCAGTACTGCCTCTACGCGCAGGATTGGACAGTCACCCGCACCGAGCGGATCAACTTGCACATGGACCGTCCGTTTGCCTACGATATTCCGGCCATCAAGCTGACGGCCAGCCGCCAGGTTCAGAAAAGCGGGCAGATGCAGGAGTGCATTTATGTATATTGGTTTGTTTCCGGGGACAAGATTACGGCCGAGGAAGGCTCGCGTCTGTGGTCGATGTGGAAGACCGTGCTGCGAAAGGGGGAACTGGAACGCTGGGCTTACATCAGCTATTTTGTCGCTTGCCGTCCGGGCAGGGAACAGGCGACATTTGAGCGTTTGGAAAGATTTATTCGGGCCTCGGCTCCGGAATTTCAGTTGGTTACGGGCAAGCCGTCCGTCCGGCTGCCCGGCGTGGCGGCCGGGAGATGAAGCGCTTGGAGAGCAGAAGCCCGACCGAGTTTGAATTCACCGTGAAATAAAGATTGGTTTTCAATCCCATGTTACATCGAGACCGGCAAATCCGGCTACAGGTCTATCAATTCATTGATGGGGGACTATTTGCGTTGGGATTATGGCTGGGCTGGCTGATTCGTTATCATTGGCATGGACTGCCGATTGATGGGCTGGATCATCCTGATGCCATCCGGGATTTCCGCTATTATTTCATGCTTTTTCTGGTGGTGATACCGATGACGCCGTTGATCCTGGAACAGCAGGGTTATTATGAACGGGCGGTATTCTCGCCGCGGCGGCTGGTGGCCTGGCAACTGGCCAAAGGGTGCGCCATCGCCACCATGGGGGTGATAATGATTGATTTCATGCTGCGGCTGAACGGGGCGCGCGGCGTTTATGTGATGTTTGGCTTTTGCAGTTTTGGGTTGATGATACTGAAGGGGGAATTGTTGCGATGGGCCTATCAGAGCAAATTGGGGCAGGCGCAATTCAAACGGCGCATCATACTGATCGGCACCAGCGAAGATGTGAGGCAATTGCGGGACGCCATTGGCTCGGCGATGGAAGAATTGGAGATCATCGGGGAGTTCGACCTGAACAAATCGTCCATCGAAGAGTTGGTCTCATTCATCCACGAACATTCCGTCAACCGGGTGATTATCAACGCGCGCCACACCGTGCTAGGCCACATCGAAGCCGCCATTGGGGCCTGCGAACTGGAAGGGATCGAAGTGTGGCTGCTGGCGGACTTTTTCAAGACGCAGATTTCGCGCACGAGCCTGGATGATTTTTTCGGGTGGCCTGTATTCGTGTTTCATTCCGGGCCGGCGAAGCCCTGGGCCAGGCTGATCAAACAGGTTATCGATCTGGTGGGGGGCGTGGTGCTTCTGGCGGTGTTTGCCCTGCCCATGGTGATTGCGGCCCTGGTCATCAAACTGACGTCCAAGGGGCCTGTCTTCTTCCAGCAGGAGCGCAGCGGGCTGAACGGCAAGCCGTTTATCATGTATAAATTTCGGACGATGGTCAGCAATGCGGAGCAATTGAAACAGGAATTGGCCGTGCTCAATGAAATGTCCGGCCCGGTATTCAAGGTGACCAACGATCCGCGGATTACGCGATTCGGATGGATCTTGCGCAAATTCAGCATTGATGAGTTTCCCCAATTGTACAATGTGCTGCGATTTGAGATGAGCCTGGTGGGGCCGCGGCCGCTGCCCGTGGACGAAGTGCAGCGATTCGATGACGTGAGCCACCGCCGGCGCTTGAGCGTCAAGCCGGGATTGACGTGCCTGTGGCAGATATCGGGCCGCAATGAGATCAAAGATTTCAAGGAATGGGTGCGTTTGGATTTGGAGTACATTGATCATTGGACATTATGGCTGGACTTCAAAATTCTGTGGCACACCATCTGGGTCGTTCTCCTGGGCAGGGGAGCGCGTTGATCCATTTTGGACCATGTCAAAAAGAAACAAGGCCGGCACATCACAGCCCACCTCCGTTGTCACGGGCGGGGCGGGATTCCTGGGGTCGCATCTGGTGGATTATTTGCTGGAACGCGGCCACCAGGTGGTGGCGATAGACAATTTTGTGACCGGCACGGTGGAGAACATCGCGCATCTGGCCGGGAATCAGGCTTTCAAATTCATCGAGCAGGACGTGACGGAGTTCCTTTTCCTGGACCGGCCGGTGGATTATGTGTGGCATTTTGCCTCACCGGCCAGCCCGGTGGATTATTTGGAATTGCCGATCCAAACGTTGAAGGTGGGATCGCTGGGCACGCACAAGGCCCTGGGGCTGGCGAAAACCAAATCGGCCCGGTTTCTCCTGGCCTCGACGAGCGAGATATACGGCGATCCGCTGGCGCATCCGCAAAGCGAGGATTACGCGGGGAATGTCAATACGATTGGCCCCCGGGGCTGTTATGATGAATCGAAGCGATTTGCCGAGGCGCTGGCGATGGCCTACCATCGCGAACATCATATTGACACAAAAATTGCGCGCATCTTCAACACCTACGGGCCGCGCATGCGCCTGCACGACGGCCGGGTGGTGCCGGCGTTTCTGAGCCAGGCTTTGCGGAACAAACCGGTGACTGTTTTTGGGCGGGGAACGCAGACGCGGAGTTTTTGCTACTGGTCCGATTTGATCGAGGGCATTTACCGATTGATGATGAGCGGGGCGAACGATCCGGTGAACATCGGCAATCCGGCGGAGATGACGATGCTGGAGTTTGCCCGGGCCATTATCGCGGCCACCGGCTCGCGCAGCAAAATTGTTTTCAAACCGCTGCCGCAGGATGATCCGCGCCAGCGCCAGCCCGACATTGCCCGGGCCAAAGCCCTGTTGCGCTGGGAACCGCGGGTGTCGCTGGCCGATGGCCTTGTCAAGACGATTGAATATATTCGGAGCAAACTATAAGCGTCATGGAACGCGGGGGTTTGGCGCGGCAATTTCACGCATTTTGCGTGAAATCAATGCAAAAGAGGAGGCGTGTGGATGCGAGGGGCAAGGAATGTCCTTTTCATGGCAATGGGTGAGAGGGGGAAGCGGCGCGGGTGATGGCACGCAACCAGCTTGAAGGAGAGTTTTGTATCAAAACAATTGACCGCCGGCCCGATTTGCTGTAACCAGCACGGACTTTTGAAATGAGTCGAGGACAATTAATTGACGGATTGGATCGGCCATTGGAGGCATAAGCGAATGCAATGCTAAATTCGAAATCATTTTTAGCGGCCGATTTTGGGGCTGGAAGTTTAAAGCTGGCGGAGTTTGAGCAAAACGAAGCCGGAGGCTTGCGCCTGAAGCAATATGGGATCAAGGCGCTTGGGTTGGAAGGCTCGCAGGAACCGAGCCGGGAGGGGGCCATCCTGAAGGCGTTGCAGGAATTGTTGTCCGAAAAGAACTTCGGCTCCAAGCAGATCAATGTGTGCGCGCCCGGCTTCCACGTATTCTCGAAATTTGTCAGGCTGCCGCCCGTGGATACATCCAAGGTGACGCAAATCATCCGTTACGAAGCGCAGCAAAATGTGCCTTTTCCGCTGGACGAGGTGGTGTGGGATTATCAGATTCTGGGCACCTCCGCCAGCAACGAACTGGAAGTGCTTCTGGTGGCGGTCAAATCTGAAGTTGTCGAAGGCCTGTTCCGCGCCGCAGAAGGAGCCGGGTTGCGGCTGAAACTGGTGGATGTCTCACCCGCGGCGCTGTGCAACGCGTTCCGTTACAATTACGGGACTCTGGAGGGCTGCACCATGTTGCTGGACATCGGCGCGAAAACGAGCAATTTGCTTTTTTTCGAAAAGGGCAAGGTCTATTCGCGCAGCATCAACATTGGGGCCAACTCCATCACGCAGGATTTTGCCAACGAGACGAAAATGCGCTTTGCGGAGGCCGAGGCGGAGAAGATTGAAAAAGGCTCGGTCAGCCTGGGAGGGGCCTACGCGGAGCCGGAGGATGCGCACGCCGCGGCCATTTCAAAGATTGCGCGGCAGGTCATGACCCGGCTGCACATCCAGGTGAATCAAACGATCCAATTCTTTCGCGGGCAGCAAGGCGGGTCCGCGCCGCAACGACTGTTCCTTTCCGGCGGGGCCTCGATCATGCCCTACACGGCGCAGTTCTTTGCGGAAAAACTCAATTTGCCCGTAGATTACTTTAATCCTTTCCGGAACATTGAACTGGACCCCGGCTTGGATTTGGAGGAGCTATCCAAGTATGCCCATTGCTTTGGTGAAGTAGTGGGGTTGGGATTGCGGGATTTGGCCCACTGTCCCGTGGAATTGAATTTGATGCCCAGAAGCTCGATTCAGCGGCAGGAATTTGCCCACAAAAAGCCGTATCTTATCGCCTCGGTTTTCAGTTTGGCGCTGGTGGTCTTTGCCATTTACCAGGCCGAATCGCGCATTGGCGATGTTCGCCGGCACAAGTTGGAGGAGATCAAGGAGCCGCTGGCGCGAATGAGTCAATTAAGCCAGCAACTGGACACCGCTCTGAACCAGCGGCTTCAACTCAAGAGGGCTGCCGACCAAATGGGGGAATTGGCGGGCAACCGCTTTTATTGGATCAAACTCCTGACGGAATTGAGGGCGGTATTGATGAGAGCTGAAGCCACGACAAAAGCCAGTCTCCGGACACCCGATAACAATGGAACGAATACTGACGTGGGGGTGTGGGTGGTGACGTTTACTCCGGACTTGCCCAGCGGAAGCCCCTTTGGCGGCATGGCTGCATCAGGGGGCGGGGCGGCTTTCGGAGGGTCTGCCGCGGTGGGGGGACCGGGAAGGGCTCGCGCTGGCCGAGCAGGCATGGGCGGAGGCCGACCTGCCCAAGCTTTTGCTCCACCCGTGGCGCCGACGCCGGCGCTGGGAAATGTCATCAGCAGCATTTCCCTTTTGTGTCGCGGGGTGAACCGCGAGGACCTTTCCCCATCCGCCAATTCCGATCTTGCCTACGCCGTATTGCAGAATGTGACCAACAGCGCCTATTTTACCGATAAAAGCGCTTTGGGTCAAACGATCAGCGTTGATCCCGGTTCGAACACTTTTAGCTTCTATCTGAGGGTGGAACTGAAGCATCCTTTCAAACTCTGAGTATGGTCTGGATCAAACGAAACTTGTTCTTCGTTGTCAGCACTGTTGTCGGATTGCTTTTGACCGGCTATTGCGCGTGGCTGCTTTACAACTCCCTGAGTGAGAACAGCGGGGTGAGCGAGGAGTACAAGACAACGTACAGCAGCCTGGAAGCGATGCGGCAAAAATCGCCTTACCCGGACCCGAGCAACATTCAGGCAGCCAAAGCGGACCAGGAGCGTGTGCGCCTGTTTCTGGCTGACTTCAGAAAGAGTTTTGCGCCTTTTCCAGCGCCGCCTGTGAAGGATGAGAAAGGGTTCAAGACTTACCTTGAAGACACGCTGATCCGATTTCGCAGTGAAGCCACCAACGCGGGAGTTTTATTGCCCCCCGATTACTCCTTTGCCTTCTCCGGCCTGATGGGAAAGCTGACCTATCCGCCCGCCAACATTGGGCCGTGGATGCAGGAACTGGAGGAAATCGACGCCATATTGGACATTCTCTATCGCGCCAAAATCAATTATCTTGGCGGCTTGCAACGGGTGCCTGTTGCGATGGATGACATTGGAACGGGAGATTTATTGGCGGCCGCCACCGTGACCAATCAATGGGGGATTGTTACTCCTTACACAATCATGTTCCGTGGCTTTAGCACTGAAATCGCGGCGGTAACGGAAGGATTTGCGCGGTCCAGCAACTGTTTCATTGTCCAAGCCATTGCAGTCGGCCCCGACACGTCGGCGCAACGACCGGGGCTTCAACCGCTTCCGCAACAACCGGCGGCCACCTACGCCCCCCGGCCGCAAAACCCAAATCCGCCGCAAAATCCAAATGTTGAGCTATATCGGCCGCGCTACGGCGCGGGGGCGCCTCCCCGGATGAGATCAGCCCCGGTTCCCGCTGCCGCGGCGCCTATCGCTGCGGTCCCCGGTGGGGGGGTGTCCGCGCCCTCGGTGGTCGCAATCCTGTCGGAAAATCCCTTATGGGTGGTCGTTTCGATTAATGTGGTAAAACTCAAGGCATCGGAGCACTAATGCAGTTCCTCAAGAAACATTACGAAAAAATCATCCTGTGCGTGGTGTTACTGGGTTTGGCGGCTGCGTCAATATGGATGGGCGAGATTCTTAAGAAACTTCAGGAAGAAGTCAATCAACCGGTCAGCGGGGGCGCGCACAAGACCAAACCGCCAGTTCCGCTGGATCTGACCGCCGATCTGCTGGCCTTGGCCCAAGTCACCAATCCGCCGCCGGTCGTTCTTTCCGGGGAGCATAATCTGTTCAATCCGGTCACCTGGAGGAGAAAGGCCAATGGCGAATTGCTCAAAATCCTCAAGACGGGGCCAGACGCCCTGAGCATCACTAACATTACGCCGCTCTACACCGTGATCGCTTATGATCATCCGAGCGGCAATGGCCCGGTTTACGTCATGAGCGTGCAAGTGCATTCGGCCAGGCGGCCGCTGGAGTATGCCAAAATGGACGAAAAGACAAAATCGGGCCTTTATATTATCCGCGGCATTAAAGGTGCTGTGGATGACCCAACTGATTTGCAATTGGAGGTTTTGGAAACTCAGGAAACGGTTTGGATCACAAAAGACAACCCGTATAAACGGGTGGATGGTTATTTGGCCGATATGAAGTACGACCCCGAATCGCGCAGTCTGCTCAAAGAGCGCGTCAACGAGACCTTCACCCTGGACAACGAGCAGTATAAAATTGTTGAAATAACAAACAACGCGGTTAGAGTGGAGTCCATTAAGAACACCAAAATAACGACGATCAAATGGAACGGAAACCCGTGACGGGAATTTATTTTTTAAAAAAGTGAGACGATACTATGACAACCGCAGCTAAAATCACCCTTCGATTG
>Ga0326728_10002843_pt1 | contig 56251 bp, 42 predicted proteins | sample MB3enrmetagenome_FD_207602 | JGI IMG/M metagenome (GOLD analysis project Ga0326728, IMG submission 207602) | Lab enriched peat soil microbial communities from McLean, Ithaca, NY, United States - MB31MN | ecosystem: Environmental > Terrestrial > Soil > Wetlands > Peat | place: USA: New York... | reverse complement strand
CGTTGTGGGAAAGAGCCGGCCGGAGACCGATTGGCCTGCTTATCAAGAGGGTGCAGAAATCGAAAGGCCGGGGAGCCGCCCTCACCCCTATACCATTCAGTTCAATCTGCCCGGAAAACCCGGCGGCTTCTACACGCTCAAAGCGGGGCTGTTGTCGGAGACGGCGCGCGTGGCGCGATTGGAAGTGGAAATCAATGGGCACAAGGGTCTCTTTTACCAGCACCCCCTGCTCAGCTACACGGGGGGCGATCGGGAAATGGTCGTCAGCCCGATCGCGGCTGCCGATACGATCACTTGCGATCTCCCAGCGCAGTTTTTGCGGAAGGGGACCAACAGGCTCACCTTAACGGCCACCGACGCGCCCTCCACCAGCGACGTCGAACTCCACTCCGTGATTACCTACGATGCCTTGGAGCTTGACCAGAATTCGCCACAAAGACATCACGCCGAGGTGACGGCCGAAGTCGTGCCCACGGTTTTTTACATGCACCACGGCAAGGACTTCGTAGAGTTGGTGGACATTTACCTGCGCGATGACCTGCCAGTACGACAAGGAGAGGTGAGCCTGCTGGTCGGCACGAACAAATACAGCGTGGACCTGGCCAAGCGGGAATTCGGCGAGCAGATGGTAGAGTTCTCGATTACCGAATGCACCAAGCCGGAGAAAGGCTTGGTCACGGTCAAAATCAACGGGCGCTCACACCGCTTCAGGGTGACGCTGACACCGGCGAAACGGTGGAACCTGCTGGTCGTCCCTCACGTGCACGTAGATGTGGGATACTCCGACTACCAGGAAAAGGTGGCCGAAATTCAAAGCCGCGAACTTGATGAAGCAATGGATTTGATCCGCGCGCATCCGGACTTTCGATTTAGCCCGGATGGCTATTGGAGCGTCCGGCAGTATCTGGCGGGGCGCAGCGAGGATCAACAGAAGCAGCTTTTCGAGATGGTAAGAGACAAAAAGATATTCGTCCCCACGGTCGAGGCGAGCCTGCTCACGGGCTTCCCAAGCCTCGAGACGCTTATCCGCTCTCTTTATCCCGCGTTCGAGTTTAACCAAAAATACGGGGGAGACGCCGACTACGCCAACATCACGGATGTGCCGTCCTACTCGTGGTCCTACGCTTCGGTCCTGGCGGCGGCGGGCCTGAAGTATTTTATTTCCGGGTGCGACAACGACAACGGGCCGATACTGCTCTACGGTCGCCTGAACGAGAGATCGCCCTTTTGGTGGGAGGGACCTGACGGCGGCAAGATCTTGATGTGGTACTCGTGGGTCTATTCTCAACTCGCTGTGCTGTTCGGCGGGATACAAGGCGACGTCGTGGCGGGGCGCGACTCCATCCCGGTTTTCCTGCAAGCTTATACCCGCCCCGAATACAAGGCCGACTCGGTTTTGGTTTACGGCACGCAATGGGAAAATACCGATCTTAATCCCGGCCAGGCGAGCTTGGCCGCCAATTGGAACAAGATTTACGCCTATCCCCACCTGCAGTATTCGGGGTTCGCGGAGGCTATGGAGCAGATCGCGAGGCAATTCGGAAATACCATTCCGGTGGTGCGTGGAGACGGCGGCCCGTACTGGGAGTACGGCATTGCTTCAACGGCGCGATCCGCCGCTGCGGAGCGCGAGACAGAACAAAGAGCCCTTGCAGCGGAGAAATTCTCCACTCTCAGCAGCCTGGTCAATCCCGTTCGACAGCCCGAGGCCGAAGCCCTGCGGCGGATGTGGAACAACATGGTTCTGTTCGACGAGCACACCTGGGGAGCCGACCGCAGCGTGTCGAATCCGAAGAGCCAGGAAGCTGTGGACCAGTTGGCGATCAAGGAAGGATTTGCCAGCGAGGCGAAGCGACAGGTCGACTATGTGCTCCAGCGCGGACTGGCCGGCCTGGCTGACTCTGTTTACGACCCCTCGGGGACGCTGCTGGTATTCAATCCCCTGAGTTGGCCGCGCTCCGGCATGGTTGAAATGGACCTGGACAAAGGGCGGGAACTCGTCGACCTTGCCACGCACCGCACCATTCCCTACGAGATTCTTGCGACTGGACAATCCTACAACCACATTCGATTTCTAGCGCCGGACGTTCCCTCGGTTGGTTACAAGGGCATTGCTCTGAAGGAAACCACCGTAGACGCGCCTGCGGAGCAGGTGGACCCGCGAGGGACGCTTGAGAATGCTTACTACAAGGTAGTGCTGGATGCCAAGAGCGGGGCCGTCAAAAGCATCGTGGACAAGGAACTGAAGAAGGAGTTGGTGAACCCCTCAAGCCCTTATCGGTTCGATCAGTACTTGTATGTGAGGGGAGGAGACCAAACTCCCAACCGGCTTGTCGAATACAGTTCTGGATGGCCCCTGCCGGAGCTTTCGATCCGTGGGGCCGGAGGCGGCCGCCTGGTCTCGGTGTCCCAACAGCCTTTTGGGCTAGTCGCCCGCCTGGCCAGCTCCGGTGTGAACACGCCGCACATCGAGACGGAGATAATCCTGTTCAACGGGCAGAAGAAGATCGAGTTCATCAACCACGTGCACAAGACGGAGGTCTATAGCAAAGAGGCGGTCTACTTTGCATTTCCGCTGGCCATGGGGCGTCCCCAATTTCGTTACGAGACTCAGAACGGATCCGTGGACCCCAGCCGCGACCAACAACCCGGCGCCGGTAAGGAGTGGTTTTCAGTGCAGCACTGGGTGGCGGCGGAGCAGGACGGTGTGAGCGCGGCGCTGGTGCCCGTGGATGCCCCGCTGGTCTGCTTGGGCGAAATCGTACGAGGAACGTGGCCGGAGAAGTTCACGCTGCGCTCCGGCACGATTTTCTCCTATGTTATGAACAACTACTATTTCACCAACTACGCGGCGGGCCAGGGAGGAGATTTTCAGTTCCGCTATGTGTTCACGAGCGGCAAGGACCTGTCGCCTGCCTATCTCAGCCGGCTGGGACGGGAAGAGATGTCGCCTCTCGAAATGGATCAGATTACTTCACAAGATAAGGCCATCAACTTTGCCCGGCCTCTCGATTCGGGCCAGGTGAGTTTTCTTCAAATTCAGGACCCCGGTGTGGTGCTTGAAACCTGGAAGATGGCCGAGGATGGAAAGGGAACGATTCTGCGGTTTCTCGAAGTGGCCGGCAAAGAAAGCGTGGTGGACGTGCAAACTCCGCTTCTCGAGGTGAAGTCGGCATGGATGAGCGATGCTCTCGAAAGGAATCAAGGGCCTCTTGCGGTTTCTCCCCACGGATTCCAATTCCCCGTTAAGCCATTTCAGATCGTAACGGTGCGGCTGGAGGCGACGGCGAATCTGACGGAGCCTGCGAATTGACTCAGGGCATTTCCGGTGAGATGATTGCCGTGAGTAAAGTGGACTGAAACGAGGAAGGGATCAATGGCTTCAAGAAGATTGGCTCTATTCCTTGTCGCAGCCTTCGCCATCGTCTTCAATTTCTTGCCACCCCAATTAGCCTCGGGGCAAATCCCCCGCCCCCCGTCGCTCCAAGAGATGACTCAACCAAACGCAACCGCGCCCGACGGAGCACTGGCCGGGCCCGAGGCCCAATTCATCGCCACAACCACGCAGCGCGTCGACCGTGACCACGTGGGAATTCACGTCTTTCGAAATGGCAAACCGGTCGATTTATTCCCTCACTTCAACGAATTAGTCACCGCCACGCCCGCCGCCCGTCAGACAAGGGTTCGATAAGCTGGTCGGAACGAGCGTGACGCTGGTCCCCTCGGACAAGCAGGCGGATTCGTGGGATGTCTTCACGGGAGTAGGCGGCGTCTCCAGCAGGCGAACGGCCGTATCCAAGTTGAAAGCGCACCAGTGGGATATTTTCACGGGAGTTGGCGGAACCGGCGAACTCATTTTGGCCGGCAATATTTTCAAAGTCCACCAAGTCCTGCTCTCTTCGCGCAAGAGCCCCATCGAAATTCACATCGATGGTCAAATCCGTCGTTTGAAGCCAGGCCAAGCGCTGCTGGTTCTGTGACTTCTCAGTGTGCCCCTAATTCCTCGCGGATCACCCGCCGGAGAGCTTCTTCCAGCGCGGGGTTCCGACCGGCCTCGATATTGGCGCCTGGAGTCTCAGTTACGGCATCATGACCAGCTTGGGAAACGCGGTCCGGTAGCGCGCCGCATCCAGAGTAAGCAACCGGTCTGCCTTGAGAGTCGCGTGCGCTCCGATTATGAAATCCACCAACAGCCGCTTCGAAGGACCGTCCTTGGATTGTCGCCGCCGTTGAGTGTAGGCGGCGTAGGCGGTCCCGCTTTCTTGCCATACCGCTTCGTCCAATAAGAAGTCCGTCACGATACGGGTGGTTGCCAGGAACTGTTCCAGGAAGGTTCTCGTCGCCCTAGGGTACGCCAGCAGTTCAACATACACGGGAGCACAGATAACCAAGCCGCCTTCGTCATCCGCGCGCCCCAATAACTCAGCTATCCCCTGTGACGCGGGCTCCCCTGACCACAGGGCCGAAACGACATTGGTATCGATCGCCGTTCTCATCGACGCGACCGCTTGTCCCGCCGCATCCCGTCCACCCAGGCGTTGATGTCACGAACGCCACCCGGAAAAGCTCCTTCCAGAACTCCGGCATAGGCTTTGAATGGATTTCCCGCAGAGCGGACGGGCCGCATGATGGTTTTACCTCCTTCAAGAACGAACTCGACTCGGTCGCCCTCTTTTAATCCCAACCGGATGCGGATCTCTTGAGGCACCGTCACTTGGCCTTTGCTGCTGATGACGCTCGAGCTTCCCATCTTTACCGACCCTCCTTACAGTAAGGATAACAGCCTTTACTTCGTCGGGCAAGGCGTCAAACCACCTTGTCGAGTGACTCACACAGGGCCCACGCCGCACTGCCTTTATCGCGCAGCCGGTTGATAGGTTTTCGTCTTCCCATTCCGACCGTTGGTCACGGTGAAATGGCCGTCCGGTTCTGCAGCAAGCTTGATCCAATTCCCCTGGCAATGCTCTTCCACGTTCGCGATGAAGTCGTCCGGGGCGTTGTTCGCCTTGGCTGCTTCGAGCGCGAAGTGCAATTGCCAGATGTCCTCGAGTCCGGGCGAACTATGCATGGTTTGCCACGCCTCGACCGATCCCCCTTTTCTTGCGCCGTTATTCATAATAGCCACGAGAGGATGCAGAGCGTGAACCAGTGGGGGCGCGCTGGATTGGTCGAGGCCATGGTGGGTGCTCAAATACACATCAACCGTGCCAATCTTGTTGTCCGGGCAGGCCAGTCCAAGTTCCTTATTCCAGGTCAGGTCCCCCAGGTCAATCGTCCGAAACTTGCCGTAGGTAATCAGCATCCCGATGGACCGAGCATTTTCTGAAGGGTCCGGGTCCTTGCGCTTCGCGGCGGCGCAGAGCGGGTTAGGTGCGCCCGCTCCCGGCAGCGGACTGGAGATCTCGTCTCCCGCGGCGGTCAGAACTTGCACCTTGATTCCCCGGATTGGAATCACCTCGCCGGGTTTCGCCAAAAGGTGCTTGCCTTTGTCGCGCACGTTCGTGTAGGCCGCAAAAAGCTGGTTGGCCTCGGCATCGTGCTCCACGCTCGGCCCGTGATCCACAAAGGTGCGGATGGGAATGCGCGCCGCGAGTTGTGGCACGCCTCCCACATGGTCCATGTGGTAATGCGTCACAACCAGGTAGTCAATCTGTTTGACGCCGGCCAATCGGGCGGCGGAAACAATGCGCTCTGCATCGCGGCCTTTCGCATCCGGCCAGCCCGTGTCCACGAGCATCGATTCTCCCGAGGGCGAGACGAAAAGCGTGGCCTGCCCGCCCTCGACATCGATGAAATACACTTGCAGTGTCTCGGCAGCGCGCGCCGAGCCGCAAAGAAGAACCAGCAGCAGAGTGGTAAGGGTTGTTCGCATAATAGTCGATAGTCGACAGTCAACAGTTGAAAGTCAAGAGCAAACGACCTGAGTTCGAAAATCGAAATGGAAATTCGAAAATCGAAGGCCCGATTGACAGGCGGGGAATTTCGAGTTTGGATTCTCGACTTTCGAATTTCGATTTTCGAATTTCGATGATAGGGGATGCGCTTGCGCCGCAGGATTATCGGACAAAAATCGGACAAAAATGTGTTGCGCCGGGTTTCAGGCTACGCTATACTGACTTCGATGTTCAGAGCTTACGCCAACTGGTTTAGCTACCGCTTTTGGGGCTTTAGCCCCAAGTAGAGTGGCGTTGGCCTGAGCAGAGAACCAAATCCTAAGAAAAGCCAACCCACTCGAAAGAGTGGGTTTTTTGTTTTCAGGAGGGCGCACGGTGATTATTTCCATGAAACCACATGCCACAAAGGAAGAGATCGAGCACGTTTGCGAGCGTATCCGGGAGTTTGGTTATAAAGTTCACTCGATCGTGGGCGAGGAACGCGTGGTCATCGGCGCAGTAGGGGTCGGAGACGTTACCTCTTGTCTCGAATCCCTGGAAGCTGCCCCTGGCGTGGAGAGCGCCGTCCGCATCTCGGCGCCGTACAAGTTCGTGAGCCGGGAATTCAAGAAGGATCGCACCGTTATACCGGTGAATGGCGTCGACGTGGGCGGAGACCATTTCGCCGTCATGGCCGGCCCGTGCTCGGTGGAAAGCGAAAAACAGATCATGGAAACTGCCCGGGCCGTGGCAGCGAGCGGCGCCAAGATTTTTCGTGGTGGCGCCTTCAAGCCTCGCACCTCTCCTTATGACTTCCAGGGGCTGGAACTTGAGGGCCTGAAACTTCTGGCCAAAGTCCGCAAGGAGACGGGCCTGGCGATCGTCACCGAGGTGATGAGCGAGCAGGACGTGGAAGTCGTGGCCGAGCACGCGAACATCATGCAAGTGGGTGCCCGAAATATGCAGAATTTCGCCCTGCTCAAAGCTCTGGGCAAATGTTCCCGGCCTGTCCTCCTGAAGCGTGGCATGAGTTCCACCATCGTGGAACTTCTCATGTCCGCCGAGTACATCACCGCTCACGGAAACCCCAAAGTCATACTCTGCGAGCGAGGCATACGAACCTTCGAGACCGCCACGCGCAACACCTGTGATATTGCCGCCGTACCCCTGCTCCACGAACTCACTCACCTGCCGGTGATTCTCGATCCCAGCCACGCCACGGGCAGGCGCAGCCTGGTGCCGGCGTTGGCGCGCGCTGCGGTGGCCGTTGGAGCAGACGGCCTGCTCGTCGAAGTTCACCCTATCCCCGAGAAGGCTTTTAGCGACGGCGCTCAATCCCTCAACCTCGAGCAGTTCCGCAACCTGACCAATGACCTTAAACCCTATCTCGATTTGTGGATGGCGGCGCGCCTCCCCGCCGCCGTTCCCGTAGCAACCGCCCACTGAATCGCATCGCCCTTTGTCTTTCGAGCGTGAAAGACGACGTCGTAGGGGCGAGGCGGGGACTCGTCCCTAGCCGCACGTTATCGACGGACTGGGCCCTCCTCAAATCCTCTTGCCAAGCCTGGGTCGTTCGGAATACCGTTGAAATTCAGCAATCGGCGGTTGAAAAGGAGAGGCCATGAGTGCGCAACAAGCTGCCAAGAAAGACGATTTGATTGTTATCGGCGGGGCAGGCGGTTTCATCGCCGGAGCTCTTACGCGGTACTTTCACGGCCGCGGATTTACCCGAATTCGCGCCATTGATAAGAAACCACTGCCGGACTGGTACCAGCGAGTGCCGGGCGTTGAAAGCCTCTGCATGGACCTGAGCGAAAGAAAGAATTGTGTGAGGGCCTGCGAGGGCGCAGTCGAGGTATACAATCTGGCCGCGGACATGGGAGGCATGGGCTTCATCGAGCGGTTCAGAATCGAGTGCCTGCGCAGCATCCTGATCAATACCAACTTCATCGAAGCGGCTTATCGGGCGGGCGTGGAAAGGTATTTCTTCTCCTCCTCGGCCTGCGCTTATAACACCGACTTGCAGAAGGACCCGCACTCCCGGGCGCTCAAAGAGTCAGACGCCTACCCGGCCATGGCGGAGCGGGGCTACGGCTGGGAAAAACTCATGTCCGAGATGTTTTGCCAGGAATATTGGGCGGAGCGGGGTCTGAAGACCTTCATCGCCCGGTTCCACAACGTCTACGGCCCCAACGGCACGTGGGATGGCGGGCGGGAAAAGGCTCCCGCAGCCATCTGCCGCAAGGTGATCGAAGCGAAGGACACGGGCGACAAGGAAATTGTGGTCTGGGGCGATGGCAATCAAACCCGCAGCTTCATGTATATCGACGACTGCACGCTGGGAATCGACAAGATCATGCACTGCGATGACCTCATCGCAACTCCCATCAACCTCGGTTCCAGCGAACTCATCACGGTCAACGAGTTGGTCACTATTGCGGAAGAAATTGGTGGGATCAAGCTGCGCCGCAAGTACGATTTGAATGCCCCCAGGGGGGTCGCCGGCCGCAACAGCGACAACACCATGATTGAACAGATTCTGAATTGGGAACCCTCCACTCCCTTCCGCGAGGGACTCGCAAAAACCTATGCCTGGATCGAGCAGCAGTATCAGGATCGAAAAGCTGGCAAAGCCACAGTGCGAGAGAACGTCTCGCACCGCTGAGGGGCTGAGAATCTAAAAGCAAAGGCCTTTTCTCTGTGCCTCAGCGCCTCTGTGGTGAGGACGGCCACGTGCAACTGGCCACGGAAATTACTTCGATCATCAGTGAAATTCCCTACCGCATGGCATTTGCGGGCGGTTGGATCGATCAGCCGTTCGTTTCGCGACTCAATCCCACTCCGCCGGGGTCCATGGTGGTGGTTGGACTCGAGCCCACTTTCCGGTACATGGACCGCTGCGGGATGGCAACCAGTACGCGCGAGGTGGCGGCCAAGCTGTGGAAGGGTAGACTGCCGGATCGAGATCCCAAGGAACTGACGAGGGAGCTTTACGAGGCCGAGAACCAAGGCAAGCCGGAGCCCTCAGGTTCGCAGGACATGGCGGGCTTGATTTATCCCGGAGTGAACCGCCTGGACTACGACTTTAGCTATGAGGGCGGTTACTTCCCTGTCCAAGTCGAATCCAACCATGATCCGGACGTCATGCATTGGCTGGAAAGTGTGATTTACGTGCTGCCGGTGGCGCAGCGCCCCGTCGGCTACAATCCCCTCGGGCAGAAAAACCTCGATCCGGAATGGATCCGGAGGCTGGGCGAGACCGGCAAGCAATGCTTTAACGCCATCGTAAGGAAAGACAGCAAGGCGCTGGGCGCCTCAATGAACGAATGCATGAAGTGCTGGGAGCATATTCTACCCCACACCGTCCGCCACCCCACCATCACCGTGGACCTCGTGGGGATTCTGAGTTGTTACCAGTCGCGGTATGCGGGAGCGATGTATTCCGGCTGCGGGGGTGGATACCTCTACGTTGTGTCTGACGAGCTGGTGCCGGGGGGAGTTCGCGTGAAGGTCAGGTCCTCGGAGAAGCATGGCTGACGCGAAGACCGTCGTCGTGACAGGAAGTTTTGACAATTTCAGGTCAGCGCACGTGCGTTTGCTCGAAGAGGCGTCTAAGCTCGGCAAGCTTCACGTGCTCCTCTGGCCGGACGAGACCGTGCGCGTCTTGGAGGGCCGTCCCCCCAAGTTTCCTCAGAAGGAGCGGTTCTATCTGCTCGATGCTGATCGGTATGTCAGCTTGGTAAGCTTGGCAGCGAGTCAGGCAGATGGCGATTCCATTCCTCAAGGGGGTGGGATCAAACCGGATATTTGGGTTGTGGACGAAGGCAGCGATAATCCGCAGAAGCAGGCATACTGCCGCCAACACGGCGTTGAGTATCGTGTTTTAACGAAAGAAGACCTGAAGGGTTTTCCGGTTTTGCCCGCGATCCCACGGAACGATGAACCGGCACGTAAGCGCGTGATCGTGACCGGCTGCTACGATTGGTTTCATTCCGGCCACGTCAGGTTTTTCGAGGAGCTCGCCGCCTTGGGGGATCTCTACGTCGTCGTAGGGCACGATGCCAACATCCGGCTATTGAAGGGCGAAGGGCATCCCATGTTTTCCCAGGACGAACGCCGCTACATGGTTCAGTCAGTGCGCTTCGTCCGGCGGGCTCTGATCTCCTCCGGGCACGGCTGGATGGATGCCGAGCCGGAAATCGCCGTCATCAAGCCCGATATCTACGCCGTGAACGAAGATGGCGACGTGCCGGAAAAACGCGCCTTCTGCAAGAAACATGGCATCGAATACGTGGTCTTGAAACGAATCCCCAAAGCAGGCCTGCCAAAACGCCAGAGTACCGATCTGCGCGGATTCTGATTCCGCTTTTCAATCGCTAACATTGCGGCCGTCCACGCTCCTAAGTCCAACTTTCAGTCCTTGTCATTCTGAGCCCGCCGCTCTTTGGCGGGCGAAGAATCCCCGCATTTTCCTTCCCGGCCTGTCGAGGGGCGCCATACTGCCGAGATTCTTCCGTCCGCTCAGAATGACAGACAAAGAACCCGGCACTAGGGCGAGCCGTCAGACTGGTTTTGGTGTACAATCTCGCTGGCGTTTTGGCATCTAAGTTCAGCGTTTTCAAAAGAGGAGGAACTCGATGAGAAAGAAGGTTGTTACCATTGCGTGTTTAGCGGCCGCAATACTGATTGTCCTGTCGGCCATGATGAGCGTGAGCTGTTCTCAACAGGCTTCCCCGCCACCGGCTCAACAGCAAGCCACCCCAACTCTCACGCTGCCACCGTGGGGCGCGCAGCACGACCGCAATGCGCCCCAACCCGCCGTAGTCGACCCCGGTGAGCCAAGCACTGAAGCCCAGGCGGGAAAACCGCCCTCGGACGCTGTGGTGCTTTTCAACGGCAAAGATCTCAGCAACTGGGAGTCGCTGAATGGCGGGCCGGCCGATTGGAAAGTCGAAAAAGGGGACTTCGCTACGGTGCCGGGAAAGGGCGACATTCGGACGAAGCAGGCTTTTGGCGATTGCCAACTACACGTTGAATGGGCCACGCCCAATCCCCCGCACGGCGTGGATCAGGACCGCGGCAATAGCGGCGTATACCTTCAGAGCAATTTCGAAATTCAGGTCCTGGACTCCTATCAGAGCAAAACCTATCCGGACGGCCAAGCCTCCGCGCTGTACGGTCAGTACGCTCCCTTGGTCAATGCATGCCGCCCTCCCGGTAAGTGGCAGACTTACGACATCGTTTTCCACGGACCGCGATTTGACGCGGCGGGCAAACTTACGCGCGCGGCGACGGTCACGGTTATTCACAACGGCGTGCTGGTCCAGGACCACGTCACCGTCCTCGGCCGCACCGATGGCGAACACGAGCCGTACCAGCCGACTCCAACCAAGCTGCCTTTGAAGCTGCAGGATCACAACCACCCGGTCCGTTACCGGAATATCTGGATTCGGGAAATTCCCGAATCCCAAGGTGGCCCCGCGTAGCGGCGATATTGCGTCGCTAACTAATGGTCCACACCGCGACAGGCGCATACATCCCGACGAAAGCCGTCGGGACGTATGCGCCATCCACGCGGGAGGGGGTAGCGTGGACCTGCCTTTCAAGGTCTGCGCGACAAATGAAGACTGATGCACAGACGTGATGCGCTGAAGATGATCCCCGGTTCGGTTGCCGCGCTTGCGGAACTTTCCGAAAGCGCTGAAGCGGTGCGGACGAATGCCAGAACACCCGCGGCCCAGCCTCTGGTCGCCGAGGTGAAACTGCACACGGGGACCCCCACCCTTTTCTTGAATGGCAAACCGGCGTTTGGCGCAATGTGCTGGGTCAGCCCTCCCTCAACTGAAAATTGGCTTGATGCGGAATGTGCTGCGGCGGTGGCGAAGGCGGGTATTCACACCTACTCATTCGATGCCGGCAAAGGCTACGAATGGGTCGAGCCCAAGCCGGGCTGCCTGGACGGTTTCGATTTTTCCGCGGTCGAGACCCGCTACGAGCGCATTATCGCGGTCGATCCCGACGCCCGCTTTCATCTGCGCTTGAATTTCGAAGTGCAGCCGGGTGACTGGTGGATGAAGGCTTATCCCGGCGAATGCGAGATTACGTCTGAGGGCAAACCCTTCGGCCAATCCTTTGCCTCGGAGGTGTGGCGCCGGCAAGTCAAGAATTTCCTCAAAGCATTCATCGCCCACCTCAATCGCACCGGGACCATCGACCGAGTAATCGCTTTCCAAACCGGCGCAGGCCACACGGGCGAATGGGTGAAGGGCGAGACTTCCATGTCGGCGCTCTGCGGAGATTACAGTGAACCCATGCGCCGCCACTTTCGTTCCTGGCTTCGGCGCCACTATGGCGATGATCTCTCGGCGCTCCGCGCCGCCTGGAATGATCCCAGCATAAGCTTTGACACCGCCGAAGTTCCCTCCGCTGAACAACAGCTTCAGGCCAAGCATGACACTTTCCGCGATCCGGCGCGGGAAAGAAACGTCATTGATTACTACCGGTGCTTTGCGGATCTCAGCAGCGGCCTGCTGATCGATTTCTGTCGCACCGCCAAAGAAGCCACCGGCGGCAAGAAACTGGCGGGGGCTTTCTACGGCTACCTGATGGAACTGGCCTGGAATGGCGGGTTCTTCGACGAGCGACCGGAGAGCGACTACTCAACTTATCAGCGCAGCGGGCATCTGGGATTAAGGCAGGTTCTGGAATCGCCCTACGTCGACTTTCTGGTCTGTCCCTACAGCTACGGCTTTCGAGGCATCGGGGGCGACGCGCCGGCGATGCAACCCACGGAGTCTGCACGGTTACATGGGAAGTGGTGCATCCTTGAAGACGACACGCGCACCCACATCAGCCCCGACCCGAATTACGGTCACGTCAATTCGCTTGCGGAGAGCCTTGCGATCCTGCGCCGCAATTTTGCTCGCGTGGCCACGCATGGCCAGGGCATGTGGTGGTTGTCCCAGTCCATCAATCCGGCCAAAGAGCCGGCCTTCGCGCCATTGCTCTCAAGCTTTCGAGAACTCGGCGAATTTCTGCTTCAAACGGACCGCACACCCTCCGCGGAAATTGCCGTCCTGTTGGATGACTTGAGCTTCTTCTATGAGTCGGACCGGAGTTACCTGGACGTGCCGCTGATTTTCCAGCAGCGGCTCTGGGGCCTGCCGCGAATCGGCGCGCCGTTCGATACGTTCCTATTACAGGATTTGATCGAGGGCCGCCTGAGACCTTACAAGCTGTATTTCTTTCTTAACAGCTTTCAACTTGACAAAGCTCGGCGCGAGTCCTTGAAGCGTGAACTCCGCAAAGATGGCCGCGTGGCGTTGTGGGTCTACGCGCCCGGTTATCTTGACGAGGGGCCCTCGCTCGAGCACATGCGCGACCTGACGGGCTTCAATTTTGGCCTGAGCGAGACGCCCTGGGGCCCTCTGATGCATATCGTGGACTTCGACCACCCCGTCACGGCCGGCCTGCCGCAAGACCTCTTTTGGGGCACCAACAGCAAGCTGCGTCCGATCTTTTACCTGGACGATCCCCACGCTCGCGTGCTGGGGCAAGTGGTTTTTTCGCAGGGGAACTGCAAGCCGGGCATGGGAATTAAGACCTTTCCCGGATGGACCTCGATCTACGTCGCAGCCCCCAACCTGCCGGCCGCGCTGCTGCGCGGGATCGCCCGTTTCTCAGGAGTTCACTTATACAACGAAGCGGGCGATGTCCTGTACGCAACTCGAGAACTCCTGGGCGTCCACTCCGTTTCCGGAGGCGATCGAACCTTCAGGTTGCCTCGAGAAGTGGAAGTCGTCTACGACCTGTTTGAGCGTCGAGTGGTGGCACAGGACGCCGACCAATTTCGAGTGCTATTACGTCCCGCTTCAACCGCGCTCTACTATACTGGCGGAGCTACCTTCCCTGCGAAATTAAAGTAACGCCGACGTCCGATTCGTCGCTGCGCTGGCAGTTCGCGCAGCGACGATGTGGGGTGAAAGTTCTTTCTTCTCCGTGTTCTCTGTGACCGCCAACAGATGAAACACAGAGGACGCTGAGACCCTCCGTGTACTCCGTGTTGATGCTCTTAGGAGCACGGAAGGCACGGAGAAGCGGGCTTGCTGCGGACACAAGTCAGCATCGCACTGCGCGCTACCCTAGCAAGCGTGCAACTGTCTTGGCGTAATAGGTCAGGATGATATCCGCGCCGGCCCGGCGAATCGAGGTGAGGGTTTCCAGGATCGTCCGTTCGTGGTCGATCCATCCCATCCTGGCCGCGGCCTCGATGAGAGAGAATTCGCCGCTCACCTGGTAAGCAGCGATCGGCACATCAAACTCGCGGCGAGCCAGCGCGATGATGTCGAGGTACGGCAGCGCGGGTTTCACCATGATGATGTCCGCGCCCTCCTCGATATCCAAGGCAATCTCGCGCAGAGCCTCGCGTTGGTTGGCGGGGTCCATTTGGTAGGACTTGCGGTCTCCGAATTTGGGCGCCGAGTCCGCAGCCTCACGGAACGGTCCGTAGAATGCCGAAGCGTACTTGGCGGAGTAGGCCAGAATCGGAGTCTGGGTCAGGCCGCGAGTGTCCAATTCCTGGCGAATGCGTGCTACGCGGCCGTCCATCATATCGGAGGGAGCAACGATGTCAGCCCCGGCCTCGACCTGGGTCACCGCTGTCCTGGCCAGCAGCGGCAGAGTCGAGTCGTTGTCCACTTCCCCGTCGCGAACGAGGCCGCAGTGACCGTGGCTTGTATATTCATCCAGGCAAACGTCGCAGATCACCAGCAAGTTCCGCAATTCTTTCTTGATCGCCCGCACCGCCCGCTGCACGATGCCGTCGGGGTCATAAGCGCCGGAGCCAACCTCGTCCTTGCTCTCCGGAATGCCGAAGAGAATCACGGCGGGAACGCCCAGATCATGCGCCGACTTGCACTCCTCCACCAGCAGGTCGACCGACCAGCGGTAGTTCCCTGGCATGGACTTGATTTCGTCCCTCACCTTCGATCCGGGACAGACAAACAACGGGTAAACAAGCGACCGCACACTGAGTTGGTTCTCCCGCACCAGTGCGCGCAGGGTTTCGGTCCGCCGCAAGCGGCGGGGTCGATGAGTGGGGAAAGGCATGCAGTCTCCCTTCTACTGCGGCGCGAATGACAACTGACCCAGGCTAATACAAACGGTCCCGTGGTTTAAAGTTCCCAAACGTCCCCACGTTCGCGAGCGAGATGGCTATCCGGTAGATATTCTCAACGCGCAGGGTGGTCAATGAATACCGCTGGTACTCGAGATTAATCCCGAAGCATCCGAAGTTATAACTGAGCTGGCCGACTCCACCCGCCGCGATCTTTTGGACGAGATTGTAGTCCACGCCTAACGCGCCGCTCAACCCTTTGCGGTTAAAGTCCCCGAAGGTCGCCAGGGCGTTCAAGAGATGGTAAGACGTCGTGGCCGTCGTGGGGGTACTGGTTGGGGAATTGGGCGGCAAGAGAAGTTGCTCCTCAAGGGGCATCGACGCAGGCGAAGCGCCGGCAGCCGCCTCAACGGAACTGTTGGTGCCACTCAGAAGGCTAAGATAGCTATTCTTGTTAATATAGAAATCAGTAAATGCAAGCCCGTAAAACCCGTGCCGCACGTGAGAGGTAATGCCGGCGTCGAGTATACCCTGACCGTTGGGACTCAAGTCAAGCTTCAGCTCGGTGTCGTAAAACGAGAAGGGTGCCACCTTCAGATCGGAGACAATCGGAGACAGGTGCCTCCCCGGAATAAAGTGAAATCCCGTAAGGGAGAGGGTAGGTTCCCACACCGTAGGATTGGTCGGTCCCAGGACGCCGCCGAAGGTGCGATCGAAATAGTACTTCTCCGAGACGCGCCAGGAGATCAGTTCCTGCGCCTGGGGTGGATCGGTTGTGCCCGCGGGAGCGTCTTTGCGAGCCAGAATAACATTGGTTACCGAGTACTCAATCTCCTTAGTCTGGCAAAGAATGTCCAGATCATCGAGCCGGACCACGTCCGCAAGTTCTTCGGGGTTCCTCGCTTTTACCAAACGATAGGTGATGTCCGGCTCGATCACATGCTTAAAGCGCCGATGCCGAAGCGATCGGGAGAAGACCTTCTCAAACGACGGCGGACGCAAGTCGAGCGAGAATTCGCCCAGCAGCCTGTCCAGGGGTTCGCGGTTGGGGTCGAGGCTGATTCCGTAACGCGCCGCATCGACTCCTGCCGACGGAGTGAGGTGGAAGCCCCAGAATTCCGGCAGGCGCAGGGTCGCCTCGGGATGAACGTCCAGGCGGCTCGAGAGTGAGGGCAGGTCAAGGCCTGGCGCCGTACGTCCGACCTCCCCGGCAGAGGTCTGGAAAGAAAAGTAGAGAGGGCTATCGCCGGCTTGTTTATCCATCCCCTGAAACGAAAACTGGGGCGTTTGTCGGAGGATCACGGACGACTCCGGCACATATTGGCACTGGCTCCCCTGGCACTGATAGAGCGGTTGCGCGGAGAGGAAATCCTGATAGCGCGATGCGTAAACGTTGAGGCTGTAAGCCCGGAAGTCTTTGCTCACGAACCCGTCCTGGTGCGCCTCAGAATTGACCGCTTCCGTGAAACTGGGCGAATAAGTTTCACGGAAGGCCAGCGAGGAAACGTAATCGACATCCGCGACGCCGCGGAACCCCCAGGGAAGATCCAGAGTATCCCCCACCACTTTAAGGCTTTCGCCCGGCGCGCGGTTTTGGCGAACCTTGTCTTTGTCGTTGACCTCGAAAAAATCCGCCGTCAGCTTAGTGTCGGGAGTGGGGTGGGCGCGGAACTGCACCCGCGGGGCTAGTCCCCGCAGGCTGTAATTTTGCAGACCGAGCGACAAGTCCATGCTGGGACTGATCGCCCAGAAGAAGCCCGCGCCGATGATAGTGCCCTTGATTGAAGAATTGCTGAATTCCGGAAGCAGGAAGCCGGTGTGGCGAGGCCGGCGGGCGATTGAGACACCCACAAAGGGAAAGTAGAAAATTGGGACGCCCAGGAATCGGATCACGGAATCCCGCGCGATGGCCTTGTCGTCCAGCTCCAACCGGGCCTCGCCGGCGGAAAACGACCATCCCTTGGTTTCGCAGTCGCAGGTCGTAAACCTGCCGTGCCTCACCGTGTATGTATCCTCGTCCACACGGTCCATTTCCTTGGCCTGGAAGTACAAGGGGTTTTCCGTGTAAAGCACCTTCGACCGGTCCGTTTGAACGTAGTAGGGATTTTCGCTGGTGACCGGCCGCGGCCTCGGGCGTGTGCTGGGGTGAATATATCCGTTGGCGTTTGAGAACCACCCCATCTCGGTGCGCACGTTGTAATGGACCTCGCCGGCAACAATGTGACTCCTCGGATCGATGAAGAGCACATGCCCGGTGGCAACCACTTCTCCGGACGCTTCGTTGTAGGTCACCTCGTCCGCCGTCAGCTTCATGCCGCGATAGGTTACTTCCACGTGCCCGCGCAGGCGAGACACATCTTTGCCTCGATCCTGGGAATCCGCGCGAATGCTGAGGGTTTTGTCGGTACTCTGCAACTTCACAGATGCCGACGGCGGCTGTTGCGCGGAGGCGTCCCAAGGTGTGGCCAATGCGAGCAGCAAGGACAGAACCACACGCGCGCTATTCTTCCGCAGGGAAAATGAAAAGTTTCGAGTGTCCATGAGCGAACACGGAGGCTTTATTCTACCCGAAGCAGCTTTGCCGGAACGAATCAATTTGCTAAGATGCGCTATTCGGCGTATAACGCTGCCCAGAGGATTTTCAGCTCGTGGTGAAATGCTCTAAGTGCGGTGCTTTCAGCTACCCTGAACTCACACAATGCAACATGTGCGGCGCCAGCCTTCTGCCCGTAACGCCCGCCAAGATGCCGCCCGCCCCAGCCAGTCCGGCGACCGAAGGCGCGGAACAAAGCCTTGGACCCTCCCCACCCGTTGGCAAAGCCGCCGCGGAAATTCCAGACGAGACCGCCGTCAGGGACCCAGCTTCCGTTTCGTTGGACCCGGCTCGAAGCCCCGCTGAAGCTGCCCCAGGTAAGACGCCGGACGCTCGACCCGGGGCAGTCAATCTCGACCTTGGATTTGAACCCGAGCGTCGCGAAGGCGCGGCGGCAGCATCTTCTGCGCGCTCGCCACGGCGGGCGCCTTGGAGGCAGGAGGTTTCCGAGCGTGTCCTGAGCTTTCGCGAGCGTCGCGCGAAATTGCGCAACGAGCCTCCTCAGGAGCAGAACCTGGATTTTGAATTCGAGCGGAGCGAAACGAAATCGGCCTACGAGCCGGATGTGGAAAGGTTTATCGAATTCCCGCAGGACTCCCGGCCCATCGACGCTGAAATCGGCCCTCCGGCTGGGCTTGAGGACGACGCGCTCTATTCCGACGAAGAGACTCGGGAACCAAGTGACGAAGTATTTGAGATTCCCGATTCACCGCGGCCTCGAGCGGAGGACTTCGAGCTCGAACCCGACTCCGGCGGTCGGCTGGAGATCGTAGTCGAGCCCGCCGGGCCTGAGGCCCCATCGCCTGCCTCGCAGCTCGAGGAGGAAGCTTTTCAAGTGGCTTCTTTGGGCACCAGGTTTTTGGCCGGGCTGATAGACGGACTGCTTCTCCTGCTGAGTGCGGGATTGTTTGCGTTCATTTTTCGGTTCGCCGGCGGCCACTTCCGGCTGGTCCCTGTCAACCTCGCCGTCATGGCAGTCATTGCAACCAGCTTCATTTGGTCGTATTTCGGGATGTTCACCGCACTGACCGCCTCCACACCGGGCCAGTCCTGGATGGGTATCGAAGCCCGGAACATGGAAGGCTGGCCACCCGACCGCCGCGAATCCTTATTACGCGCTTTTGGTTACCTGGTGTCGCTCTCGGCCTTCCTCCTGGGTTTCTTTTGGGCCCTGGTGGACGGCGAGAGTCTCACTTGGCATGACCGGATCTCGGGGACGTTCCTGACTCCTGCGAAGCAGGATGTCCCGGCAAAAGGTGTCGAATCAAAGCCATGAGCAAAGGACGCTTCCTAAACCAGAAGCTCGGCAAGCGGACCACGCGCAAGATCGCGCTGCTGAAATCCAGGATTCAGGGTCCAGGATTCAGGATTCAGGCGCCGAAAGGCAACAGGATTCAGGATCCAGGATTCAGGATTCAGGACAAACCCCCTAAACATAAGCCGGTTTCATGAAATAGGTGGTGCCAGCCGCCATAAGAAAGCTGAGCACCGCAGGTCATAACCTGACCTAACTCGCCGATCTGTGTTGCGCGAGACCACACGAAGAGGGACGTGGGCACGGCAGGCCTGAATCCCGACTCCTGAATCCTGACCCCTGAATCCTGTTTTTCGGGTGACTTCGGGACCCCGGAATGCATCCAATCAATTGCCGTGCTATACTTGGCGGAGTAGGGGTCCTGGTAACCCAACGGCTGAAGGAGTCTTTTAGGTAATGACTAACCGCATACGGATTACACTGGTTTCGATTTCGAGTCTGCTAGTCCTCTATGTCTTTCTCGGAGGATTGCTTGGTAAGAGTGATTCGAATTCGGAGAAGACCTATCGCGATCTGGGTGTGTACAGCGAAGTCTTGAACCGCATTAATCTGGATTACGTGACCGAGCCCGACCTCAAAAAGGTAACGGACGGCGCGATACGCGGCCTTCTCGAGGCCCTCGACCCCTACAGCACGTACTTCACGCCCGCCGAGTATAAAGCCTACCAGGAGCATCCGGACCCAGGCCCGGCCAGTGTGGGCATTTACCTCTCCAAACGAAGCGGCTACGTCACCGTGGTCTCCGTGCTGCCGGGCAGCCCGGCGGAGAAAGCCGGCATTCGGGCTGGCGACTTGATCGATCGTGTGGAAGCCAGCCCCACCCGTGAACTTTCCGTATTGCAGATTGAGCGCCTGTTGGCCGGTGCACCCGACACCGCGGTCAAGATTTATGTGGTACGGGAAGCTCGGGGCGAGCCGGAGCCTATTTCCTTGACGCGCACCCTGCCGAATTATCCGCCCGTGGTGGCCAAGCTCTTGGAGGACGGCGACGGCTATCTGCGCGTTTCCACTTTTGACAAAGGCAAAGCCAGGCAGATTGCGGCGAAGATCAAAGAACTCCAGTCGAATGGCGCGCATAAAGTCATTCTGGACCTGAGAAACTGCGCCGGCGGCGACGTGCAAGAAGCCATAGATACGGCCAGTCTTTTCCTCGGCAAAGGCCTGATCACCTATCTCTCCGGCCAGCGCTATCCCCGGCAGGATATTACTGCCCATCCCACGGACGGCGTGTTTGATCTCCCCTTGGCGGTGCTGATCAACCAATCCACCGCCGGGCCCGCGGAGCTTGTCGCTTCCGCCGTTTTGGGCAACAAGCGCGGCGAAGTGGTCGGCGTGCGCAGCTTTGGCGTGGGAGTCTTTCAGAAATTGATTCCGGTGGGCGACGGCTCAGCGCTCTTGCTGTCGGTGGCGAAGTATTACGGACCGGATGGGAAATCGATCAACGACAACGGCGTCACGCCCAGTGTTGTCCAGACCGCGGAGGTCGCCATGCCTGAAGCCGAAGGGGAAGAGGATCTGCAGAACCCCGAACGCTTCGGCGGGAAAGACGACTTGCAGCTTCGCAAGGCGATCGAAATCCTGACGCATCCCTCGGCGCCTGCTAAGGCTGCTGATCTCGATCATTGTGAGGGCGGCCCCTGTGGTAGCCAGATAGGCGTAAGGACGGCTCTTGCGGCCGCCTGATAGTTGTAGGGGCGGCCCTAGTAGCCGCCCTGAAGCAACCAAAAGGGTTGCAACCACGATCTTCATTTAGCCTCTTCCCTTGAATCTCGTTCCTCACAGCAGACAAGCATCAAAAGTGAAGCTTGCCCCCCTTCTACTCTTCGCGGTCTGTGCCCTGAGCTGTAAGCGCCAACCAAAACCTGTCTCCTCCTTCGGGCGCGAAGCGGACCATCAGCAACTGACGCTGAAACTCGAGCGCTCCATCGAAACTGCCGGACGATCTCAAGTCTGGATCAGGCCATACATGGGTCGTTTTGCCGTAAGGCCTACGCCGCCTCCTGAGGCGCGAGCCGGGTCCGAGGTCTATTCCGCGGTGGTGGGAGCTCTCGAGCGTCAGGCTCGGGAAGACCACCTGGATGTCTCCGTCGATGAAACCAGGAGTAGGAAAGGATTGCGGGTCGCTGATATCCGTCTATCACACAATCGGAAGCCGGTCGCTCGTTGGACGATTCGTGAGGTCCCGCGCCTTCTTCACGCCGCCATTATTATTGACGACCTCGGGGCCAATCTCGAGAAGCCGCACCAATTGCTGGCCTTGCCGTATGCCCTCACCTTCTCGATCCTCCCTCATCTTAGCGCCTCCGCAGAAACCGCCCGGGAGGCCCGGCACGCCGGGCGAGAAGTGATGCTTCACCTGCCGATGGAGCCGATCCCGAGTCCTCACGCCCCGCCCGGGCCGGCAGATATCCGCGTGGGGATGAACCGCCTCGAGATCGAACATGTCATCGATTCGGACCTGGCTTCCGTCCCTCAGGCGGCCGGCGTCAACAACCATATGGGTTCGCGCGCCACCGCCGATCCCCGCTTGATGGCAGCAGTGATGAGGTCGCTCGCCGGGCGACACCTCTTTTTCATCGATAGCCGGACGACCGCCTCGAGCGTCGCATTCGACGCCGCCCGCCGGCAAGGCCTTCCGGCCTTTTATCGTTCCGTTTTCTTGGACGATACCCAGAGTGTGCCCTACACGATCGGCCAACTCCGCGAGTTCCGGCGCGTCCTGGAGGAACAGGGAGCGGCGCTGGCCATCGGTCACCCCTACCCGACCACCCTCGCCGCGCTCGCTAAGTTTTTGCCGGCACTGATCCGCGACGATGTGGAATTGGAGCCCGCCTCCCAACTCCTCCAGGTTCCCGAAGTCGCCCACTTGAAGCCGCCCCCGCGCCGCTGAGCCTTACCTTGCATAGGTCAGCAAGCACCGCAGTTCCACTGCCCGCACGCCTTCGCCCGGATGGCGCAGACACCTGGGTGGGGTTGGTGTCTGCGACGTCCCGAAGGGACACGTTAGGATCGCCCGCGCAACCTCCGCCGTGGATGTGGTTGTCCCTTCGGGACATCGCAGACCCCACAAAACGGGGTCTGCGCCAGCCTCGAACCCGTGGTAAAGTTCTACGCTGGACAATTCGTGGAATAAGCACTTGATGACATCTCATTCGCGCCAGATCGTTGATTTCGCAAGGCAGGGCAGTCGGTCCCCAGTCGAGTTTGGCGGGAGGCGGTATTTCCTCGGCGCGGCGCTCGTCGCTCTCTGGATAATAGCGTCCGTCGGTCTTCTGTGCGCGCAGTCTGACGCCACAGGGGCGCTAGGCGGGACCATCACCAGCGCGAACCAACCCGTGCCGGGCGCAACCGTAGTGCTCACGAACAACGCGACCAATCAGACTTTCACCATGATCTCGGGAGAGAATGGCAGCTATCGCTTCTCATTGCTTGTCCCCGGGACGTACCGTGTGAGCTTTTCTGCGCCCGGATTCAAGACCTCGCTGGTCTCCTCCATGACCGTGAGCGTTTCGGAAGCTCCCACGCTGGACGCGAGCCTGGAAGCCGGGGACTCACACGAGAGGGTCGAGTGCAACTGCCGCCTTAGCTTGTCGGCCTCCTCGACAGGCACTCTGGTGGATCACAAGACGATCACCGGCGTGCCGCTGACGACGCGCAACTTTGCGCAGGTTCTCTCGATGTCTTCAGGCACCGTCGCGGACGTGAACAATGCCGGAACGCTGGGCAGAGGAACCGGGACGGTCAACGTGAACGGAAGCACCACAGCGGGCAGTTACGCCATCGAGGGCGCTTCCCCTCCCAGCACTGTCCCCAATCCCGACACCATCGCCGAGTTCAAGATCCAGACCTCGCAGTACGACGCCGGCTATGGCGCCATGGTGCCCAGCACCAACGTGATGACGCGGGGCGGCGAGAGGCAGTATCACGGCACTGCCTGGGAATTCGTGCGCAACGACATTTTCAATTCCAATTCCTTCTTTCGCAATGCCACCGGACAGCCCAAACCGGATCTGAAACAGCACCAGTTCGGACTTTCGCTGGGCGGCCCGGTGCTCCGGGACAAGTGGTTCTTTTTCGGCTCCTACCAGGGAACGCGGCAAGTGAACGGGCTCGACCCAACCTCCGTGGCCACGGTCATCCTTCCTCCTCTGACCAGCGACCGGTCGGCTTCGACCCTGGCGGCGGAGTTCTGCCCCGCAAATCATCTGCTGACCAGCGGCCCGGATACGGGCCAACCGGACCCGAACTATCTGACCTTTGCGGGCGGGAAGCAATTGGACTGCGCGAACCGGAATACCGCCACCACCGCTCCCATCAATCCGGTGGCGCTGCGCATTCTGCAAACCACGCTGCCCGACGGCTCATTCCTGTTGCCTGTACCGCAGACGATCCTCCCGTCCGGCAGCAATGCGGGCATGGGTTTCTCGTCCTTCAGCTTCCCGTCTTATTACAACGAGGATCACCTCGTCGCCAACAGCGACCTTCTCGCCTCATCCGTCAACACCCTGTCATGGCGCGGCTTTTTTTCACGAATTCACCAGCGCCGGTCTCTGGGAGCGCCGGGCGGGGCAACCGTCACCCCGGTGATTCCCGGCTCCGGCTCTCCCCAAGCACTCCATGCTGAGGACGCGGCGCTTTCCGTGAAGCTGACCTCGGTTCTGACGCCCAAGGTAGCCAATGAAGCGCGGTTTGCTTACACGCGCACCCTTCAGACAGCCCGCGGCGTCGGCACTCCCGATGCGGATTCATTCGGCATGACCCCCGTGGATCCGTTTTTCCCTTTTCCCCCGGAAGTCACCATGCTGGGCCCCATGGGAACCTTCCGCTTTTTCGGCAATGGCGCGAACGATTTCTCGATGCTCACGAACACGCTCGCCTGGACAGACAATCTCTCCCTGGTGCACGGAAGGCACAATGCGCGGGTGGGCGGAGTTTTCCTTTTGCAACACAACGACCGGCTGGACACCGGCGCCGCGCGCGGCAAGATCACCTTCGAAACGTTTGAGGACTTGCTGGTGGGCCTGAGCGCCACGGACAATCAAAGCCCGGGCGGCCGCAGCAACATCGAAACCGTAAGAGCCAACGAAGGAGTGGGACCGAATGGCGAGGTGCAGTACCAATACCGGCACTATTACGGGGCGGGGTTCGCGCAGGACGATTTCAGGGTGACGCCGCACCTCGCTCTCAATGCCGGCCTGCGCTGGGAGTATGTGGGACCCGCGTCCGACAAGGCAGGCGAGATCGGCAACGTGTGGCCGTCTTTCTTGAAGGAAGCGCCGATTCCGCCGCTCGCGGGAACTCTGGCCGGCGACGTGGTGGCGGCCAATTACCATCCCGCCCTGATCAATCCTTACACGGGCGAGCCGTTTGGGCCGCCGCCCACCGGCGTGTGGACGAACGCCACTCGCAGTTTCTATCAGAACAGCACTCCGCTTGGGAAGTTCGCCCCCCGCTTGGGTTTTGCGTGGCAGCCGTTCGGAGCAGCCGGGCGTGCCGCGGTGCGCGGCGGTTACGGCTGGTTTTACCAGGCGCCGCCGTACGGCGGCAACGCCGGAAACGCGCCCCTCTTCACCGCGGCGCCGTTTGCGCAGGGATTCACCAATACCGACGCCGCCAACGGCCAGTCGGACCTCCAGAAGCCGTTTCCGACCACGACCCTCGGCTTTGTTCCCCGCACTCCATCTTCCCAGCTTTCTGACCGGATCGCCGGCCCGGAATACAAAATTCCGCGGCTCCAGCAATGGAACCTGAGCATCCAGACCCGGCTGGCCAGAGCTTTCACTTTTGACGTTGGCTACGTGGGATCGTACGGGGACGATCTGCTGATCGGCGTGGGCCTCAACCAGCCCTCTCTCGCCAGTCCCGCAAACCCGATCAACTGCGGCTATACCGGCGCGCCCACCGGCTGCATTACAACCAATACCGCCGTCAACGCCGGGCAGCGCGTTCCGTACCTGGGCGAGACCCCCTCCGCATTGACGGACAGCGAGTTTGCCGGCGAGTCCTGGTATCACGGCCTCCAGGCGACTCTCCGCAGGCAGATTTCTCACGGCCTGACCTTTCAATCCGCCTACACCTTGTCGAAGGCCATGAACGACACTGCCATCTATAACGACCTGAATTATCTCACCAGGAACTGGGCGCGCTCCACCTTCGACCGCACCGAGCGGAGCGTAACCAACTTTGATTACCAGTTTCCCCATCCGGTCCACCACGGCGGTGCGGCGGCAAAACTGTTGAGCGGGTGGTTCACAACCGGAATTGTCATTCTGCAAAGCGGATTGCCGCTGACCCTGACCGATCCGAACGGAGGCACGGTTTACGGTGAAGCTTCTCCCTCGACCGTCACGCTCTGTCCGGGTCGAACGCTCGCCTCCGTGGCCACGGCCGGCAGCCTGGAATCGAGGCTGGGCAACTGGATCAATACGCCGGCATTGTGTTCTGCTCCCGCCATCGGCTCCGATGGTGCAACCGGGTACGGCAACACAGGGCAGAGCTTCCTCGACGGTCCGCCGCAGATTAATACCGACTTTTCGCTGGGAAAGACGACCGTGGTGGGTGGCCTGCGGGAAGACGCCGAACTCGCCTTCCGCATTGAATTCTACAACTCCCTCAACCATCCCCAGTTCAGCAACCCGGGCACGACGCTGGGCACGGCAAACTTCGGGGTGATCACTCAAACCTCGGTGGCTCCACGCCTCATCCAATTCGCCTTGAAGTACCTCTTCTGACGGTGACGGAGCAGACAGCGGTTGCTGTGGTGGTTCTACTTGCGGCGGCCGAAACCCTCCTCGAGCGCGATGCGGACGAGTTGGCTGCGGGTCCGCACACCGGTTTTGTGAAACAGTTGTTGCAACGCCGCCTTCACCGAACTTTCCGAGATGTCGAGACGCGCACCGATTTCCTTATTGCTGAAACCCTCGAACACGCCCTGCAGCACTTGATTCTCCCTTTCCGTGAAGGGGCGTCTTGAGTCCGGCGCTTCCTGGCTTTTGGCCGCTTCGACCAATGCCCGCACCGAGGTCTGATCCAGCCACGTGTCGCCTGCCATCACTTTGCGGATGGCCTGGGCGAGCGAGACCGGCGAGCTATGCTTCGTGAATATCCCGCCTACCCCCAACCTTACTGCCTCGACCGACTGGGCGTCGCTCATTCCGGCTGTGACAATGAGGAAACGCCCCTCGAAGCCCATCTCCCGGGCGCGCGCCATAAACTGCAAGCCATTTTCTTTGCCGAGGTCGTAGTCCAGCAACACCAGATCAATCGGTTTCTGCCGCAGGATATCGATGGCTTTGTCGACCGTCGCGCAGTGCCCGGTCATTTCCAGATCAGGCTCGCTGTCCACCAACCGGCTCAGGCCTTCACGGAACAGAGCGTGGTCATCCAGTAAGAGGATTCGGATCTTATCCATGGGTCTTTGACCCTCCCTCCTCGCAACCTTGCGCCACACAAGGCACCAGGTCCAAAGCGAAACAACACCCGGGAGATCCCGGCTCGTAACGGAGGTCACCCTGAAATGTCCTGACCAGAGCCCGAGAGAGATACAGGCCCAGCCCTGCGGCTTCCGCGCCTTCCTGAAAGGGCTGAAATAGACGTTCGGGATTGGATATGCCGCCACCGGTATCCCGGACCCGCACCACCACGCCTTCGCCTTCCACACAGGCGCTGACTCTGAACTCTTTTACGTCTCCGTCTTCCATGGCTCGTAAACTGTTCTTGGTGAGGTTCAACAGAGCCTGCAGGAGATTGTGGCGGTCAGCCCACACCCGGGGCAAGCCTTCGGGCACATGCCAGCGAACCAGCACGCCGGCTTCTTGCAGGGACGGCAAGGTTACAATGCGCAATTCATCGAGAACCTCGCCCAGGTCAACACTCGCCGGCTCCTCGGTTCCAGCGCTCTGTCGCAACTCGAAGGCGGCGATCCTTCCCAAACCTTCTACCAAGTCCCTCAGCGCGCGGAAGTCCTCACTCTGCGCCAACTCGGGCCGGCGCGAGAGATTTTCGCAGACCACCGCGATCGCACCGCACACGTTACGGATCTCATGCGACACCCCTCCTACGGCCAGGCGGGAAGCCACCATCAAATACTGCAGGCTGGACTCCTCTTTGTCGCGAAGATCCTCGGAGCTATCCACCAGCATGGCCGCCAACCTTGCTCCGGCGCTCGTCTTGTAGGTGGAAAACCAAACGTCCGCGAGGAACACCTCCCCATCACGACGCCGGCCACTGCACTGCAGGGCCGTACGAAAGGCGGGCGCCGCCTCTTCGGCCGGAGGCACTCGGGCCAAGGGTGGAACAAAGTCCTTGATGGATTCACCCGGCAAGGTCTCAGGCTCGAAGCCCAGCAGGCGGTGCGCGGCTTGATTGGCCATCACAATCTTGCCCCCCGAGTCCAACGTCAGTATCGCTGCCGGGCTGCTCTCGATGAGGGCCTGCAACTGTTGCTCAGCGTCGCGCCGCAACAGAGCCTCTTGCTCAACTTCTCGGACGTGCTGCGCCGTGAGTCGCCGGTTCTTGGCGGATTCATGAGCGAAGAGCGCGGTGCCAAAGTAAGCAGCGAACATGAAGATGTCGCGGGGAACCCCTGCTGCGGGATCCCACGTATACCAGAAGGGAGCAAAGCGCTCGGCCAGAAACGTACACAATCCTCCCAGCAATACGAGTTGCCAGCGAGGCAGGCAACTTCCCACAATCAACATGGGGAAAAGATAAAGAAAGCCAAAAGAGACGTTCAGTTCGACCTGCCAATCGATCAGGGCCACGACTAAGATCATGAACCCTGCAACCAGAAGCAGCTTGGTGCGGCTTAGCTTTAGGAATGATGAAAGCATATCGCTCTCGCCTGCCTGCAATGTTGGCATCGGAATATCAAGCCACGGATGCAATTTTACCAAATCGCCCCGCGTTGTCTGAAAAGTTGGCGGGAAGATAGGGTCGAGCTGGCTGAAAGATAGGCAATCATACCCGCAAGATAACTGGAGGATAGTGCGGCAGACGGACTATTGTGATCTTGAGCGCACACGGCCGGCAATCAGCGCAGTGATTTCTTAGTTCTTCCGCGGTCGCTCCGCGGCGCTGGCCGCTCGCACTTCGTTGGAGGAAGACCATGGAAGTTCGCATTCACATCGGCAAGAGACTCGCCCTGATGTTCGCGGCGGCCGTGGTGCTGGCCGCCGTAATGGTCATCGTGGAATCCGGCCGCACTCGTGGTCAGGCGACCAATGCTACCCCGCCTGAGAACTCGGCCGCCAAATCCAGCAAGGCCCAGCCCGCTGCGACCTTGGATCTGACGCCCACTCAATTGAACTCCATCAAGGTCGAGCCGGTAAGCAGCTACCTGTTTCCGGTGGAGAAGGAGGCAGTGGGCAATATTGATTATGACGAGGACCTGTCCGTGCAAGTTTTCCCTGCTTACCAGGGAACTATCATCGCGACCTTGGTGCAGCTTGGCGCCCAGGTTCGTATCGACGAGCCCCTCTACACCATTAAGAGCCCCGACCTGATTCAGGCAGAGTCAACATTGATCGGAGCGGCCGCGACTTTTGAGTTGACCAACAGGGAACTGGCGCGTGTTCGTGGATTGGCGGGGATTGCAGAGCGGGAAAGGGAACAAGCGATCTCCGACCAACAAACCGCGGAGGGTGCGCTGAAAGCCGCGCGCGACGCCGTACGAGTCTTCGGCAAAACGGATGCGGAGATCGATCAAATGATTGCCTCGCGCCGGATCGATCCCGCTCTGGTGGTACGCAGTCCCATTCCCGGCAAAATCACCTCCAAGAATGCGCAGCCGGGGTGGTTGGTGCAGCCGGGTAACCTGCCGGCGCCCTATGCGGTGTCTGACGTCGCGATCAAATGGATGCTGGCGGACGTCATTGAGAGCGAAATCCCGCTTTTTCATTTGGGCCAGCCGGTCCAGGTTCGCGTGACCTCGTATGCTAACCGCATATTCTTGGGGCGGGTTTCGAAGATCTACGAGACGGTTGATCCGAATACGCATCGGGTAACAATCCGTTCCGAAATCGCGGACCCCGGCAATGAACTGCACCCCGGAATGCTCGCTAACTTCGTCATTCGCGTTCACGACCCGGTGGAAGCCACTGCCCTACCGGCCAATGGCGTGGTCCGCGAATCCGACGGCACGATGACGGCTTGGGTGACGGCCGATCGCCGTCATTTTGTGCAAAGAGTCATAAAAACAGGCCTGCGAAAAGACGGGCAGGTCCAAATTCTCGAGGGCTTGCGGCGTGGAGAATTGGCGGTAACCGACGGCGCCGTATTTCTGAGTAACCTGCTGGAGGCGCCGCCCAGCGACTAAGACTAGTTCTCAGTTTTCAGTGCCCGGCCGGAACAGACCACCAACGCCGAACTAACACGAATCGAGAAACAAAGGACTGAGGTCTGAAAACTGAAGACTGAAGACTGAAAACTGAGAACTGAAAACTACGATGTTCAAATCTCTCCTCGCCTTTTGCCTGAGCCGCCGCCCGATTGTGGTGCTGGGTCTGGTGTTGTTTACCGGCGCCGGGTTTATTGCGTTTAAGATGCTCAACATCGAGGCCTATCCAAATCCCACGCCGGTGATCCTCGAGATCACCGCGCAGGCGCCGGGCCTCTCGGCCGAGGAGATGGAGCGTTACTACACGCTCCCCATGGAGATTGGACTCTACACTACGCCCGGCATTGATGTCATCCGCTCGACTTCGTTCTATGGATTGTCCTTTGTGCGGGTCAGCTTCAAATATGGCGTGGACTACAATTTCGCCTATGCCCAGGCATCGGTGGCGATGCAACAGAACGTCACCCTGCCCGGCGGCCTGGTGCCTACCATCCAAGCGAACAGCTCGACGGGGGAAATCTATCGCTATCAAGTCCTCGGCCCCCCCCATTTTGGGATCACCAATCTGCGTACGGTGCAGGATTGGATTGTGGCGCGGCGCCTGTTGACCATTCCCGGCATCGCCGCCGTCAACAGTTGGGGCGGCCCCACCAAGGAGTTCCAAGTCGAGGCGGACCCCCACAAGCTCGAAGCGTACAGCGTCACCGTCCCTCAAGTCCTGACAGCGCTGGGTAACTCCAACCTCAACGTGGGCGGACGCGAAATCCGCGTTGGCCAGCAGTCCATCAATATCCGCGGCGTCGGCCTCATTGACGATGGTGGCAGCGATGATTTGCGGCAAGGTTACAAGGTTGACGACATCGAAAATGTGGTTCTCTCTCAGGCCAACGGTGTCCCGGTGCTGATCCGCGATGTCGCCAAGGTTTCCGTTGGCTACCGGCCCAGGCTCGGCATTCTGGGGAAGGACGAGCAAGACGATGTGGTTGGGGCGATCGTGGTGATGAGGCGAACGGAAACGACCTCCGACATGCTCCCCAAGGTCAAAGCGGCCATTGAAAAGATAAATCGCGACGGGAGTCTGCCGCCGGGAGTCAAGGTGGTTCCTTATTATGACCGCTCCGCCTTGATCGCCCTCACCACTCACACGGTTCTGCACAACCTGATTTTCGGTTGCTTGCTGGTCTTCTTGATCCAATGGATTTTCCTCGGCAATCTCCGCAGCGCCACCATCGTGGGATTGAACATCCCGTTCGCCCTGTTTTTCGCCACCATTCTCCTGGTGCTGCAGCACGAAAGCGCCAACCTGCTGTCCGTTGGCGCGGTGGACTTCGGCATCATTGTGGATTCAGCCGTGATCCTGGTCGAGAATATCTTCAAGAATTTCCAGCGCGATCCGGAGGAAAGACGGAGCCTGCTCGAGCGCCTCGCCAAGGGTTCTTGGGGGCCCGATCCGACCAGAGCCTCAGAGCCTACGACCGCGGTACACGGATGGACGGATCGCTTGCGGCTGATTCTGATCAGCGCCATGCAGGTTGACAAGGCGGTCTTATTCTCGGCGCTGATCACCGTGGCCGGTTTCGTGCCCTTGTTCACCATGCAAGGCGTCGAGGGCCAGATCTTCGGCCCCATGGCGCGCACCTACGGCTACGCTCTGGCGGGCGCCCTCATCGCCACGTTTACGGTCACGCCCGTGATTGCTTCCTTGCTGCTCCCCAAGAACGTGAAGGAAGCCGAAACCGTCGTCGTCCGCCTGTTGCACCGCATCTACAATCCTGCGCTGCGCTTTTCCCTGAACCACCGTGCACTCGTGGTTGGATTGGAATTGACCTTATCTCTGGGAACCTTCTTCCTGATCGCACCGAAGCTCGGCAGCGAGTTTCTTCCGCACTTGGAAGAAGGCAACTTTTGGATTCGGGCATCCATGCCGATCACGCTTTCGCTCGAGGACGGCGAAGCGGCCACCCGAAAAATGCGCGAGATTCTCCGGCGACACCCCGAAGTTCTTACCGTGGTTTCCCAACATGGCCGGCCGGACGACGGCAGCGACGCAGCGCCATTTTCCAATGTCGAACTCTTTGCACCCCTCAAGCCTTTTGATGAGTGGCCAAAGGGTTTAACCAAAGACAAACTAACCAACCAGATTCAGGAGGAGTTTAATAACGAGCTTCCGGGGGTCGTCTTCAATTTCTCCCAGTACATCGAGGACAACATCGAGGAAGGAATATCGGGCGTCAAAGGTGTGAATTCGGTCAAGATCGTCGGTCCCAATCTCCAAACCATCACCAATCTTGCCGACCAGGTCCGGGACCAGATGAGCCAAGTGCGGGGCATCACCGACCTCGGCATCTTCCCCGTCCTGGGACAACCCAATTTAAACATCAAAGTGGATCGCGCCAAGGCCGCCCGCTATGGCCTCAATTCCGGCGACGTGAACGCGGTCGTGCAGGCGTCCATGGGTGGCGCCATAGCGACTTCGGTCCTGGAGGGCGACCGGCAGTTCGATCTGGTCGTCCGTTATACGCCCGAATACCGCGACAGCATTGAAAAAATTCGCAATATCAAAGTGGGCTATCAAACCCCCAGCGGCGCCAATGCGTACATACCCCTGAGCGAATTGGCGAACATCACCCTGGATACGGGCGCCGCCTGGGTTTATCACGAGAGCGTGCAACGCTTCATCCCGGTCAAGTTCAGCGTGCGGGGCCGCGACCTGGGCGGCACGGTCGAGGAGGCTCAGACGCGCATCGCGGACAAGGTGAAACTTCCCCCGGGATACCGGCTGATCTGGGCGGGCGAGTTCGGAGACCTCCAGGAAGCCAAGAAGCGTCTGGAGATCATTGTGCCCATCAGCTTCATTCTGATTGCCGGAGCGCTCTACAGCCTGTTCAATAACTTTCGCGACAGCCTGCTAGCGCTCGCCGGCATTCCCGACGCGGTGGTGGGCGGCATCCTGGCGCTCTATATCTCCGGTCTCCACTTCAGCATCTCCGCCGCCATCGGCTTCGTTTCGCTCTTCGGCGTGTCCGTCATGGACGGCATCCTGATGATTACTTTTTATGAACACGAACGGGCCAAGGGCTTAGTGCCCGTGGAGGCGATGTACCGCGCCGCCAGCACGCGCATGCGTCCGCTGCTGATGACGGCGCTTTCGGCTTGCATCGGCCTCTTTCCCGCGGCCATTTCCACGGGCATCGGAAGCCAGGTCCAGCGTCCGCTGGCTACCGTCATCGTGGGCGGCATGCTGGTCGGGCCCGTCATGCTTCTTCTGGCAGTGCCGGCTTTGCGGATGATCTTTCTTGGCCAGGACACTCACCCCCCATCGGAGGTTCGCCTGTGACGAAGGCCGCGTATCTCCTTCTCCTGGTTCTTTGCCCTCTCCTTGCTGAATCTGCAAGCCCTCTCCCTTGGGGAGAGGGTGTCCCGCGGTCGGCGTCTTCATCAGCCGGCGCGGGACGGGTGAGGGGTATCTCCGGCCCGAGATCCCGAAGCGTCAACCGTTCTACGCAGCCTCCGACGATTCGCGCGCATCCGATACGGGCCAACACTCCGAATGTTCATCAACTGGGAAAAAACAAGGCGGGTGGCGCTGCAAAAAGCGTTACCCGGATCGTCGCGCCAGCAGTCAACAATGTGCGCCACCACAGCCCAAACCCGGCGGTGGTAGGCGGACCGGCGGCCGATAGGGCGAATGGAACCGCCTCGCTCAGCGGAACTCGCATGAACCGGAGGCACTAGCCGGGTACAACACCCGCCGTGGTCCGCATCGCGATGAGAAATCCGGATTGAACCTATGTTTCGCATCTCCAAATCACTCTCTGCGCTTTTCCTGGCGGCCTTACTCCTCGCCCCAGCCTGCGTGGTGGGCCCGAATTTTAAGAAGCCCGCTCCGCCTGACGTGGGCGGCTACACTCCCACTCCGATTTCAACCACCAGCAGCACAGCCAATGTCGCCGGAGGAGAAGCGCAGCGCCTGGTCGAGGGCAAGGACATTCCGGGGGAGTGGTGGCAGGTGTTTCACTCGCAGGCGCTCGACGATTTAATCGCTCGGTCGCTCAGAGCAAATCCCGATCTGAAGTCGGCGCAAGCGGCGTTGACGGTGGCGAGAGAGAATTTGCTCGCCCAGCGCGGTTTTTACTATCCCAGTGTCACCGGCAGTTTTACGGCGACCCGGGCGAGGTCGGCGGCCGACCTTTCGCCTGTCCCCAGCGCCAATGTCCAGAATTACAGCCTCTACACGCCGCAGGTGAGCGTTTCGTTCGTACCGGACGTTTTCGGGCTGAATCGCAGAACCGTGGAATCGCTCGCCGCGCAAGCGCAGCAAGCGCGCTTCGCGCTGGCCGCCACGCACATCACCTTAAGCTCCAACGTCGCCGCGGGAGCGATCCAGGAGGCATCTCTGCGGGGGCAGATTGCCGCGACGGAGGAGCTCATCAAAGTCAACACGGACATGCTGAAGATCCTGAAGGAGCAGTATACGAGTGGCTATGCGGGCCAACTCGACGTGGCGGCGCAGGAATCGCAGCTTGCGCAAGTCGCCGCCACCTTACCGCCGCTGCTCAAACAACTGGCGCAACAGCGCGACGCGCTCGCGGCGCTGGCGGGCGGTTTCCCCAACCAGGATCTGGCTGAGAAGTTTGAGCTCTCCAGCCTGCAACTACCGCAAGAATTGCCGCTGAGCCTCCCCTCCCAACTCGTCGAGCAGCGTCCGGATGTTCGCCAAGCCGAGGAAAACCTGCATGCAGCCAGCGCCCAGATTGGCATTGCCATTGCTAATCGCCTTCCGAGTATTGACCTGACCGCCGATGCAGGAAGTTCGCCGACCGCTTTCAGCAATATGTTCTCGGGCGGCAATGGCTTTTGGGATTTGACCGCGGGAATCACCCAGCCCATCTTCGACGCCGGCACCCTCAAGCACCGCGAGCGCGCCGCCAAAGCCGCCTTTACCCAAGCCGCCGAACAATACCGCAGTACCGTTATCGCCGCATTTCAGAATGTTGCCGACACGCTCCACGCGCTCCAGCAGGACGCCGATGCCCTGAAAGCTGCGAGTGCCGCCACGGACGCCGCCAAGCTGACCCTCGATCTCACTTCGTCGCAAGTGAGGGCGGGCTATGCAGGCTATCTTGCGCTGTTGAGCGCCGAGCAGGCCTACCAACAAGCCTTGATTAATCTCGTGCAGGCGCGAGCGAATCGCTACGCCGATACTGCGGCGCTGTTTCACGCCTTGGGAGGCGGCTGGTGGAACCGTCCTGACATCCCCAAGAGTTGACCTGCAGCCTAAATCTGACTACTGGCGAACTAGTAACCGCAGTTTACTCCGTCTGGTATTGACAACGGTCGTGGAGTACTGTAGCTTTAATCGGTCGAAGGGCAAACAGCAAATTTGAAAACGCAAATTTGAAAACTGGATCACCGCGGCCGCTCAAACCGGCATGCTGGAAAGTGCGGAGGGAGTGCAATGGCTGATCGCAAAAGCGAGTCGGGTCAGACTATGGTGTTGGTGGCCCTCGCGCTGCCCGTTCTCCTGGGCTTCCTGGGGCTTGGCATTGACATGGGGTACATGCGCTACGTGAAGCGGCGTGTCCAGATGGCGGCGGACGCTGCGGCCATCGCCGGCGCTAACGAGATCACTAGCTGCACGAAGGTGACCGGTTCCGATTGCCCCGCGCTTACGACTGCGGCGAAAACCGCTGTGTCGGCGGACAATTCCTTCCCGAGTGTCACCCAATCCACTGGCTGTTCTCCGGCTCCGGCCGCAGGGGCGACAGTTGTCCTCGTCAATAACCCGCCGACCTGCCTTGCCAGCGACCCGCACAATGGCAACGACGGCTATGTGGAGACGATCGTCGCGGAGAACGTGCCCACCTTATTCAGCACAATATTTGGAATAAATTCGGCCACGATCACCGCCAGGGCGGAGGGCGGCCTCGGCGGCGGGGGCAACTGCATATACGCACTGGATCAATCAGGCTCCGGCGCGATAACGTTGGCGGTGGGGATCTATTTCAGTAACTGCGGAGTGGTGGACGAGTCGAACAGCGGGAGTGCCTTCACCTGCTTTTTGAACATCTTTTCGGCTCCCTATATAGGCGTCGTAGGTGGCGACGGTTTTCCGCTTTGTCTTTTCCCTCAGGCAGGGCCCACCACGGGAATTAAAGACCCGACCCCGACTGATCCTCTGGCGTACCGGCAGGCATCGTTGATAGCCGCAGCGCCATCCGCTACGTCTTGCAGCGGCAGTACTGGCCCGCTTGTCATCACCTCAACACGTACCCTGAGTCCCGGCACCTATTGCGGCGGCATTGACATACTCTTTGGCGCCAATGTGACCTTCAGCCCGGGCATTTATACGCTGACCTCGACGAGTGCCTCCAATGGTGGACTCACGATTGGGGCGGACACCACCGTGACTGGGGACGGGGTCGCCTTCTACAACAGTGATGTCCGAGGTGGCGTGGTCACGCCCGGTAACAATGGAGGAATCACCCTTGCCTGTAGCTCCTGTACGCCCGGCAATGTGACGCTGACGGCGCCCACCAGTGGACCTTACGAGGGCATCCTGTTCTTTCAAGATCCAGGGAACACTTCCCCCTCGGTAGTCGTTGGGAGTGCCTTCTTCAATACCCACCTTACAGGCACTACGTACATGCCGAGCGCGAAAGTTACATACGCTTTTGACCTTCAAGTAGATTACAACGACCTCGTAGCGAAGGATGTAGTCCTAGGATTTGACCTTGGCGGACAAGATGTCGGCAGCACCACATATAACAATTACACCTCCCTGGCCAATGGCTCTCCGCTTAAAGGAAGCGATGCTGTGCTCGCTGAATAGACATGAAAAACAAACCACAACGTGAAAGACACTTCTCGGGCCTGCGGAACTTGCCCGCAGTGCGGTGGCTGTTTAGAGCCGAATCGGACCGCGGGGCCAGCTTGGTGGAACTGGCCGTGGTGCTTCCGGTTCTGGGGCTTCTCCTGCTTGGCGTGATCGACTTTGGCCAAGCGTATTACCTCGGCGTTGAGGTTCAGAATGCCGCCGAAGCCGGAGCCCTGTACGGAACTCAGAACATGACTGACATTACGGGCATGCAGAGTGCGGCCACAACCGATGCGCCGAACGTGCCCGGGATCAGTGCGACGGCGACCAACGGGTGCGAATGCTCTGACGGCAGTGCCTCCACGCAGTCGACATCGCCAACCACCAACGCCTGTCCTACTCCTCCTACTACTTGCACGGGGACGCTCAGCGTGGTCAACTATGTGCAGGTGAAAACCACGGCCACTTACACCCCTATGCTCCACTCCTGGATCATCCCGGGGATTCCAGCCTCGATTGCCCTGAAAGGGAGTGCGAAGCTGCGGCAGTAGGGATTGCCGGCGGGCGCCGGTGAAGAGAGGCAGCCTGGAATTAAGGTTATACGGAGAGACGAACTCATGCGACGAAGACTGGCGACTGCTTGGCACATGATGATGGGAAACTCCCGAGAAGCCTCAAGCGAACGCGGCAGCGCCATGTACGAGCTTGCGTTCGTGGGGATAATCACGTTCACGCTGATCTTCGCGATCATGGATTTCAGCCACGCCATGTACGCCTATCACTTCGTCTCGAACGCGGCCCGCGAAGCAACCCGCTATGCCAGCGTTCGCGGCTCGACCTTTTCTTCGACGCCCTGCGCGTTCCCATCCGTTGTCTACGCCTGCGAGACAAACTTGGCGGACATTGAGGCTTATGTGAAAAGTACCATCCCATCGGGGATTTCTGTCAGCAGTGTCAGCAGCAGCACCACCATCCCTTGCCCCACTTCTTCAACCGTCGGCCAGGTTTACGTGTGCGCCAAATGGGGGGGTGTGCCCACCGGCGCCGCCGGCACCTGCCCGAGCAATCCGGGCGGCGGCGAGAATCCTGGCTGTTTGGTGGAGGTCCAGGTGCAGTATGTGTATGGTTTCACTCTCCCCCTTGTTTCTAAGGATGTTGGCAGCATTTCGATGACGAGTACTTCCGAGATGACCATTGAGCAATGAACCGGGAAAACTGGTGTCAGGGGAGGGACTGCACCCCTGAGTTTAGCCAGTGAAATCAGCGACAGTTTGCCATTCGGGGCTGGCGCAGCCCTGCGGTTTCTGTTCATTCCGGCTCCACGCAACGCCAGGCTTCGCCCTGCGCCTGGACTTTCTACACTTTGCTAGCTTCGTACGCGCGGCTCTGCCGCCCTGCCTTGCGGAAAGGCTTTGCCTTTCCGGGCCTTCCCTACTCAATAGTTGTTTTTTCGGCGAGGCTGCGCCTCGCCGGTTGAGGCGGAGCCTCAACTAAGAACCGGATTCAAGGCCGAAGCCGGAAAGGCAAAGCACGATCAGGGGACGGCAAGCCGTCTCCGTCAGCCGACGGATAGGGCTTGCCCTACCCGGTGTTGCCGACTGTGTAACGTTACTTTGTCAATACTTGACAACAATTGTGTTGTCATGGTAAGCTATTAGGGCTGTGAAAGGCTCTCTCACCTTCGGTGGGGACGGCTCGTCTGCCGCCCCTGCTTCCAATCTTCCAATTCATGGAGTCACTATGTCTCTACTCAAATCTACTTGTCTCACTCCCCAGCGGCTCGACGCCGCTCGGCGCAATTCGCAGCGCTCCACCGGGCCTCGCAGCGAGGCCGGAAAAGAACGCATGAAAATGAACGCCCTCCAGCACGGCTGTGATGCCGCGCCCGAAAACGAAGCCGCCGTCATGCGCGCCTTGGGCGAAGATCCCGAACGGTACGCAGCTTTGCAACGGGAACTCGCCACCGCCTACGGCCCCGGCGACGCCCTCTTGAACCAGCAAGTCGCCGACCTGGGCAAGCTCTACTGGCGGCGCAACCGCATCGAGCGCATGCAGACGGGCCTGATGCGCCGCGCCCTCCAGGCGGTCGAGGAGCGGCAACGCACGCGCCGCGACCAGATCGCTGCCGCCACCTTCGATGCCTCAAGTTCTCTGGTCACCGACCGCAAACTGCCCGAGCCCACCGACCCGTGCGCGCGTCTGCGCCAACTGCTCTCGCGGGTGGAGGGGATCCGCGAGCGGCTCCGGCGGGAACGTGTCACGTCGATGAAACAGTTCGTGATCAGTCAGTATCTGGCGCCAGGCCGCGGCTGGCGGCCGGTGCGGATTGACGAACTGATGGGGATTTTTGTGGAGTGGACCGGCTACACCGTGAAGAAGGACGAGAAAGCGTTGAACGACTTCGTGAACCAAGAGATGGGCGGCGCGGCGAATGTGGACATCCTGTGGCGGGAAATGCTGCGGCTGCTGGAGGAGGAAATCGCGGCGCTGAAGGCGGCGTTCGAGGAGGAGGTCAAGGTGCAGGAGGAAATGGATGAGATCGAGCGGGACGCCTGCCTGGCTCCGGCGGGGGAGACCTGGGAGATGCTACTGCGGCAGGAAGCGGCGCTGGACCGCTCGATTGACCGCAAGGTGAGGATTATTTTGACCATGCGCCAAGAACATGCCCGCCGGGGTGGGGGCGGTTCGCCAACCGCCCCTACGCATGAGCCGGACGACCGCGCGGCCGAGGAGCTGAGCAAGGTTGTAGGGCTGGACGCTCGGTCAGAAAGTCCGGAAGAGGAAAACGCCCCAGAAACACCAAAATCGCCGGAACAAAGCCAGGGAGTCATTGAAAACAAAGGACCGGCCGCCGAGGGGGTCGCTGCATGAGGCGTGGTGCGGGCGTCCCGCCCGCTGTGGCACGGGCATATTGCCCGTGCCGATTCACGGCCTAGATGGCCGTGCCACAACGTGCTGACAGAATGTCCACTCCAGTGCGGGCGAGTCGCCCACGCCACGGCAGGCGCGCACAACACCGCCCCGGCAGCGCCACGCGCGTCTGCATTCAGGGTCTCGGCCTATTTCGACTCAGGGGGTGGCGTAACTGTGTAGGTAACGTCGCGGTCGAGCCGCATGCCGATCAACGAACCCGCCGCCAAGGTGGCTTGTTTGCCATGCGGAAGGAGGATTGCCAGAGTCAGGCCGGCGGCGGCCCCGGCAATGCCCGTCGCGAGCCCGCCGGTTGCGCCCACCGCAGTGGTGGCGGCGATAATGGCCGCCTGCTTCTTGCGGGAGGCTCCGCCGCCCTTCAAATCGCCCTCCGGCCCGACATTGGGATCGCTTCCGCCCTCGCTCGAAAAGACTTCGGTGAGTGAACCGGTGATCGCCAGCCTCTGGCCATTGGGCAGCTCAACGGTGTCAAAAACCAGGGACAAATCGCCGCCTTTTCCACGCCGCCCGGCGGACTTCACCTCGGCAATATGCCCGTCAATCCGCGTGCCTTTGGCCAGAACGTCCTGGTCCTCGACCGCCACGGGATCCAGCAAGGTGGTCAAGATACGATCGCCGGGATGGGAAGTCTTGGAGCTAACTGAGGAGTGGAGCTGGAGCTTGAATTCCGTACCTTCAGGAATCGTTATCTCGTTCTCGTTCGGGACAGGGTTGTCGGAAGCGTTATCCGTCGCATTCTCGGCGGGTTGTTGAGCCTCTGGCTGCGGCTGTTGTTGCTGCTGCGGTTGCTGCTGTTGCTCTTGTTGAGCCCAAGCCGGCAGCGCGAATAGCAGTAAGCCCAACCCCGCTGCCAACATCCAGAGAAACTTTCGCTCCATTACTTGACTCCCGGCCCTAGCGCTCTAAGTCGTCCTCAGACGTCCTGATCCCAACTCACCTTTTACCATTATACGTCGAAATGAGTCAAAGAGAAAATGGGCGCAAAAGTCCCCTACTCATCTCGCTCTGAGTATTGGATGCATTGGGCTGCTGCGGGTTGGATGCTCGCCGGGGCGCCCCTCGTGGGCGCCCTCTGAGGGGGGCAGGCACAAAGCCTGCCCCTACGCCCTGTTATTCGCGCACCTCCGCGTGGTGCCGAACCTCGACTCCCTCCACCAGGAACAACACGTCTTCGGCAATGTTGGTGGCATGGTCGGCGAGTCGCTCCAAGGCACGCGCAATGAACATCAGATTGATACATTGGCGGACCGCGCTGGAATCCTGCTCCATCACGGCGATCAACTCTTCGTACACAGAGTCGCGCAGTTGATCGATGACATCATCGGAGGTAAGGATGGTCCGTGCCAGTTCGGCGTCCTTCTTCACGAAGGCATCCAGGCTTTTCCGGATCATCGACTGGGCAAGGCTCGCCATGTGAGGAATGTCGACCAGTTCTTTCGGTAGGGGCTCGCGCATCAGGGCCAGAGTCCTGCGCACGATGTTCACGGAAATATCCCCCATGCGTTCCAGGTCGTTGTTGATCTTGATGGCGGCGGTAATGAATCGGAGGTCGGTGGCCATGGGCTGGACCCGCGCCAATAGGCTGGTCGCCAGCTCATCGATATCAATCTCCATGCGGTTGATGCGGGCTTCGTTCTGGAGCACTTGCTGCGCCGCCTCCTCGTTCTTCTCGATCAGCGACTGGATGCTGCGGTAAACGGAGTCCTCCACCAGCCCACTCATTTCCAGCAGGCGGTTTCTCAGGTTATCAAGCTCTTCTTCAAAATGGCGTACCATGCGTCAGCCTTCCTCCTCTATCCGAACCGGCCGGTGATGTAATCTTCGGTCTCCTTCTTGGCCGGAGTCTTAAAGATCACCGCCGTCTTGTTGTATTCGATGAGTTTGCCCAAGAGAAAGAAACCCGTGTAATCCGCCACGCGCGCCGCCTGCTGCATGTTGTGGGTGACAATGACCTGGGTGCATTGGTCCTGAAGGGAAAAGAGCAGCTCCTCGATTTTCGCAGTGGCAATGGGATCGAGAGCGGAACAGGGCTCGTCGAGGAGCAGCACCTCCGGGTCGACCGCCAGAGCTCTGGCGATGCACAAGCGCTGCTGCTGCCCCCCAGAAAGCGCGTACGCGGACTTGTGGAGCGAATCCTTCACTTCCTCCCACAGCGCCGCGCGCCGCAAGCTCTTCTCCACCTTCTCCTGCAAGGCAGCCCCGCGATAACTCCCATTCACGCGCAGGCCGTAGGCAATGTTGTCGAAAATGGACTTTGGGAACGGGTTCGGCCTCTGAAACACCATTCCCACCCGGCGGCGCAACGCCACCGGGTCCATGGCCAGAAGGTCTTCATTGTCGAACAGGATTTCGCCCTCCGCCCTGGCGTGTGGCAGGGTCTCGTACATGCGGTTTAGGGTACGCAGGAACGTAGACTTGCCACAACCCGAAGGACCAATCAGCGCCGTAATGCGGTTCGTCAGGATCTGAAGACCGATGCCAAAAAGAGCTTGTTTGGGACCGTAGTAGAAGTCCAATCCGGAAACCCGGATCTTCATATCGTCGGCGGCCACTTTCCCTCCTGGAGACTGAATGGGCTGGCTGGCTTGTTTGGCCGTGGTCATACTGCTGGGCGTTGAATTCGTCATATGAGTCACCGGGCTTAGACGACGCGCCATCGCCTGCCCCTGCTTGAATCTCTCCACCCCCGCTATTGCGCCGTCCGCCCGGAGACGGTCAACCTGGCGATCACGTTCGCCACCAGTACCAAACTCAGAAGAACCAGGCCGGCCGCCCAGGCTTGCCGGTGCCAATCATCGTAAGGCGAGATAGCATAAGTGTAGACCATAACCGGCAGCGAGGCCGTAGGCTGATTCCATCCCGGACTCCAGAAGCGGTTGCTAAAGGCGGTGAACAACAGAGGCGCCGTCTCACCAGCGACACGAGCGATGTCCAGAACGATTCCGGTGATGATCCCCTTGCGCGCCGCCGGAACGGACACGGTGGCGATGGTCTTCCATTTGCTCGCCCCCAAAGCCAGCGCACCCTCGCGCAGCATCATGGGGACGGTACGCAGAGCTTCCTCCGTACTGCGCACGGCGATAGGGATCATCATGACGCCGAGCGCCAAGCTTCCCGCTAAGGTTGAAAAGTGCTTCATCGGCAAGACCACGACCGTGAAAGCAAAAATCCCCATCACAATCGAGGGTACGCCGTTCAAGAGATCCGCCGTATAGCGGACCACCGAGGAGAACGCCTTGCCACCGAATTCCGCCAGGTAAATCCCGCCCAGGAAGCCAATCGGGATGCCGAAAACGGACGCTAACAAGAGCAGCTTCGCACTCCCCACAATCGCGTTCGCCATTCCCCCGCCGGCCTCGCCCACTGGCGTCGGCAGGTGGGTCAGGAACGTCCAACTGAGAGAACTGCCCCCGTGCCAAAGAAGATATCCCAGGATGAAAAACAACGCGCCCACCGTGATCAGAGCGCAAAGTCCCGTCAGGCTGAACATGACGTAGTTGACGAGTTTTCGCCAGATATTACGCCAGCCCATTAATGCCCCGAGCCTCTCTTCGTCGTGGAAATGATAAAGACTCTTGCCAGGCCGTTAATCACAATCGTCAGCGCAAAGAGCACCAAGCCCAGTTCAATCAGCGTCTGGATGTAAAGGTCGCCGGTGGCTTCGGCGAATTGATCGGCAATGACTGCCGCGATGGAATATCCGGGTGCGAACAACGAAGCACTGATCGCGGGAGTGCCGCCGATGACCATGGTCACTGCCATGGTCTCGCCTAGAGCTCGCGCCAAGGAGAGAAAGATGGAGGCCATGATCCCTATGCGGGCAAAGGGGACAACGACTTGCCAGGTAGACTCCCACTTGGTGGCGCCCAGCGCCAGCGCCGCCTCACGTTGCTCCACCGGAACCGCCATGAGAACGTCGCGTGAGACTGAAATGATGAACGGGACCACCATCACCGCGAGCACTAGACCCGCTGCCAACATGCCCACGCCATAGGCCGGCCCCCGGAACAACGGCAAGAACCCCAGGGTGTGTTTCAGGAACGGCTCCCCATACTGACGGAGAAAGGGGACCATGATGAATATGCCCAACAGCCCGTAGATCACACTGGGAACGGCGGCAAGGAGTTCGATGACGAAGGTCATCGCATTGGAGAGGCGTGGCGGCGCCAACTCAGAGAGGAAGATGGCTGCCCCGACCCCCATGGGAACGGCTATAAGCAGGGCTAGCGCGGAGGTAACCACCGTGCCGTAGATGAAAGGCAATGCGCCGAAATCCCCGCTCACGGGATCCCAAGTGCGGCCCGTCAGGAAATGAAGCCCAAACTTGTGTCGCGGGAGTACGGAATTGATATAGAGCTGATGAACGAGCGCCGCCGTCACCAGCAGGATGCTCGCCGCGCAGAGGAGCGTGAAGAGATGCGCAAACGTATCGCCGCTTCGGAGGCCTTGAACAAGCCCGGAGGCGCGACGGTTCGCCGTCGCGCGTCCGGGCGGAATTGGAATGCCAGCCATAACGATCGATCAGAATCCCCTCCGCTCTGTGGAGGGGATCAAGGGGCGGTGCGCCGACCACCCGCGCCCCTCCTGAACCTGGAGGGGAGTACCTGCCTAGCGTCTTAATGAATCTGCGAAATCTGCTTCAGCTCTTTCGCGACTACTTCCTTCGGGAGGCGCGCGTAGGACAGAGGCTCAGCTTCCTTCTGCCCATCATTGAGCATCCAGTTTAGAAAACCCTTGAGCACCTGCCTCTTATTGGCGTCCGCGATCGTCGTCGGAATGAGCAGATAGGTGAAACTGCAAATCGGGTAAGTTGCTTTGCCCGGTGCGTTGGTAATTGAAATCCGGAAATCGTCGGGCATGGTCCTGGCATAGCCCGCAGCGGCGGCGGTCACGCTTGCCAAGTCCGCCTTCACGAAGGCCCCGGCGGAGTTTCGCATCCGGCCGAAAGCAATATTGTTCTGCAGAGCGTAGAGCAGCTCCACATAGCCGATCGCTCCGGGTGTCTGTTTCACCAACCCCGTCACGCCTTCATTACCCTTTCCGCCCAGCCCCACCGGCCAATTGACGGCGATGTTCTTCCCGACCTTCTTTTCCCACTCCGGCGACACTTTCGAGAGGTAGTCGGTCCAGACATAGGAAGTCCCGCTGGCATCCGAACGGTGCACCACCACGATATCCGTTGAAGCGAGATTCACACCCTTATTGAGCTTGGCAATCGCCGGGTCATTCCAATTGGTGATTTTGCCGAGATAGATGTCGGCCAAGACATCGCCTGTGAAATCCAACTCCTGTGATAGGCCGGGAATATTGTAGCTGGGAACCACCGCACCCAGAACCGTCGGGAAATGCAAGATCTTGGTCTTAGCCTCGCTAAGCTGTTGGTCATTCATGGGAGCGTCGGACGCTCCGAAATCCACCGTCCCGGACAAGAGCTGCCGAATCCCTCCACCCGAGCCGATCGATTGATAATTGATCTGAATATCAGAGTGAAGTTTATTGTAGTCCGAAAACCATTTCGCATAAATGGGATAGGGGAAGCTTGCTCCAGCACCGTTGAGCATGATCGCGTCCGGTGCCGGCGACGGCGCGGCAGTCGTGGGTAAAGATTGGAATATTACAAGGCACATCAAAGCAACGGCAGTACCGAGAAGAACCGTTGAGACATACGGCAGTTTTTTCATGGGTATTATCCTCCACACGCACTTTGCCCCCGCTCTTTTACAAGAGAATTAAGCGAAGGTTAACATTAGGGTTAGCGTCACCTGTGAGAGCCATCCTACGAAGGTGCAGGCTACTCAGAATATTGTGTCGCAGGCAGGTTACCCGGGCGTGAATGTTATGTTACAGAATTGTTGCGATTCGTCGGAGTCGATAGCGTCAAGGAGAAGCCCTCGTGGTTGCCCACGAGGCGGGCGACGATAACGACCCGCCCCGCGATCTGAAACGGGTAGCCACGAGGGCCGCCCCTGCAACCCCAGCGCAATTCTGCCTCATCGGGTGGCCACGGCTTGCGAGCTTTCGGAGCTTAGCTGTGTAGTGGCGCCAAGATGGTTCACATCCAGGTTCAGTGCCTCCTGGAATTCGCCCCGAGCTTTGGCTGCCTCACCCATTCCCAGTTTCCCCAGCCCGATGAGATAATGGGCTTCGGCGAGGCGCAGACGCCTCGAACGCCTCTGGCCGAACTTGGCGAAGTAGTCCGCCTCGGGGCGGGCGGCCAGCGCCTCATCACCTTTGCCGATCAGTTCGCCGAAAAACCGTGTTGCCTCCGCGGACCGGCCCAGCTTCTGAGCCGCCAGACCCGCGTAATACAGCATCTCAGGTTGCTCGCGCCGTTGTTCAGGCTCTAGCGCGGCCACTGCCTGGCGGAACGCCTCCAGAGATTCAGCACTCTTTCCGAGCTTGCCGTAAGCCACGCCCAACCAGTAGTCAACCTCCGGGCGCCGGCCTTCATGATACGGTCTACCGACCTCAAGGTTCTCCGGATACTCAAGGGCTGCCTGGAAGTCTCCTAAAGCCTCGTTGAACTTGCCGGCGTGCAGTTCCCTTTCACCTGCGAGGAGGCACGCGTCCACGTAGACATCGTGAACATCGCCATAGCCCTCCCAGTTGTGGAATCGGTGGGTCTGGAGCAATTGGAGAGCCTGCTCATACCGGCCCACCAGCAAGTAGACCTTCGCTTCCTGAGTCATCGCATCCGAGCGCTTGGCAGCCACCGCGGGATTGGATTCAAACGCACCCAGTCTTTTCTGCGGCGAAACGTTCCCGGCTTCGTAGAGCATGTCAAGCTCGAACCGCAGACGGGCATTGTTCGGATCCAAGGCGGCAGCCCTTTCCATGGAGGCGATCGCCTTGGGGGTATCGTTCTGCGATTGCTCGTAGCCTTGCGCGAGATTTCTGTGCACTAGCGAGAATGAGCTGTCGATTGCGGCGGATTTTTCCCACTCTTTGATGGCGACATCAGGCTGCCGATCGTAAAGAAGATTTCCGAGATAGTATGGCGCGCGCGCATCGCCAGGATTAGCCTGCATGGCAGCCTCGAGCACTTTCACTTCTTCGAGACGGAAAGGAAAAACATAGTCGGTGGGCATCCGGGCGGCCAACTGAAAGTATCTGGTCGCTTCGCCGGGCTGGCCTGACTGCATCGCGAGATAGCCGAGGTCGTAATAAATGAGCGGGTTCATTCTATTCTGGTCAGGACTCGCAGCCGTAAGCTGCTTGAGAACCTGTTCCGCCTCACTCCCTAATCCGGCGTCGTAGTAGTCCATGGCCAGCTCAAGGTTGGCCTGCACAGTGTTTCCCGGGAAGGACTGAGGTTGTGAGTTCGCATCGAGCAAGCCGAGCTCACGAAGGCCCCAGAGGTCGAGCGGATTGACGGCCAGAGCTTTATGGGCGGCTTCCTTGGCATCATCAGCGCGCCCCATGCGTCTGAGAACTGCGGACTTCAGATCCCAGGCCCTACAGTTGAGCGTGTTGTAAGCCAGCGAATGGTCCAGATCGGAAAGCGCTTGTGGCCAGTCCCCCCTCTGGCCATCCAATTCCGAAAGTTGCTCGTAACCGGCGGCGGCCCATGCTTCGCTCCACGCGGCGTGGTGGAACACGTCCTCCGCTGCGCGATTTTTGCCCTCGCCTCGCAGCGTGACGCCCAGGTAGTAATATGCTTCGCCATCTTTGGGCCGCGTGTAATTGCGAGTGGCCCGGGCGAGAGCTGTCGTGAGTCTCTCCCTTGCCTGCCGCCAGAGCCCGCGCTCACTGTAGAGGCGGCCCAGGGCGGTGTTGACTTCATAGTTGCCAGGATCGCGGCTCAGGGCCTCTTCAAAGTAAGCGTAGGGCTCGAGAGCCGCGTTGTGGAATTGCTCGAGCCGCAGGCCGATGTGATAAAGCTCGTCGACTGTCTTGATCTCCTTCGGCGGAAGGGGCGGTTCAACCACGGGAGGCGTGCTCTCCGGCACAAGTTTCACCGGCTGGTAACTGAGCAGTTGCTGGTTTGCCGAATCCAGCAACTCAGCCTTGAGGTCGTCTTCGCTAACCCCATCCGGCAGCGTGATGTCCTGAACAAAAGCCTGGGCGGGGGAGATGTCGATGCTCCGTTCAAATAGCGTTCGATTCGCGGCGGTCAAGACTGCCTTCGCGCCGCGAAACTCCTGGGTCGTGGAAAAACCGATTTTGACCCTTCGCCCAGGTCCCACCTCCAGGTTCACCGCTCCATTCAGGTTTGCGTTCTTCGCGCCGCCGATCCCCCGGATCGGGAACCAGTACGCCGTGGCGATCTTCGTTTCCGAGGGCTGGATCCAACTGTAGTCAGGTTGGTTATCCGAGAAGTTTCCCGACATCAGCTCGAGGTAGTCGCCCTGGCTGTCCAAAACCTTGTCCCACAATTTGCCCTCGGGTCCATTGCCCCATTCGAAGAATTTTGCGCCCGGTGACACGTTATGGTCCTGGACGCAGATGATTCCCGCCTCCTTACCGTGATCGTAGCCACCGAAGAAATCCCCGTCGAAATTCCAGGCAAAGAAGGAGACGGGTGTGGAATGGTTCTTCCACCAACTCAAGTCCACACCTCGCGTGTAGTCTACGCCTTGGTAAACCTCGTGCGAAATTGGCCAGCGGGCGAAATCAACCTTGGCGTGGTACACCGCAAATTGTGTGTCCGGCGGAAAAATGACCTGATAATTTTCATTGGCGTGCACGCCGGCATTGGTGAAATCCAGAAACGAATGGACGTAGGGCGTGCGATTGACCAGGACCGTAGTCACTTTCAGGTAGGACTTGCCGGGATAGAGGGTGATTCCCACCGCCCATTGCATGCGATGGCGGAGTTCCAATTCTCCTACCCAGATTGTGCTGCTTCCATCGGGGTTTCTCACCAAGCGGTAGTCCACGGACAGATAGCTGGTGGCGCGGTGGTGGTGAGGGATGTTCCACTCGACGCCGCCGGAGATCCAGGCGCCCAGCATGCCGATCAGCGCCGGCTTGATCTCGGTTTGCCGATAGACGTAGTCATAGTTATCCGTCTTGTCGGTGGCGGAGAGAATGCGCCCTCCGAGCTCCGGAAGCACACAGATCTTCACGTATTGGTTCTCAAGAAAGTCGGCTTGATAGGTCTTGTCGTGCCGAACATCCAGGAGGTTGTCGTAGAGTCCGTAGGGATAAATCGCGCCTTGCGCGCCCTGATAGTCCCGTCCGGCATAAAACATCGGCTCAAGATCAGCCGGACCCGTTTCGTAGGTGGGAAGCACCAGCGGCGCTTGCCAGATGTTGACAGACTCCTGCGCCCCAAGCGGGGAAGCAATTGCTAATAAAAACAGGGAGAGAAGGGACAATTGCAGAATGATCGTGCCGTTTTTCACTTTGGTCGCTCCTAAAATGTCATCCTGAGCGAAGCGAAGGATCTCGGCGGTTTCCTGTAGTTCAACGATTTACCAACAACTGCAGAGATCCTTCGCTTCGCTCAGGATGACACGATCTTCGCTCAGGATGACAAATTCCGCTTATCGTCTGGATTTCGCACGGCGATAAGCGCCATCACTTTCCATAGTCGTTCTTCACCACTTCTCCACCCTTCATAACGAACTTCACATGCTGGAGCAGGGTGATGTCCTGAAGCGGGTCGCCGTCTACGGCAATGATGTCCGCCCACTTGCCGGGCTCGAGGGTTCCGACCTTGTCAGACCAGCCCAGCAGATCGGCGTCGTTGACGGTCGCGGTTTGAATCGCCTCGAGCGGGCTCATGCCAATGCTGACGTAGACCGCCAACTCATGTGCGTTCAGGCCGTGGGGGTAAACGGCGGCGTCGGTACCCAGCCCGATCTTAACGCCCGCCTCGAATGCCTTCTTGGCATTGGTCCTTCCGAGTTCCGAAACCATCTCCATCTTGCGCCTGGCGAAATCCGGAAGATTCGCTGTGCGAGCATTTTCCCGCTGCCAATCCATCAGATAGAGCGTCGGCACGAGATAAGTGCCGTTCTTCTTGAGAGTCGCGATGGCGGCGTCGTTCATCAAGTGTCCATGCTCGACGGAGTCCACGCCCGCCTCGGACGCCCAGATCACACCCTGCGCTCCGTGCGCGTGGGCGGCAACCTTCCGTCCCAGGCGGTGCGCGTCGTTTACGATGGCCTTCATCTCCTCGAGCGTGTACTGCGGGGCGTTCGGGTCATCTCCTTTTGAGAGAACTCCGCCGGTGGCGCAAATCTTGATCAGATCGGCGCCGTACTTGATGACCTCACGAGTCTTGTGCTGCACGGCCTCCACGCCGTCGGCAACGCCGTCGGCGGCGAAGTGAAACTCGAACGGCAGCAGATTCTCGTCGCAGTGGCCTCCCGTAATCCCAAGCGCCGGACCGCTCACCAGCATGCGTGGTCCCGGCACATCTCCGGCATTGATCGCGTCGCGCAGAGCTACATCGGCGTAACCGCTGGCGCCCACGTTCCGCACGGTTGTGAATCCAGCCTTCAAGGTGACGCGGGCGTTGCGCGCCCCGATCAGGGCCTCGCGCGGCACCGAGATTCCCAGCGTTTCATAGCCGAAATTCGTGCCAAATGTGAGGTGGGTATGAGCATCGATCAGGCCGGGAAGCACGGTGGCATTGGGCAAGTTGATGACCACCGTGCCGGCGCCGGGTGACACGCCGGAAGCCGGACCCACGCTCACGATCTTATCGCCGGCGATGACAATTGCCCCGTCTCGAATTACCTGCCCCGTCTTCACATCCAGGATTCTCGCCGCACGGATCACCGTCTGCTTTGCCGGAACCGGCGACGGGCCTTGACCCGAGGCAGAGGCGGTCACCAGAGCCATCAGCAACAATTTGAAAACGGAAGATTTAGATGCCTTCATCAGGGTTTCCCTCCCTCAACGCTCAGAGATCCGTTCAAAATTGGTATTAAAGCCTACTTCTTCATCAAATCCAACACCGCGCTGGTCATGGACTTCACGCCGGTGCGCAGCGTGGGCTCGGGGACCGGGGCCCACAAACTCGAGTGCAGCCCGGGCAGGGGCACACCGGTGCGGCGGCTCTCTCGGAGCTTTGCAGGATCAACCGCGCCCAAGGAGAACTGACAAATGGGGATTTGTCGATCCTCCAGAGCAAAACGGCAGAAGTCCTCGCTGGCCATGACCGGGGGCAGTTCCACAACATTGTCCGTCCCGAGCGCCGTCCTGAAGACCTGCGCCAGCCGTGCCGTCAGTTGGGGATCGTTGTAGAGCGCGGGGCTGTGGTCGCTCTCATCTGCGGTCACGGTGGGCGAAAGCGACGGCGGAATTCCGTGCGCGGCAGCAATGCCCTTCGCCATTCTCGCCAGCGCTTCCAGAATGTGCTGCCGCACCTCCTCCTTGTAGGTCCGGATGGTAAGCTGCAAATGCACTTCGTCCGGGATGATGTTGGGACGTGTGCCGCCGTGAATCGAGCCGACGGTGACCACGGCGGGATCAAAGGGTGAATCCTCGCGGCTCACGATGGTCTGAATGGCCAGAATGAACTCCGCGGCTTCGAGGATCGGATCTTTCGCCACTTGCGGGGCGGAGCCATGACCGCCGATCCCGCGCAGCGTGACCTCGACGGAGGTGGAACTGGCCATCGCGTAACCGGGCGTGAACCCGACTTTTCCTGCCTCGAGCGCGGGCGTGTCATGCAGCGCAATGACGAAATCCGGCTTCGGAAAGCGGCTGTAGAGACCGTCGTCCAGCATGGCCTTGGCGCCGCTAATGGCTTCCTCGGCGGGCTGGGCGAGCATCACCAGCGTTCCATGCCATTGTTCCTTCATTTCCGCCAACATTTTCGCCGTTCCCAGCAAAGAGGTGATGTGAATATCGTGCCCGCAGGCATGCATCACGCCCACCTCGCGCCCGGTGTCATCCTTGGTCCGGACTTTACTCGCATAGGCGAGGCCCGTCATTTCCTCCACGGGCAGCGCGTCAAGCTCGGTTCGAACGTACACCGTCGGCCCCGCGCCATTCTTCAGGATACCCACCACGCCGTAGCCAGACCACTCCGGATGGCCGGCGTATTTGCCCACGTGTTCTGTGACGTTGTAACCCAGAGCCCGCAGTTCGCCGGCAACAAAAGCCGAGGTCTTTTGCTCGTGATGGGAGAGTTCCGGCGCGGCGTGAAGCGACCTGTAGGTGGAGAGAAGCGACGGCAGTTCGCGTTCCACCCGCGCATCCAGATTCGCTTGCTGGGCGCGCGCCGAGGGTACCCCTGAGAGTAAGCACCAGACGAGGCAAGCCAAGGCAAAATAACCTCTCGCCGCCCTGCCGCGCCGCAATTCAAGATTCCAGATTCCAGATTCCAATCGACGCACGATGCCCTCCTGATCGGCGATGGAAATCACCCTTGCGCCCTACGGGCGATGCAAATTGACGGCTAAGGGCGGCAACGGGCTCCAGTAAGTATCAGGGAAGCGGGCAACGCAAGGCAAGGGCAAGTCTCAGCCGGATTTCGGCGTAGCGCTGGCCTTCAGGCCAGAATTTGCCGACCCTTCGCTTCGCTCAGGGCAGGCTCTAAAGGTCGGCGCTACGTTTAAATCAGGACAGCGCCAGGACCGGAACATGGTGGACACCGGAAAGCGAGATTGCTACGCTATGAAGATCAAAGGGTGGCAGGTGGCGCAAGGCGGTGAACCATGAAGGTCAGGCTGTGGGGCGTGCGCGGCTCAACGCCAACCCCGGGAAGAGAGACGGTGCGGTACGGCGGCAACACCTGCTGCATCGATCTTCGGCTCGAGAACAACACCCTGATCATTCTCGACTGCGGCAGCGGAATGAGGGCGCTGGGTAAGAGCCTCGTGAAGGAATTCGCCGGCCGGCCCATCCTCGCCCATATCTTTCTGACGCACTTCCATTGGGACCATATCCAGGGAATTCCGTATTTCGTTCCCTTTTACCAGAAACATAACACTTTCTTTTTCTACTCCCCGCTGTTGCCGGCCGCCCGGTTGCGTCGAACCCTCGAAGGCATGATGGGAAGTCCCTACTATCCAATAGGCATGAGGGCCAATCGCCACTTTATCCACTTAGGAAAGAACTCCCTCAGTATTAACGGGGCCGTGATCAAGACAGCGCGACTCAATCATCCGCAGGGGTGCGCCGGCTACCGAATCGAAGCGGACGGCGGCGCTTTCGTTTTGGCGACCGACACAGAACCCGGCGCTCCGGCCTACGACCGCGCCTTGCGGTCCCTCGCCCGCGATGCCGACCTGCTTTTGTATGACTCCCAATACACACCCCGGCAGTCACAAGGCGAAAAGAAAGGCTGGGGACACGGCTCATGGCAGCAAGGCGTGCGCATTGCCCGGGAATGCGATGTGAAGCGGTTGGTGTTGTTCCACCATGATCCTGACAGTGACGACGCTTTCGTCGATAGCCTGGTGGCGCGGGCTCAGAAGAAGTTTCCCAGCACCCTGGGAGGAGCCGAAGGGCTCGAGTTCTGCCTCAGCCGGGGCGAGGTCAAGCAATTCGGCAGGTCGGAAGGCACCAACTCCCGGACTTCGATTTCACCAGAGAGCGCACAGAGACCACTAAGGAAGGCTCGTCGCTCTTCTCTGTGAACTCTGTGGCCTCTGTGGCAAGGTCTTCTACGATGACCCCGGCATCCATCGGATGCCCTCTTCCAGACTGAATCCCGCCGAAGCCTCAGAACCCTTGCCGAACGGTGGAGGATCGACTGTCTTCGTAATAAATGGTCCCCCTACGATAAATGTGCAGATGGATATTGGGAGTTGAGGTTATTTGCGCACCGCCCAAGCGAGTCCATCGGGTTGTTTCCCGGCGGAGATGCGGCCGGTGATTTCCAGGCTCTTCAGGTCCACGACCGCAACGTAGTCCTTCCCGCTCACGGCGACAAAGGCGCGTGAGCCGTCGGGAACCATTAGTATTCCTGCGGCGCCCCCGCCCAGGTCGAAATGCCTGATCTCCTTGCGGCTCGCAGCATCTAACACCACGAGATCGCTTCCCGACCTGCCTCCGAAGCCCAGTCCGGAGACCAACGCTCGAGTGCCATCCGGGGTGAACTTCAGACGATTCGCACCGTTGACCGAAATGGGAATAGTTTGGGTGGCGCGCTTGCCGGCGAAGTCGATGATGGTCACCGTGGCATCGCGAGCATTGGCGGCCCAAATTTCCTTCCCATCCGGCGATACGTCAAATCCTTCCGACCCGTTGCCCGAACGAACGTTGGTTATTTCCCAGGTTTTCCGCGAACCGCCCTGCGGCGGACGAAATCCGGGCGGGGGGCCGCCCCCGGGCGGTCCGCCAGGAGGAGGCCCGAACCCGCCGTTGGGCGGGGAAACTCGCTCGATGATGCTAATGGTGCCGGAACTGACGTTGGAGGTGACGAGCTTGTCTAAGCTCTCGGACACCCAAACCATGTGCGTGCGGTCCTGGCCAGTGCCCAAGACCCAATCCACTTTTCCAGTGAGCGGATCGTAGCGTCCGAGGGCCTTATTCGTCTCTACGGTGAAATATAGCTTGCCGCCGACGAAAGCCAAACCGTGCGCCGAATGCAACGCGCCAAGGTCAATGGCCGGCAGGGCCTTCTGCGAAACCAAGTCGACCACGGAGATGGTGTTAAGATCGCTGTCTGATCCGCCGTAGTTCGAAATGTAAGCGAGCCTGCCGTCGGCGGAGGCAATCACTTCGTGCGGGTCCGGACCGGACGGCACGCGGCCAACCACGCGTAAGCTTACAGGATCGACAATGGCGAGCGATAAGTCGCTCTTGGCGAGCACCAGCAGCGCTTCCGAAGGTGTTTGCGCGGAAGCATGCAACGCCCCGAGGAGCGCTACGCCTAGGGCTACCGCCAGCCTCAGCAAAGCTCTTAGCCTTCTCATATCGTCACCTCAATCTGTCTTCACGGGTAGCGCCGACCTTAAAGTCGGCATCGTCAGCTTATTCATGCCAGCCTGCCTGCTGACCTGACGGTCAGCGCTACCCTGCGCCGAGGAGGGGATTCTTCAAACGAATGCCAGACCGTGCGCTCGGGCGTGGGCATGGCGCGCGAACTGCCGGTGGTCGGCCAAGGCGGCAAGTTTCTTGCCGGTCAGTTCCTCGTACACTTTCCCAACCTGTGAGGGGAACGAATCGTCCGCCCCCGGATCGCCAACGTAGCGCGCGATCTGTGCGTTGCCCTTCACTGCCGCCCGAATGGCCTCAATCTGCCCCTTAGCCTCCTCGGGCGCCTTGCTGGCCATAAGCGTACCGACCTGTTCCCGGAGCGCCTTGAAGAACGCCTGCTGATCGTCCAAAACGGTCGCCACGGAGCGCGGCCCATGGCCCGTACACACGATTTTCGGGCGAAGTTTCTTCACCGCATCCAGCGTCACCACCCACTTGCCCACGTCGCCGTCACCCACGAAGTTATAAGGCCCGTTCACGCACACATCGCCGGTGAAAAGGATGCGCTCCTTCGGCAGCCAGGCAAGGGCGTCGCCATGCGTATGAGCCACCCCTAGGTGCATCAGCTCAACCCGATGCTTGCCGTCGTCAAAGAACAGGTCTTTCGAGAAAAGCACGGAGGGGGTTTGAGCTTGGTGTCTTTCAGATCGGCGCGCCCTTTCGCGGCAGCTTCCCAGGCGCCGGGTTTGCTGTCGTAATAGCCCGTCTCGTGCCGCTTCATCTCTTCGATGACACCCGTGTGCGCCACCGGAACCGCTCCATTGTCGACGTAGACCTGATTGCCGTAAGCGTGGTCGCCGTGATGGTGGGTGTCGAAGGCAAACCTTATCGGCTTGTCGGTCATCGATCGTATCTTGCTGATGATCAGTCGCGCCCCCGCGGGGAAATTCGCGTCGACGACCAGCACATAGTCTTCGAACAAGATCCAGCCGTTGTTGCAGACCGCATCGGCGTTGTCTGCAACTCTTCCCTCGTGAAAGTAAATGTCAGGGGCTATTTGATCCGCCTTCCCCTCCTCAGCCGTCCCCGGTGAAACCGGCCTCGCCAGAAGTTCCGCCTCCGCCGCAAGACTTAAGAATGCGCTTCCCACCGCCAGAAAATCACGCCTGTTGACTCCGCTCATGTTTCCCCCCTGTTCGATTGTTGGCTTCGCTGCTTTCGCAGGATTCTACACGAAATCAGGCTGAATTAACCACTGAGCGTCAGTATCGAACCGGGACCCCCTCACCCGACCCGCGCCGTCTGGTGAGAACTCCGTCGCGGGCCACCCTCTCCCCCAAGGGGGAGAGGGTATGTTCGTGGAAAACGGCGCATCAACTGCCCTGGGGAAAGTAAGGGGCCAGCTTGTCGTAAGTAGTGAGGAGGTCTTCGGGCAGGACGCGAGTCTCCCCGATCGTGGTCACGAAACTGGAATCTCCTGTCCAGCGGGGGAGCACGTGCAAGTGCAGGTGGTCCGCGACGCCGGCTCCAGCGCATTTCCCCAGATTCATGCCAAGATTATACCCCTCGGGATGATAGCAATCTCGCAATGCCCCCTGAAGGCGTCGGGCCAACTCCATCATTTCGACGAGCGCAGCGGAGTCGACCTCCTCGAGGCTGGCAATGTGGGCATAAGGGATCACCATGGAATGGCCGGTGGTGTACGGGAAGAGGTTGAGAAGAATGAAATTCGAGCGGCCTCGATACAGAAGCAAGTTCTCCCGGTCGTGAGAGGGGTCGGCCGCGCTCTTTTCGCAGAAAACGCAACCACCCGTCGCCACAGGCTGGCTGACGTAGCGAAACCGCCAAGGACTCCAAAGGTAGTCCATAATCGGGATGCCTGGTGATCGAGCAGGATTCGATCCGCCTGCGGACGCACCCTCACCGCGCAGGTCGAAGTGCCCCGCGGCGGAGCGCCGGCATAGTTCGCCGGCCGACACAGAAGACCGCCGCTGTACTAAGGAGTGGTTGTACCCGAGGGCTCGGGCGCGGGAGCAGCCGGCGGTGGGGGAGGCGTCGCGGCCGCAGCCCCTCTATTGACAAGATCTTTCAACTCCTTGCTGGGATTAAAGTAGGGAATCTTCTTGGCGGGCACATCGACGCGCACGCCGGTCTTCGGATTGCGGCCGATGCGGGGCTTACGCTGGCGAGTACGAAAGCTCCCAAAGCCCCGGATTTCGACCTTATCACCCACGCGCAGCGACTTCACAATGCTCTCGAAGATCGTTTCGACGATGATCTCGGAGTCCTTGCGGCTCATCTCCACGGCCCGCGCAACGTCCTCAATCAGTTCTGCCTTGGTCATGTTTAGCTCCTGGTGCGAAGTGTCGGGGATAACCGGTACAACAGGTCACGACTCAACTGCCGAGGTTGAAGACGAGTACTCCAGGGCGTTGATACCCGCGG
>Ga0326728_10002842_pt1 | contig 56272 bp, 40 predicted proteins | sample MB3enrmetagenome_FD_207602 | JGI IMG/M metagenome (GOLD analysis project Ga0326728, IMG submission 207602) | Lab enriched peat soil microbial communities from McLean, Ithaca, NY, United States - MB31MN | ecosystem: Environmental > Terrestrial > Soil > Wetlands > Peat | place: USA: New York... | reverse complement strand
TGAGCTAGGCGAGCGCCAGGTTCAGATTGTCGATGGCCTCGTCAATCTCCGCGGTGTTCTTGTAGCCCACGGTCACCGAATCCACGCCCGCGTTCCGGAAGGCAAAGCGCATGGCCTGCTGGCGGTCGGAGCGATTGGTAAACGTGCCCTCGCCAATCAGCTTCATGCTGATGATGCCCTGCCCCGCGGCCCGTGCTTCGCGCACATGCGTCACCACCTCGTGCACATCGCCCGGCACATTCCAGTCGTCGGTCTCGTTGTCCATCCTTGTGCCCTTGTGATTCACGCGAATCATGGACACGTCGAGCCACTTGAACCCCGGGACCTGGCGCAGAGCCGGAAGCCCATGGACTGAAGCGCCGTGTGTCCTGATCGTTTGCCGCGACTGCGCTTCGAGAACGGCGTCCTGCCAGCGTTCACTGTCACGCACCCAGGTTCCCGTGTGCTGCCAATGCAGCAGCATGATGTCGAAGTACTCGGTGTCGCTGTTTCTGCGCAGTTCGTCGAGCCTCTTCAGCGGGTTCGAATCGCCGCCGGTCGTCACCTTGGTCATCAATTGGTAGCTGTCGCGCGGCAGCCCCTTGAGCGCCGTGCCCAGCATCTGCTGCGAAGCGCCATACGACTCCGCGGTTTCAAAGAAACGGATGCCGCGATCATAGGCGTAGCGCACCAGCCGCGTGAACTCCTTCTGCCCGAGGCGCTGCTGCACTTCACCGTTGCGCGAGCCGGTGCCGAAGGCGAGGCGCGTGACCTTGACGCCCGATTTTCCCAGCGTCACCCAGTCGGTGGCCGAGGCGCGCTCGGCGAAAAGCGGCGCGCCGTGCAGACCTGCAATGGCGCCCACGGCTGCGCCGGTCTTCAAGAAATGTCGTCTGGAAACATGCGGCATAATGAACCTCCGTCTCGCGGCCATTGGGGACAGCCGATTGCCCGAATGGTAGCACAACGCTCAGAATTCCGGCGTGAATTTGTGGTTCGCTTGGGACGAGGCAATCTGCAGGCGTCCGCTCATTCCGCGGCCTCGGCCACGGCGGAAGTCTTGCGCGTCATGCTGGTGATGGTGACGACACTAGCCAGGACAAACACTCCACCGAGCATAGTGCGCGCGCCCAGCGGTTCGCCGCCCAGAAAATAGCCGATGATGACAGCCACGACAGGATTCACATAGGCATAGGTTCCAATTTTCGTCGGCGATTCGTGATGCAAGAGCCACACGTATGCTGTGAATCCCGCGATGGAGCCTGCAAAAACCAGGTAGACGAGCGCGATCCAGGCCGTGCCCGACACGGCGAGCAGATGAAATCCGCGCCATTCGCCGCGCGCCGCGGAAACGGCCACGAGCATCGCGCCGCCGGCAAGCATTTGCGCGCCGGAGCTCATCACCTTCGACGCGGGAAGCGGGAGTTTGCGCGCGAGCGCCGATGCGATGGACCAGCTGATGGCCCCGATGATCAAGCCCACTGCTCCGGCAGTATCGATCTGCGCTCCGCCGAGTTTGCCCAGCCTTCCTAAATCGATCGACCTGCTCATCAACACCGCAACGCCCGCAATGCCGGCAAGCAGCGCCACGGATAGCCGCGCAGTGAGCCGTTGCGTGCGCAGGATCAGGATTTCAGAAAGCGCCATAAAGGCCGGAATGGTCGCGAGAATCACGGCTGCGATGCCCGAAGGTACGCGCTGCTCCGCCCAGAACAGGAAACCGTAGTCGACAACGAAGATGAGAAACGCGAGGAGAAATGCCGAGAGCCACTGGCGCACCGTTGGCTGCTGCTCTTTCTTCGCCGTTGCCCAAAGATAGACAAGCAATCCCGCGGCCACGAAGCGCATGGCGCAGTAAAGCAGCGGAGGAACCTCGCGCACGCCCACGCGAATGGCGAAGAACGTCGCGCCCCAGACAAAATAGATGATGGCGAAGGCGACGAGCGTCTTCCATTTCGGTACGTGTTGCGTGTCTTGCATCCAAACCTCCCGCTGGCCCGTTGGCCTTTGCCTTCTCGGTCCCTTGTTCCCTTGGCCCCACGGTCCCTGCCCTCACCAACTGTGCAACCATTCGGCGTCGCGTCCGATGCGCACTGGGGTATGGAAGAGCTCGCTCAGCCGCGGCTCGGTGAGCAGCTCCTGGCGCGGGCCATCGGCGACGATGCGGCCGTCGCGCATAAGAATGATGCGGGCGATTTCCGGAAGGATGTCGCCGAGATGATGCGTGACCATGACCAGGCCGGTTCCCTCGCGGGCGAGTCCGCGCAGGGTTTCGCGCAGCTCGCGTTGCGCGGCCAGATCCAGCGCGTTCGAGGGCTCATCGAGAAGCAGTTGCTGCGGCCGGTGTACCAAGGCGCGCGCAATGAGGATGCGGCGCTTTTCGCCGGCCGACATGGCGCCCACCAGTTGCGCGGCCAGATGAGTGGCTTCCATGCGTTCCAGCGCCTCCCAGGCCCTGGCGCGCATTTCGTCCGTCACATGCAGATTCGGCCACAGCGATGACGCCGAGAAAAAACCCGCAATCACGGCATCGAGCCCCGGGGTGACTGCCGTGCGCTCGCCGGGCAATTCGCCGCCCATGGGTCCGGCGCTGACCACGCCGAAGTGACGGCGCAGCTCGGTCAGGTCCCAGCGCTCGCGGCCGAAGATGCGCACGCGCATTCCCGGACGGACGATCGGATAAAGCTGGCAGGTCATGGCGAGGATGAGCGTGGACTTGCCGCAGCCATTGGGACCGAGAATGGCCACGTGCTCGCCGGCGCGGATGGTGAGGTTGACGTCGTGGAGAACGATGCGATCGCCGCGCGCGACGTTTACGTGGCGCAGTTCGAGGAAGTCCGTGTTTGCGGGTTCGTTCTTCGGCACGAGTTGATCAACTTCTAGTAATTCGATTGAACAGGATGGTTCGTGCTGCAAGTTTTCTTATTCGCGTTGCGCCGTGTGCGGGCGTGGACGCCCGCACGACAGCCGGTCTACCACCCCAACGAGCACAAATCGCTCGTTGGGGACCCCGGTCTGGAGACCGGCGCTACATCTGTTAGATTAAATGGGTCCACACCATGAGCGATCTCTCTCAAGACAACATTCCTCTCGGATTCCGTTTTACGGCGGGCAAGGCGGGCCTGAAGGCCAGCGGCCGAACCGATTTTGCCCTGATTGTTGCCGATGCGCCGGCGAGCGCCGCGGCTGCGTTCACGTCGAACCGCGTGATTGCCGCGCCGCTTATCGTCGATAAGCAGCATCTGAGCGCGACCGGCGGACATGTGCGCGTGGTTCTCATCAATGCGGGCAACGCCAACTGTGCCGCAGGAGAGGCGGGACTCGCGGCCGCGCGCGCCACCTGCGAGGCTGCGGCTAGAATCTTTGCCTGCCGCGCCGAGGAGGTGTTTCCGTCGTCGACGGGCGTCATCGGCGTCCCGCTGCCCGCGGAAAAGATCAATGCGGTGCTGCCCGATCTTGCTGCGTTACTCGGCACCGATCCCAGCAGCTTCCACGATGCGGCGCGCGCCATCCTCACCACCGATACGGTGGAGAAGGTGGCCTTCGCTCGGCTCGATGCGGCAGGCCGCGACGGCGACGGGCGCGAGGCGCGCGGCGAGATACGGATTGCCGCCTTCGGCAAAGGCTCGGGCATGATTCATCCGCAACTTGTGCCACATGCCACGATGCTGATTTACGTGCTGACCGATGCGGCCATTGAGCCCGCCGATCTGAATGCCTATCTTGGCCCTGCGGTCGAGGTGAGCTTCAATCGGATCTCCGTGGACGGCGATACTTCGACCAACGACACGGTTCTGCTGCTGGCTTCGGGCGCAAGCGGAGTTCGGATCGGCGCGAGCGATCCGGCTTTTGCGTCCGCGCTCACGGAAGTGTGCACGTCGCTGGCGCGGCAGGTGGTGGCCGACGGCGAGGGAGTTTCGCACGTGGTGGAGTTGCGGATCGCAGGCGCGGCCAGCGACACCGATGCGCTGCGCGTGGCCAAGGCCATTGCGCACTCACCGCTGGTGAAGACTGCGTGGGCGGGTTCGGATCCCAACTGGGGGCGGCTGGCTGCGGCAATTGGCTATTCCGGGGCCGCGATCGATCCCGACCGCATCGACATTAACTTTGGAGAGCTGCCCATCTGCCGCGACGGCGGCCGCGCGCCCGGCTACGATGAAGCCGCGGCACACGCCTATATTTCGCAGCGCGAGTTCTCGATCTCGATTCAGTTACACCAGGGAACCGGCTGGTGCGTATTCTGGACCACCGATCTGACGCACGAGTACATCCACATCAATGCGGATTATTCAACTTGATGTGCAGGATTGTTGCCGGCGACGAGCCGGCAAGCCTTGAATCCGAGTGATTTCTTCACTGCTCGGAAAAGAGCTCGGCAAGCACGGATAGAACGGTGCTTAGAGTCGCTGGCGCGAGGGCTCCCACGCGCTTCAAGAGGCGGCTCTTATCCACCGCGCGAATCTGATCGAGGAGAATGATTCCGTCTCTCCCTCCAAGCCGGACGTGTAGCCGATAGGGGGCAGAGAATCCCTTGCTCGTGAGGGGCGCGATGATTGCAGTACGCAAGTGATCGTGTATTTCGGCAGGAGACACGATCACGCAGGGTCGTGTTTTGCGAATCTCGCTGCCAACGGTGGGATCGAGCTTCACGATCCAGATTTCACCTCGTCTGATCAATCGCTGGCTTACCACGTCCAATCCTCGTCGGCTTCATTGGCGAAATCACCCAGCACCAGACGGTCCTCGCCGCGCGCCGCAATTTCCTTGCTGGCCTCAGCCCATCCGGCGCGTGGAGCAGGTTTGGGCCGGCGCACGATCAATGTATTGCCTTCGACAAGAATCTCGGCCTGATCCTCGAGCCCCGCTTGCTTGAGCAGAGGCTTCGGAATCAAAATGCCCCGCGAGTTCCCCAGACGCCGAATGGTTGTCAGCATTGCGACCCTCCATGTAATAACAATGTTATCACATTCAAAGGCAGTTCCAGTGTCCGTGTACGCGAGCTTTCGCGCAGAACATTCAAAGTAAAAACGAACAAAAGCGGCAAGTTGGCGCCGCTCCAGCGGCGATCGCGAGTTCGCGAGTTGGCGCTGCATGTTGGCGCTGCTCGAGCGGCGATCGCGAGTTCGCGAGTTGGCGCTGCATGTTGGCGCTGCTCGAGCGGCGATCGCGAGTTCGCGAGTTGGCGCTGCATGTTGGCGCTGCTCGAGCGGCGATCGCGAGTTCGCGAGTTCGCACTGCGTTTTACTTCGCCCGCGGATGCGTCCTGTCGTAGACCTCGGTCAATTGCGCGGTGGTGAGCTGCGTGTAGCGCTGCGTGGTGGAGAGACGCTCGTGGCCGAGCAGTTCCTGAATGGCGCGCAGGTCGGCGCCTTCTTCAAGCAGATGCGTGCCGAAGGCGTGGCGCAGTGTGTGCGGGTGCACGTCGGAGGAGAGCCCGCGCAGAATGGCAATCCGCTTGACGATGCGGCCTACGCTGCGAGTGGTGAGGCGCGCGTCAAGGCCGCGTAATTGCAGATTCACAAACAGCGCCGGAGTGCGGACGGGCCTCTGTTCGGCGGCGGCCAGGCGCGCGTCACGCTCAGCTGAATACGCGCGCAATGCGGCGGCGGCCGCGTCGCCCAGCGGCACGTAGCGCTGCTTCTGGCCTTTGCCGCGCACCAGGATGGCTTCATTGGCCCAGTGAATGTCGTCGAGGTTGAGCGCGGTCAGCTCGGCGTTGCGGATGCCGCAGCCGTAGAGCATCTCGAGAATCGCACGGTCGCGCGCCGGCCAACTGGCGGCGTCGCCGCGCACCGAATCCACCACGCGGTTCATCTGCTCGATCGACGGCACGCGCGGCAGGTGCCTGGGCAGCCGCGGCGTGGAGACGAGCGAGGCCGCGTTTTGCTCGATGTATTTGTTGCGCGCCAGCCACTTGAACCAACTGCGAATGGCCGCGAGCGCACGCGCCGCCGAAGCCTTCGAGAGTCCGCGCTCGTAGAGCGTGCCGAGGTAAGCGCGAATGTGCGTGTGCTCGATTTGAGCGACTTCAGGCGCGCCGCCGCGCTCGGCGAGCCAGGCCGCAAAATCGTGCAGCTCGCGCACGTAGGCGCGCAATGTGTGCGCGGAGGCGCCGCGCTCGTTGGCCAGCACTTGCAGGTAAGCGTCCATCAGCGAGTTAGTGAAAGTGGCTGGGGAAGCAGCCGCCGGAAGCGCCGCGGTGGCAGTCATGGGAGCTCCTCGACTAGAGCTTTGCGTCCGACAAGATGCGGGCCGGGACGAGCGGCCTCATCCGCACTCATCTCAACCGGGCGCTCGATGGCGCGCGGATGGAACTGGCGATGCACAGCCTTCAGGCGGCCCAGCGCCAGGTGCGTGTAGACCTGCGTGGTGGAGATATCGGCGTGGCCGAGGAGAATCTGCACGCTGCGCAAGTCCGCGCCGTGCTCCACCATGTGCGTGGCGCAACTGTGGCGCAGTCCGTGCGGGCTTGTGTTGTGGTTCGCGACTTTCACCAGCCGCCACACCCATTGCCGCGTGAGCGGCATGCCGCGCAGCGAGAGAAACATCCACGCCCGCTCTTGCCGCTGCATCGCCAGCCGCGCACGCCCCCTGCGTGAGGAGCTGATGCGTTCGAGATGCGGCCTGCCCTCTCGCAGGTATTGTTCCAAAGCCAGAACCGCGGAGCGGCCCAGCGGGACAATGCGCTCCTTGTCGCCCTTGCCGCGCACCTGCACGCGACCGAGATCGAGGGCAAGGTCGCTGGTTGCGAGCGACACGACCTCGGAGACGCGCAATCCGCCTGCGTAGAGCAGCTCGAGAATGGCGCGATCGCGCAACGCGGTGGCTTTGGCCTGGGGATGCGACGCAGCGAGCGCGGCCCGCTCCAGCATCTCCGTCACCTCCGCCTCGGCCAGCGACTTGGGCAGCACCTTCCACGCCTTGGGCGACTCGATGTTGACGGTGGGATCGTGATGAATGCGCCGGTCGAGCAGCAGCCACTTGTAAAACCCGCGCAGGCAACTGAGTTTTCGCGCCACCGAGCGCCCGTCGATGCCGTGATTGCGCAGGTGTTCGAGCAAGCCCGCCACGTCGGCCTCGCACGCCGTGAGCAGCAGGGCGTTGCGGCCTTCCAGAAACTCGGCGAAGATGCGCAGGTCGCTCAGATAGGCTTCGCAAGTGAGCGGGCGAAGCCCCTTCTCTACGCGAAGGTAGGCGCCGTAGTTCTCTAAAAGCGCAAGTTGATTTTCCCCAGCCACATCTTCGATTATCGGCGTTTCGAACTCGCTCGCGGGCTGGGGCGACCAGTTACCGAACCACGTTCATTACGGCATCAACATCATCAATAGGAGTTCGGTAACGAAGGATACTGAAGAACCTCGGAGATTTGGATAAGTTGCCGCGCGATCGATGCGGGCCGGCGCTCTTCCCTTTGAACCCCGATCTGGAAAAATGTTGCACGGGAAAGCGGGATCGGACCCAGGGAACGACGCGAGACCCCGCCGAAAGATAACGTCGCGCGCAATCCAGCCGATAATACAATTGACATTGCGTCCGACTGCGGAGTTGCGCGCGGCCGCAAGAGAGTCCGGAGGAAGACCATGGCGGCGAAGACAAAAAAGCATGACAAGCTCGCAAACGACAACGGTCACAATTCCGGCAATGGCGTTCTGGCTGCGCCGCCGTTGCGCCTGGGCAAGGGATGCAAATACGAGCGGGAGCTGAGCCGACTGCAAATCGAGCTGGTCAAGCTGCAGGAGTGGATTCGCCACGAAGGCCTCCGCGTCGTCGTGCTCTTCGAGGGCCGCGACGCCGCGGGCAAGGGCGGAGCCATCAAGCGCATTGCCGAGTCGCTCAATCCGCGCGTCTGCCGCATTGTGGCGCTGGGCACGCCGACAGAGCGCGAGAAGACGCAGTGGTACTTCCAGCGCTACGTTCCGCACCTGCCCGCGGCCGGCGAGATGGTGCTCTTCGACCGCAGTTGGTACAACCGCGCCGGTGTGGAACGCGTGATGGGATTCTGCACGGAGCGCGAGTACCTGGAGTTCATGCAAAGCTGCCCGGAGTTCGAGCGCATGTTGGTGCGCTCCGGCATCGTCCTCATCAAGTACTGGTTCAGCGTGAGCGACGAGGAGCAGGAACGGCGCTTCCAGGGCCGCATGCACGCGCCCACCAAGCGCTGGAAGCTGAGCCCGATGGATCTGGAATCGCGCAAGCACTGGGCTGACTACTCGCGCGCCAAGGACGAGATGTTCGCTGTGACCGACACCAAGCAGGTCCCGTGGTTCGTGGTCAATGCCGAAAACAAGAAGAAGGCGCGGCTCAACGTGATCCGCCATCTGCTTTCCATGATTCCGTACAAGGACCTGACGCCCGAACCGCTGAAGCTGCCGCCGATCGCGAAATCGAAGTACGTGCGGCCGCCTATCCACGAGCAGAACTTTATCCCTGAGGTTTATCGTTAAAGCCTTTTCACTATCCCTATAGGGTGGGTTTCGTGGTTTCCCACCCTTTTCACAAAGAACGTGAAAAGGATGGGGCACGGAGTTTCCTTGCACCATCAGTGAAAATGCCGTAGCCCAGCGCGGCCAATGCAACGCTGCGCCTCCCGGATGCGACGGAAGGCGCAGCGTTCGCGGGCGCAAAGAGGAAGCCGCTTACCGTTTTACGATATTCGCCAGGCGAGGATCCTTCCACAAGGATGCAAATTCCCTATCCGTGTAAACGTCCGCCAGGTCCGGGTAGCGCATAACTTTGGCGCGCCCGAGATAATCCAGGGCGCCGTCGAGATTGCCGCGCTCAGCGTAGGCCTTCGCAATCAGGAAATCGATGCGAGCCTCCTGCTCAGGTGTCCTGACCTGAGCCAGGACGCCGTCGTTCGCCGAGGTCAAAATATCCGAGTCCAGTTCCAGCGCCCGCGAGTATTCCGTCATAGCGCGATCGATTTGTCCCAGTCCCATCCAGGCCTCCGCGAGGTTCAGGTGGGCAGACGCATCCGACTCGTCGAGCGCCAGGGCCTGCTTCAGATAATGGGTAGCCTGCTTGTACCTGCGCTGGATCAATTCCAGGGCGCCAAGATTATTCAGAGCCAGCTCGTTCCGCGCATCGTATTTGAGGGCCAGATTGAAGCTCTTGCGCGCGCCCCTTGTGTCCTCAATCTTGAGTTCGACGATTCCCAGTTTGTTAAAGAGCGTGGAGTTCTCCGAGTCGAACCGCAACGCTCTTTCGTAGTCGACGGCAGCTTTCACATATTCCTTGTTAAGCCGCGCGAGGTCGCCCGCCTGTTCAGCCGCCCTGGCGGCTTGAGACGTGGCATCGACGCCGCGAAGGTCCGGGTTCAGTTCTGCCCATGCGCATCTCCCGGCGCCGGCAGTTAGACTCATCATTGCGAGTAACATTGCGAGTTTTTTCATGATCCAACCTCCTCTTTCGGTAGGGCATCTCGGTTCCAGCAGCCGGTCGATCTCCGCGTTCGCCGATCCGCACCTCATTTCGAATCCAGTAAAGCCCCAATCCGAGCCCGTCCGCAACGCTAGACCTGCTACCGCGTGCCGGGTCGCGGTTAAGCGCGGCACGCTAACGCGGAAGTCCTTTTTTTGCAGTCATTTGCCAAATGGGTTGGATGGGGCACGGAGAACGGTTTCATCGCTATCGGTGGGGGTTACCAGCCGTTACACTCGCTTGCCGGCCGCGCATTACACCGTTACAGCGTTGGCAAACAGATCTTTGGCGCTATAGTGGAACCGCTTGAACAATCCGAGTCCACGGAGAAGCAACGCGCTATGGCCGCAGCCAGTATCGATACCGCCGAAGTCGAAGCCAAACGCGCTGAATTGCGCGCCGTGCTCGCCTCGCCGGAGTTCACGCGTGCGCCGCGGCTCGCCCACCTGCTTACCTATCTTTGCGAGAAGCTCTTTGCCGGAGAGTCGGCCCAGATCAAAGAGTATTCAGTCGGTGTCGAGGTCTTCGAGCGCGGCGAGTCCTTCGACCAGGACTCCGATTCCATTGTGCGCGTAGAAGCCAATCGCCTGCGCAAGCGGCTGGCCGAGTATTACGCCGGAGAGGGCGCGGGACATGCTCTCCAGATCACAATCCCCCTGGGTCAATACGTGCCCCGGTTCTCCACGATTGTGCGCGAACCGATTGGCGGCTCACAATTGGCTGCTTCTGTCGCGAATCTTCCCGGCCGGGGATGGACTCATGCGATCCGGCGAGTTTTCCGCCGGCCATGGGGCCTGGCCGCAGCCGTCGTCGTGTGTCTCGCTGTGGCTTATGCCTGGCGCGTGTCGCTCAAAAGAGCGGAGACGCCAGCTTCGCAAGAGGCCGTTCAGCCGGTCAATTCCACAGGCTTTCAGTTTGGCCCGCCCGCAGGCCCTGAGATCCGGATTCTTGCCGGCGCAAACCGGAGCCTTGGAGATCACGCCGGCAAACTGTGGAACTCCGATACCTGGTTTACCGGCGGCACGGGAGTCAAGAGCGACGTCGTTCACATCTGGCGAACGCAGGATCAAGGGTTCTACCGCACCAGCCGCCAGGGCCAATCGTTCCGCTACGACATTCCGTTGAAACAGGGCGCCTATGAGCTGCGCCTGCACTTTGCCGAGACCGTCTACGATCCGGAGTCGACAGGCACGGGTGCAGAAGGCAAACGCCTGATGACGGTCCGGGCCAACGGCAAGACGCTGCTCTCCGGTTTCGACGTCGTGGCCGATGCGGGCGGAAGCCATACTGCCGATGTAAAAATCTTTCCCGACATGGCCCCCGCCGCGGACGGGTATCTGCATCTCGAGTTCTCGAGCGACAACGGCGAGCCCGCAATCGTATCGGCGATTGAGATTCTGCCCGGTCTCCGCGGGCACGCCCTGCCGATCCGCATTCTCCCGCGCCAGACGCCGTATTACTCCGACGACAGCCGCTGGTGGAGTCCTGACAATTACTTTCAAGGCGGCCGGATTGCCTCCTATAGCACTCCCGTGACCGGAACGGACGATCCCGAGCTCTTCGAGACCGAACGCTGGGGCAACTTCACTTATGCAATCCCCGTCCCTCAAGGAAAGTACACGTTGACGCTCTACTTCGCGGCGCGTCGTGTCGATCCCGACCAGCTCCCGCTTCCCGCGGGCGAAGCGAAATCGACTGCGGCCCGCGTCTTCAACGTCTTTTCGAACGGGAGGCCGCTTCTCGAAGACTTCGATCTCGCCAAGGAGGCGCGCGAGAAGGACGTGATCATCCGCAGGTTCACCGGTCTCGAACCGAACTCCCAGGGCAAACTCTTCCTGAGTTTTGTGCCTGTGGATGGCTACGCGACCGTGAGCGGGATCGAAGTCCTCGCGGAGTAGTGCTCGCGAAGTCCCTGTGAAGGCGTTGCGCCGATCGGTTTCGTTCCGGGTTCATTCCGCGCGGTTCGCAGGTGCAGGGCTGCCTGCTGGCGATTGGGCTGACCTACGTGCTTGTGAACTTCACGACGGATGTGGTCTACCGTTGGATCAATCCACGCATGCGGGGGTACGTTCCGCGCATCTGCTCACCAACTCCACGTGTACCCAATGCCCGTCGTGGTGTACCAGGGAACGGTGGGGATTTTGTTGTAGCTTTCCTGAATCCAGATTCCGTTGTGGTCGTTGAGGTGAATCGCCGCGCCCAGCGCTTCGCCATCGTAAAAGCGGTTTTCGACATGCGCGTTTCCGGTGAAGCTGGTCAGCCCGGCCTGAACCCATGTGTATCCCGTCACTACTTTTGTCTTAGGCAGGTTGAAGTTCTTCATCACGCCTAACGCTTCGGTATGCGATCCGAAGTTGGTATGGAAGAACCCGTGAGAGCCGGCGTTCTCATAGGTGTAGCCAAAGGTGAGCTCATCCCCGATGGGGTCTTTTTTCAGGAATCCGAAGGTGTGGCCGATGCCGATGTTGAGGTTGGCACGAGGAACTAGGCCCGGCCGGTCGAAGTCCGATCCCGGCATGATGAAGAAGTCGGTCGACGTGCCGGAGTCGGCGGCTGCTTGTTGAGGAGTGGGGGTTGTGGATTGTGCGGCTGCGCTGGTTGTTGAGATTAGGAGTAAGGCGCAGAGCTGCAATCCAATAGGAAGGATTGCGCGGGAGGCCATTTTGTTGGCTCCTGGATCGAGGCTGTCGATGCGATTGAGGTCGATCGACCGTCTGCGTAACGCGCGCCGAGGCGGCGTCCTGAGCGCATTCCACCATCGCCGTTATAAGGGAGGCATGAATGAAACACCGCCATTACCGGCATGCGGGACGGATCAGGTTGTTGTCTTTAAGCGCGGGATGCAAGATGCAGGTGAACGATCTCGGGCTTAAGGTCTCCATGCGCGCCGCTCTTCGGGATCGTGAGCAGCCCCACCGTCACCGGCAGCCCGAACCGCCGCGGCCCGCACGAGCCCGGATTGAAGTAGAGCACGCCTTTCTTCGTATAGAAGTTGGGCACGTGGGTGTGGCCGTGCAGCACCGCGGCAAATTTGGCCGCCGCGGGATCGAGGTGCAGGGTCTTCAGGTCGTGCAGCATATAAATGTAGCGGTTCTCGACGAGGACCACCTCGGTTTCGGGCAGTTTGGCGCAGGGGCCCTCGCGGTCCACGTTGCCGCGCACGGCGGTTACCGGCGCGATCTTGGCGAGTTCGGCGAGGATGGAGTGCTTACCGACGTCGCCGAGGTGAAGGATCTGATCGACGCCTTTGAGGGCCGGGGCGACCTCGGGGCGGAGAAGTCCGTGGGTGTCGCTGACGATGCCGAGTTTCATGGCTCTTTCAGGATGACAGATTTCTCCGCGGTGTTCGGAGGCGCGGGTCGGGAGACCCGCGCTACAGCCGGCCGGGAGGCCGGCGCTACAACCCCAGCTCCAGCCGCGTGCGGGGGTCGGGAGACCGGCGCTACAAGAGACGGCCGGCGCTCCTCTAGAATTGCTTTTAGGTTTCTGACCGCATGGATTTGTGCGTATGGAATTCGTGCTATCCCACCCTTTCGCCCAAAGAACGGGCGAAAGGATGGGGCACGGGAAGGTTCTTGTTCAAGCTGTCAGTGACCTAGCGAACGTTTATTCATGAAGCGGAAGCAGGGCAAGAGGCTGAATTAGAGTGCCCGAAAATTGAGATGAAGGAATCATCCCGAATCAACGAAGGACACGTTCAAAGAGACTGGCGGCACGCGGTCGCGGCCTATACTGAGCCGCGTGTGCTGCAGGTGCTGGCACTGGGATTTTCCAGCGGTTTGCCGTTCCTGCTGACTTACTCAACTCTTTCAGCGTGGCTTTCGACAGTGGGTGTGCGCCGCGCAGCGATCGGCACCTTCGCCCTGGTTGCCACGCCCTACGCATTCAAGTTTCTGTGGGCGCCGCTGATCGATCGCGTACCTCCGCCACTGCCTTTGGGACGACGGCGCGGTTGGGGAATCACCATCCAGATTCTTCTGATCGGCGCAATTCTCAGCCTGGGATTGTGCGATCCAAGGCACAACTTGCCTCTGATGGCCGCCTTGTCGGTACTTGTCGCATTTCTATCCGCCAGCCAGGATATCGTGATCGAAGCCTGGCGGGTGGAGAGCCTGAATAGAGATCAGCAGGCTCCCGGAGCAGCCATGATTCAGTCCGGCTACCGGGTCGCCATGCTGGTTTCCGGGGCCGGCGGCCTGCTGATCGCAGCGTACGCAGGGTGGTTCGCGGCCTATGCCACAATGGCTGCGCTCGTCGGTGTGGGAATACTGGTGTTTTTGCTAGGTCCTGAGCCGAAGGTTTCGGAACAAATTTCAAGTGCCGCGGGATCCGGATGGCATGCGATGCGCCATGCGTTTTCGACCGCCGTGATCGGTCCCTTTCGCGATTTCATGCAGCGGCCGCTTTGGCCCGTCATTTTGATTTCGATATTCGGATACAAGCTGGGCGAGGCTATGGCGGGAGTGATGTCAACGCCACTCTATATCTCGCTGGGATTTTCGCTCCCTGAGATCGCCGCCGCTTCGAAGGTGTTCGGATTTTTCTCGATTGTGGCAGGGGTTCTATTAGGTGGTGTAGTGACGACCAGGTATGGAATCCGTCGCTCGTTGATTCTTTGTGGTGTCTTGCAGTCGGTCGGGAACCTGTTTTTTGTCTTGCAGGCTGTGGAAGGGCATCGTATCGGCTACCTTGCTTTATGTGTGACTGCCGAAAACATCACGGGGGGAATGGCCGGAACCGCGCTGGTGACCTATCTTTCCAGTCTATGCTCGCCCGCTTTCACGGCGACTCAGTACGCGCTGCTTGGCTCGCTAGCTTCGCTTGGGCGTACCGTGGTGGCCTCCTCAGGAGGAGTCTTGTCAGAGAAGATCGGTTGGGTACGGTTCTTCCTGCTTACCAGCATCGTCGGATTGCCAGTCCTCATTCTTTTCCTCTGGACCGTACCGCGCGACGATTTCGGGAATCACCAGCTCAAACCAGCCCTCAAAGGTGCGGATGGCGGGCCTGAAGATCCGACCTCTGCCTAGGAGCTCTAAACCAACGCCACGATTCCCCCTTGAGTTCTTCTTCTGCGATCGTCAGATACACCACGCCCACTACAGCCAGCGGCTGTCGGCTCATGCGAACGCGTGTCTGGCCGAATACTCTAGTGAGCGAAAAAAACATGCGCAAGGCCAGAATCGAGCGACATGCGCGCCGTTTCCGGGTTGAATCAGCCATGAGAGTTTTTCTCCTGGCTTTGGCAGGGGTGATTGCGGCGCTAACCGCAGCTTCGCGATCGCTGCCATCCGCGCAGCCGCAATACCCGCAATACGGCGCGACTACGCCGGAATACGGCGGGCCCGATGTGCGAGCGGCGTTAGGGCAGATCTTTGCGCTGACGAATCAGGCGCGGGCGCAGGCCGGCGTGGCGGCGCTCAACTGGGACCCGGCGCTGGCCGCGGCGGCTATGCAGCATTGCCGCAGGATGGCCGCGGCGGGGGCCATCTCTCATCAGCATCGCGGGGAACCCGACCTGACCACGCGCGCGGCGCAGGCGGGCGCGCATTTCAGCCTGATCGAGGAGAACGTGGCAATGGCCCCGTCGGCCGCCGCTATTCACCAGGCGTGGATGCAGTCGCCGGGACATCGCGAGAACCTGCTGAACCCGGAGGTGGATCACGTAGGCATTGCGCTCGTTTACGCGCGCGGCGTGCTCTACGCGGTGGCGGACTTGAGCGCCGCGGCGCTGAGTCTGAGCCCTGCGCAGGTGGAGGCGCGCGTGGCGTCGCAGGTTCGCGTGAGCGGGGTGTCGATTCTGGCCGATCCTCGATTGGCGCGATCGGCCTGCGCGAGCGACGACGATCTGCCGCAATACCCGGCGGATCGTCCGGCGTGGATGATTCGCTGGCAGAACTCCGATCTCTCGCGCTTGCCGCGGGAGCTGGCGAGTAAGCTCCGATCGGGAAAGTATCGGAAGGCCGCGGTAGGCAGTTGTCCGCCGCAGGAGGATGACCCCGCGTTTACGTCCTATCGCGTGGCGGTGCTGCTGTATTAAGCGGGTGATTTGTCGATCGATCATCTCGGTATCCCGGGTACCAAAATCGTGACCCGGGGCACCCACAGTGTGGCTGTGCGAAAGCAGTGAAGAAACAACACCGCTCCTCAGCCGAAGTCCCGATGCTCCTTCCAGATTTCTGGCCACGGCTTGCGTGGCGGGCCGCAGACAAAGATGTCGGAGTGGTACTGGCTCTCTTCGTTGCGCAGGCCTTCGGAGTTGCCATTGCGGCCAGCGAGACGGCAGCCGGTGAAGAGCGCGTTGGCTTCGTCTTCGCCGAGGCCGAGAACGATGAGCGTGGTGGGCGGCGGCGAGGGATAGCCGCGGTACCACTCGGAGTTGGTGGTGCCGATGGGCTCGGGAAGACCGTAGGCGCGGCCAAGAATCTCGATGGCTCCGTACTCGCCGTAGTTGCCGGTGGTAATGCCAAGATGAGCTTGCTGATCAGGCGGGAGCGAATCGCGAATCTGCGCGACAGTTTGCACCAGCTCATCCCAGCCGAATTCTTCGCGGAGCGCCTCGTTCTGCGCCAATGCAAAATTCCGAAGCGGCCCATTGGCTTCGAGAGGCACGACGATTGCAATGCCGTACGCGCCCGCAGAGAGAAGCCCTATGAACAGAACAGCCGTGAGCGCGACGGCCCAGCCGCGCCTGAGACGAGCACACCAGGATTCAAAGCCGACGGCGCCCATGGCAATGAGCATGGGATAGGTGGGCGCGAGGTAGTAAAAGACCGCGTGGGAAAGAGTGTAAAAAATGGCAGGTAACAGAAACATCAACGCCATAGGGCGAAATCGCGGGCTGCGGAGATAAAGCCAGATGCCGGCAATCCAAAGCGGCGTGGAATAGATGTTGGCGCAGACAATGAACTGCTTGAACCAGAAGCGATCGCCGCGGCCCCACCGCATGTCGCGCGCATGAATGTATTCAAGGAAATGGAGAGAGATGAAGTCGTGGCGGAATTGCCAAAGCAGGTTAGGAAGAGAGATCGCGAATGCCAGTGCGGCCCCAATAGCGAACCAACGGCTCAAGAGTAAACGCCGAACGGGAGAGATCAGGATACCGATGACAAGACTGACGGCGAGGAACAAGACCGTGTATTTGGTTTCAAGGCCCACGCCGACGACCGCTCCGATGGCCAGCCACCAGCGGGGATTCTCCGACTTGAGCAATCGGATGGTCAGGTAGGCGACGAGCACCCACCACAAATAATCGAACGATGTGTACTGAAACTCAGTGCCGTTAAAGAGCGGCAGCGCGGAGAGAGCCACGGCGAGGGCTGCTGTGATCTGCGCGAGGCGCGCGCCTCCGAGCTCCTTGGCCATGAGTCCGGCGAGAACGATGACTGTGGCCTGTGCAAGAACGGAAAAGAGGCGCAGGCCGACCATATTGAGGCCGAAGAGGCCGAGGCTGATGCGCTCGATGAACGGAGTGAACGGAGGGTAGGCGACGAATCCCCAGTCGAGGTGGCGCGCGTCGCTCAGAAACTGCAGCTCGTCGCGATGAAAACCGTAGCGCGAGTTGGTCAAGAGATGCAGGAGTGCGATAGCAGCGGCGATGGCAAACACACTTGCGGCATCGGCCCAGCGGCTCGGGTTGCGCGGCTGTTCACCGGCGTAAATGGGTGGCAAATTGGTCTCCTCGCCTGGTGCTGAATCTGACTTGAAACTGTTTCATAATCTCCTCGGACTTTCCGAAACCCATCCCTCAAGGCCTGAAGCCCGCGATTTTCCTGACTCTTTTGCGGCACGACTGAAGTCGTGCCCTTTCAAGACGGAGTTACGAAACAGCTTCTACGTAAGCGCCGCGGGCGCGGTTCCGTTGCGCCGTTCGAGCGGTGGGGGAACGCGCACCGAAGCCATGCCCGCCGCCGTTGCCCCCGCGATCCCCATCTCAGTGTCTTCAAAGACAAGGCAGTCTTTGGGCGCGACGCCAAGCCGCTCGGCCGCGACGAGAAAGGCGTCGGGCGCGGGCTTGGAACGCAAGTAATCCTCGTGGCCAACCAGGACTTCGAAGCGGTCAAGCAGACCGACTGCGGTGAGCGAATTGACGATCGATTCGCGGTTGCTTCCCGAGACCACCGCGAACGCAATGCGGCCGTATTGCGCGTCGATGTGCTCGAGCACCTCCGGCACAGGCTTCAATTGCGGCAGCAGCGAGAAGTAGAGATTCTCCTTGCGCTCCGCGACGGTTTCAACCGGCATCGCGAGTCCCTGCATCTGGTTCAAATCGGCAATAATCTCTCTGGATGGCTTGCCGCCCCACGCATAAAACAGCTCTTCGTCGAAGGTGGCGCCCCACTCGCCGAGCGCCTTCGTCCAGGCGATGTAATGCAGCGGCATCGAGTCCACCACCGTGCCGTCGCAGTCGAAGAGGTAGGCGCGAAATGTGCCGGAGGGGATCTTGAGCTTCATTGTTCTCCTATTGTTTCAGGTTCGTGCATGCCCACCTATGGCGCAGAGATCGATCACAGCAGTTGCCGAGGGCGGATCGCAGCTGCCTCTGAGTCATGATTTGGGAACTCATCCCTCTCAGCCGTTCTCAATCGGCGGCTTGGAGCGCCATCATTCAAAACGACCGGCAGATGCGAGAGGCTTCCGGCCATCGACCGTAAACGCCCGGCGAGTGATTTATCGTGGATGGAGAGGGGCGCGCCACCTTCTGCTCTTGTTCCCTTCCAATCGCATCTTCAAGGAAAAAACCATGGTCAACATTCAAGTCGAGTATCAAGGAGAGCTGCACTGCAAGGCAACCCACGGTCCTTCCGGCGCCGAGCTAATCACCGACGCCCCCAAGGACAATCAAGGCCGCGGCGAAAGCTTCTCTCCTACCGATCTGGTGGCAACGGCGCTGGGCGCTTGCATGCTCACGATCATGGGCATTGCGGCGCGTACGCAGAACATCGACATCTCCGGCGCCACGGCGTCTCTAGAAAAGGAAATGACGGCGACACCGCCGAGAAGGATTGAGCGGCTGACCGTCAAGATCTACGTCCCCCATTCGCCGAGCCCGGCAAACAAAAAGAAGCTCGAACGAGCCGCCCACACCTGCCCTGTGCACAAAAGCCTGCATCCGGATGTTCAGATTCCTATCGAGTTCACGTGGGGATAAGTCGATAAGGGACGTCCCGCAGCCGGGCCAATCCCGCTTTTGACGCCCTCGCCGGGCTCTGCTAATTTAAATAAGGACAATCCAGCGCCACGCACTCCTCAGTAGCTCAATGGCAGAGCATTCGGCTGTTAACCGAAGGGTTGTAGGTTCGAGTCCTACCTGAGGAGCCATATATTTTTATAAGTTATTTATATTCAATCACTTCCAATACAGCACAATCTGATAGGCCAACAGAAAGGCCAACGTTTCTCTTCCGCTTGCCTCCCCAAAAAGCACACTTCTGAACCCATGCTAGTAAGCCTCTAGCATTTCACAGGCGAGATCTCGCGTCTAATCGATCAAAACCGGCAAGCACAATCTATATGGTTTATGGGTGATTATGGTGGACAATTTGGTTGTAAAACGCACTGGCAATATGGGTGTATGTGGGTGTATATATGATTTAGGTTCAAAATGTTCGAGACAGCCAACATCCAGATTTCGCCCGAGGTTCTCTCCCTGATCGCCGAGATCGATGAGTTCAAGGGAGCGTGGCGGGCGCTCGGTACGCTTGCGCCTGAGCGGCTCAGCGCATTGCGCCGCGTTGCGACCATCGAGAGTATTGGCTCATCCACTCGCATCGAGGGCAGTCAGCTTTCCGACCGCGAAGTTGAGCGCCTTCTAGCCAATTTGGAGATCCGGTCTTTTGCCAGCCGAGATGAACAAGAGGTCGCCGGCTATGCCACCGTCATGGAAACGATCTTCCATGCGTGGCAGGAGATTCCGGTTACCGAGAACCATATCAAGCAGCTTCACCGCGACCTGCTCCAGTACAGCCTGAAGGACGACCGCCACCGCGGCGAGTATAAGAAGCTCCCCAATAACGTCGCGGCGTTCGATGACGACGGGAAGCAGATCGCGATTCTTTTCGAGACGGCGACTCCGTTCGATACGCCCAGACGTATGGCGGAATTGGTTGAATGGCTTCGTACCGAGCAGGAGTTAAAGCGCCTTCACCCCTTGCTCGTCGCTGCCCTCTTCACCGTCGTCTTCCTCGCTATCCATCCTTTCCAGGATGGCAATGGCCGTCTGAGCCGCGTACTGACAACGCTGTTGCTGCTCAAAGCCGGTTACGCCTACGTACCCTTCAGCTCGCTCGAAAGCGTGATCGAGAACAGCAAGGAAGGCTACTATCTGGCGCTGCGGCAAACGCAATCCACCATTCAGACCGACAATCCAAACTGGCAACCTTGGTTGCTCTTCTTCTTGCGAGCCTTGCAGCAACAGAAGCGGCGGCTATCGGTCAAAGTGGAGCGTGAGCGATTGGTTCTGACCTCGCTGCCTGAGCTGGCCGTCAGTATCCTCGAATATGCCCGCGAGCACGGCCGCGTGACAATGGCGGATATGATCCGGCTAACCGGCGCCAGCCGGAACACTCTCAAAGAACACTTTCGAAGGCTTGTGGAGATCCAACAACTCGCACTTTACGGAAACAGAAAGGGCTCTTGGTATGCGCTCAAATGACCCGCTGCTGCATTTATGCAGATGCCCATTTGCCGCTTCGGTTCCAGCAAGTGAGGCGCGATAAACAGCGAACATCAATTAGGACGATGATCCAAAACTGGCTTCTCAGAGAACAATGCAATGACACACCTTGAAGACTTAACACCGAACGCTGCAATCCGCGGAATCATCCCGGACCAGACCGTCACTGTTGTCAATACGCAGTGGTTTGGGTCTGAGGCTTTGGAATTGACCTATAAAGACCCGTCAGGCAGAGTTGCCAACGAGTTGCTCTATCGCTACGACGAGCCACGTATCGAGCTGGTCGAGTTCGGCCGCCCTTGGAGCTTTGACGGGGATGGAGCTCTCTTCCGGCTCGTTTCCGAGGCAAATCGCATCCGCCTGGCGCATCTTTTCGACCCGGTACTGGCAGTCCATACTTCGCTTGTCGATCCGCTCCCACACCAGATCACCGCAGTATATGAAGCGATGCTGCCGCGCCAGCCGCTTCGTTTTTTACTAGCCGACGATCCGGGCGCTGGTAAGACGATCATGGCAGGATTGCTGATTAAGGAACTCATCGTGCGCGGTGACCTTCAGCGATGCCTCGTCGTATGTCCAGGCAGCCTCGCAGAGCAGTGGCAGGACGAACTTTACAGGCGGTTTCAACTCCCGTTCGAGATCATGACGAACGACAAACTAGAAGCTGCGCGCACCGGGAATTGGTTTGCGGAAAACAACCTCGTGATTGCGCGTCTCGACAAGCTCTCCCGTGACGAGGACGTACAAGCGAAGTTGCAGGCCCCTGACTGCCAGTGGGATTTAGTGGTGTGCGATGAAGCACACAAGCTCTCGGCGACGTTCTTTGGCGGGGAAGCCAAATTCACCAAGCGTTATCGCCTCGGCCAACTTCTCTCAGGACTCACCCGCCATTTTCTGCTGATGACCGCAACGCCGCACAACGGCAAAGAAGAAGATTTTCAGTTGTTTCTCGCACTGCTTGACGGAGACCGCTTTGAAGGGCGTTTCCGTGACGGCGTTCACCAGGTAGATGTATCGGACCTCATGCGGCGCATGGTAAAGGAGAGCCTTCTCAAATTCGATGGAAAGCCACTCTTCCCCGAGCGCATCGCGGAAACTGTGCCCTACAAACTCTCAGATGCCGAGGCCCAACTTTACAGAGAGGTCACGGATTACGTTAGAAACGAGTTCGACCGCGCCGAGGCCCTCGCGAACGAAAAACAAGCTGGCACCGTAGGATTTGCACTCACGATCTTGCAACGCAGGCTTGCGTCTTCGCCCGAGGCCATCTACCAATCTTTACGTAGACGGAGTGACCGTCTCCAACGCCGTCTGCGAGAGTTTGAGATATTGCAGCGCGGAGGCATGCAGAATTCGACGGGACTCGCTGGTCCGCTTCTCGACCCAGACGACGTTGAGGATTTGGAAGATGCGCCTGATGCTGAGGTCGAAGTTGCGGAGGAGGCATTCCTAGATCAGGCAACAGCCGCGCGCACGATCCAAGAACTGAAGGCTGAGATTGCGACCCTCAGCAGGTTGGAAGCGAGGGCCGCAGAAGTCCGCCGAAGCGGAGAGGATCGCAAGTGGCGTGAATTGGCCGACCTTTTAAATCAAATCTTTTCACCAGCGCCTGCGGCTCAACCGAATTCCGAAAAAACTGACCTCGAAGAGAACGGTGATGTATACCGCGTTAAATCCTCGCCCAATCAAAAGCTCGTCGTCTTCACAGAGCACCGCGACACACTTACCTACCTGCAGGACAAGGTAGGACGACTACTTGGCCGCGCCAATGCTGTTGTCGTGATTCATGGCGGCATGGGCCGTGAAGACCGCCTCAATGCTCAAGAGGCATTCAAATTTGATCCCGAAACACAGGTTCTCATAGCAACCGATGCAGCAGGAGAAGGAATCAACCTTCAACGTGCTCACCTGATGGTGAATTATGACCTGCCGTGGAATCCCAATCGTATCGAACAACGGTTTGGCCGCATTCATCGAATCGGTCAAACCGAGGTCTGCCATCTCTGGAACCTCGTGGCCAGCGAGACCCGCGAGGGAGACGTTTACCACACGCTGCTCGAAAAACTTGAACAAGCACGCAAGTCCCTTGGCGGACAGGTCTTTGATGTGCTTGGGAAACTCCAGTTTGAAGGACGCTCTCTGCGCGAACTTCTTGTCGAGGCGATTCGATATGGTGAAAGACCCGATGTAAATGCTCGCCTCACGCAGGTCATCTCGGATACCGTTGACCGGCATCACCTTCAAGATCTTCTTGAAGAGCGAGCTCTTGCCCATGATTCAATGGATGCGAGCCGTGTTGCGCGCGTTCGAGAAGACATGGAACGCGCCGATGCAAAGCGGCTTCAGCCCCACTATATCGAATCGTTTTTTCTTGAAGCCTTTCAGAACCTGGGTGGCGTTGCTCGCCAGCGTGAGACTCGTAGATACGAGGTTACGCACGTTCCGGCCACCATTCGTAATCGTGACCGGCTAATTGGGTCCGGGGAAGCTGTTCAGCCGCGATACGAACGAATTGCATTCGAGAAGGACCTGATTGCGCCGCAAGACCAGCCACTTGCCGCTTTCCTCTGTCCTGGTCATCCGCTCTTGAATGCCACACTAGACCTTACCCTCAATCGCCACCGCGATCTGCTTCGCCGCGGTACGGTCCTCGTGGACGAACGCGATTCTGGAACTGCGCCCAGAATTCTGTTCTACTTGGAACACTCCGTCCAGGATGCGAGCCGGTTGAAGAACGGCGACCGGCGCACAATCTCGCAGCAGATGCTTTACGTCGAGCTGGACTCCGAAGGTACCGCTCACCATCTGCATTATGCGCCGTATCTGGATTACCGTCCGCTCCGCCCTGACGAGCCAGCTGTGGATGCCTTGCTGGCGCGCCCGGAGTGCGCGTGGATCACCCGCGACCTGGAGCAGAAAGCTCTCGCTCATTCCATCGCGAAAGTGGTCCCTGAGCATATCCATGAAGTCCGTTCGCGGCGTCTGGAATGGATCGAGAAGACCCGTGCGGCTGTCAAAGACAGGCTAAGTAAGGAGATCAACTACTGGGATCACCGCGCAGAAGACCTTCGTGCGCAGGAGCGAGCGGGTAAGACCAACGCACGCCTAAATTCCCAGGAGGCCCGCCGGCGTGCCGACGAACTTCAGGCGCGTCTCGCTATGCGCATGGACCAACTTAACCTTGAGGCGCAGGTTTCGGCTCTGCCACCCGTTATTCTTGGCGGATTGGTTGTCGTGCCCGCCGGTCTGCTGGCCTTGATGGCAAACTCTGGTATCCCGACACCGTTTCACCCGATGGATACGCAGGTATCGGCGGCCCGCGCACGGGCCATCATCATGGAGATTGAACGTAGCCTCGGTTTCGTACCCACAGATCGGGAGTTCGACAAGCTCGGATACGACATCGAGAGCAGCGTTCCCGGCACTGGTAAGCTGCGCTTCATCGAGGTAAAGGGTCGAGTCTCTGGTGCCGCTACTATCACCGTGACTAAGAACGAGATTCTCTATTCGCTAAATAAACCTGACGATTTTATCCTGGCCATCGTCGAATTCCAGCCCGAAGACGCGCACAAAGTTCACTACGTTCGCCAGCCGTTCAAGCGTGAGCCAGATTTCGGCGTTACGAGCGTCAACTACGATTTTGCAGAATTAATTGAAAAAGGGGCACAACCGCAATGATGCCCCAACCGCCATACTTTAAGCGTATCCAGGACCGAGCCACAAGAAGGTGGGATCAGCTTGATGGCGATCCAGATCTTTCAGGCCCCTGGCTTCAGCTTTTCAAGCAGGTTCAAAGCCCAAGACATGTCCTGTCGGAAATGCTCCAGAATGCTGATGATGCAGGTGCCACCGAAACGCTTGTGGTCGTTGACAAACAGCAGTTCATTTTTACTCATGACGGAGGGGATTTTATAGAAGAACACTTCGAGTCGCTCTGCCGATTCGGCTATTCAAATAAACGGGCACTGCATACCATTGGCTTCAGAGGCGTTGGGTTTAAGAGCCTCTTCAGTCTCGGTAATCGGGTCGAGCTATTCACGCCGACCCTCTCTGTGGAATTCGGGAAAGCAAGATTCACGCAGCCAAAGTGGGTCGCTCATCCCCCAGCCGATATCGCTACAACCCAAATCCAAGTAAGCATTTCGGACGAACATCGGGGCCAAGAACTGATAAAGAACCTCAGGGATTGGTTGAGTAGTCCGCTCTCACTCCTTTTCTTCAAGAATATTCGCAGAATGAAGATTGGGGACGAAGAAGTTTACTGGGAAAGCCTCGGACCTGGCCCGGTGGAGGACAGTGAGTGGATGGCACTCAATGGCAATGTGGATGAGGCTAAACTCCTAATCCGGTCAGAAGCTGAAGAATTCCCACCAGATGCGTTAGAAGAGATTAGACAAGAACGATTGCTGAGTGCCGATCAGGATGCAGACTTTCCCCCTTGCAAAGTGGAGGCTGTCCTGGGTGCAAAGGGACAGCTCTATGTGGTGTTGCCAACTGGAGTTGAAACCGGGTTGCCATTTGCGTGCAATGCACCGTTTATCCAAGACCCGGCCCGTCTTAAGATCAAAGATCCTGAAACATCCCCTACTAATCGTTGGCTTCTAGAACGCGTAGGAAGGCTCGCAGCGTGCGTGATGCTGCAATGGTTGGGGCAAAGGGAAGTCAGTATCACCGAACGCTCGCGCGCCTACGGTCTTTTGCCAGACTTCGACCAAAATGACAACTCGTTGGAAGGGCTGTGTGCGCGAAGCATCGGCGACTCTTTTAACAAAGCGATCAGTGGGCTGCCATTTCTGCTAACGGAAAATGGCGACCTGACACCAGCCAACGAAAGCATATGTCTGCCAGAAGCCTTGTTAGAGGTGTGGCCTTCCGAGCAGGCGTCGGCGATCCTTGACAATCGCGATCGTCCAGCATTGTCGCGTTTCGTTTCTGCCGAGCACCGGACAACACTGATCAGAAGCGGATACATTGGGCAGATTGGCAAAGCAGATGTCCTGAATATCCTTCAGTCCAGCCATTTGCCGAAACCTGAGACATGGCGCCACCTGCTTAAACTCTGGGCCTACATAGCGCCGGACATGGTCTCGTATCGCACATTGATCGACAAGACGAGGTTACGAATCATTCCTGTGCAGGGCAAGGATGTTCTCTACGCTTCGGTCGAAGTCGTTAGACTTGGCGAAAAGAAACTCCTTCAGTCGGACCAAGACTGGGAATTCCTTGATCACTATCTCATCGTTCTCAACCAGAAGTGGCCACGGTTCCTTGCAGAAGAACGTCGAAGCGCTGAAGACCGGCATGATAATGAGGCTAAACGTGACGTTGAGGCGGCCTATTCCGTTTTTGACGCTATCGGACTAGCTGAGACAACGGATGTGAGTGATGTAGTTGAGCAAGTAGCTTGGAAATTCTTCACACCAGGAAATCTTCAAATTGCCGATTGTGTTCGATTGGCTCAGATTGCCGCCAAGCTTGGAGCAAAAGTCGGAGCCTCATTCCGCTTTGTGACTCAGGATCGGCACCTGCGAGGAGTTGATAAGGCCGTTCTTTTTGACAAGGATGGAACACTGGAACAGCTACTGCCTGAAACTTGGCGTTCTGAGCACCTTTTGTACCCGGATTACGGTCGATCTTATACATCGTGCAACCCTGACGAATGGAATCGATGGATTGCGACTGGTCGAGCAGGGGTGCTCGCCTTCGTCCCGCTGTCGCGAAAGCAATCATACATCTGGAGTGAGAGCGCACTAGAGGCGGAATTGCGGCTACGCGGCTGTCGATCCACCCCTTCCTATTCCTTTCTGACAATGATTTTCCTCGTCGAAGACTGGGATTTCGAAGAGACTCACTGGCGGCACTGGTCGAATTTGGCAACGGATGATGAAAAGTTGTGGGGGCGTGTAGTTGAGCAACTCTTGGGTGATACCGAAGGCTCATGGACAACCGCTGGAAGTGCGTCGTTTCTCCAAGAGGGGACATTTGGGCGCAAGAGGGCAAACCACAAGGTGCCAATCCTACCTGCCGAATGCATTCCTGCCAAATGGGTCATTCGATTGAGAGAATTTCCGTGCCTACCCGATAAACATGGCATCTACCGTAAGCCTGCCGAACTCCTTCTGCGGACGGCAGAAACTGAGCCGTTCATGGATGTGGAGCCATTCGTCCATGGCCGACTGGACACGGAAAAGACGCGCCCTCTTCTTCAGTTACTTGGTGTTCGCAATACACCTTTCAGCTCCGAAGGCCTTCTGGGACGATTGCGAGCATTGGCAAAAGCAGACCGCCCCCCGATACATGAAGTTGAAAAGTGGTATCAACGTCTTGACCTAATAATGGATACCTGCTCTACGGCAGATTCGATCAGCATCAAGAATGCGTTCAAAGCAGAAAAACTCATCTTTACTCAGGGCGGGATCTGGACGAATTCCCTCGGTGTATTTCTGTCCAGCGATGAAGATGTTGTCCCCGATGCAGACACAATTAGAGGTTCCCTACAGCACCTCACGCTCTGGAGAAAGCTCGGAATTGCTGAAAGACCCTCGGTAGAAATGGCCCTTCAGTGGTTGAATCAGTTGCCGCAGGAAAGAGTTCTTGTACAGAGCGATGCCAATCGAGTTCGGGCATTGCTTGCACGCCATCCAAATCGTATTTGGGAGGAATGCGGACACTGGTTGAATCTCGCAAACGAGTGGGTTCCCACGGCGAGTCTCGAATATGCTCTCACAATGCAACCCTTGATACGCTGGGGCCATTTACATCAGGCAGTGAAACAAAAGACTGCGGACCTTCAATATCTTCCCACGCAGATTTCTGAGACGATGCCTTTTTCCGGTCTCCCGCGTCTTGCTATCCTGATTGAGGAAAGATTTGATCGCAATCCTCGCGTCACAGTACCTGCCACTTGGCGGGCTTGGCTTAACCAGATCGGTAAGGACCTGGAAAGAATTGAACTCCCCGACGAGGCTGAAACAGCACGTGTCCGGGCCAAGGCGTCTGAATTGGCCACAACACAGTGGCAGACAGCCCAAGATCTTCACCTAATCCCTTACATCGAAGGAACTCCAGCCGGTACGCCGAGAAGCGCCGAAGCCATCTGGTTTGAGCGAGTACTTTACGTTGAAAATCGCTCAATGGCGAAACTGGCTCTGGCTGTTTCACGGGAGATTGGACGTGCTTTTCGGCCGGATATTGAAGACGCCATCAAATACTGCTTTAATCGATCCCCCGAAGACGTGACCGAGTACCTGGAGGAAGTCTTCCGGCTGACTGCCAAGGACCTACCGACGGAAGCTGTGCCGAATGCCGCAGGATCTGAAGCCGCCGCTACGGAGGAAGTTGTAGACCAGCATAGGTTGCAGCAGTCGGCCAGCGAGTTCCCCGAAGGAGAAGATGCCCAACCAAAGAGTCTCACGTTGTCTCCGCCACGCCAACCGGAGGACAACGCAGACCAAGAATTCGGCGAAAACGAGCGAATTGAAACAGAGCCGCCCGATGACGAAGTCAAGCCCCATCGCACTCACCAGGTTGCCAAACCACCTAAGCCAAGCATCATGGAGCGCCTTGCGCTACAGAACGGCTATAGGAAGGATAGTAACGACCGATTTTTTCATCCCGATGGGAGCTGGATCTCCAAACCGCCCGGCAACCGCTTTTGGGAACGACATACGGCAAGTGGTCATGTGTCTCAATACTATTGGCCGCGGGACCACTGCCTTGAGCGCGAACCTCTTGAGATCGAGGCTGACATCTGGGACATGATCACGAGCTCTCCTGAGATTTACGCGGTTGTACTGTCGGATGTTGACGAAAAACCCGTTGAGATCGTTGGGACACGGTTACTGACCATGCGAGACCTTGGAGAAATTCAGTTGTTTCCCGCAAGCTGGCGACTAAAGAAGGTTCCCGTGCAGTTGGTTTAATTCAGCAAATGGGTCTTGAGCGAATGAGCCACGAAAAGCGAATCGAGAACGAGCGTAGTAAGGAAAGCCGTCACTCTCGGCTTCGGAGATGCTCAACAAAATTAGCCGGCAATCAGCCGAGGAAGACACGCTAATGAAACCTGCCAAACTGATGTCTTGGTCAATCCGCAAACTTCACTTGCACTTGCTCGAAAAGCGTTTTGCCATCCCTAAGCTCCAGCGCAATTTCGTATGGGACGGTAACAGAGCGGCTAGTCTACTCGACAGCGTTCTTCGCGAAATACCTATTGGATCACTCTTTCTTTGGGAAATGTCGCAAAAGTCAGCGCACCTGATTCGGCAGTCTGCAACGGTGCTGCCGCCGTTTGCCAAGAATAATAAAAGAATCTGGTTCGTCATCGACGGTCAGCAACGGCTATCTGTTATTTATCAAGCCCTTCAGGGTGAGGCGAAGGTCAACGACGCCGGACGAGACATCGATTTTGGTAGGCTATGTTTTGTCGTCAATCCTGACACCGCAGACGCCTTTGCAAAACGAATCGTCTATCGCAAACCCGTATTCCGCGAATTCGTGCCAGTCTGTGACATTCTCGCTCCCGATTGGAAACGGCGCATCGGGAAACACCCGATTGCGGTAATGAAGAAGATTCGAAATTGTCGCGAGCGCCTCCTCCGCTTCAAGCTCCCTATCGTGAAGATCGAATCCGCAACGCTCGATGAGATCGGAGAGGTATTCACGCGAGTCAATTCGCTTGGAATGAAAGTGACCTCCGCTGACCGGGCGATTGCTCTAATGGGCAAGCTCGATGTTCATGCGATTGCAGATGAGCTCAGGTACAAGTTGCGTGAAGCAAACTTCGAGCTTGGAAGCGTTGATCCTATCCTCATGGGCTTCAACCTTGTCACTGAGGAACTCCAACCCGAAGGCGATCCCCCAAAGCTGGAAAGGATGGCTCGGCGCTGGTCGCAACGAATTGAGAACGACGACTCAAGCCGGAAGGAGTTCGAGGCGATCTGGCACCGATATCAGGATGCGGCTCTGCGAACTGTTGAATACCTCCGGCAGCGATTCCCAGTCCACGATGAGAGCTTCCTGCCGTCAGTGAACATGTTGTCAACCTTGTCGGTTTTCTTTTTTCACCACCCCTCTCCTCCCAATGGGCGCCAGGCAAGGGAGATCCGAAAGTGGTTTTGGGTCACTGGAGTTGCCAAGCGCTACTCTGGCGCTGGCTACCACCGGAATCTAGTCGCGGACGCTAGGATGTTCCAAGACCTTGCGTTCGGGAAGAACCGCCTCTTCACTTTCAGAGAACGCCTTGATCCAATTCTGACCGTTCAAGCGGAACAGTACAGCGCGCAATCTGCCCGCACGAGGGCATTCTTTTGCCTTCTTGCACTACTGAAGCCGAAATACCTCGATAACGGTAATGAAATTCCATTGGGACCCGCGGCTCTTTCTCCGGCAAGCAAAACGCATCGACACCACATTTTTCCCCGCGCACGGCTCCGGCAGTGCGGCTTTTCGGCCACCGCCTACAACAGCCTTTGTAACCTTTGCTTCCTTGTAGCCGAAGACAACCAGAGCATTGGCAGCCGCTTGCCTAGTAGCTATCTCGCCGATTTCAAGTCCATCGCTAAGGCGCAATTCTCCTCCGCGATGAAAAGGCATTTGATCCCAGTCTCTGCCGACAGTGGCGTTTGGCAGCCGGGCGTGAAATCCGCCTATAAGCAATTCCGAACCGAACGTTTGAAGCTGATCTGTCGAGAATTTGAGAAGGCTGCTGGAATCAAGATTTTTCAAAAGGACTAGGCGCATGAAAAGCGGAAGCCAGCACGACCTCTTTCTCGATAGCGGCCCAGACGTTGAGCTGGATGCCGCTACAACCCGGCGTGGGCTTGACGAACTCTTCAGTCTGACTGGCCAAATATAGAACTGCCCAGTCCTACAACAACCTGCTGAAGTTTGTCGCGAATTTCCGATTCTATGCTCCCTATAACGCTATGCTGGTGCACATCCAGATGACCGGAGCCAAGTATGTGTGCTCACCGACTCGCTGGATGGATGAATTCAAACGCCAAATCAAGCCTGGCGCGCGCCCCTTGGTCATTCTTCAACCGATGGGTCCAGTCATGTTTGTCTTCGATGTCGCTGACACCGTTGAACTCCCAGGTGCGCCTCCTCTTCCGAAAGAGGTTGAAAGCCCCTTCGAGGTCCGGGGAGGTAAGGTTGGCGATCAACTTGAGAAGACGATGGAGAACGCCATTCGCGACGGCGTTGCCATTACGCCCCAACACGCTGGCTCGCAGAGCGCCGGCCAAATCGGCGTTGCAACCGGCAGAAGGTCTCTCCATTATCAAACTCGAATCAAGCCGAAACCGGAGTTTATCGAGGTGCCATTACGCTATGAGCTGCTGCTGAATAGCACTCATTCTAGGGAAGCACAGTATGCGACGCTCGTTCATGAATTGGCACACCTCTATTGTGGGCACATCGGGTCTCCGAATCCTCATTGGTGGCCGGATCGGCTGCACCTGAATCATGACAGGAACCTGTGTGAGTTTGAGGCTGAATCCGTGTGCTACCTGGTCTGTAGACGGCTCGGCATCGACAATCCTTCAGACGAGTACCTCGCGGGATATTTGAAAGATCATTCAGAGGTTCCTTCCATAAGCCTGGAGGCCGTGATGGTGACGGCAAACCTGATTGAGAAAATGGGACGCGAGCGCCTTAAACCCCGGAAGGAGGCGAAGAAATAGCCATGCCAAGAATCGCTGGAAGTTCTCAATATGAAGTCCGCGTTGAACGCGAGGAGCTATTGCGGTACCTCGCTGTTTTGAGCAAATCAATCACCTCCAAAGACAAAGTTGCGCGAATCTCATTCGACGATGGGTGGTTGATGATTGCCGTGGGCGAAGCGGACTTCGCAATCGCAGCGGAAGGTAAATGGGCAAAGCCAGTTTCTATTGACGCTTCATGGATACAAAAGATGAATCGCCTGCTGCCCGCGGGCAACCCACTTGTGTTGCGGGTCGAAAAGAAGCACTTCTATATCAACAGCTTTGGCGTGCCCTGCCACGAGGTTGCGAAGAAAAAGATGCCGGCGCCCTCTATGGTGGAACCATTACGGGAGGTCCTTCGCAGCATAGGTCAAGCTGCGAAACTGCTCGAACCTTTTCACGTCACGGCCCAGGATGTAATCGAGCTTGTGAAAAAAGCTCAATCCGCAGGTTCACCTTCTTGGACTACTGACGAAACGAAGATGATCGCGACCGTGGCAAAGGCATGGGCTCTTCTTGCTCCCCTTGGAGTTGAAACATCAGACCTTCGATCATTGATAGACGAGGCCGTTCGCAATGGATTCACAAGGACGCGAACTTAGGTCAAAGAACCAGGTGACCACTTGGGGCACCTGACAGTGTCGATTTTAGGGGGAGGCAATGACACGAAACGTAAATTCGGAGATTGACAGTGTCCAGAACTTCATCGCTGCGGTTCAGCAGAATCGCATAAATGGCGTTGAGGTGTTTTATCGTGGGACAGATAGGGTCTATCCCACTGTTGCCCCCTCATTGTTCAGGTCGAAAAGCCTACGGAAAGCGGAGAAAGACCTTTTCAATTCGTTGCTTGCTACTCATCCTGAGAGCTTCAGGGAAGATACCTCGACACTAGATAAGCTTGTTCGCATGCAGCATCATGGCCTTCCTACCAGGTTGCTCGACATCACATCAAATCCTCTCGTAGCGCTGTTTTTCGCCTCGACTCCCGACATTTCGGAAGACGGGGAGGTTGTGCGTTTCGAATTTAGATCTGTAGATGTCAAATATCCGGATAGTGATCGCGCAACCGTAATGGCCAATCTTGCAAGACTGACGCCAAAGCAAAAACAAGATTTGGATACTTCACTCCAAAAGGATGCGTTCAATCAACTCCCTGCATTAAAGCCCCTGCTTCATTTCATCTGCCAAGAGAAATCATACTTTGAGCCCGCGATCAAGCCTGAACATATCGACGGCATTATGGTGATTCGTGGCAAGCACAGCAACGCGAGGATCATCGCACAATCAGGTGCTTTTTTGCTCTTCGGCGAAAGAATGAAATTCGAAGAATCTCCGAAGGGTCAGGATATTCGTCTTCGCAAGTTCATCATCAAGAAGGTTGCAAGAGAACGTATTCGAAAAGAACTGGATCAACTAAACATCAATCAGAGGACGCTGTTCCCGAGTCTGGAGAGCACTGCGGCTTACCTCAAGATGAAATTTGAGGTTGCGCCTGCGCGCAGCTAACGAAACGGGAGATTGGGAAACATGAAGCTGAGAAAGAAATTGATCGAAGTGGCGTTGCCGCTTGAGGCCATCAACAAGGCGGCGGCGCGGGAAAAATCGATTCGACACGGGCACCCGAGCACGCTCCACCTGTGGTGGGCGCGGCGCCCATTGGCCGCGGCGCGCGCCGTCATTTTTGCACAGATGGTCGATGATCCATCGGCATGGCCCGATCTCTTTCCGACCGAAAAGGCGCAGGAGAAGGAGCGCAAACGGCTCTTCAAGATCATTGAAGACCTGGTTCTATGGGAGAACACCACAAACGAGCGAGTCTTGGAAACGGTACGTAACGAAATCTGGGCAAGCTGGCGGCGCACTTGTGCGGAAAATGCCGACGACCTACGCGCCAAGGAACTCTTTGATCGGCATAGGCTACCCGCCTTTCACGATCCTTTTGCGGGCGGCGGCGCTCTGCCACTGGAGGCGCAACGGCTTGGACTTGAAAGTTATGCAAGCGACTTGAATCCCGTTGCCGTGCTCATCAATAAGGCTATGATCGAGATTCCGCCGAAGTTTTCGGGCCGTCCGGCGGTGAATCCGGAGTGGCGTAGGACTTCAGCAGGAGAGAAGACTCTGCGCCAATGGACAGGCGCACAGGGTCTCGCCGAGGATGTGCGTTACTACGGCAAGTGGATGCGGGATGAGGCCGAGAAACGCATAGGACACCTCTATCCGAAGGTGCGTGTTACGCAGGAGATGATCGACGGCCTTCCAGGCAAGCCTGATACGACGCGCCCGGACCTGAAGCCGTATCTGAACCGCGAACTCACTGTGATCGCGTGGCTGTGGGCGCGCACCGTGAAGAGCCCGAACCCCGCTTTCGCCGATGTGGATGTACCGCTTGTTTCAACTTTCACGCTTGCCACCAAACCGGGCAAGGAAGCCTACGTTCAACCGATCATTGAGGGCAACAATTACCGGTTCACAGTGAGGACCGATACACCAGATGACGCCGATGCGGTTATAAATGGAACCAAAATAGGCGGTCGTGGTGCGAACTTTCGCTGCATTCTCTCAAACGCTCCGATTTCAGGAGACTACATCAAGGAAGAGGGAAAGAGCGGGCGGATGGGCTCGCGCTTAATGGCGATCGTTGCAGAAGGTGACAGGGGCCGCGTGTATCTTGCGCCGATGCCGGATCATGAATCAATAGCAAGTTCGGCAATTCCAACATGGCGTCCCGAAGGCGACATTGCGACAAGGATGACCGGAGGAAACTGTACTCCGTATGGCCTGAAATCGTGGGGTGATCTATTCACCTCGCGGCAGTTATTGGCACTAACGACTTTTTCGGACTTGGTGGGCGAGGCGCGACTTAAGGCGGTTGTAGATGCGATAGCTTCCGGTCTAGCGGACGATTCAATCTCCCTGACCAATGGCGGCTCCCATGTTAGGGCATATGCCGAAGCAATTTCCGTTTACCTCGGACTTTCTGCCAGCAAAGCAGCAGACAATAATTCAACTATCTGTTCATGGATGCCGGGAATCAAATATGAAGTCACGAGAAATACCTTTTCGCGTCAGGCTATTCCCATGTCCTGGGATTATGCAGAGGCCAATCCATTTGCTTCGTCGTCTGGAGATTTCTTTGAGCAAGTTAAGCGTGCATTGACAGTTTTCGAGATCTCATTCGCTACGACTGCAATTGGCGGTGCTGCGACGCAAGAGGATGCGCAGATTGGAATCAGCTCTGTTGACCGTGTCGTATCTACCGATCCTCCGTACTACGACAATATCAGCTATGCTGACTTGTCTGACTTCTTCTACGTTTGGCTGCGCCGTTCTATGAAAGAAGTATTTCCCGGTCTCTTCAGCACGGTTGTAGTTCCGAAGGTCGAAGAGTTGATCGCCAGTCCATATCGTCATGGTAGCAAGGAGGAAGCCGAAGGCTTCTTTCTCAATGGGATGACGCGAGCGATGCACCGTCTTGCAGATCAGGCACATGCGGCTTTTCCTGTCACCATCTACTACGCGTTCAAACAGTCAGAAACAGAAGACAATGGAACCGGGGATACAACTAGTACAGGATGGGATACATTCCTAGAGGCGGTAATTCGAGCGGGGTTCTCCATTACCGGTACATGGCCAATGCGAACTGAGCGCAGTGCTCGTTCTGTAGGCATTGGCTCGAATGCTCTTGCTTCCAGCATCATTCTTGTATGTCGCCCGCTCTCATCTGGCGCACCGACTGTGTCACGGCGCGACTTCGTTCAGGCATTGGAGGCCGAATTAGCTCCAGCCCTCCGCAAGTTGCAAGAGGGCAACATCGCCCCGGTCGATCTAGCACAGGCGGCGATTGGCCCTGGAATGGCCGTCTATACCCGCTATGCCAAGGTGCTTGACGCCGAAGGCAATTCGCTAACCGTTAAGCAGGCATTGGCGCTGATCAACGAAAAACTGGACACAGTACTAGCCGAACAGGAAGGCGACTTTGACGCCGATACGCGCTGGGCACTGGCATGGTTCGAACAGGTTGGGTTCAGCGAGGGCGAGTATGGCCTTGCTGAAACGCTCTCCAAAGCAAAGAACACCAGTGTTCAAGGCATGGTCGATGCGGGCGCCGTGAAGTCGGGGGCGGGCAAGGTACGCCTTTTGCGGCCCGAAGAGCTGCCGGCCGACTGGAGCCCGGAAACCGACGCACGCCTGACCGAGTGGGAGATTGTGCATCAACTGATCCGCGTATTGAATACCGGCGGCGAAACCGGAGCAGCTGAGTTGGTTGCCAAGCTCGGCAGTCGCGCCGATACCGCGCGAGAGTTGGCCTACCGGCTCTACGTTTTGTGCGAACGCAAGAAGCGAGCCCAGGAAGCAATCGCCTACAACGCATTGGTACAAAGTTGGCCGGAAATTCAGCGATTGGCTAGCGAACGAGAGACCAGACCGACGGAACCCGTCCAGACAACGATGTTCAGTTAATCAAGGCAAAAGGAAGAGACAATGGCGATCAGCAATTACGACCGGGTAGGAAAGGCACTGGAGTTGTTGAAGACCGGCTTGCAGCCATACGTTGAGCGGGAGATGAAGGCTCAACATGAACAGCTCTGGTTGCAACAGGCACGGGCGGCCGTCGCCGAAACGCAGGCGCACCTCTTCTCTGGTGGCGGTGAGCCGGAGTGGGACGCTGCTGCCTTGCTGGCCGTGATGTGGAACCAGTGGGAAGCTGTCTTCAAGAAGACGCTGGGCCGTGCCGAGCGCTCGCTCATTAGCGAGTTGCGCGAGATTCGCAACAAGTGGGCGCATCAGAAGCCATTTTCGAGCGACGACGCCTACCGCGCCTTGGACTCGGCTGCCCGATTGCTGTCCGCCGTGGTGGCGCCTCCCCAGGTCGAAGAGCTTGAGAAGCTTAAGACCGATCTATTGCGCGTTCGCTTCGATGAACAGGTGCGCTCGGAAAAACGCAGAACTGCCGAAACAGCCATCGAGAGCCAGAGCGATGCGACCCTGAAGCCTTGGCGCGAAGTCGTAAATCCGCATAGAGACGTGCAGAGCGGCAACTACAACCAGGCGGAGTTTGCAGCGGACCTATGGCAGGTCTATTTGGGCGAGGGTTCGGATGAGTACCGCAAACCGGAAGAGTTCTTCCACAGAACGTACCTGACCGTGAGCCTGAAGGAATTGCTGGTTGGAGCTGTGCGGCGATTGGCAGGTCAGAACGGCGATCCCGTCGTGCAATTGCAAACTAACTTTGGCGGCGGCAAAACGCACTCAATGCTTGCCCTCTTTCATCTGTTTTCGGACGCGCCTGCCCACGGACTCCTCGGCATTGACGAGGTTCTGGCAGAAGCCGGCGTCTCAAAACCGCTCAAGGTAAATCGAGTCGTCCTGGTAGGCAACAAGATTTCGCCGGGGAACCCGGTGACCAAATCCGACGGCACCGTTGTACGGACGCTGTGGGGTGAGCTGGCATGGCAGTTGGGCTTTGGGCGTGGAGGAATCAAAGAGGCCAAGAAGGCGTATTCACGCATCGCAGCCGACGATGAACTTGCCACAAGTCCCGGTGACGTTCTCCGCGAGCTGATGAACCAGTACGGGCCATCGTTGATTCTGATTGATGAATGGGTTGCCTACGCCCGACAACTGCACGACAACAGAGATCTGCCAGGCGGCGACTTCGAGACTCACTTCTCATTCGCTCAAGCTCTCACGGAATCGGCCAAAGCGGCTAAGCAATGCCTGCTTGTCATCAGTTTGCCCGCATCGGATACGACCGGATCGCCACACGCGATCGCAGACGATGTGGAGGTGGGCGGCACTCGCGGACGACAAGCCCTTGACCGGCTGCGAAATGCAGTTGGGCGCGTGGAAGCATCATGGCGGCCCGCCAGCGCCGAGGAAGGCTTTGAGATCGTCCGGCGTCGGCTGTTTGAGCCGCTCTCAACGGACAGCTACGTCGCCCGCGATACCGTGGCGCGGGCTTTCGTTGAGATGTACAGGAAAGAGAAATCGGAGTTTCCGCCGGAGTGCAGCGAGGGAGAATACGAGAAGCGGCTGAAGGCAGCATACCCCATCCACCCGGAAATCTTCGACCGGCTCTATTCCGATTGGTCCACGCTTGTAAAATTCCAGCGCACCCGCGGTGTGTTGCGATTGATGGCTGCTGTCATCCATTCGCTGTGGGAGCAGGGAGACCGCAGTGCGCTGATTTTGCCGGCGAGCATTCCTATCAGCGACCGTCGCGTGCAATTCGAGTTGACGCGGTATCTGTCAGATCAATGGGTGCCAGTCATCGAAAAAGATGTCGATGGGGGCAATTCGCTTCCTTTGCGCATCGATGGCGAAATCGCGAACTTGGGCAAGTATTCAGCAACAAGACGTGTTGCGCGCGCCATCTATTTGGGATCGGCTCCGATTGATAAAGCCGCCAACAAAGGCATTGAGGACAGGCGCATTAAACTCGGCAGCGTGTTTCCCGGTGAAACTCCGGCTGTCTTTGGGGACGCTTTGCGGCGACTCGCTTCGCGCGCAACCTACCTTTATCAAGACGGCCCCCGCTATTGGTATTCAACGCAACCAACCGTGACAAAGCTGGCCGAGGACAGAGCAGAACAACTGAAACGCGACCAGGACAAAATCGTCACCGAACTCGACGCTCGCCTTCGCGGCAATCTGGCCAAGGTCGGCGATTTCTATCGTGTTCATCGGCTGCCGGCAACGAGTGGCGATGTTCCAGACAATCTGGAAGCCAGCCTCGTTGTGCTCAGCGTCGACCAGGCATACAGCAAGGAAGCGAACAATCCAGCCGAACTTGCAGCGCGGTCAATCTTTGAGAATCGCGGCAATGCTCCGCGTCTATATCGCAACTCGCTCGTTTTCCTTGCTGCTGACAAAAGCCGCGTGCAAGATCTGGAAGAAGCAATCTGCAAATTCCTCGCATGGGATTCGATTCTGAAGGAAAGCGAGGAATTGAACCTTACACAGCACCAGATCACTCAGGCCAAGACGCAGAAACAGGCCGCTGACGGTGTTGTTCATGCACGGTTGCCTGAAATGTATCAGTGGCTCATCGTACCGACACAAGAAAATCCTCAGGCCCAAATTGCTTGGCAAGCTATGAAATTGAGTGGCACAGACGCGCTGGCAGATCGCGCAAGCAAGAAGCTTAAGCCTGATTTCCTTGTATCAAGCCTTGCACCGACAATATTGCGAATGGAATTGGATCGTGTTCCACTATGGCGCGGCGGAAACCACGTGGCAATTCGACAACTGGTCGAGGATTTCGGTCGCTATCTTTACTTGCCGCGCCTTCGAGATGGCGCTGTCCTGTTGAATGCGATTCGCTCTGGGCTAAGCCTACTGACATGGGAGAAGGACTCTTTTGCTTATGCCGACTCCTTTGACGAAGAAGCAGGGCGATACCGTGGGCTGAGGCAAAACGCAATCATTCCAGTCACGCAAGACGACAGTGGGCTGCTGGTCAAGCCGGAAGCTGCGCGTCTACAAATTGATAGCGAGACTAAGCCGGAAGCGCCTGCTACAACGAAGAACGGATCTGGGGAAAAAGCCGATGAGCAGACCCCCAGTCCCACTGCGACACCCTCCGACGATACCGACCAGAAACGTCCCAAGCGTTATCACGGCACAGTGAAGCTGGATTCAGCCCGTGTCGGCCGTGATGCCGGGAGAATTGCCGATGAAGTCATCAGCCATCTCGTTGGACTTGTCGGCGCGAATGTCTCTGTCACGCTTGAAATCGAAGCTGAAATGCCAGCCGGCACTCCTGACCATGTCGTCCGAACTGTCACCGAGAATGGGCGGACTCTGAAGTTTCAGCCCAATAGCGGATTTGAATCCGATTGATGTGCCCAATACCAATTGGAGATTGAGCATCGCCATTGCGAGATGCGGGGCCACGTTCGTTACGTGGCCTCTTTCGTGTGTCCCCATCACTCGGCGGGAAGTTGGCACTGTAAGCGCCGTCGCTTGCCGTCAATGACGCTTTTTGGCTCCCCCCTGCCTTCGTCACGGTTCCCCCAAAAAGCTATGACTGCCGCGCTTCATACGGCGGCATTGTGCCTGCTCTCGCCCCCGCCGCGGGGGACACTTCAACGAAAGAGGCACAATATGACGAACGCAGCTACACTCTCCGAATCGCAACTCCGGCAATTCACCGGCTCCGAGAACTGGTATCGCCACGGCATCAATCGCGCAGTCCTATTTACCGACGGTGCAAAGTTCCTTGCCGACCAGGGCGGCGCTTACTGGCTCCTCGACATCATTGCAATCGCCCAACAACATGATGCTCGCGTTTCCGGCGAAGAGTTCCAGGTTTGGAACTTGAAAGTTCACTCCGACCGTAGCGCGACAGTGTACTGCGACGACGGCAATGGGAATCCCGTCTACACGCAGGAGATTCCGTTCACGGACTTCCCGCTTGACGAAGTGAAGCTCTACTTCGCCAACAACGTGATTCACCTGCCCAGCGAGTATTAGCTGGGCATGCCCGCGCCGGCAATCGCCGACGCGGGCACTGCTTTATTCCACTTTGGTATTCCTCGCGGCATGGCAGTTGCGCCCGTGGACCCCATCGTGCAGTACTTGTGCAATTTCCAGATACCATTCTCGCCACCGTAGACACTGAAATCGCGAGACGCTCTCAAGCCCGCGAACTTCCGATAGAATCAGACGATGGCAAAGCTGCCGCTAATTGAGCGCAGAGGCACAGAACGCTACGCTTCCCTAGCGGGTGTGGGACTCTTGGCTACCTTAATACCATTCTTTGTCGGGGAGGGGGCGAGCGAATGTCGATTCTTCACGATCTGAATTGGACTGAGATAAAAGCACACTACCGCAACCGGGTAAACGAAACCAAAAATCTCAGAGACCTTTACGAGGCAAAAAATGTATCAGAATTCGCCTATTTGGCTCTCGGTATGACCACCCCGTCAGGGAATTACAGTGCCTCAGAACACGGCCTTGGACCCAAGATTATAGAATCAAATCCCAATGCAAGAGGGCGCATTTATAGTCTTGCTGGAAAGTTCACTCTGCTGGAGAATGCTTCAACTGTACCCAAGCTGATCCGAGAAGAAAATCTGAAGTATCTGAGGATCGGGGTAGGTTCGGAACTCTCCTGCATGATGAATCCGACGGTCTGTTGGGTCTGCAACAAGAGAACGATCTGGTTGTACTTGGCCCAAACTCAGGGGCTCAGGAAGGCGAATGAGGCTCTTCAGCTCTTCAACGAGCATGACGCCGACTCTCCCATAGCTTACGAGAGTTGGCAAGACGCCTACCATCCCGAGTTGGGGCCGGAACTGAGGCGAGTGGCGAAAGAAGGCGCTGAGGCGGCAATGAACCGAGGCGTCGATCCGGGTGACGTGCCATACCTCTGGGCCGACGCTATCGCCTCCACTGCTTTTGATTTTTGCCATTCAGCCAATGTAGGATGACCGCTCACCTAGAGTCCATCGCGCCGATCCACAAGACCGTGTGCAGACAGACGGTTTTCCACGCATATTTGGTCTACCTGTTCACGCATATTTGGTCTACAACGGCGGGTTTTCCACGCATATTTGGTCTATATTTACGCATAAATGGTCTACCGGTCGCCCATATCATACTGATTATGAAGCAGATGCGCTTTCCCCTATATCCCTGTATGAGAACCCTATATGGATAGCCTGTAGCAGCAGCGCGCGCTGTGGAAATGGCACAGGCGGATGCGCCGCTGCGAGATCCTCCTCCCCCTCACGGGGGAAAGGCGCCTGCGGCGCTCAGCGGGCGAGCCTGGGAATGTGCGGCGCTGAAGGAAGAAGCAGCACGCCACTGTTCTCAATCTCTATGCGCAGCGCGGAATAAACCCGGCAAACCCGCCCAAGAGCGTCCAGTACCCTGGCGCGGAACTTGACACGGCCTTGCGGTGTGTCGGCGTATCCGGCCCCGAAGCTCCGGCGCAGCGCCTCCCAGCAGATCAGCGTCGGCCGCTCCAGATAGCTGACGCGCCGTGTCGCCCAGGCATAGAGATCGAGCGCCAGTGGCGATTGCTTGAGCACGCGTACCGCTCGCAGATCGAGGGGAACGGGCGCGGCGACAAGCTGCTCGAAGAAGTTCGCCGAAAGCGTGATAGAAGATGTTGGCGGCGACGCGGAGGGGAGAATCTGCGGGGTCCACCAAAGCTGAAAGCGGTCGGCGAGAAGCAGGTTCTCGCCGGCTGCGACATGATACCCCTCCGCGTCCGAATCCCAACTCACAGAGATGGCCGCTCCGACAAGCCGCTGCATCTGGTCGCGGAAGCGCGGAATCGTGCCCCAGTGGCCGCCTGTGGCGTGGAGTCCAAGCTCCGCCATGAATCGCGACAGCGACGCGCCGAGTTCCAGCTCGCGGCTCGCCGTGCGAATGGCCTCCGATGTCATCCAGATCAGGATCAGCCGCGGATAGCTGCCATAGGGCAGCCCCGCGCCGCCGACATCTGTGATGCGGAGCGTGAAGCGGCCGTCGGTGCGAGTGTAATGGGAACCCGGCTGGCAGCGGTGCGGCAGAGTGGTTTGAACGAGGAATTTGGCAATGAAGCCAATGGCACCGGCATCATAGGCGCTTTCGCAGAGATCGTTTTGTGTGAGCGGCAGCGCGACACCATCGAGCCGTATTCGTTGATCCTGGTTCAGGATCACCCGGCGTGAAGATCGGGCGCGCGGGAATGCTGCCATGGACCGGGATGAAATTCCGCCGGACGGAAGATTTTCTATGGCAGCATCGGGCTTGAGGCCCAGAATCGACCGGACGGAGGTGAGTTCAGACCCCACGCAACGCGCTACCGGATACCGAGTGCTTCGGCGATTTCGGCTGTGCGGAAGTAGACGCGACGGCCAAGTTGCAGACGAGCAGCATTGATCTTTTCCACCCACTCACCAGTTGAACGCAGCGTTACGCGAAGTCCGTCCGGAGATCGATCAAGCATGGAAGCCAGATCAACCAGATTCATCAAAGGCCCATAGCGTTTTAGCAGGCTGTTTTCAGCAACAACAGGATCGGCTTCTCTGCTTTTTTCTATGGAGTGCCGCGAGGTTCTCATCTCGACTGCGCTAATAGCTGCCATCGTTCACCTTTTGTAATGCAGTGTACATTCCAATAGACGCGGATTCTTTCAAACTGTTTCGCAGAGATCGAAGCATTTGTTCTTCACGTTGAACGCCTTACGTTTCTTTACGCTTAACTCCACATTCATTCGCCAATTCTTCTTCCCGATTATGGGGAAGGATGCTCCGCCCTTCCCTCACTGCGACCGCCGATGAAGCCGGCGTTCTCCGCTCCCCATCCATGCGGGCCTGTTCCTGCCCGCAACGCCGACCCTTCCTTTATAAGGTGCAGCCTGCGGCTGGTCATCCCGTCTCGACATTCATTTCCCGGCGAACTCTAGGCTCCGTTCGGCTCCTTCTGTCAACTCCGCTTGTGCAGCTCCGCGCGGCATAGAAGCCGCCGTGCTCGCTTCCGCGCCCCTGCGGGCTTCGGGAGTTGACAGCGCCTCTCTGCGCCCGTTTCGCCAGTCATGAAATGAATGTCTTTTTTTAGCCCTCCCAGGGCTGAAAAACGGCAAATCCAAACTCCAAAGGAGATAACACCCATGAGCAGCACAGCAACCACGGTCAACAACCCCGTTCAACCGTCCCCCTATCAATCCAAGCAGCGCCAGACGGCAAAGGACGTAATCGCCGAGAACGTAAAAGCCCTCATTGCCCAGCTTGAAGCGGGCAAGAGCGACGCGCTCACCGCGTATCTGGACGCGATGGCCCACTTTCACAACTACAGCTTTGGAAACATTCTGGCCATTGCGCGGCAGAAGCCGACCGCAACGAACGTTGCCGGAATGTACACATGGAACCAGCTTGGACGCCGCGTGAAGAAGGGCGAGAAAGGCATTCAGATTCTCGCGCCCATGATCGGCGTTCGCCGCAACAAGCACGAGGAAGCCGAGCAGGACGGAGCCGAGAAGAAGGCCCCGGTTTTGGTTGGATTCCGCGCCGTCTACGTCTTCGATGTTTCGCAGACCGAAGGCGCGGACCTGCCGGAGCTTTCGCAGAAGATTACCGGCGACGTGGGAGGCAACCGCGACCGGCTGCTTTCCTTTCTTGCGGCGCAAAACATCGCTCTTGAATACAAGGAGTCTATCGCCCCGGCAATGGGCGTCAGCTACGGCGGCAAGATCGTTCTCTTGCCCGGCCAATCGGAGGCCGAGGAGTTCTCTACGCTGATTCACGAATTGGCGCACGAGATGTTGCACAAGGCCGACCGGCGCACGGCAACAACCAAAGTAGTCAGGGAGACCGAGGCCGAGGCCATCGCCTTCGTAGTGGGAAAGGCCATCGGCATTGAAGGCGGCAGCGCCTCCGCCGATTACATCCAGCTTTACCACGGCAACGCTGCATTGCTGACGGAAAGCCTTGAAGTCATCCAGCAGACATCCGCCGTGATTCTTGCCGTCTTGCAAGAGCCTTCCACGGAAGAGTCGCAGAACCAATCCGGCAATACATCGGCAGAGACCACAGGCGACCAAATCGCAGCCGAGGAGACAGTCACCACGGAGGCAGCGGCTTAGGCCGCTTGCTTCCCCTCTGCCAGCCCTGCGGACAGGGTAAACGGCCCTGTCCACTCAGACCTCACCGTTCGACTAACCCAAATCCGCTCACAAGGAGAGAGCATTTATGACGATTGCAAACACCGCTACCGAATACCGCGACCTGCCGCTGTCCATCCTCACCGAGTCGAAGACCAACCCCCGCCGCATCTTTGACGATGAGGCCCTCAAGGAACTGGCCGCAAGCATCCGCACCCAGGGCATTCTCTCGCCCCTGCTAGTGCGGCCTTTGACCGAGCGCAGCTTCGAGATTGTCGCCGGAGCCAGACGCTACCGCGCCGCCCAGCTTGCCGAGTCCGAGACCGTCCCCGTCCGCATCGTCAACCTTACCGACGCCGAGGCATTGGAGGCGCAACTGATCGAAAACCTCCAGCGCCGCGACGTTCACCCGTTGGAGGAAGCGCAGGGTTTCCGCGCCCTGCTCAATCTTGACGAGCCGAAATACTCCATTGAGCAGATCGCCGCCAAGACCGGCAAATCCCCGGCCTATTGCGCCCAGCGCGTCAAGCTGACCGAGCTTACCGCCGCAGTCACCGAGGCATTCGCCAAAGACGAAATCGGCGTAGGCCACGCGCTGCTACTGGCGAAGCTACAGCCAGCCGAACAGGAACAGGCCCTCTCCGCTTGCTTCCGCGAGGATTGGAACGGGGGCCAGGGCAAGGCCAAGCGCATCCTGCTACCCGTCCGCCATCTCCACCAGTGGATTGAGCAAAACATCCTGCTCATTCTCAAAGACGCGCCGTTCTCAAAGACCGACGCTGCCGTCAACCCCGCCGCCGGAGCCTGTGTCGATTGCCCGAAGCGCACCGGCGGCAACGCGCTGCTTTTTGCCGACATTGCCGAAGACGCTTGCACCGACCCGGCTTGCTACCAGTCCAAGCTGGACGGGTTTGTCGCGCAGACCATCGCGGCCAAGCCCAAGCTGGTACAAATCTCAGCGGCATACGGACCGGCACCTGCCACCAACAACGGCAGCGCGGCCCTGCCCCGCAACAAGTACATCGAGATCAAGCCGCAAGACCCCAACGCCAAGAAGCACAGGGATTGGCCGGAGTACCAGACCTGCAAATCCATGACCGAGGCCATCGTCACCGAAGGCACGGAGAAAGGCGAACTCCGCAAAATCTGTGCCGACGCCGAATGCCCCGTCCACCATCCGAAGAAGCAGCGGCCAGCCGGAGAGGAGCGCATCAAGGCCGAGCAGGAGAAGCAACGCCGCGAGGAGGCGCTTGCCAACGCCGTAGGCTTGCGCGTCCTTTCCGCCGTCACCGCCGCCGTGCCCGTGCGCCTCACCAAGCGCGACTTCGTTTTCATTGTCGAGCGTCTGCTACCGCAGTTGGAGGAGCGGCGCGTCGAGGTACTCGCCCGGAGCCGCGGCATCAAAAAGGCGCAAGCATCCGACAGCCCCCAGAACGGAATTGCCAAGCTGATGGGCGCCTACATTCACAAAGCCGAGGAAGGCGAACTCGGAAGGCTTCTTGTCGAGATAGTCATTCTCCACTCAGCCCGGACGCAATCGGAGACCGGCAAGGCGCTCAAAGAAGCCGCCCAGCACTACAAGGTGGACACCGACGCCATCGCGCAGAAGGTCAAAGCGGAGTTTGCCGCGAAAGAGAAGGCGCAAGCCACCAAGAAGACGGCCGCGAAGGTCCAGCCAAAACCGGCAGCGCGGCCCACGGCAGTCAAGAAGACCAAAGCCGCGTAACTCTCAACATCCAAGCCTTGCATACGGGGTCTGCCAGAGCAGGCCCCGTTCCTTTTCGCCCGTCCTCCCACCCTTTTCGTGTGCTGCCGCTTCGCGCCAGGCTTGTTTGGCCCACCCGACGGGCTTAAACACCTTGCACACTGGGAAGTAGTGGCTTGGTGGCTTGTGCAGTTTTCTGTTGAGGGAGCTTTTGGCTTGATGAACCTCGTTCATGGGACTAGCCTTGTTCTTGGGAGGTAGACCCATGAGAGAACCAGGACTCGATAAACGTCATCGTGACCAGGCTCCGCCAAAGGCCGGCGAGATTCAGCAGAAGCGAAGCGACACACTCAACAAAAACCTTTCTAGGCCAATACCTGAGTTCTCGCCTCTCGCGAAGCTCGGAACTATGCGGAAGGAAACTGGCAAAGTGAGCGAAGAAGCCGTGCGAAGGGCCGCTAAGAAACTTCGCCCGTAAGCGACGAGAATCCAGATGTTCGTCACGTCATTGGCGAGTGCAACGAAGTCGGATGGAAATCTTTGGCTTCTGAAAACCGACTCGCGACCTGTTTTTGCCCGTCTTCCCGCCCTTTGATGTGCTGCCGCTTCGCGCCAGACTTGGTTTGGCCCACCCGACGGGCTTGAACCCCTAGCGATAGTCGTGGCACGTGCGTCCTCGGGTGCAATCAGACGCACCCGGGAAGTAGTATTGGTTGACTGAAGATTGGGAGAATTGGAAGGAATCTGCGGTGAGCGATATGCAAGATGGAACTTCTCTCTGCACCTGCGGAAGTGGAATCGAGTACAAGCGATGTCATGGGTCAATTGTCGATCCAGCCAAATCACCAGGCAACCTCCCTTTAGGAGCGACGGAAACTAAAGCAGCGCTCGGTGGCTTTCCCGGCCAGCTTCAACAGCTTCACGTTATGAACCAGTTTCCCAGCGACGATCCCCGCAGCGTGGTCCCTCCCGGCGGAGCGCCTGGGAGGTACGAAGTAATATTCGTGCTAAAAAGGCCGGGGATTCCACTCGTCGGCGAACGCCAGGTATCGTTTTCTAGTGGTTTGTCGGGAGATTCGCATCTAGCGATCTGTCAGCCAGCGTTCACTCCGGCCGGAGGCCCAAACGTTGATCGAATTCTGATCAAGTCAGTAGACGATGGTGGGCAATTCGAATTCATCGGCACCGCCAACCAGAGAGGGTTCTTGGGAAAGCTGACGTCACGGCCTATCCAGGCTCACAATCGCTTCCATGCAGAGGAGGTGGCATTCAGAGCCTTGGCTCCATCCCTCAGCGAATTCAGTCTGCAATTAGACACTCCGCTTGAGATCGCGCAAATTGAGACGAAGGATCTTTTCACTGAGAATTGTCATGTAACGTTCACGGTCCCATTTCCGAATGTAGGAATGGTCGTTGTGCCCCTATCGAAGACCCAATCAGACTTTCGCGGAGTAGCATCTCTTTATCGCGAAGCATTGACTGCTAATAGTCCCGTCTACCAATTTCTTTGCCTCTTCAAGATCATTGAGGCTTTGAAAGCCAGACGAAAGAGGCTCCTCCGAGATGCGAAGCGCAGAGGTGTTGAATACACGCTGCCGGCAGAGGTGTTGCCTACAAGCTACGGAGAAATTCGGCTTTGGCTAGATGCGCTGTTCTATGCACGACCAGCATGGGATCTCACGGCTTTGGATAGTGCAGTTCCGCAGGAGGCCCGCGGCAAATCGTTGGATGAGGTAATCACGGAATTGCTAAACCCGCTCAGAGTGAATGTTGCTCATGCGTTATTTGAGGATGCCGGGCGTGAACTTACGATTTCATGCGATGATCTCCTTGATACCCGAAAAATCGCGAAGCTGGTGCCCCTTACTAAATGCATCTCACGGCGTATGCTAAAAACGGACTTTCCAGCTGAATTCTTGGCGCATCTTCCTGGTTGAATGTGGGCCGGGCGGCGCGGAGTGCCCAAGCTGAAATCCCTCAACTGCTATACGCGATCAAACCGAGATCAGCAAAGCGGCTGAGGCGTGCTCATTGAGGGTCTTGCGGTGGGAAAGCCCAGCGGCCATCATCAAGTCCAATGGTAAACGACTTTGCGGACAATCCGATACAGAGACACTTCCTGCAGGATTTGCGGGACTCGATCTCACCGTTTGACACGGCCGATCTCCTGGCAATTGCTGCTGGTTTGCAGCTTCTGCCCATTAACGCCGAGAGAACCCTAAGGCTCGAAGCACTAGCTCATACCTGCGGAACGCTTCCCATCGCTCCGGGACGTCCACACATAAGCCCTCACCGACTCAGAACTTTACTCGCCGAAGATCATGGTTTGGACATGGTTGCAGAAGGCGAAGATCCCTATCCTGGTCCCTTCGTGGAGGAAGTTGCTTTCTACGGTGGTGGCTTCGCTGTATTCCCGGGTCTCACCGCTGAAGCAACATTCGTATTCAAGACTCTCTGCAACTGTTTCTTTCAGCAACACCATCCCTTCATGCCTATCGTCGGACATCTATTTGAGCTCATCACGGGAACTTTGGCACTCAGCAATGCTATTGCGGACCGCGCGAGCCTTAAACGTACGGATGATCCCATATCTGCTCCAGGCGGTGCTGTCGTCGTACCCGATGCATACCGCCTGTCGACATTGAAGAACGCCGTGACGTTCGAAACTGCCGAAATGGAGTCGTTCTATGGAATTGCTCAAGGCGGGGGGACTCGATGGGAAATACTTACCTGCCCTTTAGGCTCTCTCGAACTTTCATCGTTTGAAGTAGATTCGGGCCCTCTTCTGTTAGCACCAATCATCCATGCTGGTTCTGCCTTCATTGTCAGCTGTCCTGAAGCGTTGCTCTCTGCGCTCAATCATCACATTGTCAGGATTGCAATTGAGAGTGGAGTGGGCGATTGGCTTGCTGACGCGTACCGCAAGGGCGTTACTGCAACAGTCGACAAATGCCTTATGATTCTCGACTGCATGCCCTTGGATTGGGATCCGCCAAATACTGAAGTCATTCATGGAACATCTGAACGTCTCTATGCTTGCGATACAGACAAGCTCGTCTTTGTAATTGTAGCTACGGATAATTTGGAGCATTTCGATGTTGGAACTGTTGTGGGATCTGTGCACGACCAACAAGCACTGGCGAGCTCTCTTGAAACCAGATTCGCAAAGGCTGAAGGTGTGATCTACTCAAGCATGCCATGGGCCAATGGTTTGCTGTGTGTCTTCATTTATCAGGGAGTAGGCCAGAGCCATGTTATGGGATTTGGAACAGTAGGTGCTGCCTGTCTCTTCCAGATCTTCCCAGCATCGGAATTCGAGACATTCGCCATGCTTGAGGCAGGGGACCCTTTAAGCCTGTGGCGCTTTGTCAGGGATTCTTCGCAAATTCGCGAAACCACAATCATCCAATCACCGAGCATCTTGGATGAATTCGGATTTTATCGGAGCCATCACTATGGCTATTACGCGGGCGACGAACAGAAGCCCAATTTCATCACTCTCGCCGCCGACTTCTCCGGAACCCTCAGACGCGAGGTAATTGCGAAACGAGATTGGCATCCGGTCCCAAACTACGACGGCAAGACAACCACGATGGTGACTACTCTCCACGGCACCCGCAACATTCCAATCTATATGCAAGATCCATTGTGGGGAGACGAAGCTGCGGCTTTTGTGGACGGTCTCCCGTTCCCGATTTGGGTGATTGCACCGGAAAGGAGTCGCGCTAGCCAGCAGCATAGGGCGTATGCGGAGTTGATTAACGCATTGGCTTACTGGCTATGGCAGTGTCAGACGTTCTTACAAAGCGAGTTTTCACGTTCGGTACCTGAGAAAAGATCCGTCACGATTCAACTGAATTTCGGCGCGAGAGACGAGTGGCGACAGGAGTCACCCGAAGCAGTCACTGGGTCAATGAAGTCGTGGTTCGACGTAAAGCTCGACCATACACGGAGTGAGGTCAGGCTTGATTTTCTTCCCGGATGTTCCGCGATCTTTCGGACGGCCGACAACGAGGGAGAAAGACAAATGCTGCACGCCGCTTTAATGGGCCTTCGTGCGTTATTCGGGTTTGAATCAAACATATCTGAATCGCAAATAGACGAGGTGATATCGCAACGAGCGCCACTTGGCCCAAAGAAGATGTTCTTGATGATCGATGGAATCCAGAATCCCACCTTAGATCCGCGCGACATACCACCTTTCCATTCAATTCCGCAGGGCGACATTGACGCGGTTTTGGACCGGATTGGCGAATTCTTGACCGGTAATCGAAATCTGGTGGTCGGCCCTATTAGGAAAGAGGATCGCAATAGTGTGCTTCATGATGCTGTGAACTTCTGTGTTTCTCAACTTGAATCCTACGTTCGTTGCATGAGTTCTGTGGGACTGCTCGAGTATTTACTCGAACGGAATGAGGCAACCGTGAGAGCCGACGCACTTCAGAAACTCCTTATGCCAACCCGTCTGGCCTGCTTTGCCGAGGTGGGAGACGTCGTTGAGGAAATCAAGGAGGACATGGCAAAAGTTGTGCAGTCGGGATTAGCCGGCCGCTTTCTTGTGGAGTATGTAGCCGCCCAGCCCCCTTCTGGTGTCCGCAAAATATGCCTGCTGGCATATAACGAAATGCGGGCTCTTGTGGAGCACATTATCACGTTCGGAATGTCAAGTGATGCCGTGCACTATGACCTGACTGATTTGGATCTCGCGATCCTTCCCTCAGGTCGCTTGGGGCGCAGCGAACAAGGATTTCGGGCGGCGCAGGAAGCGCACGTAACGCAAATCACTCGTGAGCGAATCGCTCGCCTGGCCGCGCGATATGACCAATATTGGTCGAACCCAACTAAACCGCATGGGAGTGAGCCTGAGCTGGTTCAGAAGCTTAATGGCGCTTCGATGGCGGAGTTTGGCTTCTCAATGACCGACTTGGGAGCTTTTCTGAGAACGGTCAGACAAGTTGGTATGAAGCAAGGTCATGGAATCGCCTTGATGCCACTTGAGCGTCTGTCCCAGGCTTTGGCGTTGCGCTTGAAATGGCCGGACGAAAAGGTTGCTGAGGCAGTCGGCCTATTCTCCCTGGCCCAACGCTCAACCTACATGACCCCCGTCCCCCCATATCCGAAAGTGGACCTCTTCCCATGGAGATATAACCGGGGAGCAGCGTACCTCAGACGTCCGATCATTCTTCGAACTGTGGACGGCGCAACAGAGGCATTGTGGGGCAATCGCCATGTGGAGATGGCAATGGATAATCTCCTGTCTCTCTGCTTCAATGGCCAGTTGAAGGCGCAGAGCTTGGAGATGCGCCAGTTCATTGGTGCGCTGCGACATGAACAAGGAGAAGGATTCAATGACCGAGTCGCTGATTTGCTGGCTACCTACACAGACTTGACGGTTCGACGCCGGGTTAAAAAAGTTGGAAAGCTTCGCTTTGACAATCTCGGAGACATCGACGTCCTTGTTGGGCGAGCAGAAAACCGCCGTCTTTTTGTAATTGAGTGCAAAGACTTCTCCGCGTCACGCACTCCCCACGAGCTGGCCAACGAAGTAGAAGAATTTGTGCAGGGGAAAGATGGGAAGAACTCGATCGTGCAGAAGCATCAAGCGCGTACCAAGTGGATTGAAGAGCATTTGCCTGAGACCCTTCAGCTTCTAAGGCTCTCCCCGCAAGGGAATTGGAAAGTGCAGCCGCTCATAGTCGTAGATGAACCAATGTTGAGCGCGCGGCTCTTGAACCTCAATATTCCTCTGATGACCATCCATCAAATTGAGGGGTTAGGACTAAGAGGTAAATTGTAGCGAACTGTTCAGAATGTTGTCTCAGATTGCGACTCCTTCACAAACGCGAGGCCTGCGCGCGTAAGGTTGAGCTTGATGCGATGGCCGATCGGCATATCTGACACACAGCTTCTCAATGTCCTCGCCGGGATGTCGATTTCCTTGAGCAGTGCAGCATGGTAAAGGTGAGACAACGCTGCACTGAGTATCAGCAGATCTTGAAGAAAGGCTTCGTAGCTCTCATTCCTGTCCTTGCGTGGGCCTCCGAAATGGGAGATGTCATTCCGCCGTCTTTGACACTTCTCCGCAAAGCAGTTGAGGCTGCTTCTGTCGATGTCCCAGGGCAACGTCTCGAATGTCTGGACAATCCTATCTTGCAGCGTCGGCTCTGTGTCTCGCTGGAGTTGCTGCTTTAGCCAGCGCCGCTGATCAGAGTTCGAGTCGTCTTTGAACTTGGCAATGAGTGCCTCAATGATCGAGCGGTCGCTCGAAGGGCCCTTGGCATCCGGATACAGCGTCCGATGCAGCGATTCGATGCCCCAGATAAGATTCACAAAGCGATGCTCGATATACATCGAAGAGCTTCTAAGAGCAGCCAAATGAAGATAGAAGCCGGCGCCGGACTCCCGTCGCCTCTTTCTCCAGCTTGCATACATCGATCCGAACTTATCGCGGACCTGGGGAAGGATCGTCCAGAAAGTCCATTCCTCCAGCGGCCTTGTTCTTTGTTGGTTCCGGAGAAAGTAGAGAGTGTAGGAATCCACTGCGTCGCCATTCGCGGATGAGATCAGCGGCCAGTGGAGTGCGTAGTACGAGCCGCTGAGTAGCGCCAGATATTCTTCGATGTGCCCAAACTCCTGCTTCAGTTGTTCAGGGGATTGCGGAAAGCTGGGCAAGTAATCGATCCAGTCGTGCTGCTCGAAGCCGATCTTCCGTATGGCAATGCCTTCGCACGCATCGCAATGAATATCCGTTCTGAGCGAGATCGCGCCTTCCTCGAAGTTGTAATCCCTCTGCTCGGCAGTATAGCTGACTCTGTGGGATTGACACTTTTCGTCTGCTTTCGCCGCATCAACCACCAAGGCGTCGTTTCTGAGCCAAGCCTCCAAGTCGCTAAGTTCAATGGAGAGTCGCGAAAATCCGAACGACTCCGGATTCCGTATCGTCGGAGTGTTTCCCAACAGACATATGGCCGCTTCAAAGTTCTCCGAAGTCTTGTGATCGATAGTCCGGCTTGCGCCTCGGTAGGCGATTTGCCGCAGGTAGACGCACTGCATGTCATCATAGACTTTACCGGCAATCGATCTTTCTTTGAGAGCATCAAGGTCCGTGTCGAGTTGAAGCTGGGTGGATCTGTCCAATTGCAGAAAGTTCGATTCGATCAGAGAACCCGTCACAACCAACATCGTCATTCCATTCTCTAGGATCGTCAAGGTGCCAGGCATGGCAGATCGGGGTGCGAGGCCCCCTTCCGGCGTCTCCTCACCGAACCACCAGAAATAACCACTGCTCTCGAAAATCACATCGCTGGACTTTCCCACTCGGAAGCTCCTTCAGGAATGTTCTCGTCGCTCGAATCAGGAGACTTGGTAAGCACTCCACGACATAGATTAATGCAATGCCAAGAAGCCTACAACCAGTCTCACAAATATCGCTGAACTCATCGGTTCTGGCTATGAGACCCCTCAAAAAATGGGGCAAATGAAGCTCGTGAGCAGCAAACTTCGTTTATAAGAAAGGTTCTAGGTTTTGCACAGCATCAGAAGTCAATCCGCTGCCATTGTCTAGCGGATGTCTCCCGTAGATTAGTCCTCGGTAGTTATGTCGCTCAGTCTTCATCGAATTGCTCAAACAAGAATCTCAGTTGCTGCGGAATTGTTTCTCCTGTCCCGCCCAATGACGAGTTGCAGCATCGCGCCAAACTTGATCCCGCGCACCGGACGAGCTCCAACGGCTTGCAAAAGCCGCCTTCGTGAACGATTGAGTGCGTATTGGTGCTTCAGCTTGGCATAAATCCACGGTGCGCGCGAATCTCCAGGCGCAGTTCTTCCCGCAGCGCCTTGCTTTTCTTGAGTCGCTTGAAGAATTCTTCAAGGACGCTGACCACAATTGCGTTGACGCTGACGCCTTCGGCTTCGGCCCATTCCTTGAGCTTGAGCCGGGCTTCGGCGCCTACGTGGAGGAGCTGTGGGTTGGAAAGCTCCATGCCGGCCTTGCGGGTCTGCATGATGTCTACTTTTTCGCGCTCAACATGGCTCAAAGCAAAAAGGACGATCCTGGCCAGATCGCCCTTTACGCGAGACTCTTCGGTGACTGCTTCGCGCAGATCAATGGGGAGGCGCAGGGTCATACCCGGACGGCTGTCCGTCCACCGCTGCCCCTCGCGGTTCACTTTCCGCGCTGCTTTCTTTGCCGCCTTCTTGACCGCCACTTGCTGCCCTCCCAAAACTCTGCCCTATCCCGTACCCTGTCCCGTGACCGGCGCTACTCTCCGCCGCCATCGGCGCGTAGGGACCGTTAAACAACAGATCCTTCTCAACCCTTACAAAGAACCTGTACCCCGGCCTCACCACAACCGTTGGCTGGATGTTCAGGTTCCTGCGTGTAACCTCGACTCCCAATTGGCCGACTTGCTGGCCAACCGCTTGACCTACCTGTTGCCCTACTGTCGGCGATTGCAGCACCGACGAGTTCGTTCCCTGACTCAGCTCGATCCCGGCGGAGAACAGCGACGTGAGCAGAGCGCCGGAAAGAATTCGGCCCCAGTGATTGTCTACCTGGTCACGAAATCCCGCCGCGCCGGTACTGTCGTCTCCTTCAAAGCCGCCGAGCGAAAGGCTACTTCCGTCCGGGAATATAACACGCCGCCAGACTGCCTGCAACGCATTCTGACCATACCCTATATGAGAATTATAAATCCCCACAAGTGTACTCCCGGCAGGTACTAGAATGTACCTGCCAGTAGCAGAATCATACACATTTTCTCGGACGAGCGCCCGGATCAACCCCGGCAGATCGGAGTTGAGCTGCTGTTCGAGGACGGCCGGGATGAGCCATCCGGCCTTGATTTCGTACTTTCCCAGGGCGGGTTTCCGTTCGCTGGCCAGGTACTCGGATTCCTGCTTGCTGTGCTGCTGGCCGAAGCTGGCCTTTTGCTCCTGATCGTTTTGCCGGTCATAGTCCGTGCGCTGTTCCTGCTGTCCCGCCCCGGCAAGCTGAGAACTGGCGGATTGGGGAATGCCGCCTTGCGCGGGGTTAGTTCCCAGCGCGGCGCGGGCATTGATAAGAGCGGATTGAATCGCTTGCAGCGGATTGGCCTCTGTCTCTGGCTTTCCCTTGTCCTCTCCGGGGAGGTTTCCTTTGACGGAAGTTGCGGCCTCCATCGCTTCGCGCTCACGGTTGTATTCCTCCAGCCTCCGCTGCTCGGCGAACGACAACGAGCCGTTTACCGCGGTCGAAGCCGGCGACTGCCGGTATTCAAGAGGCGGAATCGAGCTGGTTTGGCCGGCCCCCGTTCCCGCCGACAGGGTTGACCTGCCAGCCGGGGACTCGCCGGTCGAGATGAACGAGCGCGGGGCTACAGAGTCCGGGACGTGGGATTGGCCGATGTCCAGCCCGTTCCGCGCCTGGTCCGACAGCATTCCCTTTTCAACCGTCGTGGCTGGGCCGACGCCGGTCTGTGCCGTCTCCGTCTGCTTCTTGGCCTTATTGGTACGGCTTGCCAGCCCATGCCGCATATAAGCCGCCGCCAAGACGACCAGGGCGATGAGGATGATGCCGGCGAGAGGCCGGAGCTTGCGGGCCTTCGGAGTGAGACTGCCATTTACGCCGCGCACGACCTTATCGGTCTGCGCCGCGTCTCGGATCTCATCCTGGTTTTGCTCGGATGCCGCGCTCTCAAGATCGAGAGGCTTAGAATTCTCTCCAGTAATCGCCATGTTCAGTTCCTCTTCCCGGTGCTGCCGGAGTAAGGTGTCGCCCGCGTAATGGTCACGCGGGTCTGCTTCTTGCCGACGCCGACTACCAGAATCGCCCTGTCGAAGAGCCGATCCACGATGTAGCGCGACCCCTCGACACGGAAGTTCACCAGCTCCGACTTGCCGTTCGCCACAATGAGCAGTGTCGGCAGCTCGCGGAACCGACCATCGTTCGGGTAAATCAGGTAAGTGTGCGCGCCATCGTCGAAAACTCGCTGGGGACGGTAGGCCGCGTCTCCGTCGAACTTGTAGTCGAAGTAGAGGTTATCCAGCGCGTTCTCCGCCATCGGCACCACGCCAGCGCGCTTGTCTTTCTCGCGCGCCTGCTCCGCGACGGTCTCGGCATCGCGCTTCGCCGCATCCTGTCTGGCCTGAAATGCTGCCCACTTTGCGGCGTCTTCGCCGGGATACTGAAATGCCAGCCGGGAGACGAAACGTGCCGAATCGGAGATGAGCCGGAAGACGTAGGTTCGCCGGTCAGTCGAAACGATCAGGTCTGTCTCAAGGCCCGGCTCAATCGGCTTCACGATGAGCAGCGGTGTCTCTTCGAGGCCGGAGCCGGAGAGTACGGGAGTGATCTCCCAGCGGCGGGAATCGCCGATCTGGGGCTGACTTTCGAGGTGCTCGCCAGCCTGCAATTCGATGGCGCAGACGCGCAACGGAGCGCAGACCATCACCGGCATCCCCTGGCCAAAGATGTAGACCACCCGGCCGTCGGCGCCAGGCGTGGGCGTGGCAGCCCCGGTCTCCCATTGATGTGAAACCTCCGCCGCGCTCACCGCGGCGGCATTCAACTCCGCGTGGGGCGGCCTCCAGTTCAGTGGAACCTCCGAGCCTTTATCTGGCGGAGCGCCAGCCGGTGAAGACTGAGCAGGAATATCCCGGCTCACAATCGGCGGAACCTTCAACGTAGGAATGGGAGTCAGCGGACTCGGCTTCGGTGCAGGCTGATTCGCCTGTGCCTCCAGAGCCGCTGCCGCGCCTTTGAAGTCGTAGGTGGACAGCTCTTGCTTTTGCTGTGGTGTTAGAGCGGGAGCAGACTGAGCAGCGGCCGTCGCGCCCGCCGCCGCACTCGCTATTTGGGCTGCCATCATTGTTGCCACGAGCCACTTCATTTGCTATTTCCTCCATTCACTGTTTGGGCATTTCCGGTTTGAGCGTCGCCGCCCGTGGTGACCACTTCGCCCCAGGTCAGATTCGTGACGTAGAGGCCGAGCGGGTTGACCAATGCCTGTCTTGCGTCAGTGACATCCTCAGTCACCACCGAGACGAAGGCCCGGTAACGATGTGTGGCGACAAGACCGCCGCCCAGGTCGCGAGTCACTTCCGTCCAGGCCACTTCGTAGGTTTTGGCCGATTGTTGAACGATGGATTCTACCGATGCGTCAACTGTCTGCTTCGTCAGCAGATCGAAGGGCGAGCTTTTCGAGTAGAACTCTGTGATAGTG
>Ga0326728_10002841_pt1 | contig 56298 bp, 43 predicted proteins | sample MB3enrmetagenome_FD_207602 | JGI IMG/M metagenome (GOLD analysis project Ga0326728, IMG submission 207602) | Lab enriched peat soil microbial communities from McLean, Ithaca, NY, United States - MB31MN | ecosystem: Environmental > Terrestrial > Soil > Wetlands > Peat | place: USA: New York... | reverse complement strand
ATAAGATGTACCACGATCAGCAAGTTCTGCATTCCGCTACCCTGCAGGAGATGATTAATAAGCTTGCCAAGCTGCCGTTGCTTTATCAACCTGGGACGCGCTGGGTCTATAGCATTTCGGTGGACATACAGGGGTACTTGGTGGAAAAGCTCTCCGGCAAGTCTCTGCCGGATTTCATGCGCGAACGGATATTTGAGCCGCTGGGCATGAAGGACACGGGCTTTTACGTACCGAAGGAAAAGATGGACCGGTTGGCCACTCTCTATCGGGTCAGTGACAATAACGAATGGACTCCTGCTTCCCCCGAAAACGACCTTGCCCCTGATCTTTCCAAGCCGCCGACCATGCCCAGCGGCGGGGGCGGTCTGCTCGCGACGGCGCAGGATTATCTGCGGTTCGCACAAATGCTTTTGAATGGCGGCCAACTGGATGGAGTGCGCCTGCTGGCGCCGCCCACGGTGAAATTGATGACTTCGAACCACCTACCCGACAAGCTTATGACCGGCGAATTCGGAGTTGGACTCCAGCACATCCGGCCAGGCATGGGTTTTGGCTTCGATGTCGCCGTGTTTAGCGATCCCGCGCAAGCTGTGGACATCGCGGGCAAAGGCACTTTTCTCTGGGACGGGGCTGCCAGCACCTGGTTTTGGATCGATCCGGCGGATGACATGACTTTCGTAGGCATGGTCCAGCGCATGGGAGGCCACGGACCGAACATGCAGACGTTCAGTCGTGCCATGGTGTTTCAGGCCCTCGTCGGGCCGTAGAGTCGTGCGTTGATCGTAAGGATTTGCAACGCCGCAAGCGGCGATGGACGTCGGTTTTACTGGCGGTTCGCGAAGGGCGTTCCCGGACACAATCCTGCGAAATACCCACTCCCCATAGTCTCCGGGAGCGCCGCCATCCGAGCAGAATCTTGGGGCAATCCCTTTGCCACTGGTCATTTTCACGTGAATGGTAGCGGCATTTTAACCAGCGAACTTGAGGATTGTGTAGCGCAGAAATGGGTCCGTTCAAGACTCTTCACACCTCTATTGACTCCCGGTATAAGTCTCCGCAAACTAGACATATGGGGGTGTGGGGTACAGCAATCTTCTCGGACGATAATGCCGCCGATCTGCGCGATGATTATCGAATGATGCTCGGTGACGGCCTGAGCGGGCCGGAAGCGACCGAGCGCTTGCTCGCCAAGTGGAAGCCATCTTCGGAGAAGGATCCCGATATGGACGCGGTATTCTGGCTGGCGCTGGCGTTCACGCAATGGAAGTGCGGACGCCTGGAGGAGCGCGTCAATAAAGAGGCGATCCGGGTTATTGAGGACGGGTCGGCTCTGCGTCTCTGGCGTGGAAGTCCGGACGAGCGAAAACGCGCGGCAGTTTTGGAAGCGGCTAAGAAGCAGCTTGAGTCTCCGCAACCGATTCCTCGCAAGATCGCAAAGGTCTTTCGTGCTACTTGCGATTGGGAACCCGGCGAACTCATCGCCTATCGTCTGCTATCCGGTTCCTTTATCGTCTTTCAGGTCATCGACCATCACCATGACGCCGGAGGAGTTGCACCGAATTGCGAGATTTTCGACTGGCAAGGCCTAGAGCTTCCTCCCCCAAGCATTTTTGAAGGCTTGCCCATGCGAGCGCAGATTCCCCTTGGTGTTTGCGAAGTCTCCGGTACCGGCCAGACCGCCCGGACCGTCTCGCTACCGCATTATGATTTGCCAGGCGAGCAAGCGCGAGTTTCCCAAAGAGCGCGTGATTCGGATGATGATCAAAGTCCCCATTCAACACCCTCCTAAACCGCGGGGCGTTTGCGATCCAACGTTGGTGTCCATTTGGCGATGGCTCGATCGAGACTTAGAACGGCACTACGGATTGCGTTAGAAAGGACTTTCAAATGTCCACGTAGCTGTAAGAGGTGCAAGACAGCCTGGGAAGAAGCAGGCTGCATAAGGCCCGCTGGGCGGTACCTTAACCCGTCTCGGAAACGGGCTACATCCTGAATAACTGCCGAAGTATCCAACAAAGACTTGCAGGTCATATAGGGTCTCGACTGGAATAGGCGGTGGAGACCGATGGTAAATTCACGCCGTTACTCGCAGGTAGCCCAACACTGCCGGGGGCATTCCTGGAGTATGATCCACCAGGAATCAGGCATCACCAAGAGCGCCCCACAGCGGACGTTCCATAGCTTGCCGCAGATCACTGCCTCGTTGGCTCGCTGATTCTGGGAAAGTGGCCCCGACGGTTCTCGCGGGCAGGGCTGCTTGAGGATGCCGAGCGGTCCCCCAAACGGCGTTCGGGACGGGAAGCCGACTTTTCAGGCCAAATCCTGAGTGCGATCCTAACTGTCCCGTTTATAGCGATTTGCAACCAATCGGGCCAGACGCCGAGTTCTGCAGGAAATCAGAGATAGCCAGGAAGCTTGACTTGGTCGTCTCTCCGGATCACTGATCCTTCAAGCGTGCGGTCCAGTCGCTGATCAGCGTGACTGGGGAGGAAGTGCCGGAAGGGAATGAATTGATCAGGAAGCGACCATCGGGAGCGACATCATATTGAAATGTTGCGAAATTAGGTGCGACGATGCGCGTCTGAAAAAGAACGCGCGGCACGCCGACCGACCCCTTCTGTGGATCGAAGCTCACCGCCACCAGCTTGCGGTCGGGTGAGATGTAGAAGATCTGCCTGCCATCACGACTCCAGCGAGGCTGGGCACCGGGGCCGCTGGAAATCTGGATGCGCCCGCCAGGGTGGGCAAAGGGCTCGACCAAAACGCCACGAGATGCGGTGTAAGCGATCCACTTGCCGTCGGGGGAGAACTGGCCCTCCGCGCCGACGGCGAATTCTGTAACTCGCCGTTCGATAGCAGAGTAGACATCCACGTGAGGACGGCCCTTGGCGATATCCATGAACAGAAGATGGCCGTCCGGTGACCAGTCGTTGGGGATCATCATGGCTCCGCCCTTGATCAAGACCCTCGGCTGGCCCGAACCGTCGGCCGGGTGCGCGCCAACGAGTTCCTGCTCGTCTTCGCAGTCGATCCCTACGAATTGACGGTCTTCTGCGACGGCCGCGCCATCGTGAAAGGCACGCACGACCCGGCCGTGGCGCGCAACGTCTATGCCAAGTATATCGGAGCTTAGCCTGCCGGGATGTAGCCGACATTTTGTCACTTTTCTGGCTTCGCCGTTCCCTTGCTTCACTTGCGCAAATTGCCCTGATTTTGCTTCGTTCAGGCCCTGTTTGGCGCTAAATTGCGCCCTAAACGCGCATAATTCGCAGCACTCAAGAAAGTGATGTGCTTTGTTTTCAAGTACTTCTTAGCTTCGTTCCCACTATTTTTCATTTTTTGTAGTTCTCTACATTCCACCATAGCCGGGACCCTCCCCCTTTCCCTTGCGCCCCGTGCCCGCCTGCGACAATGTGTCCACAATACGACCATCGTGATAGGCTATCATGACTTTGCGATGTTGTCAAGCGGAAAATGCAAAAAAGCGCGCGGACTGTCCCTACTCCCATCGCCACAATCAGGCCGAATACGCCAAAGGGGCGGCAAGGACGAAATGTCGGTCGGCAGGCCGCTCGTGATCGGGCGGTAGGAGCCTCCCCGCTCTCCGTCAACGCCCGTGGCTTGTTCCGAGGTTACATCTACGGCTAGCCGATGAGTCAAGGTGGGCACCCTGATTGTCTCCGAGTGGCGGACCATCCGCCCGGAGCCACGGGACAGCGGATACGCGCATGGTCGTCTGTCGTCCGCGCGCACTGCCTCATGGAGACGCCTCAGGGACCCGGGCCGTCCGTCGGCCTGTCCGGTTCGGACTCGCCGAAATCAGCTGGCGGCGGAGACCAGGTGCGAGAAAAGCGCACGTTAGTGGACCGCCCTGTAGCCGCGCCCAAACTTCCCAGTTGGTGTGGTGTTTTGGTTCTTAAGTTGTTAGACTGTCGGTGAGGCCCTGCGGAGGGTCGGAGGGGGTGGCCGAGCAAAACGGCAGTTTCCATCCCGATCTGGAGGGTACTCGCGCTGGCATCTCTGGGGTAGAGGAGGAGTCGTGCCAACCACACAGTTCCGGGGTTTGCCCGAGGCGCTCTTATGGCTACAGGACGCCCCTCTTTTTGTGGATGCGCCTCAAATCAGTAGTTTCAATGACGCAGTGACCAGCCCGGAGTACAAGCAGGGCAAGATTGGGCTAGAAATCAGTCAGCGGACAGTCGACACGCTGAAAGCCAAGGGCGAATTGGAAGCCAGTGTCACTACCGAGAAGTTTGCGGCACTGTTGGCCCCCCTTTTTGCATTCATCAAACCCTCTATCAAGGCGAGTGGTGCGGTGGAGGGGGAGAGCGAGTCGACGAAAGGAAAGACTTTGACGGTGGAACTGGAGCCGATCTCCACCCCACAGCGACAGCTGAAGCAACTGGCTCTTTACTACCTTGTGAACAATCCAGATCGAATCTTTTTCGTCGACGAGCTAAGCGACTCAAACTGGCGGCAGCCGAGGACCATAGCTCAGGTACCACGGCCGCTGGTCTTCCTTAACTTGCCAGATTCGGCTGAAGCTATAGAGAGGAACCTGCCGCAGACAAAATTGATACCAACCGCAGCGGAATTCGCCAATGGCGCCGTGGTCCCGCTCTACAGAGATCTGAGGTTCACGGAGGATGACCCACCTGAATACCCGGAGAGAGCTGAATCGATCGAGGAGCTGAAGGCAAGACGAAAGAGGTACTGGCAATGGTTTGACCAGTATTACAGTGCTACCAAGGCGATGATAGCTGTCGAAGAGGCAGCCAGTAAGCAGCACGAGAGAATTCGATGGATTGACTACCGCCTTCCCGTCTCGGCGGAGGGTGACACCCTTCACCTTCACGTGTGCCCGGCTGGGACGTATGATACCGGTACGTTCGCCTACAACCTTATCAAGAGGGGCTACAAGCATGGGATTCGACTTATCGGAACTCTGAAATCTGAACCGGACCTGAACGTTTTGGCAATTTACGAACGCTAGCCAGGCACGCCGCAATGCAGAAGGTACCGAAATGACTGGAACAAAGACGACCCTACCTCCGCAACTTGTCAGGGCGCTCGGAGAGGATCGTTTGATTATCTTCCTTGGCGCAGGCGTCTCCAAGGCGGCCAACCTGCCGTCGGCCGAGTCCCTAGCGGAGATGCTCGCAGCCGAACTGCGGGCGGATTTCGAAAAAGACCCGCAGTTCTCGCCGAAGCTGCCCGAACTCGAGCGAGCAAGCGGGCGATTGCAGGAAGTGGCCCAGCTTCATTACGCCTACTACAAGAGCAGACGTACCCATCAGTTGGTTGCCGACCGAATGGCCGAGGCTGAGGAACGGGCCAAACTCGGTTTCCTACGGCCGATAAAAAACCTGCAAAACATCCGTGAAGTCTTCACCACAAACTATGATTGCTTGCCCGAGAAGATTTTGGGAGCAGCTAATTTCCAGCTCATTTACCGCGCTCGCGACCTCCGCCAAGCGCTTACCCCAAAGCTGAAACTATACAAGTTGCACGGAACGCGGACGGACACCGAGTCCATGGTGCTGACGCTCGACGACTACTCCAATTACGAGAGGAATCATCAAGAATTAATTGACGCGCTGAAGACCCTACTCAGGCAGAAGTCGGTAGTAGTCGTCGGGTACTCGATGCAAGATGAGAATTTTGCGAAGATCTACAGTGAGGCTGTGGGTGACGCCGATGACGTTCGGAACTTCTTCGTGTCACCCGACGCATCCCTGATGCAACAACTTCGTTGGCCGCAAAAGGGCTTTCAACACGTCCCGCTTTCAGCGGAAGACTTTTTCCCTCAACTCGAGGCAGACTACAATGATCAGTACTACCAAGAAGGGACACCCTCCTTCCCAGCCCCAGAGAAGTCGCCGACTCCTGGTGAGCCGCTGACCAATCCCTTCGTGCTGTTCGACACGGAGGCCCTGATTGAGGATCAGCCGAGGTTTTTGTTCCAAACCTTTGTCAAGCCGGTTGATTTTCCGGTTATCCTTGAACATCAGCACACAATCATTGAGGGGCATCGAGGGTCAGGTAAGTCCACCATCCTGTGGCGCCTCAGCCTTAAAGCTCTAGCCTACGACCCCTCACATCTCCCGATGTGGGGATTCTACGTAAAGATGGTGCCGGGGCTGTTCACCTCTTTTCGTCGGAGGCGCGACGAGCTTGGGAATTGGACAGATTCAAACGAAGACTGGATGCGGTGCTTCACTCACTATTTCAATCTGGTGGTCGTAGACGGAATCCTTCATGATCTTGACGAAGCCGTCGGGGACGGAGTCATTCTGGCCAACGACAAGCTACCCGAGGTCACGATGGCTATCGCCAAGCGCCTCCTACGATTCCAGGACTATGAGGAGGCAAAGAGCCTCCTTTCGCTATCTATGCTGGTAGAAGAAGCGTTGGACACTGCCGTGAACGACCGTCAGGGTCTAAAGTTCTACACAGGCGCGACGTTCTTGAGCCGAGTTCTCGAACGCCTGTGTGAAGCTTTGCCTAAGCTTCGGGAGAAGTGGTGGCATGTGCTGTTGGACGAGTACGACAACGTCTATCCGGAGCAACAAGCGGTCGTGAACATCCTCCTCCGCGAACGCCATCCCAAGTTGCGCTTCAAGATTGCCGTTAAAACCTTACACATGCACCTCAGGGATCTCGATGACAAAACCTTCGATCCCACGGACGACTTCGGCTACGTCTCGTGCGACAGCTTTATCTGGGATAGGAAGCAAAAGGCAAAATACGTCGATTTTCTAGAGGAGATTTCAAACGGTAGGCTTAGTCGGTCCGGCTACAGGACAATCCAAGTTCGTGAGCTTTTTCCTGAAGATGACGAGGAACCAGAGAAGTATTATGCAGGCTTCGAGAATTACTGTTTACTGTCGAGTGGCCTCACTCGCCAGTTCTTGGAATTGTGCAAGGATGCAGTTTATGAGGCGTTCCCAGGGTCTGCATTTTCCCGGGTGGACTTGAGCCCTATTCCCCCTCGCATCCAGCACCACGTGGCACGCGTGCACTCCGCGATCCTGTTCAAAAGTTACAGGAGTTGCCGCTTTCCTCAGCGGGTGCATAGGCTCTTCACGGTCCTAGGGCCTCTGTTCTGGGCAATCGCAGAGTGCACTAAGAATCTGTCCGAATACCGAAGGCCTCTCTCATTCGAAGTCACGGAGATGGATAAACTGACACCCGAGACGCACGACACTCTCGAGGACGCAATCAAGTCACGGCTGCTCCAATTTCCGGTGATTCCCAAGAAACCCCATAATCCTCGAACCGAAGGTCCCGCGCAGAAGTACAGCTTTCACCGGTTACTTGCGCCCATCTTTGGGCTGTCCATAAATGAGCGCTACGCAGTCCCGGTAAAATCGACAGACATGAATCGGATCTGGACCTCGCCAGATAGAGTGCGCGAGGATCTCGCAAAAAGCTACCATAGCCGGGGTATCCAGCAATACCTCCAGATTACGCCTAACCTGTTCGACGAGCATGAGAATGATATTTAGTAAGGACGTTCCTGGCATCGGGGAGTTCGAATTGATGCTATTCGCGAGCCCTGAGGCGCGGTGTCTCTATGGCCTTGATGCCGTTCGGGGGTTAGGCTCTCCAAAACGTGCCTGGGTTTTTGAGTTCTCCGATTACGAGGGGGCGCAGCCCAGGGATGCATCAATCAGCGACGTCAATGCAGTCAGCGAATACAAGAACAACCGCGGCGAAATCGATCGGTGGCTTGATGTTACTGGCGCCGAAAAAAGGCGGGTCCTCTGCAGTTTTGGTTTGCTCGAGCCCATCGACAACTGCGTCGGCCCTCCCAACCCTTTTAATCTACCCCTTGTACTCGACATTTCTTGCGCCCCCCGCGGCCGGCTTCTTGCCCTGTTCGACTATTTAGCCAGATGCCAAGCCAAAACGGGCCAGCGGGTTCACCTGATGTACACGCTGGTCCAAAGACATGCTGTCGACGAAGGAGCATTTTCATATGGCATTCAAGACATCGCAGTTGTGCCTGGTTTTAATGGTGTTATCCGCCTGAGGAGAGACTTGCTAATTATTGTCCTTGGGTTTGAGGGAAATCGTGCGTTTTCCCTCTACCGGCGGCTTATGCCAAACATGACGTATCTGATTCTGGGGGATAGTGGTGACACTGATCGAGAGTTCTACCTGAGTCAGTCGGAGACGAACAATCGTAGTCTTCTGTGCATTCACGGGAACGAGAAATTGACCATGGCCAGCCGGGATCCGGTCTTGTTCGCGAAACAATTGGACGGCTTCCTGAAAGGTAGGGTGGAGCCGGTGCAAGGGCGGTACAACGTTTACTTCTCATGCCTAGGGACGAAACTTCAAACCCTTGGCGCGTACCTGGCCATCCGGGCTCATCGCTATATCCAGGTAATTGACACCATCCCCTCACGCCGCAGAATAGGGTCAACGGGAAAGGGGCAAACCGTTTTTGCCGATCTAGGAAGCTCTGGCCTGTTACAAAGAATATCGGACCTCGCGGAATAACCCCCTATGATTCCATTCTTCGTGGTAGACCGGCCTATGTCCCTTAATATTCTCAAGACTAGCTTTATCAACCACCCACAAGTACGCGTAGGGTTGATGACACACGCTTTTGTTTCAAAAGAGTTCTTGCAGCTATTCGCGGAGTTTCCGTGCGATAGGCGAGGGCATTGCTGGTTGAAGTCGAGGGCGGAGTGCCTTGGTTCGCCTGATGCCCGTGGGAATGTGTGCCGACTAGGCGAGACGATGAATAGGAACACGGTGCGAATGTGTGACTATGGCATCTTCGAGGTGGGCAGCAAGAACCTCTCTTACAGGCAGCTGTTCGACGTTTATGAGCAGGCGAGAGCCGATTTTGGGATAATGCAAGATTTTCTTTGCGACTCAAAAAGAACCTTAGTATCGGCAGCGCGCGCGGTTGAAGAATACGATAGGAAGCCCCGGGCATTCAGGCTTGTCCTGGTGGCGCAAGGAAAGTCGGTCCAGGAGTACGTTAGATGTTATGAAGGACTTAACGCAATGGGGGCCGAGTACATTGCTATCGGGGGGCTTTTGCGAAAGAGGCCGCGTTCCGCCCGCTACATGTACGTTAGTTCGGAAGCTGAACTCGCGGCCGTCCTGGAGGCGATCCGAAGCCAATTCCGCCCCAAGTGGCTATTTGTGTTAGGAGCCTATCACCCTAGCCGTCATGCCTTATTGCAAAGTCACGGAGTCTACGGTAGCGACTACAAGGGTTGGATTTTTCAATATGAACATCGGCGCGACATGCTCAGCAGGCTTCACGAGAGGCTTAAGAAGATCGAGTCGTCGATAAGTGTCCCGGACGATGCCCTTTCTTACAACGTGGCAACCAGAGACATGATCGCAGAAACTGCGCGGGTAGAAAGGTTGTTATACATCCGCACCAGAAACACCTCCGAGGACAATTCAAGGCGCAAGGCGGTGACTCGCAGGAGGCTCATTAGACTGCAAGGGCGGCTATCAGACGCAGATCAATCTCTCGTGGAAGCCAGAATGACTCTCGCGGCGAAAAACGGGCTCCCTTCAACATACAAGCGTACGCTCGCGAGATTCGCATCTGTATTCAAGAGCGATGACCAGTCGGTACGAGTTCGCGGGGTTCACAAATATCTGGAGCAGCATGTGTATAGTCAGTAGTAAGCGGTCGGGGTGCAGCTCGGATGAACAATCCTATGTTCGGCCAGCGAACCGCTCTGGTAATCGGCTGCGGTAAACAAAAAATATGGAAACGACATCCCTTCCTCGGCCCTGTGGCTGCCAGGGACGCCTATACGGGGCCGCTGTTCAGAGCTTCGCGAAGATACGCTGAAACGTTCTACCCGAACGACTGGTTTGTCCTCTCCGCGCATCTCGGACTCCTCCCCCCTACGACGCCCATGACCGATTACGACGCCACTTTCGGTCAAAAGTCAGCGGACATAATCACTGTTGCAACACTTAGACACCAGTGCGAAGCATTTCTCAGCGGTTACGAGCGTGTAGTGAGCCTCGCGGGTCGTCTATATAACACCCAGCTTTTGCAGGCCCTTCAAAACGGTCAGATCCTTGTGGCGCCGCTGACCTCTTTCGGCCTGTTCGAGCGAATGAGATGGCTGAAAGCCGCCGTCGAAGGCAACATCAACCAAGCCTAGCGCCACCTTTGAGGACACTCAGCCCCTGCGACAGGGACCTCTTTTTGGAATGTCGGCAAACCGTTGGCGCGGTCTTCGTGCCACCGTCGGCGATCAAGCCTGGATGACCCGCCACTCAGAAGTTGGAAAACCGTCCGGCGCAACGACTCGAGACGGCGTTACCGCCGACACGATTCACCTTGAATTGCGTAGGGGCGCCGCCGGATAGAGCCAATACACACGCGGGCGGGGCAGACATCGCCTTCTATGTCTGTCCCGAGCCAGCGCGAGCCTGAATTTCAACGCCCATGAGTTTGCAGTGCAGCAAAGCCGCAACCTTCAGTAGACGCTCGATCCAACCTCTTGTCGCCTCTTATCAAAAGGCGGATGTCCTTAGTCCATTTGATGCAGGAACGCGGAAGGTCGGCGCCCAAGATCAGCTCCGGCCAGCCCGCCAAGGGGCGACCGGCTTCGGCGGGTCCGAGGATGAAAAAGCCTTGACCAACATGATGGCAGCCGCGGCTCAGAGCTTTATCCAATGGTTTGAGCGCATGCAGTATGCTCGGTTCAACGTTCTTCAGCGGCACAAATGGAAGATATCTTAGTGCGCATCCGAAACGAGAAGTGAAATCAACGCCGACAAATACCGGGTGGGTTTTGGGAATATGTACCAGTGTCAGGTACCGGATACGGCGGGATTTGGACAGCGTCTTGTACCAGTTCCGCAAATGTATACGCGCGCTTCTCCAATCGACGATAGGGATCCAGAAGCTACCGCTCCGGGAATTCGGGTTCTTGTCTTTGTGAACTTTGAGTGCCAGCATGATTCAGATGTGCAAATTATATCAAAGCTCATTCCCGTCGCGAGCCCTATAGCTTACCGAAGGGGCACAAACAACTGAAACCGGTGCGTGCGGGCCCCTGCGCGCGAGTCTCCGCCCACGATAAGCCCTGCCGAAACGACACAACCAACGAGTGCCAGGATGGGCACGTTTCAGGAACAGAACGCCTGTTTCACGTGAGGCTTAAGCAAATACGTGAAGATCCAAATGTTTATCGCAATGGCGAACAGATGCCAAAGCAAGGTCCCGGAGGAGGTAAGGATCATGGTCACTGCATGAAGCGACAATAAAACGCTCGAGGCAATTGCAAGGATGCGTCCCCACTTCCGAAGCCTCCACAGGCCGTAACCCAGCACGGCGCAAATTGCAGCAATCGCGAACATCCCGGCTGACGCCTCGAACGCTTGCGTGACCATATCCTGCTGGCCCTTGGCAATCACTGGGAATAGCTGCATCAATAATCGCATCAGCGGGATGGAGCCCTCCGCGCTGGCGCTGACGGCATAGCCGAGCAAAACCACGCCGAGGGGAACTGTGGGGACCATTCCAAGGAATGAGAGGACCGCAAGAATGGTCACACCTGGGGGTCGGTGCGCTCGAATCGCTTCTTCGCGAATTTGCGCTCCAGGCGCCACTTGGACAGGCGTTCGGGATAATCCCACATTCGGTGGTGCGGAATACGTTGCGGGCGGCAGCGCAACCGCGGCACTCGCGGTTGCAACCAGATTTGGCGGATTGGAGGAGCTGCTGATATTCGCAGGATTACCACAGGCGGCGCAAAAGCGGGCCTCGGGCTGCACTGGACTGCCACAGGTCTGACAAAACGGCATGGTAACCTCCTACTCAGTTACGGCACAGCTCGCCCGTCAGGGCGAACCTCAAAAGGGACGATGTCGGACCGTTTGATTTTCAGTTGCGTGTTAAGGAAAATGCCAAGGGATTCCACGGCGATGCCGCTGTTCTCCCGGGCAAAGAGCTGCGGCGGCTGGCCGGGCGTCAGGCGATAACTGTCGCGGTAGAGCCGGGATGGTTGCTCCTCGAACGTACAGGCGCGCACCATCAATATGCTTCCGTCGATTTCTATCTCAAGGGGTCTTATAAAGGCGAGCACCTGTCTTTTTGCCGGGTTGAGAGAAGCGGAATTAATCCCGAGATCCTGCGGGCCCTCGACTAGCCAGCTTCTTCGCCCCTCATCGGAGAAGAAATGAGCGAAGCGGAAATAGTCCGCGGCGGTGCCGGAATGCACCACGAGGCCGAAATGGCTGTCGCAGAAAGGCTGGATATCGGCCAACTCATGCAGCGCGACAAGTTCGTCGCCGCGCCGGATAAAATACCTGTTGCCGACCATCGGTTGCCGGTTTGTGACCCGAATCAATTGTGCACCGGGATAGAACGAGAGATCAACGCCCGCGATGGTGCCCGCGTGGGCGCCATAATTATTGTTCAATCGGTCCTGCGCGTCGATTTGGGCAGCGACCGCATTTTTCTCCACTTCTTCAAGTACATGCCACATAAATCCACTCTTCCGCAGATCAACCAAAGGTTCCGTCAAATCACCGCGCCGGATGCAATTGCGCCAGCAATCCTGCGACATCCGGAATTGCGACGATCCGCCAGTGGTCCCCTGCCCGGCGCATCTTAACCCGTGCGATGAAAGGGCTGTTGCTGAGAGGTGATGCCACCCGCCGGGGTTTTCCATCTCTTTCCTACCGGGGCGGTGGTGTGATAAAACCGCCGTTCCCAATGGGATCGTCATCCGGCTCTGCTGTTTTCCTCTCCGCCGCAGGCGGGGGCGATGGCACGGTTGCCGGCGATTGAGGCGCAGTGTCTCGCAGTTTCGTGGCTGGGTCCGCGAGATGTTGCAGGCGCGTTTGTGAACTTTGTGAGCTTGCGTTTGTCGGCGCTTGCAATTGCGCCAGCAGCTGCGCGACACCGGGAATGGCGACAATCCGCCAGTGGTCGCCCGCGCGTTGCATCCTGACCTGTACGATGAAAGGGTGGCTGCTGAGGCCGGTGGCGAACCGAACGTCGAGCACGGCGTCGGTGCCGGACTTTGTTTGCGCCGCGATTCCCTGGTATCGAAGCTGCGAAGTAATCAGGGTGCGGATGCCGTTGGAGACATAGTCGATCATGTGGTTGGGTATATTGTCGGCCCCGTCTGTTCGCGGCTGATCGGATACCTTGTGGCTTAGAACTTCCTGCTCCACAGAAGAAGCAAGCTTCGGCAGCAAAAGCGACTTGAACCCCACGATAAGGCCGCTTGCGACGAGGGCGTCTCCCGCACTGTTGTTATTGCTCAACCAGCTGCTCGCGGCTTGATCGGTCCAATCGCCTAGAATGCTCTGCACATCCACATAATTATGGAAAGATGTCGCGTCTTGGTTGATCAGCGCCGTGCCGGCCCTTTCCAGCGAAGTCTGCGGGCTCGGCCCCGCCAGCGCAATCGCGACGACAATCACCGCGGTAATCAGGCCGGCAACTAACGCCAGATTTCGCAGTACGTGTGACCGTCGCCGCGGCGGAACCGGAACGGACGGCGCAGGCGCAGCTTGTACTGGGTCCGCTCGCGGCGGCTCAACGCTTCGCGGCGGTGTGGCGGGGGCTTGCAGTTGTGGCTGGACGGGTACCGCCGGCTGCACGGCCGGCGCAGCCACCGCTTTTCCGCAGGTGCTGCAAAACGCAGCGCTGCCAGGATTGGGCGCACCGCAGTAAATACAGAACATAGTTCCTCCAAATCGACGGGACGTTCTTAATGACGTTGTGCGGCCACCCACGCGATAATTAGCACGACGAGAATAATCGCGATCACCGCCCAACTGATAGTTGTCCTGGTGCGAGCGGCCCGGCGATCCGCTTTTGCTTCGTTGTAGCGGTTTACAAGCATCTCGTCGCTCAGATCGGGGATCGGACGCAGGTATTTATCTTCCAGCACGCCTTTCACGACCTTGAAGACGATGCCTGCAATCACGAAGGCCACCGCTAGGGCGATTACCAGGCCGGTCTTCGTGCCGAACGCCGTGATGCTGTAGCGCGCGACAACGACCAGCGTGAGGACCCAGGCGGCAATCGCCCCGGGAAAGCATTTGTCTTCGACCTGGCGGCGAAGCTCGGCGATAAGTCCGTTCGTAAACTCCGTCCTCGCTGTCGAACTCAGCGTTCCGCGGATCGAAGTAGAGGTTTCCTGCCTCGTGGGTAAGGCGACTACAATGGGAGCTGGCGTGCTGGGCGGTGAAGGAGGCGGCGTTTCGGTAACGTAAGTGGTCGGTTGTGCCGTGATCGGTTGTGCCTGAATGGGCGCGTTGGCAGGTGTCCCCGCCACCGCCTTCCCACACTTATTGCAGAAGGCTGCAACGTCGGGATTGGGCGCGCCGCAGTAATTACAAAACATAGTAGTCCAAACGTTTGCGCCAAGTCGCCGGGGCCATCATCACTTGTCTCCAAAAACCATCGCGGCAGTCGCACCCGTTCAAAGGGTGCACCGCTAAGAACAAAGGGAGATCATCAACGGCATGAGCGATAGGCCACCAAATCGCCGCTCCCTCTGCGAAACCGCATCCGATGCAGGGTGCCATAACGCAAGACGCTCCGCTGTACCCTACGCAACATAGCAACCCGGCAGCCACCTAACGCCAGGCGATATTCGGGTCAGTCAGATCTCCCATCGGGATTTTCCACATCCGAGCGCTGTCTGTGTAGTGCGGATTGAAGGGCGCGGTGTCGCCCTTCCATCCCGGGGGATTGCCGCTCACGGGTGTAGTCGGCGTAGAAGAAATCACTCCAGGGTTATAACCGGTTCCTGGATAGCCGGAAGTGGAGGTGTTACTCGATCCGCCGGAACTCAGCAGAGACACGACGCCGATGGCAAGGGCGCCTACGATGACGACGGCCCAAAAGTCGCTCGAACCTTTCGAAGAACTAGCCACGGAACGTCGGGGGGTGCGATCGGGCGGTGCGGAATTCGGGACGCTGTCGAAGTACTGCTTGCCGAGGTTGGCGACGGCGGTGTTGGAGCTGCCGGCAGCTCGCGCATAAAGCTGTTTGGCACGCTCGAGATTTTGCGGCACGCCCCAGCCGTTTTCATACATCACGCCCAGATTGAGCTGCGCATAGCCGTTATCCTGACTGGCGGCCTTGCCGAACCAGTAGGCGGCTTGCTGATAGTCCTGCCTGCCTTGGCCGGCATCCTGGCCAAGACCCTTCTCGTAACCCACGGCGAGGGAGGTTTCGGCGGGGGGATATCCCTTCTGGGCCGCTTTGGCGAACCATTGCATCGCCTGCGCTTCGCTCCAGGCAACGCCCTTACCGAGACGCAGGTGCGCGCCAAGTTCAGTCATGGCGTAGACGTCGCCCTGCTCCGCGGCTGCCTGATACCACATAACGGCGTAGGTGCTGTCCTGGTTATGACCATCGCCACGCTCCAGCATGTCGGCGACGAAAACCTGCGCGTCCACCAAGCCAGTTTGGCCGGCGTCAACAAACCAGTTGAACGCGGTTTCATGGTTTGCCTCGACACCGATGCCGTTGTAGTAGCAAAAACCGGCTTGCATTTCGCCGTCGGGGTCGGAGTAAGAACCGGCGCGAATAAACCACCGGCAAGCGGCAGCGTGATCTTGCTGCACGCCGAGGCCGTGGTAATAGGCCAAGCCGACGAAGTACATGCCTTCGGCGCTGCCCCGCTTGGCGGCCTCGTTAAACAGACCCAAGGCCTTGGCCGGGTCTTTGTTCACGCCGCTTCCCGTTTCGTACATCCATCCCAGGTCGGCGTTGCCGTCAGCCGAGCCGCGCTGCACAGCTTGTTCGAGCCAGGACCTCGCTTCGGCATAATTGGGCGGATTTTCCTCGAGATAGAGTTCTCCGCCTGCGGCAAAGGCATCGGCAATGCCCGCGTTGCCCGCGCGGAAGTTCAGGCGCAAGGCTTGCTCCAGGTTTTTCGTCACGCCAGAGCCATCCGTATAAAACATCGCCAAGGAAAAGGATGCGAAGCCATAGCCGGCCTGGTCAGCCGCGGCAAATTGCGCGGCTGCTTCGGGATAGCGCTTCGCCGCATCCAGGACGCGGCCATAGAGATATTGATAGCGCGGCCGTACGGGCTGGCGCTCGGCAGCCTGCTCGCAAACGGGGAGCGCCTGATCGACCTGTATCTTTGTGAAGTCTACGCCATCGCCAATACGGAGCGTGTCTAGAGGTTGGCCCGCCAACTGTTCGCATTGCATCGCAACGGGGTCACTGCGATCCGGCGGGAAGTTGAGGCTGGCGGTTCCCGCGGCCTGCGCGGCAGTCCGACCGCCGCGTTGGTTGGTCGGCTGCGAAGTGGGATATTGAGGAAACCCAGGCTGGTCCTCAGGGAATTGCCGCGTAGCGCGCTGCGCGAGAGGCTGGGCGACGGACGTCAAGGGCAAAAGAGAAAAGGACAGGAAAACCGCGAGAGCTGATCGAGAGGTACATATCATAGTCATGGCACTTCCCCCATGCGTTGGCTTTGATCGGTCGCGGTAGGAAGACCAGTTGCCCGGCCCCCCCGCACAGATCCGTACGGGCGCTCATTCGCGCCTACGGCTCTTTTCTCGGATACGTGGCGGCTAGCTCCTGTTTACGCTTCGCTGTGCACCTCACGATGCCCGGCGCAAAATTCAGAGCCCGGCGGGCCGCTCGCCCTTTCTCGTGAGACTCTTGCATTCCCTACTTCATGCCGGTTTATCCCGGAGCAGGGATTCCCATTTTGGGTTCCCGCGCAACTGTCGGTACACTCACTGGCTTTTTATTTTCTAGCCCTGAACAGCGATCATAGCATTTTCGCGGAGTCATGTGTGAGTCAAATGGCACGCTTTGACAAATAAATCCTCCAGAGGCCAAATTCGACCTTCGCCAGTTACCGGCAAGACCTCTAACGCTGCTCATGCGAGCTGGCGCAGACCCTCGCGGGTGGGCAATTTCCTTCGCCACTTGTGCTCCCATGCAGGCCAAACGGCATTGGCCGGGGCATCCGGCTGTTGTGGAATTAACCGGAATCTTGCCCGCGTGAAACAGGGAGCGGGCTGTCAGACGGTTACGGCGATTAAGAGTGATGACGGAAGATTTGCCCCACCGGACCATGAGATGCGCATTTAATGAGAACGGTACATGTTTTCTTTACTTTATACAGTCTATTTATAACAGGCCACTATTCGATGGATGTTTTGATTAGGCGCAGAAAATGTCTCGGCATCGGCCTCTCGAAGTTCCTTGCTCGCAACGGGGGATGGCCGCGACAGGTATTTCGCTCGCAGGCAGGATGGCGAACGATTGGTGAAGGGGGGTAATCACCCGCTCATTGCCTATCCCGCCGGAAGCGACAGCCCAGCTATCCGCAAGAGCATAGGGTTTTGGGTAACCATAGGCTCAGCGATTTCCAGGCGTCCGGTCAATACCGATGTCTCGCTCACCTGGATGTCGCCCGGAAAGGCCAGCCCACCTGATGCGTCGAGCACGGCGGTCGCGGTCTTACTCGCCGGCTCCGCTTGCCTCGTATTGGCGGACGCAGGCTTTGCGGATTGGACGCTGAAGCTCAGCTTCACGCAGGTCCCCTGCTTGAGATTCTTCACGCCCACTGCGGTCACGTGGTAAGTGCCCGCCGTATCCAGGTGAACCGAGAAGGTTCCGTTATCGCGCGTCTTGACTTGTGCCAGGGCCGGGCCAGGTATTTTCTCGATTGATTCGGCACGAAAAAAGCCCTTCCCTTCAGGAATCCAAACCAGCCCGACGTGGGCGATTTAACGGGTGGGCAACCTCCTGTCCGCAATCACGGGATTTGCTGAACAGAAAGATCCGGGCCGCCACATGCGCGCTCAGGCCGTTACACGACCAGGTGCAATCTCAGAACTACTTGGTAGCCACACTGGGAGAAAGATACCGTGTCAAACATATCCTTGGCATGGATCGACACCGGATCCGTGAAGCCTACGAGCCGACGTGAAGAAGCCAGCGCCTAGGAGGTTTTGACTGAAGCTACCATCTACAACCCGGGGTCGGGAGACAATGCGGTACCGACGTCCTCGATAAACCGATAGACCTGATCCGCTAGTCATGGGCAGAAGTTCTCTAGAGAGCGGTCAAGCTCGCTTCTCCCAGGGCAGAGGATTTCATTTATGCAAGGGGCCGCGTTTCGACCCACCCGGCCGATCCAGATACTCGTCGAGTCTCGATGCTGGCATGCGTTTCGAATATCCTGGGCCACAATGAACGAAGGTCCTGGGGGTTTCAAGCCATCGACGACCTGAATAAGTGGGTGGGCGTTGGTTCGCTGGCTGGCTTGGTCCGAGACCTTAATGAGGGTGGTTTGGCGATTTTGCAATCCTAGCTGCGACAGTTCGTTGCGGAGAACTCCATAGATGTCAGTGCTGTTCTTCGCGCTGCTAGCCAACTGTTCGACCCCGGCTATTCTTTGCCAACTCTGTGGCCTCTGTGGTGAGTCAGCTCTTACGGCTTCGGATGGGCAGCAAAAAACGACCACATGATGTCGGTGGCGGGCACGTCGTTGCCGCTGAGGCGCGCTCCGGGCCACATGTGGCGGCCACCCTCGATGGTGTAGAGCGTCACGCCGGCGCCGCCCTGGCAGCCGGTGTAGGTGTCAATGCGCAGTTGGTTCGCTTCCTCGTGCCCAGGCGTCTTCGAGCAGCCATCCTGTTTCACCCAGAACGCCACTGTGGAGCTTACAGGAGTGTCCTTACGCTTGCCGCCGAACTGCATTGGGGTTGTACCACCGTTGTACGGGACCAGGAGATCGGCCGTGCCGTGAAAAACCAGCACCGAAACCGGCCCCGAGGGCCGGCAGTCGACGTCCTGGGCGCCTTCAACGGGAGCGATGGCGGCGATCCGGTCCGCCAGTTCGCAGGCCAGACGATAGGACATCATCCCCCCGTTCGAAATCCCGGTTGCGAAGATCCGTTTCGGGTCGACATTGTAATCGTGCTCGAGCTTGTCAATGAGGGCACGTAGAAAGCCGGCGTCGTCCACGTTGTTGGTCTGCGCGTAGCCGCAGCAGGCGCCGGCATTCCACGTAGGCGCCAATCCGGACCGGCTTGTGCCGTTCGGGTAAGCGACAAGGAATTTCTCCTTGTCCGCCTTGGCGCTCATGCCGGACACGGGTTCGACACTAGCGGCCCCCTGCAGGGCGCCATGGAGGACCAGCACGAGCGCCAAGGGCGCTTTTCCGTCATACCCCTCGGGCGAGTGAAGCAGGTAGGTGCGCGTTCGCCCGCCAAATTCGAGCGTCTTCGACTCCGTGCCCGCTGCCGCGTCCAACGCGTACAAGGGGCCACGTAATCCGACGGTATACCGGCCCGCACCGTATGCCACCACGGCAGTTGCGACCAGGGTGAGAAGTGTTTTCTGTTGGGTGGTCATCGCTATTCACCATCAGGTAGCTTGGAGCGCAAACAGTCACGACAGGCGTCCAAACCGGATTTTCCATTATGGCGCGCGGCCCGGCGAGCAGGAACTTGTCGCGCAGCCTCAACCGTGAGGCTTTGGGCCGAATTGCATCCCCCAAGGCGTCAGTAATCGACTCCGTTCCAGTAACCTGGTGTGTTCACGATCTCGTAGCGATTGGGATTGGATTTCACCAGGGCGTCGGCAGTGGAGTTCCACATGGTGGCGTGGCCCACCATGCCCGTACCGCCCACGTTGTTGTTCTGCACGACGGACTGATCCAGCAGGTAGTTGCTGAACCCTTGCCCTTGCCGGGAGATGTTGTTTTCCTGCTGATCAAAACCAGCCCACTGCGCCTGGTTGGCGGCTTCGGTGGCGTTCATCCTCGCCGTGGCCTGGGCGCCGATCTGCTGAGTACGCGCGATCTGTTGCTGTGTGAACGACATCAATGCCTGCTGGTGCGCCTGGTAGGTCTGCTGCATCTGGGCGATGATCGGCGCCGCCTGGGCGTTAGCGATGGCTTGCGCACGCTGCATATCAGGTTTGTAACTGGCCATAATCGCGTTGGCGGTGGCGCGTTGCTGGTCAGTAGCTCCTAAAGGGAGCAGGCACTTGGTGATGGCAAAAAAGTATTGACCAATTTGGTTCGGGGTCGACCGGCACAGCAGTATCTTCATGTCCCGCATGGCGGTGCCGTCAGGATTCAACTGGCCGGTGGCAGTAACGCATTGCCCTTGTGCGCCGGACGCCGGCTGGACGCTGTCAACCTTCAGGGGGGCCGGGCCCTGGCCCGCCGCAGCGCGAAGCCTTTGAAGAATGTCGGCAAAGGACTTCGTCAGGTCCGCGTTACTCGGGTAGTCAATCTCGTTCTGAAATCTGAGCCCCCTGCGCAGCCGATTCTGGACCTGCGGGTTGTAAGTGTCCCACGCCCCATAGTAGTAATTAAGCCCTAGCAACTCCCCCTGGGGACCGTTGACCGTCGTGATTCCCATGGCGCTCCCTTTGGGATCAATGTTCCATCCTGCAGGAAGGCTGAGGGTGGCGGTACCATCAGGCAGGCTAACCTGGCGCATGGGGGGCACTGCGCCACCACCGCCGCCCGGCACCCCACCGGGAGCCGTCGCAGTGTTGGCAGCGGCCGGAACTCCGCCCGGATGCCAGACACTGAATAGTTGAGTCAGCAACGGATTCACGGTCGAGTTGAAGCGCGCCGCATCGTCGGTGACCATTGCCGCTTCCACCGACTTGGGTCCGGTTTGGGCGGCAAGGACCATGCCCGCCGCCTGCCGATTGCCCTGCGCATGGTTGATCACGGTGAAGAAAACTGCGTCGGAATTGGTGCCGCGCACCCGGAAGACCTTTCCCACTTGGGGCTTCTCGCCGCAACTGTTGTGTACGGAGCGCAGGACGCTGCCCAGGGCCGCCGCCTGGGTGGTGGCGCCGTCCACCACCCCGTAAACTATAGTGCCGCCCTGAGGATTGTTAATGGTTTTGAGTGCCGACTGGGCAGGCGGGGTGGATGCACAGCCGACGACAAAAAACACCCACAGAATGAAAAAAACGGAATATCGCTTATAACTGCACATGGTCGTAACCTCCTGCTGTTTATTCGAAACCTTCCGGGAGTTCACCGGATAAGCCAGTCTCATCAACCGTTCCCCTTCTACGAAGACAGCGTAAAGCGAGAGATTTTTGTGTCAGAGTTGAGCAGTTCCCTCAAGAACAGAATGTCCGATCTGTTGTTGTCGCTTTTCAGTGCGCTCACTTCATTAGCACGCCTTTCCTCAAAAGGCAATGAGGAGCATCATTGCGAGACAAGCAGGCGCGCGTCGCAAGTTAAGTTGGCGCTGCGAGCTGTCAGGGCACGGTGACGTCACCACTTTCCCGATACGAAATTCCATTTTCATTGCATTGCCTTCGGGGATGGCTATACTAAGGGGCGACTTTCTCTTCGGAGTGCATCTTTGGTGCAATGTGGGTTTCCGAGGGAACATGAAATCGTCCGTTGCCGCTCTCGCCGTTCTTCTGTACTGTCTTTCGGGCATGCGGGCTGAGGCGCAGACCCAACGCGCCCTTCTCATCGGGATTAACACCTACCAGCCTGAAGGAACCCAGGCGCAACGCCCCGCCGGCTGCACGTACGGCCGTTGTGAGCTCGAACGCTTCGACAACCTGGAAGGGGCGGTCAACGACGCGCAGGCCATGGCCGACCTGCTGCTCAGTCCCAAGTTCGCCTTCCCTGACAGTCAGGTGGTGCTGCTCACTAATCCCGCCCCGCCCCGGCCGGCGGCCGGCGTCGTGGTGCTGCCGCCCGGCGAGACCGGCCGAGAGGGCATCCTCGCTGCCATGCGGAAGTATCTCGTCGATGTGCCTAGGCCAGGGGACACCGTGGTTTTTTATGCCGCCAGCCACGGGTCGCTGCGCGTGAACAGCAAGGGAACGAAGCTCACGGTGCTGGTCAACGGTAAGTATCTCCACACCGACAGCACGCTGGTTCCCTCTGACGCATTCAAGGGCGGGTACGATATTCGCGACCGCGAAATGACCCGCATCTTCGACGCCGCGTTGGACAAGGGAATTCATCTCACGGTGATCTTGGATAGTTGCCATAGCGGCGGTCTGGCTCGAGGCATCGGCCCGAAGTACCGTAACCGCACGCTGCCCTTTGACCCGCGCGACATTGCCGAGGCTCCCGAGGTACTTCCCGACGGCCAGCCTCGTCCTGCGCCCACCGAACGCGCGGACAATCCCGCTCTTGTGTTCTCCGCCGCTCAACAGGACCAGGCAGCCAAGGAGATGCCACCGTCTGACAAGGTGAGAGAGCCGCACGGGGCCTTTACTGCCGCTCTCATCGAGACGCTCGAAGTCCTGCCCGCGGGCACGCCGGCCTCAATCATCTATCAGCGTGTAAAGGCGGTGCTCGAAAGCAGCAACGTCTCCGGACAGGATCCCGATCTGGATGCCACCCCCGCGCGGCGCCGGCAACCGCTCTTCGGGGGCGCGAGAGCGGATTCCGGCAAGGCGCAGGCCGCTGCCCTCATGACCGACGACGAGGGACTCGTCTGGCTTGACATCGGCAGCGTCTCCGGCATTGGCAAGGGCAGTGAATTCGCGTCCATAGTTCCTAGCAGCGGGGGACAGACGGTGAAACTTCGAGTCGAGACTCTCGAGGGCATCGCGCGCTGCTCCGCCAGTGTCACTAGCCCGCCCGGTGCCAAGGTTGCTCCTGGCGAGGTCTTCGAACTGACCAAGTGGCTCCCCGCAGAGTCGGCGCCGCTGCGCGTCTGGCTGTGGCCTTCAAACCTCTCTCAAGGCGAGATTCTCGCCGCAGTAGCGGAGATCAAAAATGCCGGAGTCGCCTCCGTCTCCGACCCTGCCGAAGAGCCATGGACGCATATCCTCTGTTGGGATGGTGCGAGCTGGACGCTGCAACAAGCGGGCAAGCCACACGACACTGTCGTGGGCGCACACCTAACTGGGGACGCATTGAAGCAACATCTTCCGGCGGGCGCCAAACTCTGGGTCAACCTCCCGCCGTCGCGCGAATTAGCCACGAAGCTGGCATTGTGTAATCGTACCGGCGCCGTCCAAGTTGCCTCCGGTCTCTCCGATGCCCACTACGCGCTGACCGGCGTGCTTTCTGCGAATGGGCCTGCCTATGCCTGGTTTCACAAGAGCGAGCTCGCGGCCGGCCCGCGTGCATCTATGACGACTGACCACAGTCCCGGCTGTTCCACCGGATCACCGTATCCCGTGCGCACGGACTGGGTGGTGATTAACGGCCTGAGCGTGCTCGAAGAGAGCGCCGCGGCGCTGAACAAGTATGCGTCGCTGCTGGCCAAGGTGCACGGCTGGCTCGAATTGGCAGATAGCCCCGCTGACGCCTCCACGGCCGGCTACTACACGTTGGCTTTAGTCCACGCATCCGGCGACACACCGCTTGCCGCCGATCAGCCGGTGCGCCAGGGCGATCTGCTGAAGCTGGCCCTGCAGTCCGAAGACCGCGTGATTGAGAAGCGCTGGGTGTACGTTCTCGACATCGATTGCCACGGCCAGGGCACCCTGCTCTACCCGCTTGACTACGGCGAGAATCAATTTCCCAGCGCCGCCAATACCGGCCGCCGGTTTGTGCTGCCCGGCGCGCGCACCCTGCGCATCGGACCGCCTTACGGCGTGGACACGCTGATTCTGCTGAGCACTGCCCAGCCATTGCCCGACCCCTATGTCCTGAACTTCGAAGGTGTCGCCTCGCGGGGTACGCGGGGCGCCGAATCACCCCTCGAAAAACTCCTGGGTGAAACGAGCAGTGGAACCCGCGGCGTTTCCGGCGAGGTGCCCACCAATTGGGGCATCGGGCTGACGGCAATTCGCAGTGTCCCAAAGGAGGCATTGCTCCCCGAAAGGGAGCATCCTGAGTAGCCGTGGGCGAGACCCACGGCCGAAAGGCTCACAGTCCACGACCTTGCGGTGAGGACGCGCTTGCCAGGGCGAGGCCTCCGTAAGCTCGTTTTGTTGAATTTCCAACGTTTCCTGAAGGAGGATGACCATGACGATCTCCCGCCGTTGCTTCGTAGTTGACGCGCCGGTCCTCGGCCTGCTCACGGCTCTTCTGCCGGAGTTCGCTGCTGCCCAAGCCGCCGCTCCGCAGACGTCCACCGCAGATACTCCGCACGACTCTTATGGTTTCTGGAATGGATTTTTCGATTCCGTTAATCCCTATAGCCGCAACTATGGACGCAAGGCCGCGTCACGCGGGCCAAAAGATCAGCTTCCCGATCCCGGCGCCGAAACGCAGTATCTACACTACAAAACGGATGCAAAGAAGTTGCGCTATGCCACGGACATCGGCAAAGACGAGCTGCTCGACCACGACGGCGACGTGGCGGTCGGCATCGCGCTTTCCCAATATCGTCCTGGCAGCGGCGATACCGGTCAGCGTGCCTCGCAGCTTCGCGTGGATACCACGCAGATACGGCCCTTGGTGAATTTCCTTTCTCCGCTGGCATGGACGGCTATTGCCTCGCTCAATCCCGACAAGTCAGGCAAAATCTCATTAGACCAACTCGGCTTCAAATCGCCGCAGGCGAGCGAGGGAACCAGCAAGATACTGCTCACTCAGGGTGCGGGGAAGCTCGCGGTAAACGTCTCGAAGGCTCCCACTACGTCTGTCTTTGTGAAGGCGCTACACGTCATGATCCAGGGAGCCAAAGTCGTTGCGCCTGTGGTTTCCCTTCCGGCCATTAGCGTCCCCGCGCTGAGCGCCTTCACCGAGGCGCTGAGTTACTGGGAAGATCGAACGAAGTTCCTTATGGCTGGCAACTTGATTACCGTCGTGGCCACAAGGAAAGCTTTCAGCGATCCCGAACGTGAAGACCACTACGTCGGACTTCTGTCGGGCGATTACCTGATGCTGCCACAAGTGCACACGGAGGAACTGGCCAAGGAATTGCCGAACCTTGATCTCGTGCAGGGCTATCTTGTGCGCAAGGATGCCGACCCGAATCTGCCCTTGCAGACGCGCGCGCAGAGCGCCGTCCCCGGCATCACGTACGCTTCCATGCGAGTCAGCGTGCAACCCATCGAGGCCTTATTCTCGCTCAAGTCGGCAGGCTCCGAGAGTAGCGATAGCAGTTCCAGCAAGAGCAGCTCAAAGAAGAGCAGTTCCAGCAGCGGCAGCAAGAGCGGTTCCGGCAGCAGCAATACGAAACCGTGAGCGTTATAGGCTTCTTGGGTGGACGCGTCAAAAGATAGGTCTTACCTGCCGTCGGCGTTTTCTTACGGCGGCGCGGGCTCAGGGGGTCGTTCCTGCATCCCGGTTCGACAAAGGGGCCAAAATGAATTTGGGCGGTAGAATGCGAGTTGTGGCATGCCTAATAAGCATCGGGCTGTTAGCGGCGACCACGGCTGAAGCCCAGAGCGCCAGATTACAGGATCTAATAGCCGAGCATGAAGCGCGGCTTGGCGACGCGCGCGCGGCAAGCAAAGCGAAAGACGAAGTCGTGGAACTGAATGTCCTGGCTACCTTGTATCGGCAAGCGGGACAGGCGCAAAAAGCGCTGGATTACTGCAATCAGGCTTTGCCCATCGAAGAAAGGTTGCGCTTCCACACGGGTGTGGCGCTGACCAAGGATACCATGGGCAGAATCTACACCGACACGGGAGAGGAGCAGAAGGCGCTGGATTTATTCAACGAAATACTGCCCTTCTGGGAATCCGGACACAACTTCAGGCGCGCCGCCCTTGTGGGTGAGTCGCGACTTTTCAAGCAGGGCAAAGCCAGCACGTTGAACAACCTCGGGCGCGTCTACAACAACCTGGGAGACAAACAGAGGGCGCTGATTTACCTTGGTCAGGCGCTACCCATCTGGATCGAGATAGGCAACCCCGCCGGCCAGGCCAGCACGTTGGACAACATGGGAAGAGCTTATGCTGATATGGGTCGGGGGTCGGAAGCGCTGGATTACTTGAACCGTGCCCTGGCTCTGTGGGGTGGAGTCGGAGAACTCGGCGGCGAGGGGCTTACTCTCTGCAACATCGGCAAGGTCTATGCCGATCTCGGGCAAAAGCAGAAGGCGCTCGAATCTTACAATAACGCCCTGGCAAATTTCCGCGAAATTGGCAACCGTGAAGGGGAAGCCAACGCCCTGAACTACAGGGGCAAGGTTTATACCGATATTGGGCAAGCACAGAAGGCGCTCGATGACTTTAACCAGGCCTTGCCCCTATGGCGCGCGGTCGGCACGCGCAGCGGCGAGGCGCTAGCTTTAAACGATATCGGCAGGGTTTATTCCAATCTGGGTCAAGCCCGGAAAGCGCTGGAGTTTTACAATCAGGCCTTGCCCATCTGGCGGGCCACAAGGAACCGCAGGGGCGAAGCGGCGACGCTAACCAACATGGGAAGAGACTGTTCCGCGCTGGGGGACCAGAACAAAGCGCTGGAGTTCGACTATGCGTCTCTGTTGGCCTGGCGCGAGGTGCAAGACCGGCGTGGCCAAGCGTTTGCCCTGAACAGCATCGGTAGGGTCTACTCCGGGCTGGGGCAGCGAGAGAAGGCGTTGTCGTGCAAACTCGCCGCACTGTCGTTGGCCAGGGCCGCGGACGATCCGGACATACAGGGCGGGATTGAATCTTCCCTCATGATCGACTTCCGCGACCAGCACCGTCCTGAAGAAGCCATCTTCTTCGGGATGGGGGCGGTGAATTCCTACCAGCGGATTCGCAAGAACATCTCCGGGTTGGATAAAGAGCTGCAGTCCGGGTTTTCACAAGCGAAGTCGGCGACTTATCGGGCGCTGGCGGAACTCCTCGTGCAAGCCGACCGGCTCGGCGAGGCGGAGCAGGTTCTCGACCTCCTGAAGGAGCAGGAGCTGAAGGAAGTGGTTCGGGGAGCTGACACTTCGGGAGCCAAGGTGGAGCCGTTGAAGCTGGCCTCCGCTCAGCAGACCGCGCAAAGCGAACTCGCGACCCCGGAGAAAACGGCGCTGGCAGTAGCGGAAATGAGTGCGGAATATGCCGAATTGCAGGCCAAAACCACGCGCACTCCTGAGGAATCCGCTCGATTGCAGATGCTGGAGGCGAAAATTGAGTCGGGGAATTCGGAAGTTTCAGAGTTCTTCAAAAAGACCCTTTATCCGCAACTGGCCGAGAAGGCTGGGGCGCGGGATGCCAACGCGGTGTTGAGCCAAGAGAAATCGGAAGTGAGCCGCCTCCAAAATACGCTGGCGGAGCTGGGCCCGCCCGTTCTGGGTGTGCGGATGCTCCTGGGTGAGGAGCGCGCGTATGTAATTGTGGTCACGGCACAGGCTCGCAAGAAGTTCGAGCTGAAGGCAACGTCGGCGCAATTGCGCAGCAAGGTGCTCGAGGTGCGGGACGATCTGCGCACGCCCTCCGCCGATCCTCGCCCGCATTTGGCGGAGCTCTATGCGATGGTCGTGGCTCCTTGGGGAGGCGAATTAAGCGCTCTCGAGCAGCCTGGAACGGAAAAAGGGCGAGTTCCGACCGTGCTGTGGTCGCTGGACGGCGTGATGCGCTACTTGCCGATGGCGGCGCTCTACGATGGCCATCACTATCTGGTCGAGCGCTTCAACAACGTCCTCTTTACTCCCGAGAGTTACGGGCATATGGCGACTTCCTCCGGCGCCAACTCGCCCGCGCTGCGTGTGCTGGCGATGGGGTTATCCAAGAGCTATGGCGGTCTGCCGCCCCTGCCCGGGGTGCTGCCGGAACTTAACGCCGTGGCCCACGACCCTGAGGTGCCGGAATCGCATGGCCCCATGGCGGGAAGACTGCTCTCCAACGAACAGTTCACGATGGCGGCATTGAAAACGCACCTTGCCCCCGGCCAGAGCTTCCCGGTGGTCCATATTGCCAGCCATTTTGTGGAGGAAGTGGGCGGCGACGACGAGCCTTACCTGATGCTGGGCGGAGAAAATTCCGGAGTAGCAGAGGGATATGCGCTGACCCTGTCCAAGCTGGAAGATTCCACCATCACCTTTCATGGAACCCAACTTCTGACGCTTTCGGCCTGCAGCACGGCCAAAGGCGATGCCGCAAAAGACGGACTCGAGATGGACAGCCTGGGAATGATTGCGCAACACAAAGACGCCGAAGCGGTGCTCGCCTCGCTTTGGGACGTGAACGACGTGAGCACCAGCCGCCTGATGAGCGACTTCTATGCTCGCTGGGTAAAGCAACCTTCCTCGGGAAAGGCCGAGGCCTTGCGCCAGGCGCAGCTTGCCTTCCTGCAAGGGTCCCCTGTCTCCACGAGTAGCGGGAGCGATCGAGGTGTTCAGGTCATGCCCGAGTCAATACCTGCTGCACATGAGACGGGTTATGCGCATCCGTTTTACTGGGCGCCCTTCGTTCTGATTGGAAACTACCAGTAGGGTCAGGGTCAAACCCCCTTTCAAGCGAGCCTGCGGTCGGACGCATATGGAAGCGAATGGGAGGCTCTGCCTGACTTGTTGGCGACTCGGACAGAATCCACTTGCATGGTTATGTCGGCAAACAGTTGAAGTGCCATTCGCATGCAAAGTCCCGAGATACGGGGTTATGGGAAGTAGCCCCAGCCTTTTCACTTGTGCTTTTCGACGAATCCGCAGGGGCAATCCAAAGTTCTGGGTGAGCAACGGCGCATCCGGAATTCGACGCCAGCTACCGCTTGGCAATCGATATTGCTTCCCTTTGGCTGACTATACGACCAAATGACGGGAAATCGGTTAAGACAACGCCGTTGATCCCGGGTAATGGCCGATAGCGCTACCCGCGGCTTGCTGCTTGCGGCGCGGATCAAATCGGACATATCATGGCTCGGCGCAGAAGGGTCTTGCGCGGGGGAGAAGCCGATGAGTTCGCGACGTAAGTTTATTCGAGACGCAGGGTTGGCGACTATCGCGGCGCCGCTGATTATTCCGGGGAGCGCGCTTGGCCGGGGCGGAGCCATGCCGCCGAGCGATCGGATTTCCATGGCCTGCATCGGTCTAGGCTGGATGGGTTACGACGGCCACCTGACGGAGTTTCTGAAATTGAAGGACGTGCGCATTGTCGCGGTGTGCGACCTGGATGAGGGCCACCTGACGCGCGGCAAGGCGTTCGTGGACACCGAGTACGGCGACCAGGGTTGCGCGGCCTACCATGCCTTTGAAGAGGTGCTGATGCGGCGCGACGTGGACGCGGTCAGCATCGAGTTGCCAGACCACTGGCACGGCATCGTGGCAACCCAGGCCGCTCGCGCCAAGAGGGATATTTACTGTGAGAAGCCGCTCGCCCACAACTTCCGCGAGGGTTTCGCCATGGTCGAGGAGAGCGAACGCCAGGGCCGGGTATGGCAGACCGGCAGTTGGCAGCGGTCGGTCGAGAACTTTCGCCATGCCTGCGAACTAGTGCGGAATGGCCGCATTGGCAAAGTCAGGGCGATCGAGGTGGGATTGCCATCGGGCTATTACGAAGTGAAGGACAAATCAAAGCTGGAAATCACCGACCCGCCGCCGACCCTGCACTACGACCGCTGGCTCGGCCCTGCGGCCGAGATGCCGTACCGCGAGGCGTGCGTCCACATTAACTGGCGCTGGAACCTCAACTATGGCGGTGGCCAGTTGATGGATTGGATCGGCCACCACGTCGACATCGCCCACTGGGGGATGGGCTGGGATGCGACTGGTCCCGTCTCCGTGGAAGGTGTTGGCGAGTACCCGCCGCGCACCGATCCTTTTAACGCGGCCACACGTTACAAGGTGCACGCCGTCTACCCCGATGGGACACCGATGACCATCGCGGGCGGCTACGATGAAATCAAGAGCGGTACGAAATGGATTGGCGACAAAGGGTGGGTCTGGGTGGACCGAGGCAAGTCCGACGCCGAGCCCAAGTCGCTGCTCACGGAGCAGATCGGCGACAGCGAGACGAAGCTGAAGGTCAGTCCCGGTCATTACCGGGAATTCATCGATTGCGTCCGCACGCGCGAAAAGACGCTGACACCGGCTCGCGTGGCGCTGCATTCCGCCACTCCCGGGTGGCTCGGGCAGATCGCCATGCTCACTGGGCGCAAGATCGAGTGGGATCAGGACAAGATGGAGATCGTAGGCGATAACGAGGCCGCGAAACTGTTGGGCCGCCAAATGCGTGCGCCTTACCGCCTGGGCTGATGCGTCCTGCAGTGGAGGAAGCCACTACCCGCTTCATCTCAAACGTGCCGTTTTTTTGTTTTCTAGCAAATATTTTGCGCTTTCTTAGGGCCGCCCGTGGTCCCGCCATCATGGGACTGGCAGGCCAAGCTCAGTCCCTAGAAACTGTCGTCGGTTTCGGCTCTGCCGCGCTGCGGCACACCCGACAAGTGCGAGGCGGGCTTGCGCAGATGGTCGGTTTTTGTCGTCTGCGATTATCCGAAGAAACGCTGAAAGGCGGCTCTCCTGAAGGGGCACATCCCTCAAGCTGACTGATCGGGATGCCTAGTATAAACCCGCCGGGAGCGAAGCCACGGCGAATCTGGGCAGGCGAATCTGGGCCATCTGCCGGTCGATTTGAGGGTATATTATGGCCCGCTGCATTTCGGTTTTCTCTTCTCGGGATCACGTATTTTCCAGTAAAGAGGAAAGGGAAGTACGGAGCGATATACTTTTTTGTCTCTCGTGGTCTCGAGTTTTCTCAGACACAGAAGAGCTTCACGAGTGAACAGCAGGGTTAGCCATGATACCCCGCCGTCGCGCCGCTTGCCGCCAGCGATTCTCTCACCGTGATCCCGTCCCGAGAGGCATCAGCTCCGAACGCGAGAACGCTCCGGCGAAGGCCCGTGGGTTTCCGTACATTGGGATTGCTCGCATCAACCAGTCGACAGTTTGCCGTCACAGAAATGGGCCCTTGACCTGAGTCATGACTTCGGAAACCCCTGCAATGCGGAGCAAAGGGGGTAGGCTTCAGCGCCTTCGCAATAAAAACTCGGTGGCCGGAACTGGTGTCCCTTTAGGTGTCCTGTAACTGACTACTCAGGTCACATGGTGGCATTTTTCGTTGCGCAGTGCGCCCTTAAGTGATTGAGATTACATACTGGCATGACGGGACAGAGAATTGCTAAACCGTTGTACGGTCAAAAGCTGTACCCAGGGTTCGAATCCCTGCCTCTCCGCCAGACTTCAGACCTCGAGATGCCTGCTTGTGATCCAGAGACAGTTCAGGTGGCTCGACTCCCTTGGAACGGAGTTGTTCGTCGAGGTTTTTAGTGAAACGGAGTTGCTTCGCCGTGCCTGTGCAGAAACCTCAGCGTTTCGCCGCCACGATGATGGCGATGACGACCGCTGCGCCGACCAGCATCCAGAAAATCGGACCGGGGTCTTTGATCTCCGCGACCTGAGCGTAGGGGATCGACCTTTCCCCGCCCGCCTTACTGAGCCGAAGAGTGAAACCCTCGGCGCCGATGCTCTGAATGTGCCCGTTCAGCTTTTCTCCCCCGACCAGCTTGACCTTGACGGATTTTCCCACTCCGAACTTCTTCACCTGGGCTGCGATCAGGGATGGATCAGGCGCGGGGGAAGTCTGCGCAAATGCCATGCTGGCCGTGGTTCCCGAAAGCGCCACAACCAGCAGAATTACCAACCCCTGGTGGAGAGCCCCTTTGCCGCGCCGGAAGCCTGTGACGGTCCGTGACTGGTTAGACCCCATCATCGACGTCCTCCTGATTCGGGCGCATCTCTTCGTTCGGGCCCTGAATTCCCAACATCATGAATGATACACCACTGAGCGCGTTGACTTCGCGGCGAGTTTTCGCGTAGGATGCCTCTGCTACCACGAACAGTGCAGGGAGATAATGAAACATGCGTAAGCTGGTTGGAATTGCCGCGTTTTTGATTGTCGCTTTGACTGCTCTTCCCGTTGCCGCCCAAAGGTGCGCGCCGGGAGACGAGGCGTGCCGCAAGGCAGAGGAACTTCGCGATTACATTAAGGCCAATTACACCAAGTACGAGTATATGGCGCCCATGCGCGACGGCGTTCGTCTCTTTGTCTCCGTCTACGCGCCGAAAGACACCTCGAAAACCTATCCCATCTGGATGCAACGCACGCCCTACTCCGTGGCGCCTTACGGCGCGGATAACTATCGCGGCAACCTCGGCCCCTCGGAGTTCTTTGCGCGCGAAGGCTACATCTTCGCCTATTGTGATGTGCGGGGGCAGGGCAAATCGGAGGGAACCTTCGAGAACGTCCGGCCATACATTCCCGACAAGCGCGACAAAACCCAGGTTGACGAGGCCAGCGATACCTACGATACGATCGACTTTCTGTTGAAAACCATTCCCAACCACAACGGCCGAGTGGGCATCTCCGGCACGTCCTACCCCGGCTTTTACGCCACCATGGCGGCGCTAAGCCGGCACCCGGCGCTAAAGGCAGTCTCGCCTCAGGCTCCCGTTACCGAATGGTTCCTCGGCGACGATTGGCGGCACAATGGCGCGCTCTTTCTCGCGCACGCCTTTGGATTCTTCTCCGGTTTTGGACGACCTAAGACGGGAGAGAATGAAATCCCCGGCCCCCGCTTCGATTTCGGCACGCCGGATGGCTACGACTTCTTCCTCCACATGGGACCGCTGGCCAATGTCGAGCAGAAGTATTTCAAGGGTAAGGTCGAGTGGTGGGACGATTTAATCTCCCACGACACTTACACGGAATATTGGAAGTCGCGCGACCCGCTTCCATGCTTGAAGGACATTACCGCCGCGGTTATGACGGTGGGCGGTTGGTTCGACGCGGAAGACATCTACGGTCCACCTCACACCTATGAAGCTATCCGCAACCAAAGCCCCAACACAGCAAACATTCTCGTCGAGGGCCCCTGGTCGCACGGCCAATGGAATTACGATCAGGCCGAGTATCTGGGTGATGTCCATTGGGGCCAGAAAACCGGCGACTACTTCCGCGAGCACATCGAGTTTCCGTTTTTCCAGCACTATCTCAAAGACAAAGGAGACGAGAAGTTGGCAGGCGCCTACGTCTTTGAGACCGGGCGCGATACGTGGCACCAACTTGATAGCTGGCCGCCGCCCGAGGCTGTAAAGAAGACTCTCTACTTCCAAAGCACCGGCAAGCTATCTTTCGAGCCACCTTCGACTTCCAGCGAGGAGTTCGACGAATACATTAGCGATCCGGCGAAGCCAGTTCCGCATATATCCTGGACCAGCACTTCCATGACCTACGAGTACATGACGGGCGACCAGCGGTTCGCCGCGTCTCGCACCGATGTGTTGGTTTATCAGACCGAGCCATTGGAAGAGGACTTGACCGTTGCGGGGCCGCTCACCGCGACGCTTTACGTTTCCACCAGCGGTACGGACAGCGACTGGGTGGTTAAACTGATCGACGTTTATCCTGGCAATTACCCCGATCCCGATCCCAACCCCAAAGGCGTTCGTATGGGGGGCTACGAGCAGCTTGTTCGCGGCGAGCCGTTTCGTGGAAGATTCCGAAAAGGATTCGACAAGCCGGCTCCCTTTGAGCCGGGCAAGCCGGACAAAGTCGAGTTCCAACTTCCCGGCGTGTTCCATACTTTCCGGCGCGGACACCGCATCATGGTCCAAGTGCAAAGCTCGTGGTTTCCGCTCGTGGATCGCAACCCGCAGAAATTCGTGAAGATTGACGAGGCGAAAGCCAGCGACTTTCAAAAGGCCACCGAACGTGTCTACCGGTCAACGAAGCTGCCCTCGGGACTTACGGTGGGAGTGTTGCCGTCTCACTAGGGGCGTGTGGCGTAGGAGGACGGCTTCTTTTTCCCGTAGTCGCGCCTCTTCGTTGTTTGCTGCAGCGGGTGGAGCGAGCCGTGCCCGCAGAAGAATCATGCTAAAGACTCTCCGCTTTCTCTCTATCGCTTTGCTCCTGGTTGCCGTGCCAATTGGTGTGGAGGGGCTCGCAAAATCCAAGGTGCGAGGTTCGTTAAAGCCCCGTGCGATCCCCGCTTACAGCGGACTGGACAGCGGCGCTCCGCTCGCTGTAGCGCTCTCGCCGGATGGCCGGCGCGTTGCAGTTCTCGCCATAGTTCCGCCCGCTTCCCTGGGTGCGGGACCCTACCCGTTGACCCTCCAAGTCTGGGACGCTGAACAATTAACGCTGCTCAGAAGCCGGGAAATTGCAGTCCCACGCCAACCACAGAGCGACAGTTCATCTCCTGATCGTGAGCTCGCACCGCTGCAGTGTTTTGTGCGGTACGCGGGGAACGGCGCGTCACTCGTGGTCACCGAAGGCGGCATCAGGGCGGGGCCGGAGGGTGGGATCTCATCATTCTCCGCATCGCAGGCTCGCCTGCACGTCCTCGCGGCCGACGATTTGCGGGAGCTTCGTTCAGTTGACCTGCAGCTCTCTACAGACCCAAGGGCTCTCGGGGTCAGCGACCTCGAGGTCTCACCCGGTGGTGACCGCATCGCCGTTGCGCTCTCTCCGATTGATTTCTCAATCGGCTTCGGCAACGGAGCGTCGTGTCAGGCGTTTCAAGGGAGCGAGGCCCGAGTTTACGATTTGGGGACCGGGGGAGAACTGTGGAAGGCGCCTTTCGAGAACGCCCGGATTGGCGGTCTTGGGTGGGCCCCTGATGGATCGAGCCTGGCGCTGACGCTTCAAACCGGTCCAGGCGAGGACCCCGTGGCGCAGGCCTTTTGCCCTGAAAGGAAAGTCGACCACGACGTGCTGATTCTCGATTCGGCTTCCGGCCATGTGCTCTCCGGGCTCAGCACAGGTGACGTTGCCGGGCCCGTTTGCCTTGGGCCTCGTCACGAGGTGTTTACAGCCCCTTATCACTTCTTCTACGCCAAGAGCGGCGCCCAGAAGGCGAAAGTCTGGAACGCACAGACCGGCACTGTTGAGCGCACGATTGCCTGTCCCGGCAGGGACGTGCACGACGTCCTTGCGCTTTCGCGTGACGGGAGTCGTCTGGTGGGTTACGTCGGGAAGGAGCGATTCGACTTTTCCTGGCGCACCATGCAGGATCTGCCCGAGAATGTCGATGAGAGATTCGCCCTATGGGATGCACGACGCGGAGACTTGCTTCGCATTTCACCAAGCTTCGCTCCCCTCACTCACCCGGCCGGGAAGCACCCCGCTGAAAAGCCGGACCTTGGCTGGCTGCCGCCTGCTTTGCGCAAACTGGGCGAGCGCATCACGCGGGTACAAGCGGCCCCAGGCAAGCCACAAGTGCAAGTGGCTGCCGACGGCAGCAAGGTCCTGGTTTCCTGGCCGTGGCATGGCTCGCCTCTGCTGTTTGACATACCTAAGTAGCCAGGATCGCCCAACGGAGACCCGCCCGTGGTGTCCAGATCTAGCGCCGAACCTGTAGCGGCGAGTTTACCTCGCCAAATGGCGGCATAAAGCCGCCGCTACTCCAAACTGAGACACTAGCCGTCTGCGCTAGCCTTTGACGTCTCCTCTCGGAAATGCTAGAGTCGCACGCCTTGACGAAAGAAACAGAAGGGCATTTTGAGGAGCGCGGGTCTGAAATCCAGAACAAGGAGACCTTATTCTGTGTTTATCTCACGCAGGCAATTCCTCGGCAGGGCAGGGACAGGGTTATTGCTCGCCGAATCGCAGCTCTTGCAGGCGCAGCGCACGTTTGCCATGTCTCTGCATGAGCCGTCCTCACCTGTTCCGAATCAATCGAAAGTCGCGGTCATCCAGGGGCAGGAGCGCCGCAAGATTGTGCACGATGCCTTGGCGGCCATCGATGAGCAGATCAAGCCCAAACTGGCAGGTAAGAAGTACGTCGTGATCAAACCGAATGGTCTCGCGGCGGAGAATCCTCTGGCTTCTACCCATACTGACACTCTGCGTGGGATTCTCGACTACCTGATGCCGCGTTTCAGAGGCCCGGTGGTGATCGCGGAATCATCCTCCGGGGACACGCTCGAGGTTTTTGAGAGACATCACTACGAGCCGCTCGTGGCGGAGTATACGAAATTGAGCCTGACGGACCTGAATCGCGAGGCGAAATACAAGACCTTGCCGCTCATTGACTTTGATCTTCATGTCACGCAAGTCCGATTGGCGGCTCGACTTCTTGATCCGGACGCTTTCGTGATCGGCGCGGCAATCATGAAGACGCACAATACAGTCATTGCGACCCTTTCCGTGAAAAACATGGTGCTGGGAGCCCCGCTGCACAGTGCGCCAGGCGAAATCCCGGAGTGGAGCGACAAGCGCAAATTCCACGTGGGCGTGCGCCAAACTCATTACAACATGATGCTGGCGGCACAGAAGCTCCAGCCCAACTGGGGTGTGGCCGTTATCGACGGCTTTGAAGGCATGGAAGGGGAAGGGCCAGGCTCCGGCACCGCGGTGCCCTCGCGCATCGCCATTGCCTCGACCGATTACCTCGCCGCGGACCGCGTCGCTCTGGAGGCGATGGGAATTAACCCGGCCTGGATCGGATACCTGACCTATTGCGGGCGGGTCGGCTTGGGGCAGTACGAACTGGATAAGATCGATGTTATCGGCGCCAACCTCGCGTCCGTCAAGCGGAGCTACCGCTTGCATCCCGACATTCAACGCGAACTCAAATGGATGGGACCCATGGAAGGTCTGCCTCCCATACTTGGAGAATTGCGGCATAGATCCGACAAGGCTTCGGCCTGAAGGTTAAGCAAGGTTGAGAGCCGTCTCTCTCGGTTGACATGCTAATCGGCATTGTGCAAAAATCTCTACTCTACTAACCAAAGAAAGGGACTTACCCGCAAGCATCGAGCGCAATGTCTGACGAAGATAAGTCGCCGCCCAAGGCGGACAACGGAGGGGAGACGCCAAAGCCTGTTTCCAAGGCTGAGGCATCGCCGGCGGGTAGTCCACCGTCGGGCACTCCTGGAACACCTGCAGGTTCGCCTCCCGAACCTGCGAAGCCCGCGGCGGCTGCACCGGCCAAGCCTGCGGCTGCTGCGCCTGCCCCCAAAGCTCCGGTCAAACCAGACCCATGGACAAGCCCGCTATTGGACGCGCTTCAGAAGGCGTTTCCCGGGGCAATTCAGGAGGCGGTGGTCTTCCGCAAGATGCCCTCGATTACGGTCGCCAAGGAGTCCCTGCTCGCGCTGTGTCATTTTCTAAGGAGCGATGAAGGCGGGGCTTATACCCTGCTCACTGACGAGACGGCAGTGGATTATCCCAAGCGGGAAAAGCGCTTCGACATCGTCTACCATCTCTATTCATTCGAGCGCAACGACCGATTGCGGCTTAAAGTGATCATTGCCGCGGGCGAACCCATTGCTTCCGTGACCGAGGTTTGGCCCGCGGCCAATTGGCTGGAGCGCGAAGTCTTCGACATGTTCGGAGTGGTTTACGAAGGCCATCCGGATTTGAAGCGGATTCTTCTACCCGACGAATGGGTTGGCCATCCGCTTCGCAAAGACTACGACATTTTGCGTCAAGATGCTGCATGGGTTAAATCCAACCTGGGAATCGAGAGCGGACAGTAACTGATGCCCGAAACCACTTATCTCGACGCCAACGAATTGCTGATCAATATGGGGCCGCAGCACCCGGCCACACACGGCGTTCTGCGGGTCAAATTGAAGCTGGACGGCGAAAGGGTGCTGGGCTCGGAATGCGTCATCGGTTACCTTCACCGCGGGGTGGAGAAAATTGCCGAGAACCGGACCTATGCCCAGTTTGCACCCTACACCGACCGCATGGATTACGTGGCCGCAGTCACCAACGGCATGGGTTACGTCGAGGCTGTCGAGAAATTGCTAGGCGTGGAGATCCCGCCGCGCGCCCAGTACACGCGGATGGTCCTGGCCGAATTGCAGCGACTGGCCAGCCACTTGCTGTGGCTGGGAACGCATGCGCTCGACCTGGGCGCCATGACCCCGGTTTTCTACACCTTCCGGGAGCGTGAAGAAATTCTCAAGATCTTTGAAAAATACTGCGGAGCCCGGCTCACCACACATGCTTTCCGCATCGGAGGATTGCAGTACGATCTTTACGACGGATTGGAACAGGATTGCCTGAAGTTTTGCGAATACCTTCTGCCCAAGATCGATGAATACGAGCAGTTGCTGACCAAGAACCGCATCTGGATCAACAGAACCCGCGGCGTGGGCGTTCTGAGCGCCGCAGATGCGATCGCCTACGGCGTCTCGGGGCCGGTGCTGCGGGGCTCGGGAGTAAAGTGGGACATTCGCAAAGTGCAACCTTATGAGGCCTACGACAAGGTGGAATTTGACGTGCCTACCGGTGAGCACGGCGATACCTACGACCGGTATATCGTCCGAATCCAGGAAATGCGCCAGTCCGTGCGCATCATCCGGCAGTGCGTGGAACGCCTTGCGCCGGGACCCATCTTCGGAAAAGTGGGCAAGGTGATCAAGCCGCCGGCCGGTGAGGTGTACCACTCCATCGAGGCGCCCAAGGGCGAGTTGGGGTATTTCGTGGTGAGCGATGGAACGGTAAACCCCTACCGGGTGCGGGTGCGGCCCCCTTCGTTTGTTAACTTGCAGGCACTGGACATCATGATTCGCGGCCACCTCGTCGCCGATGTGGTGGCGGTGATTGGAACGCTGGATATCGTACTCGGCGAGGTAGACCGTTAATGGATAATCCGAAACTGGAAATTCGAAACTCGCAATTCGGTATGCGGAAGCCGAATTTCGAATTTCGAATTTCGATTTTCGCGTTTCGGTAAAGCTTATGGTGCAAAACGCAATCGAGGTTCTCCAAGCTCATCCGTTCATTCTGGCACTCATCAAAATCTTGATTGTGCTGCTCGTGCTTTCCGGCATTGTGGCCTACTTGGTGTACATGGAGCGCAAGGTTCTCTCTTTTATGCAGGCGAGGCTGGGGCCAATGCGGGTCGGCCCATGGGGCCTGCTTCAGCCTGTTGCCGACGGTATTAAACTCCTGCTCAAGGAAGACATCATTCCCGCCGGGGCGGACAAGTTTGTGTTCTTGCTGGCGCCGGCCATCAGCGTCATGGCTGCCTTCACAGTTTTCGCCGTCATTCCCTTTGCCGGCAACTTTTACATCAGCGATATTAATATTGGCCTGCTTTTCATTCTGGGGATTTCTTCTTTGGGAATCTACGGCATTATCCTGGGCGGATGGTCGTCGAACAGCCATTACCCTCTGCTGGGCGCCATGCGATCCGCGGCCCAGTTGGTGAGCTACGAAGTGGCGGCAGGGATGGCGCTGGTGGGAGTGCTGCTGATCTCCAACTCGCTCAGCATGGTCGAGATTGTGAATCGGCAGCAGCAGATGGGCGTTTGGAACGTTTTCCTTCAGCCGGTGGCGTTCATGATCTACCTGATTGCAGGACTGGCGGAGACCAATCGCAATCCCTTTGACTTACCCGAGGCCGAGTCTGAGCTTACGGCGGGGTTTCACACCGAGTACAGTGGTTTCCGTTTCGCCTTGTACTTCCTTGCTGAATACACCAACATGGTGGTTGTCTCCTGCATCGCCGTGACCATGTTCCTGGGAGGATGGCTCAGACCCTTTACCAATGTCCGGGCTCTGGATTTCCTCCGGTTCGCGCCGGTAGTCTCGTTGGTTGGGGCGGCCGCGTTTATCCTTTGGCTCGGCCTGAGAAGCCTGCTGCCCTTGGACCGTTATTTTTTCATCGCTCTGGCGGCGGTGTGCATTGTGCTTGCCGGTCTGGTGGCCGTTCCTGCCGTGCTGAGTGCCGTGCAAGGAATCTTCTGGTTTAGCACCAAGGTGCTGGTCTTTCTTTATGCCTTTATCTGGTACCGCGGAACGTTCCCGCGCTACCGATACGACCAACTGATGACGGTCGGCTGGCACTGGATGATCCCAATTGGGTTGGGGAATTTGATCGTGACTGCGGTGGTTCGATACTTTGTAAGCCCGAGAGCGTAGCGCCGGCCGTCAGAGCCTGCCCTGAGCGCAGCGAAGGGTCGGCAAGTGCTGGCCTTAACAGGCGGAGGAAAAAGGGCGTAGCGGCGGCTTTACGCCGCCATCGGACGTTGAAGACAATGCGCAGATGGCGGGGTAAACCCGCCGCTACATGCCGCTGCGGGGTGGTGGGTCACGCTGATGGGATTTTCTGACTTGGTTCGGCGGGTATTCTTGGTTGACCTTATCAAAGGTCTGAAGCTGACCTTTTCCTATCAGCGCCCCAGCGCCACTTATACCGAGCAGTATCCGCTGGAACGCGCGGTGGTGGCAGAGCGCTATCGAGGCGCTCCTCGCCTCAACAATCACCCGGAGTCGGGCGAAACACTCTGCATTGCCTGCAATCTCTGTTCGATTGCTTGCCCGGAGAACCTGATCGTGGTGGGGTGGGCGCGGACCGAAGATCGCAAGAAACGATTAACAACTTTTACCTATGACCTGTCGCGCTGCATGTTCTGCGGCTTGTGCGAGGACGCTTGCCCCGTCGACGCGCTGGAACTGACGCAGGATTTTGAGATTGCACAATACTCGAGGCAAGGGTTGATCTGGGACCGGCAGGCCCTGGAAGAAGGGCCGCGGCCCGTGCGGTACACGCGGTAGGAAAGCCGAAAGCCGAAAGCATCCCTCTCCGCTCGGGAGAGGTTAGTTTCGCTAGAAGTAATTGAGCTTAAAGTTGACGCAAGCTGACGTTTTCTTTTTTCTAGTTTCGGATTTCTAATTTCTGATTTCTGGTTTTAGCATGCTTCTACTGATTGCATTTGGAATTCTCTCGGCGGTTGCTCTGGTTTCCGGCGTGATGGTGATTACCCGCCGGAACGCCGTGCATAGCGTTATCTGGCTGATCGTGACCCTGTTCGCGGTGGGCGGGATCTTCCTGCTGCAGCACGCCGAGTTTCTTTTTGCCGTGCAAATCATTCTGTACGTGGGCGGCATCATGGTGCTGTTCCTGTTTGTCGTCATGCTGGTAAACCTTGACGTGGCTTTGAAGCAGGCGCAGTTCAGCCGCCAGTGGCAACTCGGGTTGTTTACTGCCGTATTGGTATTCGCGCAACTGGCCTATGTGATCTACAAGATCGGGAGCGGCATGAGCCTGCCGGCCCAGCCTGCCGGTCCTGCACCTGCGCACAATACCGAGGCGATTGGCCAAGCGCTTTACCAGACGTATATGTTGCCTGTCGAGATCGCTTCCTTGCTGCTTTTAGTGGCGATGGTGGGCGCGGTGATCATGGCGAAGAGGAAGTTTGAATGATTCCTACGTCATATTACATCCTGTTGGGCAGCGGCCTCTTCACGATTGGCGTGATCGGCGTTTTGACGCGGCGCAACGTCCTCGTCATCCTGATGTCCATCGAGCTGATCTTGAACGCCGTCAACATCAACCTGGTCGCGCTGTCGCAGTATTTCCATTCCGTGGACGGCCAGGTTTTTGCCATTTTCGTAATTACGGATGCGGCCGCGGAGGCGGCGGTCGGGCTCGGCCTCATCATCGCGCTGTTTCGCAACAAAGAAACCGTTAATGCGGATGAAATAGACCTTCTTAAATGGTGAATGGCGAACAGTGAAGAGTGAATTATAAATTGTAAATGGCAGCGGATATGGTGCTTGACTACATTTGGCTGATTCCCCTTTTCCCGCTCTTGGGTGCCGCGATCCAGTTGTTTGTAGGCCGGCGCCTGTCGAAGAATGCCGTGTCCGCCGTCTCCGTGGGTCTTCCGGGCATTGCGCTGCTGTGGGCTCTGGGCTGCGTGGGCGAGTTTCTTAACCTCCCGGCAGATGTCCATGTTTTCACCAAGGTTCTGTATTCATGGCTGCCCGCCGGCGCCTTCCGATTGTCGAACGGCGCGCTGGGCAACTTAAACGTTCCGGTGGGATTCCAACTCGACCCGCTATCCACGGTGATGTTGCTGGTGGTGACGGGCATCGGCTTTCTTATTCATGTTTATTCCATCGGTTACATGGCCCACGAAGGGGGCTACTACCGGTTTTTCGGATACATGAATCTCTTCATGTTTTCGATGCTGGTGCTGGTCCTGGCGAACAACTATCTGATGATGTTCGTCGGGTGGGAGGGCGTCGGTCTCTGCTCGTATCTACTGATCGGCTTTTTCTTCCAACGCAAATCAGCTTCCGATGCCGGCAAAAAAGCCTTTGTCGTTAATCGCATTGGCGACGCGGGTTTTCTGTTGGGAGTCATGCTGATGGCGGTCACCTTCGGCAGCGTGGAATTCCAACAGGTCACGGAGCAGGCCCGCAGCGGACGCTTTCCGGTCGGCAGCACCGTCATCGTAGCGATTTGCATCTTGCTGTTCGTTGGCGCCACAGGGAAGTCGGCGCAGATTCCTCTTTACACCTGGCTGCCGGACGCCATGGAGGGTCCAACCCCGGTAAGCGCCCTGATCCATGCCGCCACCATGGTGACGGCGGGCGTTTATATGGTGGCGCGCTCGAACGCGCTATTCATCCTCGCCCCCACGGCGATGGCGCTGGTGGCCGGCATCGGGGCCGCAACTGCCATTTGGGCGGCCAGCATCGGCCTGGTGCAAAACGACATCAAGCGCGTGCTGGCGTATTCGACCATCAGTCAGCTCGGGTACATGTTTCTGGCTTGCGGCGTGGGCGCTTTCGGCGCGGGCGTCTTCCACCTGATGACGCACGCCTTCTTCAAAGCCTTACTCTTCCTTGGCGCCGGGAGCGTAATCCACGCCATGAGCGGCGAACAGGATATGCGCAAGATGGGCGCCCTGTGGGGCCGCATCCCTGTCACAGCGAAAACCATGCTCGTCGCCACACTGGCCATCAGCGGCGCGCCGCTTTTTTCGGGCTTCTTCAGTAAAGATGAGATCCTCTGGCAAGCCTTTTCGAGCCCTTACGGAAGCCTCTTGCTTTGGTTCGTTGGGTTCGCCACCGCAGGCCTTACCGCCTTCTACATGTTCCGGCTGTTTTTCATGACCTTTGCAGGTAAGTCCCGCGTCCCGCACGAACTCGAGCACCACATCCACGAGTCGCCTAAGGTCATGACCGTGCCGCTGATCTGCCTCGCGATCGGGGCGTTGGCAGCCGGATACGTCGGCTGGCCGAAAATTCTGGGCGGCTCCAACCACTTCGAACATTTCCTGGAGCCGGTTTTCGAGAACCCCAGCGCCAGGGCGGCGTTTGAACACACCTGGCAGAGCGAGTTCGGGTTAATGGTGCTTTCCGTGGCCATCGCTACGATAGGTTTTCTGATTGCCTATTTCTGGTACCTGCGGCGCCCGGAAGTTCCAGAGCGCGTGGCAGCCAAGGCCGGGCCACTTTACAATCTCGTACTGCACAAATATTATATTGATGAATTGTATGATGCCTTATTTGTGAATCGAGTGAAGAATCTCGGCAACGCCTTCGCGGCTTTCGACCTGGGCGTCATCGATGGGGGAGTTAACGGCGCGGGTTGGCTGACGCGTATGTTCGGCGAGGTTTCGCGTTACTGGGACACCTGGGTTATTGATGGCCTTGTGAACGTCACCGCGTTCGTGGTGAAGGTCCTGAGTTATCCCGTGCGGGTCATCCAGACCGGCCTGGTGCAGAATTACGCCTGGATGATCACTCTGGGCGTGCTGATTTTCATGGTGTATTACTTTGTGCATTTTTGAGGAAGTCGAAAGTCGAGAGTCAAGAGTCGAGAGTCGCGAAGTCGGGAATTGAAGAGGCAAGAAGTCAGGCTTTCGGCGGTCGAGGATCAAAGATCGAGAGTATTTTGGTCTTGACTCTCGACTCTTAACTCTGAACTCTCGACTGCCTTTCCGAGGTCAACGATGGCTTTCTTTCATGATCACATTCTGAGTTTGGTTTTGTTCACGCCGGCAGTGGGGCTGATGGCGCTCATGTTCATCCCTGGCGCGAACAAGCAAGCCATCCGCTGGTGGGGCAACATCGTCATGTTCGTGAGCTTTCTGGTGTCGCTCCCGCTGGTTTTCTGGTTTTCGCAGGAGTCGCCGGAGCAGCAGTTCAAATTTGTGGAAATCCATAATTGGATTCCCGGCATCGGCGCGCAATACCACCTCGGAATCGATGGCATCAGCTTTCTGCTCATCATGTTGACCACCGTGCTGGGCTTCCTTTCGGTGCTCTCCTCGTGGTCGGCGATTCAAGATCGGGCCAAGGAGTATTACGCCATGTTCATGCTCTTACAGGTGGGCATGCTGGGCGTTTTCATGTCGCTGGACTTTTTCCTTTTTTACGTTTTCTGGGAAGTAATGCTCGTGCCGATGTATTTCATTATCGGCGTCTGGGGCGGCCCGCGGAAGCTTTATGCGGCCATCAAGTTCTTCCTTTACACCCTGGCGGGGTCCGTCCTGATGCTGCTCGGGATACTGACCCTCTACTTCCGTTACCACACGGACTCCGGCACCTACACATTCGACGTAATGCAGTTGATGCAGCACACTTGGCCGTTGAATCTCCAATACTGGGTCTTCTGGGCATTCATGATCGGGTTCGCCATCAAGGTGCCGATGTTCCCGTTCCACACCTGGCTGCCCGATGCCCACGTGGAGGCGCCAACGGCCGGCTCGGTGATCCTGGCCGGCGTCCTGCTGAAAATGGGGACCTACGGCTTCATTCGTTTTTCGCTGCCCCTGTTGCCCCAAGCCAGCAGCAACCCCACGATCGTCAAGGTGATGGTCGTGCTCTCGATCATTGCGATCATCTATGGCGCCCTGGTCTCGCTGATGCAGCGCGACATGAAGAAGCTGATTGCATATTCTTCCGTCAGCCACCTGGGATTCTGCACCCTCGGAATTTTCGCTCTGAATCCCCACGGTTTGCAGGGAAGCGTGATCCAGCAGATCAACCACGGAATATCCACAGGGGCCTTGTTCTTGATTGTGGGCTTGATCTACGAACGCCGCCATACGCGCGAAATCAAGGAATTCGGCGGGCTTTCGAATGTCATGCCGGTCTACGCCACTTTATTCATGATTGTGATGCTTTCCTCGATCGGGCTGCCCCTGCTGAATGGCTTTATTGGAGAATTCACAATCCTCCAGGGAGCCTTCGAGGCGAACTGGCACTGGGCGGCTTGGGCCGTGGTGGGAATCGTTTTGGGCGCCGCGTACATGCTCTGGCTTTACCAGCGAACCATGTTCGGCGCCTGCGACAATCCCAAGAACCAGGTGCTGAAGGACTTGAATTGGCGCGAGATCATGACTCTGGTGCCTTTAATCGTCTGGGCTTTTTGGATTGGCCTCTATCCGAAGCCGTTCTTCAACGTGCTCGATAAGCCCGTGACGGCCATCGTGCAGCGGGTCAATCCGGACTTCTATCGTTCCTCATCGGCTAAAATAACACCGCCCGCTCAAGGTGTAGCACAGCCACTCTTGGCTGTGCAGGCGACGCGTCCGAAGGCTGCGAAGGCACAGGCAAGAGTGCCTGTGCTGCCTGGATCAGGAGGAGTCGCCCGCCAATGATTACGTCCTTCTTCAGCGGCTCGGACTACCAGGCGATCAAGCCGGAAATCCTTCTGGCGATGTTCGGGCTGGCGATCCTGCTGTTCGATTTCCTGCTCGACAAACGCGACAAGTACATGAACGCGCTGACTGCCCTGGCAGGCCTGGCGCTCGCCGGGCTCAAGCTGGGAATGTTCTGGGCCGCTATGGGGGGGGCAGGGTACCACGGCTTTGGCGGCGTCTTCGTCTTGGACTCGTTCGCGATTTTTGCCAAGTTCATCATCGTGGTGGCCACGGCCGTGGTGGTGTTGCTCTCCATAAAGTACCTCGAGATTGAGCATGCGAACTTGGGCGAATACTACGCCCTGCTCCTCTTCTCGGCCGTGGGTATGATGTTCCTGGCATCCGGGACGGACCTGATCGTGTTGTTTATCGCCCTCGAGCTCATGGCCCTGTGCGAATATGTCTTGACGGGGTTTCTGCGCGGCAACCGGCGCTCCAACGAAGCGGCGGTGAAGTTCTTCCTGCTGGGGGCTTTTTCTTCCGGCTTGCTGCTTTACGGCATGTCTTTGCTGTACGGCATCGGCGGCTCAACCAACCTGTTGGTGATTGCCCAGCGGCTCTCGGACCGTCCTGTACATGACCCTCTGGCCTGGATCGCCATGATTACTCTTCTGGCGGGAATCTATTTTAAAGTGGCGGCGGTGCCGTTCCACCAATGGACGCCGGACGCCTATGAAGGCGCGCCCACCTCCATCACGGCCTTTATTTCCGTGGCCCCGAAAGTGGCTTCCTTCGCCTTCTTCATTCGCATCCTGATCGCCGGGTTGTGGCCGCTGCGCGCCGAGTGGCAGGTGCTGACCATCGGAGTTGCCATCGCCACCATGACCTTGGGGAATCTGGCGGCGATCACCCAGACCAACATCAAGCGCTTTTTCGGCTACTCCACCATTGCCCACGTGGGCTATCTTCTGCTGGGCCTTGTTGCCGCCGCCGATGGAAATCGCGAAGGCCTTACAGCCATTGCCATCTATCTCCTGGTTTATGCCTTCATGAACCTGGGAGCTTTCGCAGTAATCATCGTGATGCGGCGGAAAGACCTGATCGGCGACGAGATCGACGACTTCTCCGGCCTGATGTCGCGCGCCCCTGGCATGGCGATCCTGATGCTGATTTTCCTGCTTTCCCTGGCAGGCATTCCCCCGACGGCAGGGTTCATCGGGAAGTACTTTATTTTTCTTTCTCTGATTGAGACCGGCCATTACTATTTGGCCGTGCTGGCGGTGGCCTACGCGGTCGTCGCGTTGTATTACTATTTTCGCATTGTGGTTGCGATGTTCATGAGAAAGGCCGCGGAGGCAGTTCCGCTCGCGAGCAGTGCGGGCATTCGTGTGGCGCTCGCCGTCACGCTGGGTATGACGCTGGTGGTTGGGGTTTATCCCCAGCCGTTTATTTCCATCGCGCGCGAGGCGATCCGGCCCTTCTTTATGTGAAGCAGTGCGGGCGTTCGGTGCGCTCGCCGTCACCTGCGCCATGGCATCCAGTCCAAACAAGCCGGCAAACATCTGGGCCCAGGTGGGGCTTTACACGAGCCTGGGTTTTATTTTGCCTGCGGGCGCGCTGGCGGGCAGTGCAGTCGGTTGGTTGCTGGATCGCTGGCTGCACACCTCTCCCGTTCTGACTGTGATCCTGGGATTTATGGGGACGGCGGCCGGTTTAACCGAGGTTTTGCGGATTTTAGGCCGGGCGGAGAAGGATGCAGACGGAAACGATTCAAATTCCGGACCTGGCTCGGGCTGAAGCGCGCCTGCCGCGCTGGATGGCACTTTGCGGAGTTGGGGCGCTGATCGTGATGCTGTTATACCGCCAAGTGATGATCGCCGTCGGCTTTAGCTTGGGCGCCGCGCTGGGAATCCTGAACTACTATTGGTTGCACGAAGCGGTGGTGGCGTTGTCGAAGGCCGGCCAGGCCCGAATTCCCAAGTTGCTGGTGGGAAAATTCCTGATAAGATATCCGCTGGCTTTCGGTCTTGCGATTTTCTTCTTCAAGACCCGATGGCTTCCGCCGATGGCTATCTTGGCGGGGCTGTTTGTGCCGGTGGCGGGACTTTTGATAGAAGCCATTGTGCAAATTGGTAGTGGATTGGCCTGAAAGAACATGGAACATCAGCTTTGGTTTACCGCAATCCTAAACAAGCTTCTGGGCGGCGCATTAACGCCGCTGCTCGCGAAGATCGGCCAGGCGCCTGCCGACCCCGTCCATCCCATCCCGAATTACGTGGCGATGGAGATTTTCGTAATCCTTCTGATGTTGGCGGGCATGGTTATTCTGCGTCGGCGGCTGTCGGTTGAAAACCCCGGCAAGTTTCAACACGTCGCGGAAATCGTGGTGGGATTTACGCAGGACATGTGCGAGGAGATCATCGGCCACGGCAGCGGCCGTTATGTGCCGATGTTGGCGAGCCTGGGGATATTCATCGTACTGTGTAATTTGCTTGGATTGATTCCAACCTTGCAGACGCCTACGGCCCATGTTCAAGTGACCCTAGGCTGTGCCGTGGCCACGTTCCTTTATTACAATTTTCAAGGAGTCCGCCAGCATGGCGTCTTGGGCTATCTGAGGCACCTTTGTGGGCCGATGCTGGCCATCGCGTTCCTGATGTTCCCGATTGAAGTCATCGGGAACCTGGGCCGGCTGCTCTCGCTCAGCGTCCGTCTGTATGCCAACATGATGGTGGGCGATCTCCTGGAGGCAGTGTTTGGAGCCTTGGTCCCGGTGCTCGTGCCGGTGATCTTCATGGCGCTGCACATTTTTGTCTCGCTCTTGCAAGCGTATATTTTCATGCTTTTGCCCGCCGTGTATATCAGCATGGCGGTCTCGGAAGAGCACTAGTTTTTGGGTTTGACGTGGCGCGGGCGTATTGCCCGGGGGTTGGCGCGGAAGTGCATCGCTCCCGGCGGATCGGGCGAGACGCCCGGGCTACATCAAGTCCGCAAGTGTGAGTCCCGCCTGTTCGAGGGTTGGCGGGACACCACCTCCTGGCGGAAATTCATTCTGAACTCGCCCTGAGCGGGTCGAGTTCAAGGGAGGAACAAAGTGAATCGTTATGTTGCGATGTTTTTCACATTGGTAGGCGCGCTGCTCGTCGCGACGCCGGTTTTCGCGCAGGAGACCGGGGGTGGCGGGGTCAGCGTGGAGATTTCCAAATGGGCGATTATCGCCGCCGGATTCGGAATGGCGATCGCTTCGGCGGTTTGCGGCTATGCGCAATCCAAGGCTACTTCAGCGGCCTGCGAAGGCCTGGCGCGCAATCCGGGAGCCCGGCCGGGCATTCAGTTTTCCTTGATTCTGGCTCTGGTGCTGATTGAATCGATGGCACTCTACACCTTTGCCATCATCGCCGCGCTGATTTTCAACATTTCCAAAGTCAAAATTGGATAGCGTGTAAATCCTGGGCCGGTTCGGTCAAAAACGGGGAGGCTTCGGCCTCCCCTCTTCGTTTTCGGATGTGGCTCCGAGCTTAGGCTGGTCCGAGACGCAGCGTAGCATGGGCTCCCACCACGCCGGTAGCCGTTCTTAGGGAAGTGGAATACCTGCAGTTTTGGACAGGTTCAAGAACACGTTTGGAAAGAGTCCGAGATAAAAGATTCCGACTAAACTCACTGCCAATGCCGTGCGCAGCGCCATCGGCAACGCGGTGCGGGAGGCGCGTGTGGCACCCTCCCGCATATACATGGCGACAACGATTTGAAGGTAGTAGTAGACCGAGACGACACTGTTCAGCAGGGCAATAATAGTAAGGCCGATCAAGTGCGAGTGGATAGCGGCGCGGAAAAGGAAGAATTTCCCGAAGAAACCGGCGGTGGTGGGGATTCCGGCGAGGGAGAGCAGGAGGACCGTCAGGCAAGCGGCGGTTCCCGGCCGCACGTAGGCCAGGCCTGTATAGTCCTCAATTTGCGTCGAGAGTTCACCGTTCCCCGCCAGGTGGGCAATCAACACGAACGCGCCGACGTTCATCAGAGCGTAGGCCGTAAGGTAAAACAGCACTGCGGAGGTGCCTTCTCTGCTTCCCGCCGCCACACCCACCAGGACATAACCCGCGTGAGCGATGGACGAATAAGCCAGCAACCGCTTGATGTTGGTCTGCCAGATCGCCGCGAGATTGCCCAGGCTCATGGTCAAGATCGCTGAGACCCAGATGACCCAGAAGCTGGTGGAAGTCGCCGAAGCCAGCCCACCCAGGAACACCCTCAGAAGAACCGCAAAGGCGGCGGCCTTAGGACCCACAGAGAGGAACGCCGTCACCGGCGCCGGCGCGCCCTGATAGACGTCCGGCGTCCAGATTTGAAATGGGGCGGTGGAAAGCTTGAACGCCAGTCCCACGAACATCAAAAGCAGCGCCACGCGCGCCAGCGTCGTCCACTGCTCCGGATGTGAAAGCCGGGTGCTCAACTCCAGCAGGTTGGTAGTGCCCGTCAGTCCGTAAACAAAGGCAATACCGTAAAGGAAGAACGCGGTGGCGAAAGATCCCAGCAGAAAGTATTTAAACGATGCCTCGTTGGCGAGCGGGTCCCTTCGCCTGAAGCCCACCAGGATGTACGTGGAGATGGAAGAGATTTCAAGTCCGATAAACACCATGATGAGGTCGGTGGAGGCTGCCATGAAGCACATCCCTGCCGTCCCCATCAGGAGCAGCGCGTAGAACTCGCCGTGTTGAAGGGCGTCGCGCTCGAGGTAGTTGATGGACCCCAGCACCGTCAGTGCCGCGACCAGCAAAAACAGATAGAAGAAATAGAAACTGAATTGGTCCGCGGCGATCGCCTTGCCGAAGGCCAGCCCTGGATTATTGGAAGTCCACCATGTGCCGCCTGTCGCGGCGAGAATTCCGGCCAGGGAAAGCCATCCGAGCAGGAACTTTCTGGAGGGCGCGACGAAAGGTTCGAAGACCATCACCAGAATTCCGAATCCACAAAGGATGATTTCCGGCAGGATTCGCAGTGTGTCGGTGGGCTGGAAGGTGATCATCGGCCACCGCCATCGGAGGGAACAGGCAACAGGGAATAGGGAACAGGTCGAAAAACAGCATGTGGTAGGGCATGAGTTGTACGTGGGGGCGAACTGAAAGCCTTGACGTTCGGCACCCTGCGTCCGGCGGGCAAATCGAAAGTTGCGACGGAAACTGCTCTGTTCCCTATAACCTGTTTCCTATTCCCTATTCCCTGTTCCCTATTCCCTGTACCCTGCACACGAGACATAATGGCGTCCACGCTATGGTCCATACGGCGCAGGAAAGGCTGGGGGTAGATCCCCATGGCGAGAATCACAATCACCACGGTGGTGAGGATGAATTTCTCGAGTGCGCTGCAATCCGGGAGGCTCTTATTCTTGTCATTCGTAATCTCGCCCAAAAAGACGCGCTGGTACATCCAGAGCAAATAGACCGCCGCCAGCACCACGCCCCCAGCGGCAAGGGCGGCGTAAACGGCCCGTTGGTGGAGGGAGCCGAGAATAACCAGGAACTCACCCACGAATCCATTCAGCATGGGCAGGCCGAGGGAAGAAAGTGTGACAATCAGGAAAAAGGTGCTGTAGACGGGCAGGGAAGTGGCGAGGCCGCCAAACTCGCGGATGAGCCGCGTATGGCGGCGTTCGTAGAGCAAGCCTACGAGGATAAACAAGCCGCCGGTGGAAACGCCGTGGCTGAACATCTGGTAAATGGCGCCTTCCATTCCCTGGGTGTTGAGCACGAAAATCCCCAGAACGCAGAAGCCAAGATGCGCCACGGAGGAATACGCCACCAGTTTCTTCAAATCGGGCTGCACCATTGCGACGAGTGCGCCATAAATGATGCCGATAATCGCCAGGGCAATAATGAGCGGCGCAAACTCCCATGATGCGCGGGGAAACAACGGCAGGCAGAAGCGCAACATGCCGTAGGTGCCCATCTTCAGCAGCACGCCGGCAAGAATTACGGAACCGGCCGTGGGCGCTTCCACGTGGGCGTCGGGCAGCCAGGTGTGAAACGGGAAGAGCGGAACCTTGATGGCAAAGGCTACGAAGAAGGCCAGGAAGAGCCAGCGCTCAGTCGAGGGAGACAAGACAGGACTGTTGGCGAATGTAGCGACGATACGGACCAGGTTGAAAGTTCCTGTGACGCTATAAAGATAGATAATGCCCGCGAACATGAGCGCGGAGCCGACCATCGTGTAAAGAATAAACTTCACTGCCGCATAAATCCGCCGCTCGTGACCCCAAATGCCAATCAGGAAGTACATGGGGATCAGCATGACTTCCCAGAAGACAAAGAAAAGCACCAGGTCGAGCGAAGCAAAGACGCCGATCATGCCCGTCTCGAGCGCCAGCAAAAAGATGAAGAATTCCTTCACCCGCTTCGTAATTCCCGCCCAGGAGACCAGCACGCAGAGCGGCGTCAGGAAACCTGTCAGCAGGATGAGCAGTCCGCTTAAGCCATCCACTCCGAGGTGATAGTCAATCGGTGGCGCCGTGATCCAGGGATGGATCTCCACGAACTGCATGCCTGGAGTGTCTGCCCTCAAGCCGGCATAGAGGATCGCGCTCACCAGGAAGGTGAGCAGCGATGACACGAGCGCTACCCAGCGGATCTGTTGCGTGCGCCCTGGGCCGAGAAAACCGACGATGAATGCCCCTGCGAGCGGCAGCAGGATTGCGATCGTAAGAAGATGACCAGCTAGCCAAACCATAGAGCCAACCAGGTACTGCCGTCTTGCTCGTCACTTGTCACTCGTCACTGCTATTTCGGCCAGAGGACGTAAGCCAACCACACCGTGGCGCCCAGCATGATCCAGGCAGCATAGCTGCGGATGTTGCCGGATTGAATGCGGCGCAAGATACCGCCGACTCCGGCGACTCTCTCGCCGGTTCCGTTAACGCCGAGTCCGTCGATAATCTCCGCGTCGACACGCTGCCAGAGAATCTTCTCCGCCCCCACTTTGAGTGGCCGGACCACCAGCCAGTTATAGATCTCATCGATGTAGTATTTGTGAACCAGGAGTTGATAGAGGCCGTTGAAGCGCTGCGCGACGCGGTGAGGCAACGACGTGTTCTTCAGGTAAAGCCACCAGGCAGCCAGGATGGCGACGGCCGCAAAGCAGAGAGCGAAGATCATTAAGGCGCCGGAGGAAAAGCCCTGAGCTCCGGACTCCTGCCCAGACGCCCGCAGGAAATCGCTCGAAGTTTTGAACACCGGATCGAGAAAGCGGTCAAATGCCTGGCTTCCCCCAAAGACCTTGGGCCAACTCACGTCGCCCGCCACGATCGAAAAGAGCGCCAGTATGAGCAGCGGGGTTGTCATCTTCGAGCCGCTCTCGTGCACATGGTGCTCGGCTTCGGGCGACAGGCGCGACTTGCCGAAAAAGGTCAGGAAGAGTGCCCGGAACATATAAAAGGCGGTCAGGCCGGCTGTGATCGTGGCGAGCCAATAGATCCAATGCCGCGCCAAAGGGCCTTCGTAGGTTGCGGCGAGAATCTCATCCTTGCTGAAAAACCCTGACAACCCCGGCACGCCGCTGATGGCCAGGGTGGCAACGAAGAAGGTGATGAAGGTCGTCTTCATCTTGTGCCGTAAGCCGCCCATCCTGCGCATGTCGAGTTCGCCGTCAAGGCCGTGCATCACGCTGCCGGCGGCAAGGAACAAAAGCGATTTGAAGCAGGCGTGCGTCATCAGGTGGAAGATTCCGGCCGCGAACACGCCCACTCCGCAGCCGATAAACATGTAACCAAGCTGGCTGATGGTGGAATAGGCCAGCATTCTCTTCAGATCGTTTTGAGTGACGGCAATCGTCGCCGCGAAAAACGCCGTCACGCAGCCTACGACGGCGACAATTTCAAGAGCCAGGGGCGCATGTGAGTAGATGGGGTTCGACCTGGCCACCAGATAAACGCCGGCCGTAACCATGGTGGCGGCATGAATCAAGGCGCTGACCGGCGTGGGCCCTTCCATGGCATCGGGAAGCCACACGTACAGCGGAATCTGGGCTGACTTGCCAACCGCGCCGAGGAAGAGAAGCAGGCCGATGGCGGTCAGCGCGGTCTCGCGTTCGCCCGCCTGAAGCGCCGCGATGCTGCTGAATGCCGATTGGAAATTCAAAGATCCGAACGTCCAGAAGAGCAGGGCCACGCCCACGGTGAATCCCGCGTCGCCGATGCGCGTGACGATGAACGCCTTCTTCCCCGCGTCGGAAGCCGACTGCTTGCGGAAATAAAAGCCGATGAGCAGATAAGAACACAGGCCCACGCCCTCCCAACCCACAAACATGAGGGGATAGTTGGCGGCTGTGACCAGAGTCAGCATCATGAAGAGGAAGAGGTTCAAGTAAGTGAAGAACCGATAGTAGCCGCCCTCGTGCTCCATGTATCCTCTGGAGTAGAGGTGGATCAGGAAGGCGACCACCGTCACGGTGACCGTCATGACCAACGTGAGGCGATCGTAGAAGAGTACATAGTCAGCGCGCAGATTCCCGGATTCGATCCAAGTAAAGTAACTGTGTACGAAAGGCGCGGGTTGACCGGGAGAGGTTGTATAGGTCCAAGCGCTCAGCAGCGCGAAGACCATGGAGAGCCCGGAAGCCCCGCACCCGATCAGCGACACCACGGCCTGCGAGAAACGGCGCCCCAGGACGCCGTTCACGGCCATGCCCACCAACGGTGGGAGCAGCATCAGGATGAGGAGAGTTTCCATATTGAGTCGTCAGTTGTCCGTCGTCAGTTGTCCGTCGTCAGTTGTCCGTTGTCAGTCGCAAATGCGTTCTGTCGGTTCACTTTTGACTCTCGACTCTTGACTCTCGACTTGTCGCGAACGGCCGACTCTACAACTTCATTGAATCGAGATCCTCGATGTTCAGGGACTCACGATTCCGGTAGAGCGCGATGATGATGGCCAGGCCTACTGCCGCCTCGGCCGCCGCCACTACAATCACGAAGAAGGCAAACAACTGGCCGTCCAGGTTTCCGAGGTAACGTGAAAACCCGATGAATGCAAGGTTGACGGCATTGAGCATGATCTCAATGCACATAAAAACCGTAATGATGTTTTTCCGGACCACAAAGCCTGCGGCGCCAATCACAAAAAGCGTGACGCTGAGGGCCAGTACGTGTGAAAGCGGGACCATCGCGAAGCCTCAGAACTCCTTCTTCGCCAGAACCACTGCGCCCAGAATCGCCACCAGGATCAGGATCGACGTAACCTCGAACGGCAGCACATAGTTCCTGAACAACAGATGACCAATGGCAGCAGGCCCGGCGTCCACCGCAGCGGCAGCGTGCGAGGCGCCGGCGGGGAACTGCTTCCAGATTGCAAGCAGGACCTCCAGCAGGAAAGCTGCGACCAGCGGGGCGCCGAGCCAGCGCGCCATTCGACTGCGGTGGCTGGGCGTTTCCCGGCCTGCGTTCAGAAGCATGATGACAAAGACGAACAACACCATAATGGCGCCCGCGTAAACGATCACCTGAATCACGGCGATGAATTCCGCGCCCAGCAAGAGATAAACCACCGCCAGCGAACACAGCACCACAATGAGCGACAGGGCGCTATGCACAGGCATGCGTTGCGCGACCACGCTCAGAGCCGCAACCACGGCGAGCGCGCCGAAAATGTAAAAGAGCGGAACCAAGTTTGTCCCAATCCGTACGGGCACGCCATGGCGTGCCCCTGCTGTCAAGGAGAGCTGATCCACGCAACCACGAAGCTGGTCGCCAGAACATTCAGCAAGCCCAACGGCAGCAGAAATTTCCAACCGAACGCCATGAGCTGATCGTAACGAAAGCGGGGCAGAGTCCCTCGCATCCAGATGTAAAAGAACAGAAAGCAAAAGAGCTTAAGGCAAAACCAGAAGACCGGAAGAAGCACGCGCAGCACGTAGGGACCGAAAACGGGGCCATGCCAGCCGCCGAAGAAAAGTATCGTCGCCAGGCACGAGACCGTTATCATGTTGGCATATTCCGACATGAAGAACATGGCAAATTTCATACTACTGTATTCGGTATGATAGCCGCCCACCAACTCGCTCTCTCCTTCCGGGAGGTCAAAAGGGACCCGGTTGGTATCGGCGACGGCGGCGGTGAAGTAGACGAGGAATCCCACGGGTTGCACAAAGATGTTCCAATGGGGAAGGAAGGTGTTCACTCCGGCGATGTGCCAGAAGCCGCTTTGGCTCTCGACGATGCCCCGCAGACTCAACGTTCCAGCCATCATCAAAACGCCCACCACGGCGAGCCCCAGCGAAAGCTCATAGCTGATCATTTGTGCGGACGAGCGCAGCCCGCCCAGCAGCGGGTATTTGCTGTTGGACGACCAGCCGGCCAGCGCGACGCTATAAACTCCCAGCGAGGTGACGGCAAAAACGAAGAGGAGGCCGACGTTTAGATCAGTAATCTGAAAACTGATGGTGCGGCCGTGAATCGTGAAACTCTCTCCGAACGGGATGACGGCGATGGAGAGGAAAGCCAAAGTGAGCGCGAGAAAGGGCGCGAGCCAATAGACAATCGTGTCGACCTCGAGGGGCACGATATCTTCTTTCAGAATGAACTTCGCTCCATCCGCGAGCGGTTGCAGAAGGCCGGAATATCCCACCAGGTAAGGCCCCCAGCGGGACTGGATGTGGGCCACGACCTTCCGCTCCAGCCAGGTCAGATAGGCGATCGCCGTCAGCATTACGAAAACCACGACCGCGATTTTTATCAGGGTGATAAGGAGCAGCAACCCTGTGTCAGAAAATGTGGCCATAGGGTTTCTTGGCTTCGTCCACTGAATTGAGCGCCCAACTATAGCGGCTTAAAGTCCCGGACGTAAAAAGCGTATCCCGCGAGGAGAAAACCAGCCCGGCGCCTTCCAGTTCATCCGGCGTTCCCTCGGGGCGTGTCGCGACGGCGCGGCCCACCAGCAAGCTGGGCAGCGGCAGCGCGTAGCCGGGTACCTTGGCGACGATCTCCCGCGTGACGTCATCGGCGGTTTGGTAATTCCACCTTTGGCCGAGCAGGCGGGCGAGAGATAACAGAATTTCAAGATCGCTGTTCGTGCCCGCTTTACGCATGGTCTTCTTAATCGCCTGTGCCTGGCCGCAGGTGTTGGTGACCGTGCCGGATTTCTCGGC
>Ga0326728_10002840_pt1 | contig 56301 bp, 42 predicted proteins | sample MB3enrmetagenome_FD_207602 | JGI IMG/M metagenome (GOLD analysis project Ga0326728, IMG submission 207602) | Lab enriched peat soil microbial communities from McLean, Ithaca, NY, United States - MB31MN | ecosystem: Environmental > Terrestrial > Soil > Wetlands > Peat | place: USA: New York... | reverse complement strand
CGAATGCTCCCCGTTTAGCCCGCAGAGCCGAATCTGCGCCGGCGATGATTACGACGTCGTTGTCTTGGGGCGCCAGCTGCTCAAGAATCTGTGTTGCAGCTTTCGGGTAGTCTTTCTCGATGCTGTCGCTCACCGACTGAATATGCAAGTGGCCGTCCTTGAAAACCGTTACTAAAGCTTTTCGGGCACCAGCAATGATAGCTGCGTCCCTCTGGTCGATACCCGACTTCACCTTGTTTCCGCTGTCTTTGACTAAAAAGGCAAAATTGAATTCCGACTGGCTTAACTCAGTTTTAGGGATTTCGACGCGTTTGGGGAAAAACTGTTCAAACTGCTCCCAGGTTTCTACTCCTTTTTTTGTCAGTGTGCAGCCTTCTTTGGAGCTTTCAATTAAGCCTGCGCTTTTGAGTCTGCTAATTATTGTGCGAACTGCTCCGTCGCCGACGCAAAGTTTCTTAGCTAATGTGTTTCTGCCTATAGGTTTCTGTGACAGCAGCTCCAACGCGTAGAAAACATGGAAGACGGTGAATGTTGTTGATGGCCCTGGAGCCTTTTTCCCCGCGACTTCCGTTATGAATTTTTTCAGTGATTCAGCCATTTAGTGCACTACTCTAACATAGAGTTACCTAGGTTTTTATAATTTGTCGAAGCCCCATACAGGTTAGCTTCGATAGGCAACAGCGGATACCTCGACAAGCGCGCCTGCCTTCAATTCGCAGCCGACTGTCGCGCGTGCAGGAAATTCCCCCTCAAAGAATTTTGCATATTGAGCGTTGAATTGGTCAAACATTTTCATAGAGGAAAGGTAAGCCACGGTTGAAACAACATCTTTCATCGTGTAGCCTGCTGCTTCCAAAATGGCTTTTATGTTCTCCATTACCTGTTTCGTCTGCGATGCGATGTCTTCGGCGGTTATTTTGCCTTGCTTTGGGTCAATCGGCAGTTGCCCCGAGATAAACAAAAATTTGTCCGCCGCTACTCCTTGGCTGTATGGGCCTATGGGTTTTGGAGCTTTTGTGCTCAACACTGGTTTTTTCATCTTATCCCTGTTCTTGTTGTGGGTTCTTGAGGCTAAAATTGTTTTTTGTCAAAAGCAAGCCGCAGGTTTCGTTTTTGGTTGCTGATTTTGTAGAAAGATTTTTAAGAAAAACTTCGAGTATCTTATGTTCCATTAACAACTTGGACGGAAAAGATTCTTATGAGAATAAACGGGAAATACTTGTTTACTTCTGAGTCGGTCGGCGAAGGACACCCGGATAAGGTGGCGGACCAAATATCCGACAGCGTTTTGGACGCGATCTTCACGAACGATCCTAAAGCAAGAGTTGACTGCGAAACCCTCGTTATGCAGGGAACCGTAATGATTACGGGTCAAATCACCACTTGCACCTACGTTGACATACCGAAAATTGTTCGCCAGACCCTCAAAGAAATTGGGTTCGACAACGCTAAAGACGGCTTAGACTGGGAAACCTGCGGCATCTTAGTTTCTTTAACGGCGCAGTCTCCAGACATCGCCATGGGCGTAAACGAAACGAAAGGCCACGAGCAAGGTGCTGGTGACCAGGGCATGGTTTTCGGCTACGCAACCAACGAGACAAAGGAGCTTATGCCGCTGCCTATTATGCTGGCGCATAAACTGGTTAAGCGGTTGGCTGAGTGCAGAAAAACAAAGCTTATTCCCTGTCTGCGCCCAGACTGCAAGTCTCAGGTAACAGTGGAATACGTGAATGGCAAGCCGAAATGCGTTAAGACCGTAGTTATCGCTGCTCAAAATAACGGGACGCTTGACGATGCAGCCCTCAAGAAGGAAATTATTGAAAAGGTCATCAAGAACGTTATTCCCGCGGATATGCTGGCTGAAGATGTAAACTTCGTTATCAACGGTACAGGAAGGTTCGTTATCGGGGGAACATTGGCTGATTCAGGGTTAACCGGAAGAAAAATCATCGTTGACACATACGGCGGCGTTGGAAGCCACGGAGGCGGATGCTTCAGCGGCAAAGACCCCTCAAAAGTCGACCGTTCAGGCTGCTACATGGCAAGATACATATCAAAAAACATCGTTGCCGCCGGATTAGCCGACCAATGCGAAATCCAAATTTCCTACGCCATCGGCGTCGCTCAACCAATCTCCGTGCTCGTAAACACTTACGAAACAGGCAAGCTTCCTGACTCAAAAATCTTAGAGTTAGTAAACAAGCACTTCGATATGAGGCCTAAAGCCATCATTGACCAGCTGAACCTGCTTAAACCCATCTACAAGAAAACCGCGTGTTTCGGGCACTTCGGCAGAGAAGAAGCGGACTTCACATGGGAAAAAACCGACAAAGCCGACATCCTTAGAAAGGAACTGGAAAACGCCAAAAAAGCCTAAACCACAACCCCTTCTTCCTTTGTTGAATCAGTTTTCAACGGTGGCTTTCCCGCCGTTCTCTTCAACCAAACTGGCAAGCTCCCACATTGCCTTTTCCAGCATTTCTCCGGGTTTTTCTTCCTCTTTTGCAGCGACAGTTAAGTGAATTTCGATATGCGGCGTATTCTCGGCGCCCATAGGATGAGACTTGATGTAAACTCCAGCGTTGGCAGCCATCACCTTGTCTATAAGCGGCGCCAGCTGAGACTCCATAATATCACATAGAAACAGGCTTCTTTCACAGAACACTCTGTCCCCCACCGCATTTTTGAGAAGTGGCGCTATGGTCTGCATGAAAATCGCTTCCATCTCCGAGGGCACACCAGGAAGGGCAAACAAAACCGTTCCTTGCAAATCCGCACGCACTCCAGGAGCAGTGCCGACTGGATTTTGAATCGGCTCAGTTTTTTCAGGCAGAGTCGCCATCTTAACTCTCGCGGGTGTCATCTCGCCCTGGGGAAGGTTTCTTTTTTTGACGTATTCAACATATCTTGCCTTCACCATCGCTAAAGCTTTCTTATTGATTTCCAATTTGCGGTCTAACGCCGTGGCGACGCCTTGTAAAGTTTTGTCGTCAAAAGTTGGGCCTAACCCGCCTGAAGTCACAATGAACTGCGGCTTCCGCTGCAGGGTTTCACAGATTACTTTAGCTATTTCCTCCACGATGTCTTGGACCACGGTTATGCGTTTAACGTTTACACCCAGATTCGTCGCCTGCTTCCCCATCCAAAATGCGTTTGTGTTAACGGTTTTACCAATCAACAGTTCGTTACCTACGCAGATTATTTCCATATCCACCGTCAAATGCGTCCTCACCCGTTAGCTGGATAAGGAGAGGTTTTTTCTTTTATACCGTTTGCTCAGGCAACGCAACAGTCAAAGAAAGGCGGACGCGGCTGGCTCCACACAGCTTAACCGCAAATTTCCGAGTTCACTTGGCGCTCCCATGAAAAGACACCCTCGCCGCCTATGTTTTTTGGACACCCCGCAAACATGAGCACTTGCTTCAAATATTGGCCTAGTGCGCGACCTTTAACACATACGGAACTATGGCGTTGAAAGCATCACATTATGATTTAGCCGCCAAGATCCGTTGCGAATCGGGCGGGATAAGTAAGTCAAATCGTGAACTTTTTACTGTAATTTATTTGTTTTGATGATAAGCCTATTCCGGAAGACACTTCTCTTCTATGGTAGCAAAAAATTTGGAAGCCTTGCGCTTGCCCTGATTCAGCCTATGTTGGGGGCACAGGTCAAGAATGCGAGGTTTAAGGGGGTGACCGTCTTGTGCGGCGCATGGCGAAGAGAGGCATAAAATCCTGCTTCTTCAATCTTGCCTCTTTTATTTGTTGTCGGAAGGTTCTGGCTTGCTTCGAAACTTGGGCTGTTTCGGAAACATGAATTTGGCTAATTGTTTGTGACCTCATGCAGCTCACCATTAAAGCAAATATTGTGTATTAATAAATCAGTTATTCCGATAAAAGAAATAATTCCAAATTGGATATATCCAAGTAAGGCCGTTCACGACTTGGGCAAAACGGGATAACGCAAGCCTAAATTTGCTTCTTGTATTTTATTTGTTCTGATGATAAGATAAATTCAGGCAACTTTTTCCCTCTACAAGCCCAGATTTTGGGGGACCTTTGTCTCGATTGCATAGTTCACTGATCGGGCGTGGAAATGACAATGTAATCTTTGTTTTCTTCCACAGAGAATTTGTCCTTAAGAAACATCTTCATCGCTTGAAGGTCATAATCGCCTTTGATTTTCAGCTGGTAGGTATCAGGCAGTTTATGTTCAATACTAACAACAATAGGGCTAACAATTTTGCGAGTGCCTAACTCTTTTAGAAGAGCAACCGACTCCTCTCTCTTCATGCTTCCCCTCGCAGTTCCTTTTGCACGGACACGACTAATAACACTTTACTATATACACTAAATATAACATTTGTCAGTTTTCCATTTATGAGTTCAGAAAGTCCATCGAGCAGATAATCCTTTTTTATGCGGGACTAGCCGCCGGTCGCTTAGCTCGATCAAAGAATTTTGGAAAACATGTTATTTTTAAACTCTTACCCTCAGCAACACTAATTTGATTCCTAAATTTAATTTCAAAACCCCAACCCAAAAAATGAACATCAGCGATCTAAAAGAGGAAAACCCATACACGAAGGCTCGAAAGTTGTCAAAAAAGGAAGGGTAAATTTGGTTTGTTTTAGTTTTTTTGGTGTTTTATCTTTTTCCAGACTATGAATGACGCTGCGGATGCTATGATTGCGCTTAATGCGCCTATTGCGCTTTCTGGAAGTACAAAAGTTGTTGTGGCTGCTGGGAAGGTTACGAGTGTGGCTAGCCAGGGACCTGATCCGGAGCCTGTTGTTCCTGTGTCTGCTTGACCGTTGGATGAAACAATGTTTTCGAGGTAACTGACTGAGATTCCGGTGTTTAATGCTCCGTCAAGTAATGTGAAGCCGTTTGTGGGTGATGATTGACTGTGACCATTTAGGAGTGCGCCGCCGACCCATAGCTCATTAGCGTAAGCGGTGGTAGATGTTGCAGTAGTGTCTATAGTAGTGCCAGTTCCCAAGTTGTCGGCTGATTGGTCTATATATTGGCTTTGTATAAATGCAGTGTCTAAGCCGCTATATTCGCAAATGTCTGCGGTTGCGCAGGTTACGGTTCCTGTCCCTTGCATGAATGGTAAGGAAATTGTTATGGTTTTTGATGCGCTGGCTGAATTTACTAGTCCCCACCAAACTTCCATGGCTCTATCGCCGACCCTCCATGTATGGCTACCCGGCCAGTTTACTCCGGTTTGAGTTATCACGGGACCAACCTGGGGCTGGTTTGAACCAGTCCATTCTATACCCATTACAGCTATGAGAGCGTCGCCGCTTTGGGGTGTCTGTGTCAAGGTAACGGAAATGGAGCCGCTTGATAATGTTCCTTGAGCGGGACCTTGCACCCGCGTAATGACGGGGCTGCTTGCGTGGACATAATTTGATGTGCAAACAATTGCAACACTTAGCATTATTAGACAGGCAATAACGAGAGATTTTTTCATAGTTTAGCCTTCTTCTTTCTTATTGGGTAGCGTTCAGCGCGTTCAGTATATGATACTTTTCTTCATAGAAAATATGTCCATAAAGAGTCCCTCGTATGCTATTTAGGAAGCAGCCTCAACTATGATACAACAAGCTGCATCATAGGTTTAATTAATCAGCCCTTTTAAGCTCTACTGCGCAGACATGAGCAGCCTTTAGGGGCTTTGACCCGAACCTTTTGGAAAAGACTGGGGAAGGCAGAATTAAGGTGCAGAGTCAAATTTGGATGCTCGTTATTTCCTTTGTTCGGAGAACAATAACGGCACATAGGCTTAACTTGAGACGTTGAGCTTGATTTGCAAATAAGTTGCAATTTTGGGGGATGTGTGGGTTTGAATTTGGTTTTTTTCGCGGCGGAAATTGTTAATGCTTTAAGATTTGGGCTTTCTTGAGGTGGGAATTGTGAAGTTTGGGGTAGCGTCTATTCTTGCTTCCAAAATGTGGCGCTGCATTAAGCCTCACTTTTAATCCTATTTACTTCTTGGTTTAAGAGCTCTGAGTCCTTGGATTGAAGAGATAGCAAGTAAGGCAAGCAGGATGATATGCCCTAATGCAAGAATTATCAATAAATTGTTAGACAAAATGTATGCGATTAATGAGTTGATGGACGACCAATGAAGAGCAAAAAACAGCGTTGAAATAAAGAGTGCAAGCGAAGGAAGAACCATGAGGACATTTCGTTTATCAACTGAAAGCAGCCGCCTCAAATCGCACACGTAAATAAGGATTCCCACAGCCAAAATTAAACCCGCGGTTTCCAGCGTCACATCCACAACTGAGGGCATGCCGAAACCGAAACCGAAAAATTTCGAGTCAAAAGGCCAGAAAATCATGACCTTGCCCATCAAAAAATCTCCAAAGGCAAAATGCTGAACCACAGCAACAAAATAAGGAACAGCTTTCAAACGAAAAACAACAAAGACCGGAATTAACAAAAGGATCCAGAGGAAAAACGAGTGCGTAACAGTGCGATGCACTATTCCAAAGCTTCCCCAAAGAAGGTCCGAGTCAGGCAAAATGCCCAGAATCAGAATCAAAGGAACCAAAAGTTTCCCCTGACGTTTTACACCGGGAATGAAAGCCCAAGCAAGCATCGCAAAAACATAAGCCCAAGCCATATGCCCAAGAAAATACAGTTAAAGCTCCCCTCCGTAAATCTCGGCGTTCACATTAAATGCAAGTCTTAACAATAAATAAGTTTAGGTAAAAAAAAACTTCCGAAGATATCAATTGATAGAAGTCAAATGTTGTCAAAAATATTCACAAAAACGGTAGTGTCTGGTGAGTTGAGCCCGCGCCGGGAAATTTTCGTTTTATGGGGATCATAGCTAGATTTGAGTACTCCCAGTCGCTACATAATCTCAGCAACAGAAATAACTGGGGTACTGAACAAACGGTAAGAATGTTTTTGGAAAACCTTTTTGAGTGAGCGGCAAAGAGCGTGTAGGTTTGTCTTCTGTTTATACGGCGCTTATTCGTCTTTTGGTTTTTCTTTGTTGCTTGTGTTAGCTTTCGGTTTTGGATTTCCACTTTCAATTACGCGAGAGTCTTTATCATTTAGCAAAGATTTCAGCTTCTTAATTTTTTCTCTTGTAGCGATAATTTCTTGGTATAGTTTGTTTTCTTTTTCATTGATTGCCTTCTCGAGTTCTGCCGAGTCAAGAGCAAGTTGCGCCCGTTCTGATTTCAAAATAAATTCAAGATCTTGCGTTCTTTTTACGGCGCTTGCTATCTGGTCAACTTGTTGTATAGTTTGTGAGGAAATTGGCTCAATGACGAGTTTAGGTTCTTCTTCAGATTCTATTCTTTTTTCGGTCGCTATTGTAAGTTGTTTTTTAACCGTTTCTTGGAACGTTGATTGAAGTACTGTTAACTCAGTTGCTAAGCTAGGGATCATTGACGGCAAGTCATAATCCTTCATCGTAAAGACGATTGTTGTAGTCTTGTTTTCTTGGTCGCAGATTTCATTTTCGATGATTATTGGTTTTCCAGAGGCTTTGGCTAATGCGCAAGCCAGGGCGCTGGTTAAGATGCATCCGACTTGAGCGTGCGCAAGAGGATTGTCGTTTGTCTGTTCGCAGATTTCGCTGAAAACGTTTCCAGTAATTGTGATTTTAACATCCTTTTGTTCAGACACAATTTCTATGTTTTCTGCCAATTCCAGGTCTTCTACGAGAATTTTTGGAAATGTTTTTTCGAATGTTTGAAGATCAATCTTAATAAATGAAGTCGCTCCTTCTTTTTCAAACAGTTGTAATAGCCCCTTTCCTGGTGGCGTAAGGAATAGGCCATCTTTTTGTTCTAAATAGAGTACTTCATCGTTTTCTTCTGCACTCGGTAGGGGGGTCTGAGGGGTTCTTGGAATAAAGATCAAGCTTGATTCTGCGTTTTTGAGGCTTTTAGGGGGGAGATATACGCCTTTTTCGTTTGAGTTAAACTCGAATAGTAGACGTTCGATGTTGTCAAGCGAGGAGTTTGCTAGTGCGTCAAGAACTGTTAGGGGCACTTGCTTTGAAGGTGTTATGTAGAAAAGGATGGCTCCCCAAAAGATTGCCGCTGTGCCGAGTACAGCTAGATAGGAGGAAGCGATAAAGGCTGAAGTGATTATTAAGCCTACACCAATTGCAATCATAACAATTTCTGCAATTTGGTTAAAACCTGCTTGTTTGGTAGGCATTTCTCGGCTCCAGCTTTCTTTTTTACTGTTTAAGTTACAATTAAAGTTTATTCTGGAATATGAAATTAGCAGCGCAAAAAGGATAAGCTTGAATTATGATGAGCGCGGCAGAAATTGTAATCCGGCATTAACGGTTTGTTGGGGCTGTAGGGAAAAATAGTGTCAGCATGATCAAAGTTAGGGTTATCCGAATTAAGGTTATTCCCAAAGGAGGGGTATAATTCAAAATCAGACCAGCCATAGGTGCAAGCAATAGGCTCAAACCGAGGCTTAACGCGAAGCGTTCCCATACATCAATACCCGTAGCGTTTGACGTTCGACCTGTCAGTTGCTGGAAAAAGCAGCCGGATTAAGGTGTAGCCGGGCAAAAACACAAGGAATACTCCGCCGAAAATAACGCGTAATTCCTCTACCAAAACTCGTTGCTTGGAACCAGAAGAACGACGACTACGGTTAAAGCAGTGAAAGCAACGGTCATCCAGTACCACATTGCCCTCTTGGAAGAGATGAAACCAAAGTAGGACTTTGCTTCGCTTTCAGGAGCTTGAAAATGGATTTTGTCCTCGTTTTCCAATACAACCAAAACTTGGGTTATTTCTTCGCGGCTAAAGCCGGGCTCCCCCTGTATATGCAGGATTAGCTCCTAACACGCTTGTGATGTTTTTGGTTTTACTTCAGTGGCCGGTTGGTTCTTGGCGAAATTTGCGATTATATATTCACGGCTTGCGGCGACTGCGGCGAAAACCAAGGTTAACGCAAAAAGTGTAAGTGTCATTGGAATTAGCGTTATTCCCCAAGGTGTATAGTTTAGCGCTAAGCCTATTACTGCTGTGAGAGCGATGCTTAATGCAAATCCAAACGCAAGGCGTTCTACTGCGTCAATATATTCTGACGGTGTACTTATTGGAACACTGCAGGGGTAAAGCGCTTTCATTAGGACAAGGCCTGGTAGAAAAAGTACGAATAATACGCCTAACACTTGGCGTACGTAAATTATTGGGTAATCGCTTTGGGGTATCACAAATACGCTAGTCGCTGTTCCTATGACCAAGGAATTTGTTATCCAATACCAAATAGAGTCCTTTGAAAAGATGTAATTTTTGAGAGCGATTAAATGCCCAGGTTTCCTTGAATTGATTGAATCAAATTGGATCTTATTTTCGTCTTCGAGTCTTAAAATGATACCAAGAATTTTTTCCTCAGGTAAATTATATTTCTGTCTCACTAGCTCTATTAGCCTACTGGTAGTTTCAGGTTTTTCGTTTTGAATAGTGTTAATTATGAATTCATTTATTTGCATAGTTGCAACTTGTTCGTTAGTCATTTCATCCTCTGCCTTATCAATGCTTTACTGTTTTCCCCAAAGATCAAGTTAACGAAACTATCAGTATAACAAAGATGATGATGAATGATAATCCTGCAGCATAGGCAGCATTCTTTAGCTTGTGCCTATTTATTGTCAGATTGGTCTGTCCATAAGACGATGAAGATAGTTCGGCTGTTATCAGAAGCACGACTGATCCCACGGCTAAGAGGAATCCTAATAGCGTTAACGTGAATGGAATGCTGAACGTTTTTCTATCCCTCGATTATTCCAAAACTAATCTTATTTGTTTTTCCGTCGTCGCTTAATTCTTCGCCCTCAATTAAAACCGCTTTTTCACGTTGCCTTTGCTAAAATACATGCAAGCGAACTATTTAGTAAGCATCCGATTGCGTTTTATGTTCTTGGAAAACTTTGGGCTTGGATCGAGTCGTCTTTGAAAATTGAACCTCTTATTTCTAAATTATTCTGTTGTCTGCCGATTGTATTTCTAAGCCTTCAACTATTCCCATGTCTTCGGATAACTCGGGTTTTTGTAAATAAAATGCCGTTTTTTGCTCGAATAGTTTACATAGTCCAAATCCAGGTGGAAATAAGAAGATTCCTTCGTTGTCTTTGCTTACCAAGTTCTCTGTTTTTATTTTTTCAGGGAGCACTGCGCTGTTTGTTAAGTCTTTTGGAATGCATACAATCGATGATTCTACGTCCTGGAGGCTTTTCGGAGGCTAGCAAATTCCTTTTTGTGTTGAGTTCAATTCTGTAAGAAGTTGCTCTAAATTGGTCATATTTGACTCACTTACCGCAGTGAGAAATTGGCGGGTATTTGTCTTGTCGGCGCTATGTAAAGGAGAACGGCGCTCCAAAATGTAATGCTAACTCCCTCGATTGCCAAATAAGAAGAGTCATAGAAGCCAGATAACCCTATGGATTTGATGCCTATGACCGTTAGGGCAGCAGTCACGGGTAAATAATTTATTTTTTTCAAGCTAATTCCTTTATCACTTATGGATCTCTTAATCAAGAATTCCTTTCCACCTTGTTAATAGGATTCTTCAAACTTCATTTTGTGAAGGTATTCTATTGATTTTTTACGAAGACTTTAATATACACAGTACTGATTTCGTAAATCTTAAATAATGCGATAGCAGAAGTATTTACTGAGTGCCCCCGGTAAATGACATTCCAACACAGAAAAGATTGTGAAAAAGATTGAATAAAAAAAAATTAGTGCCTATGCTTTTACTCGCTCTGATATTACTGCCAGAAGTTCAGAGTCTGCAAACTGTCTCACAAAACATACCAAGCTCAGGCCAAATCGAGGTCAAAACTTTCTCGCAAAGCATGTCAAGCTCAAACCAAACCGAACCCGAGTCTCAGTCCTCGCAAATTGGATTACAATATCAATGTTCAAACGGTATTTACCAGGACCCAAATGCTACTCTTGAAAGAGATTTCTCTCGATTTGAACACGATGGAATTAAGGTGCTTGTTTTTGGGATAACATGGTATCGGATTGAAGGACCAACAGAAGGTGACTATAATGGAACCTATTCTGACGGAACTCCCTACGGCAATGCAGTCCTAGATGGAGTTAAACGGTTTATTCAAATCGCGGCTGAATACCATATAGGAGCCGTAGTTTCATTTTATTCCATATGGGGAAATGATGGCTTATGGTGCACGCCACAGTATGTTGTGGATCCCGTGACAGGTTTAAATGACGAACTATCAATAGTGAGGAGTCCACAAATGAGACAGGCCTTCGTAAACATGTTTACATACACGGTAAAGTATCTTGCAAAAACTCCGAATATTGTGGCGTGGGATATCTTGGGTGAGCCGTGGTATTGGCCCACTGCTCTTCCTGCACCATACAATAATATTGATCAGAAAGAAAATTTCATCACTCTTATAGGAAATCTTTCTGCGGTTGTAAAAGAATATGACGGAAGACCAGTAAGCATACCATTTGTAAGCGATCATGAGTACGGAACAGCTGCACAAGCTCAAATGGAAAACTTATTCTTAGACAATTTTGGATGGGATCCAAGACTTCTGGATGCACTAAGCTTTATTACTTTTAGTACGTCGCTGCCCACCGCTTATCCGACACTCGAAACTGAATGGTTCAATATGACTAGACTGAATGTCGAAACCGCAGTTTCATATGGCAAACAAGTTTGGATAGAAGGAATTGGAAGCCCTGCGAATGATGATGCTAATCAAACTTCAGATTATGTCACACAAATTAACTTCCTTAAAACCCTCCCTATTGAGGGATTCACCTGTTGGTGTTGGTGGATAGACCCGTTAAATGTTGGAACAGCTTGGAATCTGTTAAATGATACTCAAGGAAATCCGAGACCTGCTTACTATGCTTTGACCAATTCATCAGGCGTCTAATGTTTTACTTGTTCGGGTTGTATGTGTATAGCTGCATATTTGGGTTAGAATAAAACAAGTCATATCGTGGAATGTTCTGGATTTGAGCTTGCGTTTGATTGATAAAGCGCGTGTCGTTGTCAAAAAGAGTTAAGAAAGCTGTATCGCCGCTTGTAAACATTAGGTATATGGGCCAGTACTTGTTAGAATTTATTCGCTGCATCAAGGCTTGCGCTTCAGTTGTCGATAGATTGCCATCTCCCAGACTTATGGACGCATAATGGTCATAACTCCCAATATAGTCCACCCAAGTTGTTCCTCCAGCCCCCGCAATTACATATGCGTCAGGCACGTGTGATTCAAAAAAATGCGCGCCTTGTAGTTCACCAGGAGGAATATAATCAAACTTTTCGTCGCCATACGTTGCTACAATATGGAAAAAAGGCGCAACCAAGAGAAAAATAATCAAAAGTGTGAAGGTCTTTTTAGAGCCTAGATTTTTAGAGATAAAATAAGCAAGCAATATAGAACTGAATAACAAGAGTCTGAGATATAACTCGCCGCCGTAAGGAAGAATGAAGGCGAATAAAGCCACGCCCGTTAATGCGATCAAGACTGTTTTGTCAGTTACATTCAGTTTTTTTGTTCTCCAAGAAAAAATAAAGCCCACTCCAGCAAGCCCTATAGCAATTGCTGTAAAAAATAGCCTATCATACACTGTGAGTATATGTCCCCAGCTACCCGTGGTCCGTTGCGACACACTCGAGCTAAAAATTTCGTTAAATTTGAAAGCTTGAGACAGAAACGAGGGAACATTCGAGTCAAAATATGCGGTTGCTCCATAAATGGTCCAAGCAACAACGATTAAAGTTGACAATAACAAGAGGTTTACTCTTTTTAGTTTTTTAAATACCAGTAGAACTCCCATTATTCCAACTAACATTAGTGCCGTAAGAAAATGACTCATTACAACTGAAAAGACAAGTAGGCTAATCAAGACAAGAAAACTACGTGAGGTCGGTCGACGTTTATCGCTGCTTGCCTCAAAGATCAACACGGTTGAAACCAGCAGGTATACAAAAAACTCGAAAGCTTGCGGGCTCAGAAAGTCTTGACCTGTCCAAGCGATGATAAAGAATGACCAAATGGTCATCCATCTTTGTTCAGTATTTTTGATGAAAAGAAAGGAAAACAACGTCACTGGAACAATATAAAGTAGTTCTGGAACAACTGGAAAACTGCTGATTAGCGCTAGAGGGGATATCCCGCCTATATTCACTAATCCTGAAAGCACTATGATAATGCCAGGCCAGTTATGGTAATAGACAAGTGAAGGATTGAGTTGGCCATTTCTGATAATATAATCCACAAATCCGTAAGTTGGATATGAATATCTGGCACGAGTACCCTCTACTATTGTCGGCGTTAGAGATAAAAAACAAACAAGGATTAAGATTTGGAGTAGCAGGAGCGCCTGATTTTTGTTTGCACATTTCAGAGCGATCAAAAAAGAGGTTGTAAGCAGCACAAATGCAACAAAAAAAGTGATTGGTAAGGCACCCATTAGCCCTATATCGTTAATGTTGCTTGGTGAAGTTTGAAACAAAGAAATAAACCAAACTATAAGAGCAGTCAGAGTCAATGTGGCAGCAAAAGCGCTTGTAAGAATTTTCCTCTTGATCTTGATACCCATCGTTCTGCCTCTTCTTGATTGTTTTGTTGTGATTCGAACCGATGAAACTCAGTTTTAACTTGACATTTCAAACTATTAGTTCTTCAGCAAGCGCCCATACCATAGGCTAGAAAAGAGACCCTTCAAAGAAGAAATATGGATTCCAAAATTAGATTTATTTCCTGAGGCTAGACTTGAGATAACCCCGAAACTTATTTTTGCTATTAATCCTAAGAATTGTAGGAGAATGTAGGGGTCATCCCTATGTTTTAACATGAAAACTCCTGCACCTCGCCCGTAATCGTGGGCTACATTAACTGTCTTGTGTTCGTGATAATGATTGACAATCGCCTGAGAATTGTATTCTACAAGAAAACCATAACAAATTAGACGGAAAAAAATATCTAAGTCTTCGCCACCTTTCGCAAGAGTACCGGCGCCTAAGGCTTCATCAAAAAGGCCTATTTTTGAGAAGACATCGCGTCTAAAAGACATGTTGTTCCCCGAGCCCAAACACCAGGGTATGGGCGCCGATTCCTTGAGCGCTCCATGTTGTTTGATGTTTGGGACGGCTTTCAGAACTTCTTTGATATTTTTGTTCTCTAAAGAAAAAATTTTTTTTCCTGCTCCTTTGTCTTGGCTCATGAATTCCTCGAAATGTGAGTCTTCTGGATTGGGATTAAGCACTCTTCCAGTAACACAAGCTACTTGAAGAAGTGTGTAACAAGTGACATGTTGCCAGATAAAATCAGGGCTAACGATACAATCGTCATCTGTGAAAATAACTATCTCGCCTTTGCTTGCCGAAATCGCTAAATTTCTCGCACAACTTAAACCCTCTTTCTCTTGGCGCAAGTAAATACCCCCGAATTCGGTGGTCATCCCTTTGATAATTTCGGATTTTTCTTTACTACTGCTATCGACTATCAGAAGTTCAAACGGACTGTAAGAATTCGCTGTAATCGATTTGATACACTCGGCGAAGTGTTCAGTCTTGTTCTTGGTACAGATGGCGAGTGTTACGCTTTTGTTCAACGACACCATCCTTCAACCATTGGTTAGTTTAGAATTCTCTTGTCTTAAAAAACTGTCAGCTCTCATGAACAATCAAGCAGAAGATTTAAGTTTTATATGTTTCCAAGTATTCTGAAGCAATAATTTTCCAACTAAACCGCTGCTCCACGAGTTTCCGGCTATTGTTCCCCATTCTTTTTTTGTCTTCTGGGTGATCAACAAAATATTTGATTTTTTCGGCCAGCTGTTTGTAATCCATTGGATCAACTATGAAGCCATTCCAGCCAGGTTTGACCATCAAAGGTGCCGACCCCACATTAGTGCTGATTATGGGTTTTTCATATTTCATTGCCTCTAAAATCACAAGAGCAGAAGCTTCAGATAAAGAGGGAAGGACAAATACATCTGACTCAAAGTACACCTTTCTTAATTCTTCAACACTTAACCAGCCTAAGAACTTGACATGCTCTTGCAGCCCTAATTCTTTTGTTAACAGCGACATTTCTTCAGGGAAATTCGAATCAGCGCCCTTCTGAAGAGTCTTGCCCACTATCAAAAACTCAACATTTGAGCACTTAAGAGAATTCACCAGGATACCGGCTGCTTTGATTAAGTATTCTATGCCTTTCCTCCTTGTTACAAGTCCTACGAATAATATCCTTATTTTACAATTATTCTGTGTACTCAGATCTTGAGAGGGATATTCAGGTGCATTTATGTCTGTTTCTATGTCTGTTCCATTAGGAATTACTTCAACGAATTGATCTTTAATCAATCCCTTAGAAACTGCCTTAGCCTTAATTTTTTCATTCATGAAAATAACTCTTCTTACACGTTTCATAAGAAAGGCATCTGGCGAGAACAAACGAAGTAATAATTGGGTAGGTACGCTGGTAGAAGCCAACCCTATGCGGTAATCGTTGCCATGAAACGTGTAGAAATATTTCTTTCGCAAATCTCTTTTCAACAGGACTATCGCCAGACTTGAAAAGGGAAGGTGAACGTGGATTGCGTCTAAGCTCTGCCCGTTTTTATTCAGATAGTCGATCGCTCGGATGGTGAAGCAGAGCCCATCAAAACTAATGCGTATCAAACTTAGAGGGTGGGAGAGATTGAATAAGTCGTTACTGGTACTTCGCCGTTTGTCCAGTCTTATGATATGAACCCCGTCAATATATTCCGAGGATCTAACTTGTTTGGAATAGCCTCTTTCCAAAATCGTGACTTCGTTGCCCATTTTTGCCATTTCTTTAGAAAGATTAAACAACACCTTTTCAATCGGGCCCTTATCTGGAATAAATCCGTAGCCGTCGGAAATTTGAAGTATTTTAATTTTGATCGCCTCATTTTTTCGTAACATTACGATTTAGTGTTTTAATCGGTCAACGAGCGAAAAAATTCAAGTCTGAACAAAACGAGATTGTTTCAGGTAATAGTAAGTACGGCCTCTTAAGCCCCACTTAAAGCGATATCAAAGCATCCAAGCTCGGTGGTTGGATTGGAAAGTCATTTCTTCCATGATACAGTTTCAACTGAGTCATTTTTAACCAATATTTCCGCGAGTCGCTTCAAGGACCAGAGATTCGAGCTTGTTGAATCGGTCACCTATCAGTTTTCCGTGGGTTTCTAGTGCACGTAGATTTGAGTCAGCGCTTTCACCAACGTTGCATTTTGTGATGTCACGGAAACCTTCTTGCGCCAATATGTAAGCGAGGCTATTATAGTCATAAATGAATTTGTGACCCCACGACCTAACGAAATTGTTTATGATAAAGACAGCTCTAACTGGATCATCTGATGGATGAGGTTTTGCGGAAGCTTTGACTGCCCAATCAATGTATTGCCTTTGTGCATCATTTTTTTCTTCATTATAAAGTGCAATCAAGAAATTAAGGTCAGGTGTTGCGATACGTATCATTCCTTCTGGTTTCAATACTCGGCGGCATTCCCGAATGAAATTTATGCCCTGATCATAACTTAAGTGCTCCAATAAATGTTCTGAAAAAATATAATCAAAAGTCGCAACTTCAAAAGGAAATTTCTTTGAAGCATCCATATATAACTTATTTTTCGTTGGAATCAGGTCAGTATTTATCCAGCCCTGCAAGAAATTGGGACCGGTGCCGACTTGTAACTTTCTAACAGCGTTTTTATTCATGTAGTTTTTGACGTAGTTTCTCCAATAGAGCCATAGAAACAATCGGTAGCAAACTGTCCGAAAGGACTTCAAGAATTCGAAAAACGCCTGGCGCTTCGAGAGATTGTCAAATAGCTTCGTTCGTAGTTTTGCGAGATAACAATTTGACATTTCTTTTACACCAAAGTTGTTTCTTTTGCAAACCACTTAATTGTTATTCGCAAATTCGTATAAAGAGCGATTCCTGATTTCAAGGGCGCTGATTCGCACACAGCTGTACTCATTTTGCAGAAATCGCTAAGCAATACAGCCTAAGTTGTCGACGAGTAGAGTTTTTTAAGTCCTCCCTGAAGCAACATCAATGTATCTAAGCCGTTGCTGGAATGAATTTTGGAGGCCAGCATACGATTCGCAAAAATAATTGCTGAGCGGGGAACCTCTGCAAAACCTGTCTTCGGAAACTTGGAATCATAGCTGGGCACGCTTTTTCCGAGCATTCGAAAAATTAAGCGCCTAACGGGAAAACCGTTCTTTTTAAACCGCATGTTACCCTGAGATTTTATGACGTCAGATGAATCAATTGAGGATATTGAGATTTGTCTTTGAGCCTTTGCTAGCTGCAACAGCTCTTCACCTTTTTTGGTCCTCGAAATGCATACGGAGGTGCCGAAAGAATCCCTTGAAAATTTGGGAAGCCAAGCGTCGCCAGCCGAAATATCCGCCAACTCGGCCGCATGGTCGCAACAAACCAAGCATCTATCGGGCGTAAAGAAGCAGTATTCGTGGAGGCGAATCCAATCGTGAAACGCACACTCGACGTTGATTCCGGATTTTTGCTCAATGCAGAGTACTCCAGGCCAGCCTTTTCCCCTGTAACTTATTTTTGTAACGTTTGAAGGCTTGACTTTAAAACGGTTAAGAAGGTAACGGGTTGAGTAAAAACTGTCATCGTGAGAGCAAAAAAGTCCAATGGAGAAAACCACTCTGTCTCGAAGTTTAACATTTAGCTTTTGCGCTTTACGTAGTCCATGAATGTGACAGGGGAGTCCGACAAACGCGTACCTCCCACCATTCATCAAAATTTCCTTCAAAGCGATGTTCGTCGGTACCGGGCAATACTTCGATTTTGATGCTTCCAAAATTTCCGTTTTAGTTTTAGCTATGAAAGGCTCGGGTTCCAAGGGTTTATCCTTGCGCATCCGAGTAACCAATGCACCATCGATCAAACCCTCTTCTAAAGCTAAAATCAAAAGTTGGGTGATGACACCTCCGGAAGAAGAATCGAACCTGACAACTGGGTCAGTTGAGTAGCCAACGTAACAGTTTACGTAATTACCCAATAAAATGTTGTTAAGCGACTTCGTTTGCTTTGGACACTCGATACTGCTTAACTCTTTAAAATTAACTGAAACACCTGGACAGACCTTACAACATAGGGAGCAACGCTTACACTTAGACGAATCAATTCCTGCTAAGTAAACGCCCAAGTTTTTATCAACAGAAACGGAAACAGCTGCTGCGGGACACAACGAAACACAAGTTCCACAGCCAACACACAGACCTGCCTTAACTACTTCGGCAACGGTTTTAGTTTCTGCCTTCGGAACCATTCTCTTTCTGCCTCTTTTAGTTCTAAATGAAATTAATCATCAGTGTTCGCTTTATCCAAAATTTCTTTTATCTTGTCAAAACTAGAAAGCGCTGACTGCTTAGCAATCAACGTCTTTTCGTTCAGATCCCGTCTTATAGAAGCACGGTCACTCCAAACGTAAGCGACTGTTTCTTTTAAATCAGCCAAAAGCTTCGAATAATCAGTACCAGTATCTACAATACACTTGCCCTGGCCAAGCGTTTTTCCCAAAATGCTGTGGAATTTTTGTCCAAACGACACGGCAACTGTGGGAACACCAGAACTCATTGCTGCAATAGCAGCATGCATTCTGCAAGAGACAACCATGTCGCAAAGACCAATAACGCCTTTAACCTCATCGGCACGATAATCACCCAGCAAAATCTTCACATGAGATTTATTCTTAACCTGACCACAAATATCCCGACACGCAATCTTGTCATTTTTAACGAACTCTTCGGGGTAAACGAAATGCGGAATAAACAATACTTCAGAGTCAAACTTCTTAATGACAAAATCAGTTACGTCAGCCATTAACTTAACATAATCGCTATACTTGGCTTGAGGTTCAGTGCCATTAGGGAAACAATAACGGTAAATCTCGCTGCTAGGCGCAATCCCGATTAACGGACGATCATCCTGCGGAATGCTGAGCGAAGCAAGAATCTTGCCGGCGTAGTCCTTTGAAACAGGTTCAAAGAGAAAAGCCAAATCGGCAGCAAAATGAGTCTTACTTTTTGGAACGCCCACCTGCCGAAGGAATGCTACAGTGGCAGCTCCTCGGGCAATCACCAAATCAGTCTTTGAAAGAGTATGCGCAACCAAACTTCTCATAACTTTATTCTTAAAAGGACCAATAGAAGCCGGACAAACTACAACTTTCTTTTTGCATAACAAAGCCAATTCCAATTGGAAGAGCGAGAACAACGGATAAACCGCTCCGTAGAACTCATTTAGCGAGTCTGAACTCAAATCAAGCACAATGTCATAGTCCTGGTAGATGTTGTTGGATTTCATGCCGAGTCGCGACAGAAAGTTGTAGGAAACGCAGGAAAGAAGAGACCCAGTAGCCGGGCCAAACGAGGCAAACAAGGAAGAAGAATTGGAACCCTTATTCCTAAACCACGTATGCTTAACAAAACTTTGCCGGCTAAAATCGTACTTTTCAGTATAAACAAAAACATCAGATTCTCGTGTTGTCATTAGCGAAACTTCAGCGTCAGGAAAAACCACTCTCAAATTCTTCAGCAAAGAGATAGCGATAGCTGCACCACCATGACTCAAAGGGTTAGAAACATTGACGACAAGAATTCTTTTACCTCTGCGCGACTTGGCTACGTACTTTTTATTTTGCTGATGCATCGTTGTTCCTCCAAAAATCGACACGAATAATTGACGAGACCATAATTGCTGTTCGATCAAGACTATTGAAAGCTCAAGTTTTAGTAAATCGTAATCCAGCAACGTAGCCGAGAAAAACCATTACTGTAGCCACCAAAAGTGTTCCACACTGGGAAGCACCAACCATAACGTTACTCTGAAATAATAAGGAGGGCGTGTTAAGGAAGAGAGTACGCAGATAGTCTTTTTCAGTGTTTAACGAGGAATTATTAGCCTGATTATTTTTTGCAACAACAACCGCTTTTGAGAAACCTTCAGCATATGACCTCTTCAAAACATACTTGAAAGAGACACGGTTTCTGGCAACTCTATGGTAAACTGTAGCGTTAGAATCATGGATAATCGTTGTTCCTGAAAGCTTGCTGGTAGCGCGGATGCCAAACTCGGTGTCATCATGACCCATCAATTTGTTTCCAACTCGACCAGTCACAGTGCTAAAGTAACCGACTTCTTCAAGCACGCTGCGCCTGAAAGCCATGTTACAACCAATAGGGTTTCTGATGGGCGCTCTCTTCATTGGAAGACCCTTATATGAACATCCAACAATCCAGTATAGCTCCTCAGGAAACCAAACCGGATCTTTTCCAGGCCAAACGGGAATAATGCGACCGCCTACGCCAATCACGGAAGAGTCATCAAAATTGCTGACGAGATGCTTCAACCAGTTGGAGTCAGCGACCGCGTCGTCATCAATGAAAGCGATGATTTCAGCGCTGGAGTTTTTGATGCCCATATTCCTAGCTGCTGATAACCCGAAAGAACCGCTTACAACAAGTTTGACGTCGGAGTCTAACCTTTCTTTGTAGAAGGCAAGTAATGAATCATCAGGATCCAAAACTACAACGATCTCTTTCGCCGGATATGTTTGCTTCTTGACAGATGCAATGCAGTCAGCAACATCATTCGCCCGATCAACCGAATAAACCGAAATTACAACTGAAACAGAAGTCAAAGTAAACCAATCCACCCCAAACGCTACACAACCGCACGGTTGCCTCAACCATTTATCGAAAACAAGATCTTCTGTTGATAACTAAACAGGAGCTTGCCTGCAACTTTCACAAGAGGTAATTTTCCACTCACTCTAGCCAAAGCCTCGAGCTCCTGTTTATTGATAATTTTCATTATCGGCATCAAAGTGGCAAAAACAAACAAATATGCCACTGCACCAAACAAGAAAGTTACCGCAAAATCAAGGGAAGTAAACAATACCAAGATCAACGCCGGAAAAGCCGATAAAAGGGAAATTAGGTAAATTCGAAATGGAATTTTAAAACTGAATTTAATTTTAAGTTGCCGTGTTGCGACAACGGCTGCGTAAATTGAAGCGACAACTGTGGAAATTATAGAGGCCACTATTACGCCGACAACGTTGTAAAAGATTGCAAGGATCGGCGATAGAACAAGCAAAAGCACAAAGTTAATCAATGCAACATTCATCGTCAATCGTGTTTTTCCTAAACCGTTAAAAACGCTCTGCAAAGTCAAAGAGCCGATGACACAGAGAAGATAAACTGCGCAATTCAAAGACAAAAACAGCGGGGCAGAGGTGTAGCCTGATCCATAAAGCAACTTTACGATTGGACCAGAAAAAATTATGGCGACAACTGTTATGGGCACTATGACCAGGCAGGTGTACTTGTTTGCTTTGTTGAAAAACGCGCTTACTACTTCAGGCTTTGCAAACTCAAGTTTTGAAAAAGCCGGAAGAAGAGCAGTTGTAATAGAAGCGGAAATTATGGATAACAAAGACACGAAATTATACGCAGCTCTAAAGTTTCCGATCGCAGCATTGGAACTGAAGAAAGAAAGAATTAATTGTTGATAGAGGGGAAAGAAACCGACTAAAACGACGGAAACATATACGGGCATCCCGTATCTTGCGAGAAGCGTGAGAACTTGACGGCCACTTTGGTTTACGCTGCCCAGGACTTTGCTGTCATGAACGGGTCTAAGAAACTTGAAAAACAGAATGGCGCCGCCTAAAAGCGAAGCGATAACGAAGCCGCCGACAAAACCGATTAAAGCGCCAGTCAAACTGAAACTAAAAACGACCAAAGTAACCTGCAATATCGTGGTTAAAACTGCTCGAGTAGTTGTAGCCAAAGCACTGTATTCAGACTTATCCAGCCCTACAAACGCGGAATTGGAGGTTGTAAAAACCACTTGAAAGATCACTGAAAGCGAAGCCAACTGAATGAGAAAAGTGTAAGTCGGCCTGTTGATGAGGAGAGCAAAATAACCGGCAAAAACCAAACTTAAAATAGAAACAATTACTCCGACTGCGAGCCTGAAGATTAAGCCATTGCTGATTATTTTGGGTATGCGATCGCTCTTTCCTTCCACACGTAGACTTGCGGCAAACTTGGTTACTCCGGCGTTGACGCCTAAATCCGTGAATAGCAGAAGAAGTGAGGGAATAACCAAGACAAGGTTGTATTCACCGTAGAGGTTGGGGCCTAAAAGGCGACCCATGAGTATGGCAGAAACCGCAAGGATTATGCTGGCCAACGCGGCTCCTGAGAAGAGGAAGAAGCCGCCGCGTGCCGAGTCTTCAGTAACTTGACTTAAGCCATCGCTCACACTTGCTCATTCCTGAACTTAAACGTATTTTTTTAGGTTGTTGAAGTTGCGGCGGTTGCGTTCAGCCAGAAATAGACGAACCGGTTTTGATATTCAAACGTTTGAGAAATTGGGTTGTATGCCCACAATTCGATGAATAGCTGATAGTAATATCCGTCATTTTGTTGATCAAACTCTGCTATTTTACAAACATTGCATTCTACGTTGTTGATTGTTATGCTTCCAAGCACTAATCGGTTATCTGAAATAGAAATATGGGAAACAGAAAACGTCAGAGGCGCAGTCCAATTCTCGCCATTTTGAACGAGGCTGCTGTACTCGTATAATTGAGGCAGCGAACTTGGAGTACCTGTTGTTTGATTAGGCAACTGGTTAGTTTCGTTTCTCAACTTAACGTACAAGACATAATAAGCTGAGGTACCCAAATGGTCTCCTATGCCCACATTAACAGTGTAGTTCTGGCCAGTTGCAATATTAAGGGGGATACTTTGAGGCGTTTGGTCTGGACCTAACAGATAAAGCTCAGAGTACTGCTCACCGTTTGGAAAATGAAGATGTTCAGCGAGCACTGGTGACGCGATAAGTAAAACGCCGATTAAAGCCACAGTGGCAAAAATCAGCTTGTAATCAGATAACTTCAGTCCCATTATTCTTTACCTCAGGTTTTGCTGGCAACAAACCGTAAATGTAACGACGCTTAAACCATCGCCAAACCAGGAATACCACTAACATGAAGACCAAAGAAGCCGTAAAAGTGAATACTATAGTATACCAGAAGGCGTTTTGACTATTCACGGTTGCCGATTGTTTCAATGTCTGCGCTGATGACGTAACTTTCTGTGTGATTGGGATAACGGCGTCTGCATCATTTACAGCTGTATTATTATCGCCGACTCTAAACGCGTTTTCTGCTTGTGCCATAAGATTTACTGCGTAGTTCAGTTGACTTAGCAAATTGGTAACGTTTGCTCCTGCCTTTTCAGCGTCCAAAACAGAGTTAAACGCTCCTTCAATGGCAAGGTTAGCGGTCTCCAGTTTAGATCTGTTTTGGTCAGCTTGGGCAAGAGCATAAGGGCAACTGTACAAACAGGAACCGAAGACAATGATGAATAAGGCAAATGCCACAGGTTTATAGCGGTTGCTTATTAGTTGTTTCCCCCGTCCAATAACTAACATCTTAGACTGAAACTGGAGTTGATGCTCCAAAAGATATCGACTTGGCAGTTACTTCTTGGCCACTCTTAGACTTGAGTTCTTGGGCGTTTTGTTCTTAACACACCGAACAATCCTAACGCTAGTAAGCTAGTTCCAAGCGGCATTAATACACCCATTGTACTTTCAGCCAATACTAGGACCGTGCCGACCGCGATTCGGTATGAAACACCACTGACAATAATTGTGTAGGTGCCTGGTGTCCCAGCTAAGAAGGATACTTGAAAAGAATCGGCTTGAGGAGATCTGTAGGTGAAGTTACGCCTGACTGTAAAGTCAAAGATACCGCGTTATTGTTAGGATCCATAACTGACACATCTATTGTGCCAGATGGTGTCCAATCAACACATGCTGTTTGGCCCACATTAAACTGGTTAGTGATGTTTTGAAAGGAGGGGTTGAATTTGTTGCGGTGAAAACTTCGGCAGACGTTGCTGTGCCTGCATGAGCAACACCCACTAATAACGAAAGAAAGATTGCAAAACTGGAAAATATCACTGCGACTTTGCTGGCATTCATACTTATCCTTTCCCGCATTGCCTTCTTTGAACTTAGGAGAAATCAATTGATTCAGGCGTATAAAACACGCGCTATTGGAAATGCTGCCTTAAGAACTACGGAAAAAAAAGGATCAAGTGAATAGCAGCAATCAATGTGCTCTACGTCTTAGGTAAAGCTTCACGGTTCCGAAAGCGGCAAAGCTTGCTACTACCGCGGCCAAGGCTCCAAACACGCTTTCAGGCAGGACAAGCAGTGTCGCGCTGGCTACTTGTATTGTTATATTACGGCTACCAAATTGTCCATAAAGAGTGACCAAGCAATAGCCGCCAGGAATGTCGGGGACAACGAAAGATGCAGCGGTTGTGCCAGAGGCTGAAGGAGCCACAATCCCAAGCTGTATCGCAGGCTGAGCGTTGTCGTTATCATCGTATGGAGTAACAACAACGTTTACTGTGCCTGTTGGAGGCGAAACCGTATTCCAGTAAATATAAACTGTGTGTCCGGCATCGGCTTGGCTAATGCTGTAGGTACCTGATGGATCGTTTTGCTGAGAATCCAGCCAAATCATACCAACACTGTTTGCGGTACCAGTTGAGGCAAGAGCGAGGCTTAATGGGACCACTAATGCGGTAACCACAAGAAGTAAGACCACTATTTTCTTTGCAGCATTCGAAGCCACAAGCACTCCTTCTTTCGTCAATTTCCATTTTTATAGAAGAAGCTGAGTATAAGGTGATTGCATATATTCTCTATACGACTATTGGAATTACTTCAGACTATTGGACTCCTATAAGTTGGTGGATCACGACCCAGAATCCTATATAGATAGATTTGAAGGTTTTATCCAAGTATGGAACCAAAGATTATTTGGAAGATTTTGAGTCCATCTCGGAAGCTGTGAAGTTTGGATTTTCCGCTTTTCCTCAGGTATTCGACGCTGGGGACTTCTACAACATTTAGCCCTAATTTTTGTGCTTTTACTAATATCTCCGCTTCTATTTCAAAGCGATCTGACTCCAAAACGGGAGACAAACTTTGGATTGCCCTTTTGTTTAACGCGACAAAGCCATAACAGAGGTCAGTGTATTTTGAGGAAAACAGAGTGTTGACGACAGTGGTCATGACGGAATTCCCAAATCTACGCAATGCTGTCATGTCGTAACTCCCGCCGCCAACAATAAAACGTGAACCCTTGACGATGTCTGCCCCGGTACGTAGAGCCTCAACAAAACGAGGCACTTCTGTGGGAGACATGGAACCATCAGCATCCATTAAGATCAGGATATCAGCATCCAAATAATCGTTTTCTAAAGCTTGTCTGATAGCCTGGCCTTTTCCTCGGCCTTCTTGCAAGACTATCTTCGCACCGTTTTTAGCTGCTACTTGAAGAGTGCCATCGTCCGATAAGCCGTCGATAACTAAAATGTTGCGGTAGCCAGCATCCTTTAATTGGCAAAGGACGTCGCCGAGGTTTTTCTCCTCATTAAAAGCTGGAATGACAACGCCCACGTTTAATGGTAGAGGCTTTGGCTGGTTTATTTCTAAAGGTTGGGGAACCTCGATCAAACGTGTTGGAGTTTCTACCAACACCTTCGGATTGAATTCATCATCCAACGATGCCATTGTACCTTGTATTAATACGGTTTCCTCTTCTCCTTTCTCCATTTCCACCAACTCCCCGTTTTTGACGGGTGATTTGTTAGCCTTCTACGAAGGAGAAGATGGGGTAGGAATCATATCAAGACTCTCGACATTAATTCTATACATCTATAGTGTGGCATTGATTCTATACTCAAACTATTGTTTTTATGATCCGACGAGCAAAATGTAATTAGCACTGTGAATTTTCGCACAAACTCGATAAACGCTTGTGTTCAAGGTCCAAGAATTTCAACAATTCTTGGGCATAAACGTGCCGCTCGTGAAAATGCCGGTATTCTTCAAGAAAATCTCGACCTTGCGCGGTCAAAGAATAGAACTGATCCTCAGCTTGAACAAAGCCTAGACGCAAAACATTGTTCAAATATTTTTCCAAAAGCTTAAAATTCAAACTTGCATTAATCATAATGCGAGTTTTGCAAGCACCAGATTCGGATGCATCCAGAATCGCCGCTATAATTCCTAAATGATCACGATGCTTGCCCATATCTGTCCACCTAAAATATTAAAAAGCCAATCAGATAGCAAACTTGTCTGCCGTGAAACCAAACTCAGAGAGAACACTATCAAATCCCTTCCTGACAGAAGTGGATATGAATTAGAGCCGGCTCTAGCCAGGCTTTAAGTTCCCTCTCTCCTCCTCCAAGTAAGTACAACCAAAACCCATGGAAAACCTTTAACCATTATCCATGAATATTCTATAGACTATATACTAAAAACCAATAACACCCATCCCCCAAACCAAGCACACATAAAATCACGAAAATCGTCAACGCTTCAAGCGCCGAATTAGAGGCAAAACGCAAAGCCAAAATGTCTATCTATTTGCTTCCAAATGGCCCCATTTTCTCTTTCCTCAACAGCAGAACAAATTCTCCTCTGCAGATTATGACTGAATTTTATAAATCGGAAGATTATTTGTGAAACTCTTAAGAAGATCAAAAGGGGCTGTCTTGTTTACAGAGCAAACGCAAAGCAAGAAAGAGATAAAATGATCGGCGAATCACACGTTTCAACAAGAGCAAAACATCCCCAAACGATTTGATTCCTAACTTGCCCTCACTTGTTGACCGCTAGATTCGCTGATCACTATTTTTGAATATGGTTCGCTGAAAATGCAAGTTAATCACCTAAAATTTTCGTTTACCCCAGCTTAAAATCGCTTGCTGCTTCGCAGGGATCTTGCCTGGATCAAACCTTGAAAAAAGAAAATAAGCAATACTTCCATCCACAAACAATTCTACTATAGATGCAGGAGAGCCCATAACTCCAAGATACAAAAACTGGACAAATTGAAAAAAAGCAGCCAACACAAATATCATGATGGCTGCAAAACGAGCAAGCCTATTCCTTGCCCAAAGGCCTAAGCCAACAAGTAACAGGTCAACGCCCATAATCCAAGAAATCGATCCAACGACTACAGCAGCAACATTAGAAAGGTCACCAAAGTAAAAAGGAACCCCTGGTACCCAGTTGACAGCTGAGACCGCTGATTGGAAACTTGTGTTTGCTTGAGAAACCTGGGTTGAAGCACTTGGATTGAAAATCATAAAATAAAGTCCACTAACAATCAAAACAACGCCAAAAGTGATAGTGAGATTAGCTATGAGGTTAGTGATTAAAGTTCGATCAGCTATGTACTTTTTTATTTGTAAAAGAAATTTTTTGGTTTCCTCAGCCATTTGTTACACCAATATCGAATCCACCGTGAGGTTAAGCACAATTTCAGAAATGTCACTGGCATATTCGGCAGTTCTTCGAATGCTTTCAATGATCAAGCGCAAAACGGCACCGTCCTCAACATCCAGCTGAGAGGAGACAATAGCTTCTTCTTCTAATGCGTCGATCTCTCTTATGCTTTCTATAATTGCGTCAGCCGTTTTGTAATCCCGTCTAAAAAGCGATTCCATAGAGTTGCCAAACTTTTTGATTGCCATGCCACTCATTTTTTCTATTTTTTCGAAAGTACTATTGTCCAATTCATGTTTGAGCGCCAGCACGTTTTCCGCTATCTTGACGGCGTGATCTGCCGCACGCTCTACTGACTTAATTATTATGCGGTAAGCTAAGCAGTCATTACTGCTTTCAAGACCTATCTCCTTGGTCAATCGAGGATTTTGTAGTGCTGTCCTGAGGAGTCTAGTCACATATAGATCGAATCGGTCTACCTCATTGTCGGTTGATATAACTTCTTTTGCCAGTGGAATATCACTCGTTTTAAGTCCCATTATGGCGTCCTTATGCATTGATGTGGCGATGATGCACATTCTTCTTAAAGCGCTTTGAATAGTCAATTCTGGATAGCTCAAAAGAACCTGCAAGATTAACTGGGAGAAAGTGTCTGTCACAATTTCCGTTCCGACAAGCATACGACGGACGAACAGCTTAATGTCATGTCTTTGTGTTGTTGATAGCTGTTTTACAGGCTTAATATGAATTGAATTATAACCCGCTAAGTAGGACGATACAATTTTTCTCTCAATCATTTCGGTGTCGTCATTCGGAGAAACCAAAATGATAGCTTCGTCCAACCTTTTCTGTACTGCAGAGCTAGGAGGAACAATTGTTAACAATCCGCTCTCTTCCGATCGAAGCCTTATGAAACTTCCTTTCTTCAGTTGATTTTGGGAAACCCAATTTTTTGGAAGCGAAATGATATAAGTAGAGCCACCAGTAAACTGAATTTTTCTCGTTTCTTCATCCTGTTTAGCCTGCAACAAACACCGACCCTTCTCCCAACTAAGCCACAATATGATTGCCCTATTGAATTACATAATAAATCTCTTATCTAAAGAAACTATATATGACATTATAGTTTATGACGCCTATTGTGGAAACCAATATAGCCCAAAGAATCCACACTACCAACATTAATAACTCGCGGATTCCACCGCTTGCCAAAAAATACAGCAACAAAATGGCGTAACTTCGAGGGTTTAAAGAGGAGAAACAAGAAACTTGGGCAAAGTTCAGACAAAAAAATTCAATTTATGGTTCAAGAACAATCACGTACTAAAAGACGTGGATCTAGACATCAAAGAAAACGCAGTAACAGCCATAATGGGTCCCTCAGGATGCGGCAAATCAACACTTCTGCGATCAATAAACCGAATGAATGACCTAATCTACGGTTGTCGCACATCAGGAGAGATAATGTTGGACGGACAAAATGTCTACCAAGATGGCAACAACGTTTACGAGCTAAGGCGAAGGATAGGTATGGTATTTCAAAAAGCTAATCCTTTCCCTAAAAGCATATTCGAAAACGTGGCTTTTGGTCCCCGCATCCATAGCACGGCAAAAGGCGAAAAGCTCAAAGAAGTTGTTGAGAACAGCCTTCGAGGAGCGGCTTTGTGGGACGAGGTTAAAGATCGCTTAAATGAAAGTGCACTTGCTCTTTCTGGAGGCCAACAGCAAAGGCTTTGCATAGCACGAGCAATAGCGGTAGAGCCTGAACTAATTCTTATGGATGAACCGTGTAGCGCTTTAGATCCTGCGGCAACCGCCCGCATCGAATCTCTGGTTGTTCAACTGAAAGCGAAATATACGGTCATAATTGTGACGCACAATCTGCAGCAAGCGGCACGGGTTTCCGATTTTACGGCTTTCATGTACGTGGGTCAACTAGAAGAATTTAACGATACCAAAACGCTTTTTGAGAATCCAAAAAGCGAATTAACTCATAACTACATAAAGGGGCAATTTGGCTAACGTAAGGGTTTTTCTTTATTTGTAATTAGTACTTGCTTTTCATAAATCATAAGTCTTAATACTGCTACTCCAATGTGGCGAAAATAACCACGACAACCGAAACTAAGATCCTCCAAAGAATAAGCATAATAGTCAACAGCTTAGGCCTAAGTTGTTTAGGCGGCGCAATCTTTCTTCAGATCCTCGTTTTCTCAAACATCCTCACGCAAGGCTACTTCCGCGCTGTAGAAACAAACCCACCCATTCTAATGCTTGAAATAACCCTAACAGCCTTCACAGCCATATACTTCCTCTACATATACCAAAAAATCATCAAAACAACCCTAAAACAATAACAAAAAAAGCACAAAAATGAATAAAGCAAGCAGCCGAACGTGTTCATGCAATGATTTTAAGAGCTCAATGGTGAAGCAGTTGTTAAACTGGTTTTTAAAAAAAGAAAAGGTTTAGTTAATCGATTAGATTTTTTGGTTTTTTCGATAATTTATGAAGGTGAAGGCGGCAAGAGCAATCAATAAGACTATCAACGCCATTATTGTGCCGAATGCTGATTCTGGAGCAGTAAATACGGGGTTAATGTCAGCGGGGGTTCCGCCGTGTACATGGTTTGAGGGAAATAATCATATTCGTCTTCATTCCAAAGGCTTTCACAGTAGGCAATGTGTGGAGCTCCACTGGCGTCAAACGCCAGAGAGGCTGATGTTCCCATTGTTGAGGGGTTAGATTCGCCTGAAAACTGAACTGAGGCTACTGCAACTTCAATGTCCCATGTTTGATCATTTGTTAGGTTCGCGTAAGCGAGATCGCCACTGCCGTCGTCGTATGCGATTGCTGGATTCCCGCATCGCGGGTCAAAAGCTAGCGAGCGCGCACCTCAGCTAGTTGATTCAGGAAGCAACATGCAGGTAGGCATCTACAACTCACTCGCATTCGACCCTCAAGGAAACCCAGCCATAGCCTATTATTCCGTATCAACAAGCGGCACTGGCGGAACCTTAAAAATCGCATACCTCCAAAATTCAGCTTGGAACATCCAAACCGTTGACTCAGCAATTAACGATGGAACAGGCAACTTAAGCCCGGTAAGCTTAGCCTTCAATGCAATCGGAACCCCGTGCATAGCATACGCCACCGCTCACTCAACCACAAACACCATCAGATACACAACCGGAGCTGGCTCACCATTCGTAGCACCTGAATACGCATACGGCGCCTTGGCAGCAATCGCATCGGCATTTGTAGCAGTAGCAACTTTTGCAGTAGTTAAAAAACGCCAACACAAGTAAACCAAGCATCAACCAAAGGGAAATCAACCCTTTTTTCTTTAATTTCTGTTCGGAAACCAAGAAAACCTGCTTATTCTTCAATTATTGAGGTTGGCACACACAGAATCTTAAAAAATATAGCACTATGGTGACATACTGAAAATTCTTACTTCAATAGTTTAACTATACGTCAACTTGTTCTACAGGTAAACAATTTAGCCTTGCATATTCTATGTTGAAAAGCATTATCAGAGAAACCCTGATTCAACTAAAGACAAAGGAGAAAGACCCATCCATGAATTTTAAAGAAATGAGGAGAAAGGATGATTATGAATTTTAGGAAAGCTTGCCTAGCAATCTTCACTTTGCTTATTGCCTGCTGTTTACTTGTTGGCGTAGCTCATGCTGGAACTGCTGTAAGCCTTAGCAATGTATCGGCGGGAGCGAACAGCAATTATAATAGTGGTCAATGCCCCACGGGTTCTTGCGTTTATATTTACTGGTCAGGTATCACGCCTTCAGATGGCACAGTCGATATTACAGTCTATAACCCTGATGGAACCGTCAATGCGCAATGGGCAGACTTGGCTCCCGACGCTTCTGGCACCATTATGTTTACACCCGAACAAGTGGGAACCTACCTAATAGTATTTGACGGATACCCAACATACCACTTAGCCACTTACCAAATCGCCGCCGTTTCCTACTTCAATTTGCCAGAAAGTTCGATCGGCGCCTTAGCAACGGTAATCTCAGCTTTCACAGCATTCGGAGCCTTGGCAGTAGTCAGAAAGAGGAACCCAAAAAAAGTTGCATAAATGCGAAACCTTTTTTTCATTTTTTCCTTTTAGAATCCAAGAAGTCGATTATTCTACGGCCCTCGTCGTTGCAATATATAATCAATATATTCAATATACTAAACCTAAATGATGCCGCTTGCGCAAGAGTCTTATCTTAACGGCGCAGCCGAATGATAAAAAGGAAACTTCCTGCCACCGCGAGAATGGCTTTAGCGTTAAACCAACATAGAATAGCGGTAACTCTAAAATTTTCCGTTATAGCCGCAGCCGTGCTTGCACTTTATTTTCAAGACTTAAGCATGGTTTTCACGGGCGCTTTAACAAATGAATCAACCTATCATATTCTGGCGATACCATTTCTTTTCGGTTACTTGCTTTATAGAAAGCGAAAAATGGTAAGCGCCAGCTTTGACTTCGTTCAAGCGGCAGGACGAGGATTTCAAAAGTACTTTAGCATACTTGCAGGAGTATCGTTATGCAGTGTTGCCGTTTTGGCGTACTGGTATGGAAGCTACTCGTTTACGCCAATAGAATATCATATGCTTACTTTGCCCTTTCTGGTGGGAGGGCTTGTTCTCGTGCTCTTCGGCACCCAAACATTAAAGCAGCTTATTTTCCCGATAGCATTCCTCATCTTTCTTACCCCGCCTCCGGACGAAATCCTCTACACTACGGGCTCGGCACTCGCAAACCTTTGCGCGTCAGCATCAAACAGCTTTGCAAACCTGCTTGGTATTCATGCGACCCTCTCATCAAGCAATACTGGCCCCGTGATAACGCTAATCCTTCCTAGTCACGCAACTTTGCCGTTTAACGTTGACGTAGCTTGTTCAGGAATTTACAGCATTATAGGTTTCGGCATATTTGCAATCTTCATAGCATACATAACAGTAGGGCAACTACAAAACAAATTCGCAATCTTAGTAATGGGCATACCCTTGATTGTCGCCCTAAACATAATTCGGATAACAGCGATCCTTGCAATAGGATATAACGTAGGCGAGAATCTGGCTCTCACTATCTTCCACGACGTAGGCGCCACAGTACTCATGTTCATAGGCACATTTGTGCTGCTGGTAGTAACCGAAAAAGTCTTCAAAAAGCCAAAGCCGCCTCCGCCGTGCCCAACATGCAGCCCAGCAACAGCGAAACCAGCTGAGCCATTCTGTCCGAACTGTGGAAAACTTTTGAAACACACCAAAATAAAACTCACCGGAGCCGACTTCGCAAAGATCATAGGAATAACACTTGCCGTGATCATTCTTATCTCCATTCAAGCGCCAGTCTTCGCATTAACCTCCGGCCCAGCCCAAGTTATGACGCAAACGTCGTCAGGCACAAAAACTGTTACAATGGCAAATACCTCGGCAAATGCGGTCTTTCCAGGCATTCAAGGATACAAGCTGAGTTACTCTTACCGCGACACCGCTTTTGAACAATCATCAGGTGATAACGCCGCACTTGTCTACTGCTACAGCTCGCAGAACGAGAATAGATCATCCGTGTGGGTAGCCCTGCAGATATCGGATAGCGTTACATCTGAGCACCGCTGGGAAACTTGCCTCATAAACTTCCCGCTAAGCCAAGGAGACCAGGCGACAGTAAAGCAACTTGACCTCAGAGACATTCAACTTGACACCAACCCGCCTATGACTGCCCGCTACTTTGCATTCCAGTACACAAACGATAACCAAACTGAGGTAGTCCTCTACTGGTATGAAACAGCCAACTTCGAAACCAACAGTACAGCCAAAACTCAAAGCGTAATGATCAGCTTGATCGCTTACCCATCAGTCCACCAAAGCATATCACAAGTGGAAAACGAGGAACTACCAGTCGCAAAGGCCATCAACGGTTACTGGCAGCCCGTTCAAACCTGGACAACAATCGCGTTAGCCTTAAGCCAAAACGGACTTTCACTCTCAGCAGGAGCAACCGGAATCCTGGTTTTACTTGTCGCCTACGAGATTTACCTCAATAGACGAGAAAAACACTCCTTGCTTACTTTCTACAAGAAACTTCCAACACAGGATCAATTACTGATAAACGCCGTCGGCAACACAAAAAGCGGCACAACTGAAGCGGTAAAAGCGGAATTCCAAAAGCTCTCGTCGACACAAGTCTCCGAATCCTACATTAACCAGAAACTCAACCAGAAAGAAAAAGAAGGATTAATAAAAAAGGCACTCACAAGTAAAGAAGACAAACCCTTCTTAATTTGGAAAAAGCCCAACTTTTAAAGAAACTGCAATCTAATCGAATACTGCAGCCAAGTTTTCAAATTCCGACAAAATATTTTCTAATCGTTTTAGCAACCGCGTTATTCAAGGAATAAATTCGGCGCCAGAGTTATCTAAGAGGGAAAGCCCAACACTAAAAGGCGAGAGTAAATTAATCTGAACAACCAAAAATTTTCTTTTTTGTTTAATGGGTTGCAATGTCGTTTTGTTTATGCATCTTCTTGAATGTTTCGAACGCGACAAAACCTGTAAAGGCTGCGCCCAAACCGATGAGGCCACCGTAGGCGTATTCAGGCAGGATCAAAGCGAGAACGGGTCCAGCAACAACAGATGCGGAGCTTGAAATAGTATTTGCGGTACTTGGCAGAATTTGGAAGTTAATGACGTCTTCAGGGCATGTTGCGACGCCGCTTGCTGTTAGTAAGCAGAAGCATGCTGTTGCTTGCCCTGTGAACGCCCAGTTCGGAATCAAGATTGTGGCGTTCAAAGTTTCCTCTTTTGCCGTCATGGTGTTTGTTGCAGTGGCTGAGCCAATAGGTGTTTGCGCTTGGTCGAATAATGTTATATCGATCTCTGACCCTGACCAACCAGTTGAGTTACAAAGGTTAGTGATGGGGATTGTCGTGCTTAGGTAATCGAGTTTATGAACACTTGCCTGAACCTGAATGTTGCCGAAAGCGCTGAGGTAGCCAAAGCTAAATTTTGTCGTATCGGTCAGGGTGATCTGGGTCACGTTGACGGCTCCGGTGACTGACCATGTGCCGAAGCCTGTTTCATTTGAGTTCTGTTCAACCATTGGCATTCTGAAGTAAGCGTAGGCGATGCCTGAATAGTTTGTCGATGTAATCCTTATTGCCATAACCGACCCATTGGAGTTTTCCACGTAAAAAGCGACAGCTTGGTTAACAAGTGCGGTCCCACTGTAGGTAATGTTGGCATACATCTGCACTAATTCCATGGGCGCGTAGGCATTGGCGTTTGTGAAAACCTTGATGTTTTCCGGTTGAGTTGAAGCAGATGCTACGCCGACGAGAGCGACAAGCGGCATAGCTGACAGTACAAGGATCGTTATTGCTAAGGTTACACGTGCTTGCTGCTTCATCTTTCCTTTCACATCTAACTTCCGTTCTTTAATTTAAGGCATGATTTGTAAGTGGGCCACTCTTTCCGGGCAGTAGGGAACTCCGTCGGCGCTTGGAGTGTTGGTTAGGACGTCAACGTAGACTGTTGCGTTTCCGATAAATGCCCATGATGGAATAATTATCGGGGCTCTTACGCCAGAGGCGCCAGCCACGACACTGTTCGAAGTGAGGTAGTTGCCTATAGGCGTGTCGACAGAATCATAAACTGTGACCGAAACTGTTGACCACGAGGGCTGATTGGCTATGTTTTGAATTGTCACATTAATGTAGATTGTAGACCCTCTCACGACGCTTGTTGGCAGTGTAATTCCGTTGATATTTGCTACGCTAACGGCGTAGTTGTAAGTGAAGTTAACAGTCGAGTTTATTGCAATATCCGACAGATCTGTTGTCGCGGTAATTGACCATTGCCCGAACTCTACTTGAGGCGTCGTAGTATCTGGCCAGGGAAGTCTGTAGTCTGAGTAGGCATAGCCAGTTGAATTTGTCTCGGCAACTCGGACATCGACGACTGTTCCATTGGGGTTTTGCACCAAGAAGCTGACTTCTTGATTAGCCACAGAAGCTTGATCGTAAGTAACTAATGCGTACATCTGGACTAAGTCTTGGGGACCATACACACCGCTATTGGGGTTTGCCCCAGCTCCTCCTCGACCTGTGAATGCTTCAATCAATGAAGCTGGCGGTTGATTGGCGGTGATTGTGGCGTTGTTTGCGGTCACTTCTGTTCCAGCTGAACCCCCTAATCCTTCGTCAGCACTACTCGACAACAAGACTGCGTCAGACAGATTTATGGACGCAACACCGTAGCTGACTACTTTAAAAGTTAAGGTTGCCAGGACGCCTGATGTGTCTTCCGTTTGTGGTGTTGCGGAGACGGAATCACCGCACGAAAGCCCGCCTGTTATTGATCCAATCACATTATTCCATAAACTGGGGTTTGTGCCGACGAACAGTGTGGAATCTCCGCTATCGGTTAGGAAATTGCCCTGCTTGACCTTTGTCAATTGAAGCACAGAAGCGGTCCAGTTCAAGCCGTTTACCGCCCAGCCCCAGATGGTTTTAGGAGTTGTGCCATCAATTCTGATGTCAACGCTTACTGATGAGCCTACAGCCGCAGGAACGGGGCCCACTGACCAGTTTGAAGTGCTTGTCGTACCTGATTCTACAGCGCTGATGTCTCCGGTCATAGTAGCCGTGGTCGAAACAGAACCGAGAGACATGAAGTTTGTGGATACAAACAGGATGGGCAACAACACGATAGCCACTAAAGTGACTGATAGTGTGATTTTCTTAGTGATTCTCATTTTTTGTCGCTCTCGGTTGCATTTTGATCAGGAATTTGTAACTACAACCATCCGAACCCAGCGGTTGGATTCGACAGTCGCCTCATACAACTCCCCTCTATGTAGGGATTATTTTCACATTGGTTATTTATCTTCACAATTTAGTTTATATAGTTAAAAATAGACTATTGGTCAAATCTTGAACCTACATATGCCTATACGACCAAGCAAATTGTCGAATTGGGAAAAAAATAACTCAATGACTTCGAAGACATAAGCACCCAATGACCCTCTAAGAGAAACAACCGAAACACACAGTTCAAAGCATATTGAATGCTTTCTTCCTAAGAAAAAACAACGCTTTTTCCGATAGTTGTATCTCATTCGACCAAATGAATCATTTCCTAACTCAACAGACAGTTACAGTTTGGGACTCAAGAAAAAAAGACTAACTGATTCATTACCGTCGTCTTCGCACAACTACTATCGCAACTGAGGCAGCGCTCGCTACAACGACAATTATTCCAATGTAAATGTACATGTTTGAGGCATCACTTGCGCCTATTCCGACAATATGTCCATCCGGCGTTAAAGTCGGGGGCGTCGAAGGTGCAGACGCTACAAAACTCGAAGTTGGAGTCGGCGAATTCAACCCTGGAGTAGGCGTGGCTGAGCTTACAGTGGTGACTGTTACGGTGCCGTTTGTCCAAGTGCAACTGATTTCGTTATTTTCGTCCAGTTGATTGCTTGCTATGTCGCTCATGAGAGCTGCCGCACCTATTGAAATAGGTGAAGTTCCCGCTGCAACCACTTTGAAACTTAGAGTTGCAAGGACCCCAGTACCGTTGACGGTGGTATCTTCTCCAAAGGCGCAGTTTATCTCAGGAATGTCGCCCTCACTGAAAGCCAAAGTTGAGTTAGAGGCCCAGAGGAAAAAAGTTTGACTTTGGCTCTTAAGAAATGGACCTTCTTGAACATTGGTGACCTTTAACACTTTGGGATCAAAGTTGACATTTTGAAGAGCCCAACCCCACAAGCCCTGAACATTGGTTATGCTAACGTTAAGCTGGATCGTTTGCCCGACATAAGCTGTTGTCAAGTTTAGTTTTGCAGGATCCACACTGACAACTGCAGTTTCTGGTGTCGCCCGTGAAGGTTTAACTGCTATTCCTATCGTTAGGGCAAGTAATATAAGACAGAAAGCGATGAGCCCCTTCCTCATTGAAATTCTTCCCTGCGGAAGGTTTTAGATCCGCGGCTATTAACTCTATTGAAAATAGAGTATTGAGAAAAGTGTATTCTATATAGAAGAGCAAACATCGACCTATCCATATTCTTTTGTGTTTAAGTCGGAGTTCTTCTGATTCCTCAGCCAAACGACAGAACCCCCCAAGACGAATAGTGTCACAGCTATTATTATTCCAAGAACTGTAGGTGGAAGAGGGGACGAGCCATCGTTTACTACAGTTCCTGCAGTGGACGTTTCTGAAGGGTTAGAACTCGTACTACTACCAGGAGAAGAGGTTGGTGAAGCTTGTGACCCCTGAGCAACCGTCACCGCCGTCGTGGCTAATTCTTCAAGACCATCTTTGTAAGATATTGTGACATTAACATTGTATGTTCCAGCTCCAAAGTAAGTGTATGTCAAGTTTCCGTTCGTTGTTTTTGTGGGAAGCTTTCCATCTCCCATCGACCAAACGAAGTTGGAGACTGGAACGTTTCGAAGGGTGCTTGCGTCAATCATAAATGTAATTGGTTTCCCAGCGCTTACTGCTTCTCCTGAGGCGACTCCTGATATCGTGATTGTCGGCGCTGTGTAATTTGAGTTAAGCACGGTTATCGTTGCGGTTGAGGTGTCGCTACCAATCGAATCTTGAACTGTCAGCGTCACGAGGTAGGTTCCTGGGTGTTTAAACGTATAGGTGGCTGTGATTCCCGTCAAGTTTTGCATGGTTACGTCCGTAAATGTCCAAGTGTATGTAGGGTTGCTACCTGAACTGATAGATTGGGACGCATTGAAAACGACTTGTGTGCCTGCCAATACGGTTTGGTTTGAACCTGCATTTGCCACTGGAGGAAGACTTACATTCAATGTGACAGCGGTTTGGGCGGTGCTAGAGGTTGGAGTTATGATTGGATTTGGTCCCGTTGATGAAGACCCGTTAGGATTTTCGATAGTTGGAGCGACGCCCTCAAGTACGAAGTTGGCTGAAATTGTTGTTTGAGTAAATCGGCTCGCTATTTGAAAGGTTAAAGTGACAAGAACGCCTGTTCCGTTTGCTGAGTCACTCGTCGATGCGGCGTCATCGATTTCGCATTTGCCGGTAATCGCATTCAACGGTGTATTTACGAAGAAGGTTGTGCCCACTTGGCTCTGCACGAAATCTCCTTCAGTCACCTGTGTAAGATTAAGATATTGTGGATTCCAAGTGACGTTGGCATCCCATCCCCACAAACCTTGAACGTTTGAGATGTTGAGGGTTACTTTGAATACGTCATTTAATGAAGTAGCGCTGTATGAATTTGGGTCAAAAGTCACGGTGGGCTGTTGTGTTTGAGCGTGAGTCAAATAAAGCGAAGGAATTGTGCTTACAAAAAAACAAAAAAGGATCAACAGGGTTATTACGGTCTTTTTCAATTTTCAGGGCTCCAATACATTATGTAGCAGTTAAGGAATGCGAAAAAGTCTTGAGAATCAATCTTTCCATCTTGATTCATATCGCACAAATGATTGTAATTGGAGCTTCCATCCGAATAACTAATAAAGCTATTTGTGAAAATGAAGAAGTCCGTGCTGTTCACTGTTCCCTCGCTAGTGAAATCACCGAATTGGCAGTTAAATGTGGTGCTTTTTGTCACTGTCGAACCCGAGTATGAAGTTGAAGCGTAAACTGTATAGTTCTCGTTTGTTGGACCCATTGTTGGAAGGCGGAAAGTCAAACTGTAAACGCCCTGGTCGCCGTGGCTACCGAGAATGCTGCCTATGCTGCTTAGACCATTCAGGATTGTGAATTGGAATGGCTGTTCACAGCTAAGTGGTGCACCGCCGCTGCTCGGCCAGTTGCTGTAAATGTCTGCGTAGCCGTATGCTGTGCCGGTGCGTGCCCAAATTGGGATTTGGATGCTGAGAACCGCCTCTCCGTTTGTGTTTGCCAATAGAGAACACTGCTCTGACATCAGTCCGATTGGTATGCCATCGTTGTCGTACAGGTTAAGTGTAACTAACATTAAGTGTTCTATGCTGTCATTGTTGACGAGGTTTAGGGTGAAGTAGCCGAGAGCTCCTGTTTGGATGCTGCTTTGCCGGTTGGCTGACATGTCTGATAGGTAGGCAGAGCTGATTTGGCAGGGCATAGATGAGGACCTTGACGCCCCTGTTGTGAGAGTTCTGATTACCAGAACGTTGCCCTGAGAATCTTGGATCTCTAAGGCGATTAAGCCATCGTTGTCTGAGGCACCGTTGTTTTGCAAAAGTCCACTAACCGTGACGGGACTGAATCCGTAATATGCTTGGCTATTTGTTGTGACTGACAGATTCACGTTTTCTGATTGTGCTTTCGCTAGCGCAGGTGAAGACAGCAATAGGAGACACAGGATAAGGGGAACGTAAACTTTAACCTTCATCTGTGTCACTAACTGGCATCGATTAGTATTTGCGTGGAATATTCTGGACAGAATGGTGTGCCGCCATGCGCTGGGTTACCGCTGAAGAGGTTAACGTAAACAGTGGCTGGACCTACGAAAGCAAAGGTTGGAATTGTTAGAGTGGCGGTATAGGCTTGGGTGTTGAAGCTGTTTAGGCTGCCGAATAGGGCAGCGTTAATTGCTTCAGGGATGCATACATATGCTACTGGAACGTTGTTGTTATCGTAGATTGTGACTGTCAGATAGAAGCTTGTTGCTACCCAATTAATGTTGCATACTGTTACGGAAACGCTTACGGTTGGTCCCTTGTTTCTGCTAAAGCTTGGTGTGGCTGAACTGCCGTAACTGTCGCCGGCACCGATCTTGGTGTTGATTGTTTCTAGCAGATGGTTGTACATGAAGGCGCAGGAATCGTTCAGTGCGATTCCGCCTATGCTTACTGTTGAGGTTATGTTAACTATACCGAAAGCTGATGCGCCACTTGATAGTGTTATTGGGAGCCTGAAGGTGGCGGTTGCAATTCCATTTGAGTCCGTTGCTGCGGAGCGAGAGTCTATTTGTGTTCCGCTGTCCAAAACGTTGAATGTGATTAATTGTTGTGATACGGGCGCCCCGCCGTCGGTCACGTTTGCGTACATTGTGACTTGTGCTTCTGGGCCGAAGGGACTGGCGCTGGCGTTCCATCCTTGACCACCGTTGTTTGTGTAAACGTCTAAACTCGGGGGAAGTAGGATCCAGTTCCAAGTTATGCTTGATGTTGCAGTAATGGTGAAAGTTGTGGATGTAGTAGTACCACTTGGAGGTACGGAACCAGTGCCGGTCCAGCCTGTGCAGGCGTAACTGACGCCTCCTGCTGTGACGGTATTGTACATTATCCCGCTTACTAAAACCGGAGTCGTTGGTACGGTGCATGTGACTGATTGACCTGAATCATAGGAGTTGCTACCAACGGCGGGGTTTGGACTTCCATATGCCGAAGCTACAGTCAACGCTTCGGGTGTGCCGCCTGACGTGGTTTTCCAGTTCCAAGTTATAGTTGAAACAGCGGTTATTGTAAACGTGGTTGATGTGGTGGTGCCAGATGCAGGTACAGAACCCGTTCCCGTCCAGCCAGTGCAAGTGTAAGAGGCACCATTAACTGTGACCGGACTGGTTACGCTTGCGGTTACAGAAGTGCCAGAATCATAGCTTTGGCTTCCAACAGATGGATTTGGACTGCCATACGCACTGGTAACTGTTAAAGAGTACTGTGTCTGGGTCGGTGCTGAACTCTGCCAGAGCCAGGTGATACTTGAAGCCCCTGATATTGCAAACGTTGTAGAAGTAGTCGTGCCGCTTGCCGAAACGCTGCCCGTGCCAGTCCAACCAGTGCACGTATACGTGGTGCCGCTGACTATCACTGGACTTGCAACACTAGCTGGTATTGGCTCTTTCTGAGGAATGTTGTCGGTTCCAACTGCGGGAAATGGACTTCCTTCCGCGCTGGTAACTGTTAACGGGTAGGAAGCAAGATTCATCGTAATCTCCGCATCGTTAATGGATTTAGGAGCAACGCCGGTACTGCTGCCGCTTGCGAGCAACAGGACGCTTGACACTGTAACCGTTCCAGTGCCGTCGCTTACGACGTTGAAGATCAAAGTCACTAATGGTCCATCCGCGGTTGGCAAATTGCTTGCGCTAGGAGCTTCAAGTATAGCGTCAGAGATGCCACCAGTTAAAGTTCCATGGACATTGTCAATAAGAGAAGCAGGAGCTAGTAAGTCATCGCTCGGACTGTCGTCACCACTGCTCAGGTAAGGTCCATCAATAATCTTTTGAAGTTGCAACGTACTTGGTGACCAGTTCAGATCAAGACTGTACCCCCATATACCAGACATAGGGTTATTGCTTGCATCAAAACCGTTTAGTGAATTATCAATTCTGACATCGACGGCGATCTGATAGCTCTTGTAGGTGGTGCCGTCAACATTCGGTGCACCGGTAGTTACAGTCCAAGTGTTAGTTGCGCCGCCAAAAGTTGTTGGCACAGCGCCAGATTGCACAACACTTACATCTCCGGTGGGCGCGGGAACGGTTTGCGCTCTTACAGGATATGTCGCCAACATCGTTGATGCTAGCATAGTACCAACTAGTAACAATGCAATTAGACAATTCCGTTTGCTATTCGCAATTGAAAACCTCATCAATCACACTTCTCCAGAGGGATTTTCTGCTTAATCGGGATAATTAGCGTTAGCTACATAAAATATAGAGGTCTTCATAGCCAGAAAGAAGAAGGTCTTCGAATTGGAACAGGACGTTGTTGGCGATTTTCGCGATTTAGGTTGAAACCGTTTTATTTGCTATTCGTTTGCTAAAGCGCCAAATTAGAAAACCAGTGCACGAGAATAACGAAAAAAAAGTACTCAATAGGAAAGATTTCGAAATCAAAAAAAGAAAGTTTTTGTTGCTTTCACTTGCTGTGAAGCAACGTTCCCTTATTCGCGTTTTGCTTAGATGTGTTTGCTGTATGTAGGGATGTTGATTTTGTGTTTGGCTACTGCGAAGACTACAAATGCTGCGAAGGCTGCGCCTAATGATATGAGAGCGCCGAACAAGTATTCTGGCGTGACGAGTATGCTGCTAACCACGATGGGTGGAGGTGGAATAGTTACCGGTGTTGCGCCTGAGCCTCCGATGAGTTGAGCGTTTGTTAGAGCTAAGTTACCGTTGCCGTTGGCCACTGCTTGGAAGGTTAAGGTTACTAAAACGCCTGAGGAGCTGGAGGCTGTTGTTGTGGCTGATTGGTATGCATCGCTGAGTCCGCCGTCTATTGTGCCTACTTTGTTGTCGATAAGTGCTGTGTTGAATTGGCCTTTTGAATTATCTCCGACGAAGTATGTGGCTCCGGTTTGACTTAAGTAGGACCCTTCGGTGACGCTTTGGAGTTGCAAAACTGCTGGGTTCCAGGTAACGTCGGTTGACCAGCCCCAAACGCCTGATGCGCCGCTGATGTACAGGTCAATCGAGAATGTCTGGCCGTCTGGGATGTTCATCGATGTAGCAGTTTGTGTGCCAGATGGTACTGCACTTATGCTTCCTGCGACATTGTTTGGAAGAACTTGGATTGTGACTGTTGCTGTGCTTGTTGGAGTGTAGAGTGGGTCGGATACGGTTTCTGTGTCTGGGGCATTTATGGCTAAGGATGCGGTTATTGTTCCTGCTGTGTTTCCAACTTGGGCCGCGGTGAGACTAACTATTTTGCTACTGGAGGTCACTATTCCGCCGCCGACAAGAGTTATTGTCCAACTGTAGCTTGTGATTGGGCAGCTGAGCGTGGTCGGGACTGTGTCTGTGCCGGCTGATGAAGTTGCGCCGCTTAAGGAGAATCCTGCGTTACCCCAAACAGTGTTTGGGCCGACTGGACTACTGTAGAAGCTGATTGCCGCTTTCGGGTTTGTTGGGTTTGGTAGTTGGAGCCAATTCCACGTGATTGTGTCTGGTTTTGTCAAAGTGAAGGTTACGCTATTGCCTGTTCCGCTTCCCACATCGCCCGTGCCAGTATAACCAGTACAGACGTAAGCTGCGGATGCTGTAATCCATGGACTAGTGACGCTGGCGGTTACTGAGGTTCCGATGCTTACTTGGCTGATTCCGGATGGAGTTGGATTTCCGTAGGGACTTGACACTGTCAACGAAGCAGTCGAGATTTGCCAGTTCCAAGTTATGGTTGAAGCTGCGGTTGTTGCTGTGTAGGTTACGCTTGTGCCTGTTCCGCTTCCCACATCGCCCGTGCCAGTATAACCAGTACAGACGTAAGGTACCCCGCTTAAGACTACTGGGCTGGTAACGCTGGAGGTAACGGATGCGCCGACGGTTTCTGTGTTGGGGCCTATTGGCGGGGTTGGACTACCGACACCGGTGATACTGTTGGCAGTGCTGGTAACGGTCAGTGTTGTGGTTGTTTGTTGCCAGTTCCAGGTGATGGTGTCAGGATTATTCACAGTGAAGGTTGCGCTTGTGCCTGTTCCGGGTGTTACATCGGGGCTGGTGCCTGTGTAACCGTTGGTGGTGTAAGTGAGGCCTGCTGCAATTACAGGGCTGGTGACGGTTTCTGTTATAGTTGAGCCTGCAAAGAAGTTACTTGCGCCAGCTGGTATTGGGATTGGGTTTCCGTAGGCACTGGTCACCGTCAGCGATTCTAATGATGGCACAGTATATGTTGTATATACGGGCTTCTTCGTCGTACCTCCTGTTTGAACAGTTGTACTTCCAGAGAGACCTGTTAAGTCTATTTGTGCATTGTTAATGGAGGTAGGAGCGACACCCTGGAGACTGCCGCCTGAAAACAGTTGTACGTTAGATACTTGCACATTCGCAACGCCGTTGCTTATCACGTTGAAAACGAGTGTCACTAGGACGCCGTCGGATGTAGGCAAAGTCAAAGGAGCCGGATTTGCACCGAGAGCAGCAGCTACGCCGCCAGTTTGTGTTCCATGAACGTTATCGCTTAAGGTGCTAGCATATAGAAAGTTATCGCTTTGGGGGCTATCGGCGGAAGTCAGGTATCCTCCATCCACGACGTTGACAAGCTGGAGTACTGTTGGTGTCCAGTTCAGGTTAAAGGAATAGCCCCAGACGCCAGAAATCGGTTCGCCTAGAGAATTTTTCATTGTACTGAGTGAATTGTCGAGTTCGACGTCGACTGCGATCTGAGTGGCCGAGAGTCTCTTTGTGCCAGAGAGGAGATTTGGTGTTCCCCCCATGTTTGTGGTTATAGACCATGTATTAATTTGGTTGCCTAAATTCATCGGTCCGTCGTTTTGGTATGGTACGACGCTAACATCGCCCTTGGGATTTGGTATCTGTACCCAATTCCAAGTGAGGGTATCTAGTGTTGTCAAAGATGCAGATGTTGGTGAATAAGTGAAGCTGTTGGCTGTACCGGTGGATGGAACATCGGGACCCGTGCCAGTCCAACCTGTGCACGCATATACCAATCCGCCTGACATAACTGGAGTAGAAACGCTTGCTTTGACCTGGCCGCCGATGGGCACGTAGTCAGTTCCGACTGCCGGATTAGGATTACCATATAGACTTGTGACAGTCAACGTGGTGGCTGGTGCCCAACTCCATGCGACAGTGTCAGCGCCAGTAACAGTGAAGGTAACGGATGATTCTGGTCCGTTGCCAACATCAGGGCTAGTACCTAGACCGCTAAAACCAGTGCACAAATATAGCACTCCATTTACCGTGGCTGGGCTGGAAACGCTTGCAGTGACAGAGCTGCCGATTGTTACAGTATCAGTTCCTTCTGGTGGCGTAGGACCGCCAATACTGGTGTAAGTGGTGGTACCGATTTTGGTGTCACTTGTAATAGTTAGTGTGGTAGTGGTGTCTGCTTTTGCTGTACCGATTGCCATCATCGGCACTATCATGAAAATGATGAGTGCCATTGCTATAAGGGATTTCTTATTCGAGTTTCTAAAGTTCAATTTTTGCCTTTCTCCTTTCATGTTGTAAACGATTGCTCGTTCAAGCATCAATCTTGCTTTGAAAGCATATCTTTCTTGCCGATGTAGTTTACGGCAAACAATTTAGACTATAGACTAAGAAAAGCGCTTCCTTAGAAAACAGGTTATCTATCAATTATACATAGAAACGGAGCGGCAAAGTCAGAAAGAGGTTCCCAACCAAGGAAGCAATTTTCTTCGTCTAGTGTGAATGAAATCAACTGTGCTCGAGCCAGAGATAATCAATATGTCAGCCGTAACTATTGTTTATTCTGCAAAAGAAGAGTGTTAGAAGCGGGCGCGTTGACCAAAGTTCGCGCATGAGAGATGAAAATAACCAGAGTTACGAGGAAAATGTGTTTCTCCATGTTTGGTCTTATTCTATCACTGTCACACCGACCGATAACCTGTTTGCATGGCTTGATTACAAAAGCGTAAGTTATCTCCCGATTTAGTTTCCGCCAAACAGTTTTAATTGTATTCATAAAATAATGATCCGATAGAAAAGTTACATAAATTCAAAATAGAAGACCGTTCGAGAAATAAAAAACCAGCCTATAAGCAAAAACAAACGAATAAACAAAAACAATCTTAGATTAGCGAGGAAACCATAACTTGCTGAGTTTGAGATAAAAAAAGAAAAGAAAGTTTGGTTGTGTTTAAGTCGGGTTGTAGGTTGTGAAGTATTCGATGTACTGGTTGACGAACGCGAAGAAGTTAGCAGAGTCCACGTGGCCAGATGCGAGGATGTCGCAATATGGGTTATATGTGTTTTGGGTATAGTATGCGATGTAGGCGTTAACGAAGTAGAAGAAGTCGGCTGAACCAACTTGGCCATTGGGGAATTTCTGGGTTTGACCTGGTTGTGGATTGTACGGTGCTAAAGTTGACGTAAGGTCTCCTGCGCCGGTCCAGTCTGCAAGGTTCATCTCAATGTAGTTGTTGTCAGCGACGAAGTCGCTTGTGCCGCTATTGGTTGTGCCTTGGGCTCTCATGTATGCAATCCAGACTCCGGTAGCTAACAATGGACCAGTAGCTGGAATTGTGCTCGGTGTGACTTCCCAGAGGTATCGCCATGCCTCGTAAGCACCAGTTGCGCCTTTGCCTTGGGTGCCAGAGTATGCGTATATTACATTGGGTCTTGTCGGTGTAACGTAGGCACCCCAAGTGTACCCAGAGGGTTGTGCACCTATTGTACCTGTTGTATCCCAGTAGACTGTACCTGATGTTCCAGGGTATGTAATTGTTGATGATGGCACGTTTGCCATGTTATAAGCAATGTTTATGCCGATCATGTTGCCGTAGGTCTGATAGTAGCCTAAAGATATGAAGCCAATTGCGTCAGTGCCTCCAGCAGTGTTTCCTTGACTGACAGCGTTGTAGACGTTGATGTTTTCTTGGCAGAAAGTGTATGGTGCCATGTTTTCTGAGCCGTCGACTGATCCTGCGGTCTTGTGTTCAAATTGCCAGCCATTTGGCACTGCAAAGTAGTTGTTGAAGCAGTCGAAGGTTCCTGATGCAGGATCTCTGACAGCTCTCACAATGTTTTCTGACAGGGCTGCTGCTGGAACGCCTACAGTTGAGATTCCGTTGGCTGAGAAGAATGAACCCCAAGTCTTGTATTGTGGTGTTGTGCCTGTGACTCCGGATGTACCTTGATTTGTGTTGTCAAATGGAGGACTTGCTTCTGAGAAGAGTGATGCAACCTGCGCTGTCGTCAAAGACGTTGGGAACCAAGTCATGTCTGGACTCACAACAATAGCGACGCTGTCGATTCCGACTGCCCAGAGCTGCAAGCTAGAAAAGTCTGCCCATTCGCCTGTGCTGGGCGGTCGTGACATTTCACCGATGTCTGCTGTTCCGGCGACCAATGCTGGAATAGCCGTTCCGCTGCCTAATTGCGCTACGTTAACTTGGTTTATGTCCAAGGCAGAGGCGGTTCCCCAGCTTGGATTAGCTGCAACCAAACCATTCCAGTAAGCGTCGAATTGTCCTTTTTCTGCTACGGCTATTGGACCTACTGTGCTTGACCCGGCAATGTTGAGTGTGTTAGGTGTTACTAGTCCGCCAGAAGCGTGAACCATTGTTGCTGCGCTTGAAAATGCTAGAATCGCTAGTACCAACGTGGAAATTACTATTTTTTGTGTCTTGTTCAAGTTTTGTTTCTCCTTTCAGTGTACTGAACGATTACTCGTTCAGGCTTCTATTTGCCCTGAATGCATATCTTTCTTGCCGATGTAGATTACAGCAAGCAATTTAGACTATAGTGCAGAAGAAGCTCCAACATGTGTAACGAGCTTTCTTAAACCCGTCTAATTAGACTATAAAGTATAAATAGAAAAGCATTATCTCCGTTGTTTTTGCTTCTTCCTCACGTCGGGGAGACATAAAACAGGGGTATTAATGTATAGAAAAATGTTAACTGAAAAACTGGTTAAGGCAATTCTGTTCGCTTGTGCGGCTTTTGCCATAATTGTGGTCTTTTTCATATTCTATTACACATTAAACCAAGGTAAAACCGACATCGCTAAATTACTCTTAACCGGATATGCCTCATTTAATTCAGTTAACAGTCATGCAGCATATTACGCCGCGATAACAACCCTATATGTGGCCGCCGTCGCAACCTTGTTAGCGGCAGCCGTTGGAATTCCTTGCGCAATTTACCTAGCGGAGTTTGCCGACATGAAGTTCAGAAATGTTACAAAAACGTCCATAGAGGTTCTGGACGGCTTTCCTTCAGTAGTCATCGGAATAGTAGGTTGGGAACTCTTATCCAACCCGCAAAGCAGCTATTCTTTTACTATGTTCCTTAGCTCGATAGGAATGCACGGGTACTCAGGCTGCATCTTGTTTATGTGGCTTATCCTGGTGATAATGTCGTTTCCGGTCATTGCAACTATTTCTGAAGATGCCTTAAGGGCAGTGCCTCAAGATTTAAGAGAAGCTTCTCTAGGGATCGGTGCCACCAAATGGCAGACAACTAAGGAAGTCTTGCTACCGACCGCAACGCCAAGAATTGTTACATCTATCTTACTGGCGCTCGCCGCTTCAATGGGTGAAACTGTAGCGATTTATTTCGTTTGTGGTCGCACCATCTCACCTTTGATAACCTCACCAGCATCATTAATTCTACATCCTCTGGTTGCAAGCGAGACTCTCACTATAATTCTCAACAACTCTTATGCCAGTACGTTGGAAGGAGGAGGCCCTGCGCCTAGTGCTTTTGCGGAAGCATTTATTCTTTTTGTCATCATAGGGGCAGTGATTATTTCCACAAGGTTTTTTATGGCTCACCGAAGCGGCGGATCTACGGAGAGAAATAGCCAATGAATTTGAGACCACTGACAAAATTGCCTAATTTCTTTAGGAAAAAGGGGAAGGAAAGCTTGCTCGCTGGAGGCCTCATATTTGTTTCAGCACTCATCTCATTGATACCGGGGGCAAACCATTTTATCCAGGGCGCGAGCAGTTTAACCTTCTCGATATTTAGCCTTGATGATTACTTTAGCATTCTTTTGTTTTCATTGCTCTCGATGCTGCCAAGTCTTATTCTGTTCTCTGCAACATATCTGGTGTGGGAAAGTCATCCATTAGGCTGGAAATTATCACTTTGCGCCGGTGGAGTCGCTGTATTGCTAGCTCTTGTAAATTCAGGATTTATGTACTTCGCACTTCCAGTAACACTCTTATGTTGTTCAGCTGCGTTGCTCGAAGTTTTTGCTGGGAAATTGCAAAGAAAGCAAACAAGAGAGTCAATGATAATAGAAAACTTAGCAAAATTTGCTTTTAGACTTTCAGCACTTTTCTGCATAAGTGTCTTGGTGGTCATGATTGTCTTCATGATAATGATTGCTTCACCCTGGCTATCTTTCCAATTCTTCACTTCCATGAATCTTGATTTTGCCAACGTCTCAAGAATAGTGTACGGTCTTAATCCAATTGGATCGGTGGGAGGAGTACTCTCATGTACAATTGGAACATTACTTGTGGTGACTTTTTGCGAATTTGTAGCTGTCCCAATCGGAATTTGCGCAGCGATTTACCTCGCAGAATACTCCGGACAAAATAGAGTGGTGGGCACTATCCGTTTCTTCGTCGAAACACTTGCAGGATCACCATCCATCATAATGGCAATAATCGGATACAGCATATTCACTGTGACCTTGCACTGGCAATGGTCCCTGTACTCAGCAGGTATTGCGCTATCATTCATGGCTTTGCCTTGGAACATTCGAATTGCAGAAGAAGCCATAAAGCAGGTGCCGAGATCTTACAGAGAAGCATCTTTTGCCCTTGGAGCAACTCAATGGCAGACAGCAAGACTGGTGACGCTCTACGCTGCGATGCCGGGAATAATAACTGGAATTCTGTTAGGAATAGGAGTTGCAATCGGAGAAACTTTGGTTTTGTTATGGAATTACTCAGGTGCAACTCTCACAGGTTTACCAAGCCCATGGTGGCATATTTTCAATATCAAAACACAACTACCATCTTTAACAGTTTTCATCGACCAAATACCAGGTAACAATCAAGCCATGAAACCAACAGTGGTAGCTTTGAAAGGCGCCAATACTACGCATGCAGTATTTCTCACGTATAGTCTGGCATTAGCAGCAGGCGTAGTTCTTGTCACAATCTATCTAGGATTATGCGTTGTAGCATTGCTCATAAGAAATTACCTTAACAAAAGAATGAAGGGAGCATAAACGCAAAAAAGTGGGAATCGAATGTTGTTCCAAAAAAACCAAAAAACATCCAAAAAGCTCATGCGAGCAATGTTGATAGTGCTTATATCGGTTAGCATAACTCCCATCATCCAAATCGTGCACTCTCAAAGCAACTCAAACAATCAGTGGGCGCTAAATTTTTGGTCGTTAAACGAGCAAAATGTTGCCTGCAGCACTTTCGCACCTTTCGATCAAATTCAACTGGTAGCAAACGTAACTTATGGCAACGCGTCTGTACCCGACAGCCTAGTCACTTTTAAAGCGCAAGACCCAACTAACACAATTAAAGCAACAAATATTGAACCAACCAACAACGCAGGTGAAGCTACCTTCTTATTCCGACTCCCAATAGAAGACCCAAACAATGGTTCGATAGTTGGAACATGGCAGGCGACTGCAACAATACAAACAAGCAACGGCCCCCTGCAGGAAAGCTTAACATTTTCTGTGCAGTGGAGCATGGAAATCGCATCAATTACCCTTGAAAACTCTCAAGGCCAAAACCAAACAAGCTTTTCACCTGGAAACACTGTCACAGTAAAACTGGCAATCAACAACAACGCCCAAGCCGAGGCAACAAACATCACCTTAAACATGCAGGACACTTCAGGAAAAAACATAAATAATGCACAAATCCAAAACACCCAGATAGGCACAAGCAATCCAACTCAAGAACAAGACAACCTGCAGATACCAAAGAACGCGACCACAGGTCAAGCAACGATCACAGCGACGCTGTTATCTGGAAACTTTGAAGGAGTAAACATTCCAGCCTCGGAAAGCAAAACCGCATCCTTCACAGTAACTCAGGCTAAGCCAACTCCCAAGCCGCAACCCTTCGAAAACACGATAAGCCTCTTCTCATGGCTTTTGGTAGCCACAGCATTTTTCACTTTCACATCGCTTACTATTTTCATGCGAAGAAAACCATATTCACCAACGACTCCATCAGTCGAATTGCCAATAACCCAAACTGTTTCGGCTCCAGTTTTGATCGATCAAACGCAACCAGTCGTATCGAGTAACCCAACAGCGGAACTTCTTACTCAACAAATCGGTCTGCAACCGTTGGCGACTCAGTTAAGCAGTTTAACCGAAATCGCGAAGAGAATTGAAGCGTTGCAGTCAGCGCTAAAAATTGAGAGAGAACGGCTTTCCCAGGAAATAGTAAAACTTGAGGAAACGGTTAACGAGCAAGAAAAAGAAGTGAAAAAATACTTTGACTCGATCAGGGAAGAAATGAGAAGAATAGCGGAACTTAAAGGAGAAGACTAGGCAAGGAAGCGGCCTCAAAGCTGTATAACATGTAGAAACCAAAAGCATAAGAATTGGATATAGAAGCTGGACAGATTCTATATAGTTAATAAAGAATAATAAGGCATTTCTTAATTGCCGCCACCTCCATACATTTGATGGAGAGCGCAATAGATGGAAAAAAAAGGCACTTCGTTAACTTTTTCCTGCCCGAAATGTAAAGCAACATTTGAATTTGACTTTGTCGACGAATACCAGTATGTGCCTTGTCCAATCTGTGGAATCGAGTTGATGACTATCCGAAAAGATCAGACCCTGCTACTTGAGCCTTTTGAGTTTGACCAGAAAAACCCGGCATCCAAAATGCAACCGGTAATCCAGAGGAGATGGAGCTAAGGTGGAAAACTTGAAGGTCAAATGTGTAGGCTGCGAAAGAAAATTCGATATCAACCCAGATAACTTCTCAAACTTTGAAGTAGTCTTCTGCCCAATTTGCGGATTAGACCATCAAGTCATCAAAGAGCCAAGCCATGTCACCGTGAAATCAATTCAATACGCCTAAGCCAACCCTTTTCTAGTATTGTCTTTTTCGAAAAACGCGTTTCTCAAACAGCAAGTACGTTTATAGCTCCCCAAGACCCCGCATTTGCATTTAGCACGATGTATGGAAAGTGGTAAACCGGGGGGGCTCATGCCATTTTATGCGCACCTTGGCACGCACCTACCAAAAGCAATTCATCCATCTCTAAGATAAGCGGCACCAGTTTATTTTGAAGAAATCGAGAATAAAGATCCATGTATCTGTTTGAGCTGTTTATTAGAGTAATCAAACTGGGAGAATTTAACAATGGTAGCTTGATCCCAAAACATCATTGTTCTAGTGATTTGTTGTAACATTCCCAAATGTTGCTACTGCTTTGCTATGAGCTCCAATAGGCATTGTATGCACTCACGAAGGCGAAGAAGTCTTTGGAGTCTATTTTGCCGTCATGATTGAAGTCAATTGATGGATTATAGGTACCACGGGTGCAACATGCCGTATAATCGGCAACAAAGGTCATAAAATCCTTGGAGTTAACTTGGAAATCGCCGTGCAAATCGCCAGTGTATGTTATCCCAACGATTCCAGCAGTTATCGTGCTTGGGGCCGCGTTTGGTTCACCTAAAGGAATAACCGACGCAGAAATCGTGTAGTTCCCAACAGGCAAGCCTGAAGTGTCAACTAAACAATTCAAGATCCCAGAAGCAGAACTGTTCAAGCAAAGTGCTACTCTACAGATTGAAGTCGAATTCGCGAACAACGCAATAAACGCAACTTCAGAAACGTTGCCACTATTCCGCACGGTAATGTTGACTGGCAAATTGAAACCCGATTCCACGAAAGACTGCCCATGCGCCGTGTATGTTGGCTCCAGCGTAATGTTTGAAGCTACAACGTTTGAGACCGAAGAAGTTGAAGGCGGAGAAACAGAAGAAGAGCTGAGACCTCCAACTCCAGATGCCGGGTTAATGTATATTTGAGTGTTAGTGGCATATACTGTTCCGTTTTCAGGAGAACCGCCTGGCCAAGAGTTTGAGTAGCCGCAAATCCAGGGAATGAATCCTGTCGGGACTACTTGTTGGCCTGCGGTGTATGCGCCCCACGGGTCAGCTTCGTAGGAGGATTGTACGACGAAAGATATGGTTACCTGTGTCCATGTTCCTGTTCCCCACATAACTGTTACTGCGGCTGTGCTTGGGTAGTTGGGGTAAGAAGTTTCACCGTTTGATGTGTGTATTTCGCATATGCGTCCGTTAGGTCCGTAGAAGTCTAAGCCTATTGTTGCGCCGTGCTCGGGGTTTGTGTCTCTTTCGCTGCTCGCCGTCGTCATTAGCCAAGCTGTATAAGTGATTGTGTCGCCGGGCTGGATTGACGTCAATTGCCCGTCGAGTTCTCTGTCGTCGGCGCTGTTCCAAACGGAGGTTGCTGGGTTACGGAGCATTTCTATCGCTGTCTGTCCGTTTTCTGTTACTGGGTAAATATTGAATCCGTTCCCGACAACGTATCCTGTTGTGTTTGAACCAATGCCTCCCCAGAAATTAGGTATAACAGCTAGATTGGTGTTGTTTGCATGAACAGTCGGAGTGAGAAGAACGGCTGAAACTGAAAGAGAAATAATCAGTAAAGCCCAAGCTTTCATTAACCTGCCCCCTCAGCTTTCCAGCAGTGTTCCAAATCATTTCTATGATCAAAAGAATTAGTGTTCTCTGTCATTCTTCCTTTGCTTGCATAAAGGGCTATGCAGATAGCTGAAGAATTGGAAGCAAAATTGGGAGAGCAGAAAATAGAGGTGTTAATTGGTTTCACCTCATATTAAGAGAAGGATACAGGTTGGACACTGAAAAAGATATACTTCTTTGCGATTGCTCCTGTTTTTTCATCCCTTCCCCGTTGAGAAAAGCAGACAAAAGATATTTGATTCTTTTCAATATAGAAAGTATTCATATATATATTCTCTTTAGATGCTGGTCTTTTTTTGCCGATGAAGGATTCTTTTATGCTCTTTACAATTATTCTCCTCTTGCAGCAGTTATCATTGTCAATTCAATTCTGCAGGAGTTCTTGTCCCGAGGCTTTATGAATTACTGTGAACTAAGAGGAGAGATCGCAGGCGTCTGGTGGGAATTAGTTTGCCTAAGCCAGGTAATGGATGGGAAAAGGAAGATGCAAAGAATCAGCGGTTCATTAACCTTTAAGTGCTCAGGATGCGAGGAAACCTTCGAATTTGACTCTGTCGACGAATACCAATTAGTTCCCTGCCCAATCTGCGGAATCGAGTTAATGACCATTCGAAAAAAGCAGGCATTGCAACTTGAACCTTTTGAGTTTACTCAAGAAAACCAGATAACAAAGTCAAAACTGCTCGTCCCCGGAAACTTGGAGTTGAGGTAAAACCTTTGAAAGCCAAATGTGTAGGTTGTGAAAAAAAATTCGGTGTTTACCCAGAGAACTTGGCAAATTTTGAAGTTGTTTTCTGCCCAGTTTGTGTACTAGACCGCCAAGTCATCAAAAAAATCAACCGCGTCACTGTAAAAACAATCCAATTAGCCTAAAATTTGCCTTAGAACCGCGTTACGGGTTGGCGTGATTCTAACTTGGTAAACGTTTTATAACCGCGAATTTCTTCATTGAGGTTTATGCAAGAAACAGAAGTCAAAATACTGGAAATTGACCGAAAAAAGATCGAAAATACACTCGTATGTCTGCATGCAGAAAAGGTTTTTGACGGCGAAATCCGAACCTTGTTCTTTGACTTTGAAGACGGCAGGATTTTTAAAGCGAAAAATGTGTTGCGCTTAAGGAAAGAGGGGAATAAGGCGGAGTTGACTTTTAAGAATGTTCATTTCTCTCAAAAGGCTAAATCGGCTGAGGAATATTCCGTTGAGGTTTCAGATCTGGAGACTACTAGGAAAATTCTGGAAAACCTCGGTTTAGCGTTGACGGAAAGCATGGAGAAGCACAGAGTCAGCTACATGATTGATCACGTGCGTTTTGATATTGACCGCTACTTCGGCAAGTACGGATATATTCCTGAATTCATGGAGATAGAAACTGACAAGGTTGGTTTAATCTACAAGTACGCCGAACTTTTAGGCTTCAAAAAACAGGATTGCTTACCATGGTCAACAATAGACTTAATCAGACATTACACGGGAAGCGAAAATAAGACGGCAAATCAAGGAAACCAAGTTTCTTAGAGAGCGGTTTTGGCAGGTTTATCTCCAATAGCTTCACAAAAAATAGTTGTTCGGCGAATCTAACATTCAACATGATGGGCAAGATTGGGAAACCAATCCAGGGGATATTTGACGGTGGCTCTTGTTGAGCGTTGATCCGCCGAACCTGATCTTTGCTTCTTTTGGGCGTTGCAGTTTGGGATTTACAACAAATTATATTCCTGTTTAAAAGCTCTTAAAAGTTTCACAAATAATCTATATATATTAATGAAGGCAGGCAATCTAACCCTCACTATATACGCAGCAACTCTATAGTTTATTTATATCTATAGAGTCTATTTTCGGAGCCCTTAATGACAACTCCTTTCTAATTAAAACCTCACGGAGATAGTACACGTGCACAAAAAAGTCCCACTTTTCGAATACGAAACATTTACGGTCCGCCGAGCAAGATGCGCAGAAGCTAATGACCTACCGAGGAAGCAAGACCGCTGAACGACAATAGTATGACGCCCGAGAAAATAAATCTGTTCAGATTAGTTGATAAGGCGCAAATTCCTAATTCTAATATATGACTGATCAAAAAGCAACTGTTGAGAACATGTCAAAAGAACCGCAATCAACCTCAAACGCTAATCCAGATCCACAAACAGGCGCAAGTCAGAAAAAGTTCCTGGATAACCCAGCCTATTTTATCAACAGAGAACTCAGTTGGATAAGGTTTAATGTGCGTGTTCTTGAGGAAGCGCAAGACCTGAGGCACCCCTTGCTGGAAAGAGTCAAATTCATCGCTATCTGCGGCAGCAATCTTGACGAGTTCTTCATGACCCGAATCCCGAGGCTTATGAAAAAAGTCAAGGCGGGATCTGAAGAAAAGTCGATGGATGGAATGTCGGCTATCGAGCAGATTGAAGCCACACGAAAAGAGATATTGCCTTTGATCGAAAAGCATGCTGCTTGCTGGAGAGACGACCTTCTTCCCGCTTTGGCCAAACAGAAAATATTCATTTGGAAAATTAATGACTTGAATTTAAGAGATAGGGAAAACCTGCGTGGGTTCTTCAAGCAAGCTATTCTTCCGTTGGTTAATGTCAAAGAAGGTATCGATAACGCATCAATCGAAAACCTGCACGTTACGCTTTATGTGTCGGGCTTTTCTAAACAAGATAATGTACGCTTAATCGATATCCCAACAGAAGAGTTCGGGCGGCTGATAAGAATCCCAAAAAGCGTTATCAGCCAAGAAATCGAGTATAACTATGTCTTTGTTGAAGATTTGATTGCAAATAACTTGGATCTGATTTTCCC